>Ga0114966_10000744_pt1 | contig 31120 bp, 20 predicted proteins | sample M_130207_XF_Meta_FD_87029 | JGI IMG/M metagenome (GOLD analysis project Ga0114966, IMG submission 87029) | Freshwater microbial communities from Lake Montjoie, Canada to study carbon cycling - M_130207_XF_MetaG | ecosystem: Environmental > Aquatic > Freshwater > Lake | place: Lake Montjoie... | reverse complement strand
CGTGTCATCGTCATCAGGTGAGTGGAGGAACAACACTTCTTCGCGGTACGTGGGAGACGAATCGGGATCGATGATGGCCAATCGGACTCGGTCGCCTTGGACCTCCAAGACGCTCACTTGAACGCCAGTTCCGATCATCAAACCTTCGTTAATTCCACGCGTATAAACTCGCATCTGGCGACCTCGGGACGGGTGTGTGTGTGTGAGATGTCAGTGGCTCAAGGGAACCTTCAATTCGGCGACATTCTGCCGAGGGACTTTGATGAGAGCAAGCGGGAAAAAGTACCTTCTTGAATCTCCTCCGTGCGCGACTCGCATCACTTGACACTTCGTTCGTTACCATGCCAGTCAGCCACTCGAATGACACATCGAAACGAACCAACGAGATGCCGAAGTTGATGCAGACGTTTCCGACAAAAGTAGCCTTCATCGCTCCACTTGAAGTCAGCCGAGTCACCAGCGACCTGAATGCGCGGGAAACAGCATCCTTCCGCGTTCAGCTCTCTTCACGCGGAGCGATGAAGGCTACTTTTGGCGGGCGCATCAATGCCAGAAGTGCGAGTCACACGCTCCACGTTTTCTTCGCCAGGCGGTGGTCGTCGTCAGTGAAACGCTTTGTCACTTCCGTAATTCGCCTCTTCGCCACGTCACTCCCAATCGTTCGCACTCAGTAGAGCATCCAACCCATGAAACTCGTCATCTATCCCCCGGTCGATGCTGTGCGCGAGGCCCGCATTCGCGAGGCGGCTGCCCCCACGAGCGTCATCAATGCGAACGACAACGTCGAAGCCCTGCGCGAGATCGTTGAGGCCGATGCGTTCTTCGGCAAGCTCACTCCCGAGTTGCTCGCGCACGCGCGGCGACTGCGCTGGGTGCAGTCGCCCACCGCGAGTCTCGAACACTTTCTCTTCCCCGCACTCGTCGAACATCCGTGTCTGCTCAGCAACATGCGCGGACTCTTCTCCGACGTGATTGCCGATCATGTGCTGGGCTACGTTTTGTGTTTTGCCCGCAACCTGCACATCTACCTTCGACAGCAACAGCGCGGCGCATGGTCGCCCGTCGGTGACCAGAGCTACGTCGCCAACTTCGTTGCCGCGCCGGGAACAGTCCTGCCGATGGATCGCGCTCACCAGCACTTGTCCGATTGCACGCTGGGCGTTGTCGGCGTGGGACACATCGGAGCCGAAGTGCTGCGCCGCGCGGCGGCCTTCGGGATGAAGTTGCTCGGTGTCGATCCGGTTCGTCGCCAAGTCGACGGCGTACTCGCCGACGTGTGGCCGGTCGAGCAACTCGGTGAACTGCTGGCTCAATCCGACTACGTGATCATTGCGGCCCCGCACACGCCCGAGACCGCGAAGCTGTTTCGTCGCCCCGTCATCCAGCAGATGAAACGCACCGCCATCCTGATCAACATCGGTCGCGGTGCCATCGTCGATCTGCATGATCTGACCGAAGCCCTGCGCGCGGGTGACATCGCCGGCGCGGCACTTGATGTCTGTGAGATCGAACCACTCCCCTCCGATCATCCGCTCTGGCAGATGCCCAACGTCATCATCACGCCCCACGTCGCCGCTGCATCACCTCACATTGCCGAACGACATCTCGAAACACTGCTCGAAAACATTCGCCGCTTCGTGAAGGGCGAGCCGCCCACAACGCTCGTCGATAAGCACAAGTGGTACTGACAGCGGACGCGACACACACCGACCTTGCGGCGTCTGCGGCCTGCCAACACAATGGTCCCGCCCGCCCATGCCGTCGCCTGCGATGGCCCCGCCTGCACTCCTTGCAACCTTGTCAACATCCTGCCTGCACGAGGCCACTTGATGCCCACGTCGTCGCTCCGTTCTGATTGCTTGTGTCGAGCCTTCCTATTGTTGGCATGCGTCTGTTGTTTGGCTTCGATGGCCCGCGTGAATGCGGCCGACGTGCTGACGCCGCAGTCTCCCGTCACCTTCGAGCAGCATGTTCGCCCGATTTTGAAGGCGTTCTGTTTGGATTGTCATGGCGGCGGCGAGCAGCTTGAAGGGAAGCTCGATCTGCGGTTGAAGCGGTTCATGCTGACCGGCGGTGAAAGCGGCGCGACGTTGCGAGTTGGCCAGCCCGCCGAAAGCTTGCTCATCAAACGACTCAAGAGTGGTGAGATGCCGCCCAGCGAAAAGAAGGTACCGGCCGAGCAGATCGCGATCATCGAACGCTGGATCGCATCGGGTGCCGCAACGGTGCGCGACGAACCGGAATCACTGCCGCCGGGCCTGGGCATCACTGCCGAAGAGCGAACGTATTGGTTCTTCCAACCGCTGCTCCGCCCGAGCGTTCCCGTTGTGAAGCAGCCCACGCGAGCACGATCACCGCTCGATCATTTTGTCCTAGCGAAGCTCGACGAGCGCGGCACGGTCAACAACGACCAGGCCGATCAGTTCACGCTGCTCAAGCGGGCGACGTTCGATCTCATTGGGTTGCCACCCACTCCGGATGAGGTCGAGCAGTATTTGAGTGACTCCGCGCCCGATGCCTTCGAACGACTGACTGATCGGCTGCTCGCGTCGCCGCATTATGGTGAGCGTTGGGGACGGCATTGGCTCGATGTCGCGGGCTACGCCGATTCGGATGGCGATGGCAGCGTCGATACGATCCGGCCATACATCTACAAGTTTCGCGACTACGTGGTCCGCTCGCTCAACGCCGACAAGCCGCTCGATCAATTCCTGATCGAGCAACTGGCCGGGGACGAACTCGTCGCGCCGCCGTACACAAACCTGACGCCCGAGCAGACCGAGTTGCTCGTCGCGACCGGCTTCTTGCGGATGGCCGCCGATCCAACGGCCAGCGGTCAGGGCGATCCCGACACGTCGCGCAACCAAGTCGTCGCGGACACGATCAAGATTGTCTCATCGAGTCTGCTGGGTCTCAGCGTGGGATGCGCGCAGTGTCACGACCATCGCTATGACCCGATCCCGCAGGCCGACTACTTCCAACTGCGAGCGATCTTCCAACCGGCTCTCGACCCCAAAGGCTGGGTCATCCCGCGCGAACGAGTCATCTCGCTCTACACCGACGAGGACCGTGCGCGAGCCGTCGCCATCGAAGCCGACGCGGTGAAGCTGCAAGCCGATGTGAACGTGAAGCGGCAGAAGTTCATCGACACCGCGTTCGATCTCGAAATCGACAAGCATCCGGCCGAACAGCGCGAAGCCCTGCGAGCCGCCTTCAAAACGCCCGCCGACAAACAAACGGACGAACAGAAAAAACTGGTCGCCACCACGCCGAGTCTGAACATCAACGGCGGCAATCTCTATCAGTACAACGCAGGCGCGGCCGAGGAACTGAAGAAGGATGATGCGAGCGTCGCGGCCAAGCGGGGCGAGAAAAAGATCGAGGACTTCGTGAGCGTCCTCATGGAATCGGGCGGGATGCCGAACCCGACGCACCTCTTTTATCGCGGCGATCATCGCGCCCCCAAGCAGGTGCTGCTCCCCGCCGATCTGACGATTGCCGCTCCCGACGGACAGCGATTTCAAATCGAAGAGAAGAACGCTGCTCTGCCGCGATCCTCGGGACGCAGGCTCGCGTGGGCGAAGCACATTACTAACGGGTCGCATCCGCTGGTCGGTCGCGTTCTCGCCAATCGTATCTGGCTGCATCACTTTGGACGCGGCATCGTGGACACACCGGGCGAGTTCGGCATTCTCGGCACCCGACCGACGCATCCCGAATTGCTCGATTGGCTGGCGGTGGAACTGGGCGAGGGACCGCGATCCTTCAAGCGAACACATCGCGCGGTGATGTCCTCCGCCATCTATCGACAGTCGTCGCGACGAGCGTCCGATGCGGCGATGAAGGACGCGGATGGTGCGTTCTACTCGCGGTTTCCGGTGCGACGCTTGGAAGCCGAGATCGTGCGTGACCGCGCATTGGCGGTGTCGAGTCGCCTGAACGACGCCCTCTTCGGATCGCCGATTGAAGTGATGGAGGACTTCGCGGGGCAAGTCCATGTGAAGGACGACTCGCCCCGCCGCAGTCTCTACATCCAGTCGCGACGGACGAAACCGGTCTCGCTGCTGGCGGCGTTCGATGCGCCCGTGATGACGCTCAACTGCGACCGCCGTCCGTCGAGTACCGTCGCGCCGCAATCACTCATGCTGATGAACGGCGACTTCATCCTCGCCCAGGCCGAACATCTGTCTCAACAAGTTCATGTCGAAGGTGTCTCGCCCGGATTCGCGACGAGTTCTTCAAACGCTCTCACCTTCGACATCGCTCCGTTCGTGAACCGCTTCCCCGGAAACCGCGCGGCATGGCAGTACGGCTACGGTGGGATCAACGACGCGCCCATCACAGCCGCGGCAACAGAGAATCCCGCAGCCACACCGCGCGCGGTTGTCGAGTTTCATTCCCTGCCGCACTGGACGGGTTCCTCGTGGCAGGGCGGAGCGACCTTGCCTGATGCGACGCTCGGCTACGCCATCTCACATGCGGGAGGCGGTCATCCCGGCGGCTCTCCCAAGTTGGCCTCGATCAAGCGTTGGAACGCGCCGCGCGACGGTTTCGTCGTCGTGAGTGGTCAACTCCAGCATGGTTCAGAAAACGGTGACGGTGTCCGCTCGCGAGTCGTCTCCAGCCGCAGTGGTCTCGTCGGCGAATGGACCGCAAAGAACGGCAGCATCGAGACGCCCGTGGCGCGAGTGGAAGTCCGCACGGGCGATACGCTCGACTTCGTGACCGATGCGATCACGAACGAGGCCAGCGACTCGTTCAACTGGCCCATCAGCCTGCGCCTGACCGACACGTCGGGAGCGGAACTCCAGACGTGGAACTCGCACGCCGACTTTCACGGCCCACTGCCATCCTCCATCCCCCATCGTGTTGTCCGCGCGTGGCATCTCGCTTACGGCCGCCCCGTTTCAGCGGAAGAACTTCAACTCGCGTGCCAATTCATCGAGGACCAGTCTCGCACGCTCAGAGCCACCGCCCCGAAGGACGATCACGAACGTCTCGCCTTCACCAACCTCTGCCAACAATTACTCAGCTCGAACGAATTTCTGTACGTCGATTGAGCGGGGGGTGGCTATCAAAACGGGAAGTAAATGAACGCCTGCGGACCTCGGCTGTTGAACACGACGATCACGGTGGCGGCCAGTGCGAAGGCGAGGCATTTGAGCGGAATCGGTAGCCTCGCAAACCGCTCGAACGGGTCGCCTCGACGCGCGACGTACGGCATCGCCCAGCTTCCTGCGATGACGGCCACCGCGAGCAACTGACCGACGGTGACAACATCGAGAGCGGCTCCACACACCAACGACCGAGCGAACGCGGCGATGTCCGACAGACTCGTCGCGCGGAAGACGACCCAGCGGCGAAGACAGCGTCAGAAAAGGTTGATCTGCTGAGACGCCAAGTCACGGTGCATCCCCAGCGAACGTTCGATCAACAGAAACGCGCCGGGCATCCCGCCCCAGATCACGAAGTTCCACGCCGCGCCATGCCACAGTCCGCCGAGCAACATCACGAGCATCAAGTTGCGAACGACGCCCCACTGCGTCTTCATCCGGTTCCCACCGAGCGGCACGTAGAGGTAGTCGCGGAGCCACGTCGAAAGCGACAGGTGCCAGCGACGCCACAAATCTGAGAAGCTGTCGGCGTTGTACGGGAGATTGAAGTTGTCGATTCGGTGAAAGCCCATCCGCCGCGCGCAGCCAATCGCCACGCCCGAGTACCCGCCGAAGTCGATGTAAATCTGAAACGAGAACGCGAACAGGCCGAGCCACGCTTCAAACATGCTCGCCGAGGCAGGAGCATCGAACGCCGCTTCGGAGTATGCCGCGAGCAGTCCATCGGCCAGCACGATCTTCTTCAGCAAGCCGCGAAAGAGGAGAGCCACCGATCGCACGAAGGCCGCCACATCCAGCTCGGGCCGCTTCGACAATTGCGGGACGAACTCCTCCGCCCGCACGATCGGTCCGGCGATGAGCTGCGGGAAATACATCACGAACAACGCGAACCGAGACTACGAGCGTTCCGCCGGAATGTGTCCTCGATAAACGTCGATCGTGTCGCTCATCGTTTGAAACGTGTCGAACGAGATCCCCACGGGCAACGCGACATGCCACGGTTGCCAACGGAGGTCTTGCCCCGCGAACCGTGCCAAGTCTTGCAGCGACTCCGCGACGCAGTTGCTGTACTTGAAAAAGCCGAGGACCGCGAGATTCGAGCCGACAGAAAGGGCCAGCCACCACTTCCTCACGGACGGCGAGACGCTCGCGCCGAGACGCAGTCCGCACAGAAAATCGACCTGCGTGAAGCCGAGCAGCAGAAAAAGCTGCCAGCCGTTGTTGCTCGAGTAGAAGTAGATGCTCGCGAGCAGCAGCATCCAAATCCGTAATCTCGGTCGGTCGATGAGCAGCCAACTCAAGTGATAGACCACGAGAAAGAAAAGCAGGTACTCGGTCGAATTGAACCGTATTCCGCAGGTCTCAAGTACGTCTCGTTGTCGGTCTCACCGCGCGATGATTCACTGGTCATCACGCACATGTGGTCGCAGCGCATCCGCGACCAGTCGTGAGTACCGCGCGACACCCTGGCTGTTCAGATGGTTGTAGTCAAAGTAGTCCTCGTCCCGCAGGACGGTCGTGTCCGGCGAGACCCAAGTGAACCCGTGAGCGTCCACTTCGCGTCGGACCTCGCGACGCAGGAATTCTCGCTCCGTTCGCTTGGCCGCCGCGTGGCGACAGACGTAGGGAGCCTCGAGAATTTCATTCACGATCACGCGAACATCGTGCTGACGGAACAGTGCGAGGATCGCGAGGAACGTCTGCCAATAAGCGGCGTCCGGCGCAAATGCGACCTTAGCGTCCGAGGCTACCGCTTGGTCCAAGACTTCGGCGTGAGTCGCCTGCTGCTGACGAAAGTACGGCCGATCAAGTTCGTAACGGCGATACGCGCCGTCGAGACTCACCATGGCCAGTGAGGTCAACGGCCGCCGATCCTGCCGATGCAGTTGCCACCACAAGCCGCAGTGAATCAACAACAGGAACGAACCCACTTGTAGTAAGTCCGAACGACATTGGTGACCGGCGAATCCTGCATGGAATGATCCAAACCGGATAGACTTAGAGGCTATCCGCAATTTCACCCCTCGCCCCTGCCTTGCGGGGAGAGGGGCCGGGGGTGAGGGGGGTTTGGATATTCACGCAACCACTACAAACGCAGCGTCATTTCACGACGAAGTTGACCATGCGACCGGGGATGACGACCGACTTGATGATCGTTTTTCCCTCGAGTTGGCTCGCTACGGTCGCGTCTGACTTGGCGGCCGCTTCGAGCGTGGCTTGATCGGCGTTGACGGGAACTTTCACTTTGCCGCGCAGCTTGCCGTTGATCTGAACGGGGATTTCGACCTCGGTCTCGATCAGATGCTGTTCGTCCCACGTCGGCCACGGTTCGTAGGCGAGCGTCGTCGTGCGTGGGCCGGTCGCAGAGGACACAGTGTGGCCGAGCAGTTCCCACAATTCTTCCGCGAGGTGCGGGGCGAACGGGCTGAGGAGCAATACAAACGGGTCCATCACCGCGCGGGGGCGGACTTCGCTGGAAAGAAACTCGTTGACGAACTCCATCATCCGGCTGATGGCCGTGTTGAATCCGAGCGACTCGATGTCGTGCGTCACCGCTTTGATCGTGCGGTGCAGGACGCGAAGCTGCTCGGCCGACGGAGCGACTTCTTGAATCGCGGGATTGAGTCGAACTTCGGTCTCGTGCAATTCATCGGCGATCATCCGCCAGACGCGACCGAGGAACCGCGACACGCCCTCGACCCCCTTCATGCTCCACGGCTTCACCGCTTCGAGCGGCCCCATGAACATCTCGTACAATCGCAGGGAGTCGGCTCCGAACTCGTCCACGACCACATCAGGATTGATGACGTTACCGCGTGACTTCGACATCTTTTCGGCTTTGCCAGTCGTCTCATCGACCTCACCGAGGATCATTCCCTGATTGACCAGCCGCTGGAACGGTTCGCACGTCGAGACCAGTCCGCGATCGAACAGCACCTTGTGCCAGAAGCGCGAATAGAGGAGATGGAGCACCGCGTGCTCGGCTCCACCGACGTAGAGATCGACGGGAAGACACGCCTTTTCGATGGCCGGGTCGAGAAATTGTTGGTCGTTCTTCGGATCGGCGAACCGCAGGTAGTACCAGCACGAGCCGGCCCACTGCGGCATCGTGTTCGTCTCGCGTTTGAGCCGCACGCCATCGGCCGTCGTCTGGAACAGCCAGTCGGCCGGAGCTTTGGAAAGCATCGGCTCGGGAGTCCCCGTCGGTTTGAAGTCGGCCATCTCAGGAAGCAACACGGGGAGCGCAGCCGCATCGTCCACCCGCATCAATCCCGTCGGTTGCCCGTTCGCGTCGAGTTCATGCCAGATCGGAAACGGCTCGCCCCAATACCGCTGCCGCGAGAAGAGCCAGTCGCGCAGGCGGTAGTTCACGGCCTTCTTGCCGACGCCCGCCGCCGCGAGATCGTTGGTGATCTTCGCCTTGAAGACCTGCGTCGCGAGGCCGTTGAACTCACCCGAGTTGATCGCCGTACCTTCGCTCGTCATCGGGCAAGACAGGTGTCCCGCGCTGTCGTGACATGCGGGAAGTTCGACCGCGAGAGCCTGCTCGTCCTTCGTTGGCTCGTAACCGGCGGGCGGTTGCACGACGGGGATGATCGGAATGCCGAACTTCACCGCGAACTCCCAGTCTCGCAGGTCATGTGCCGGAACGGCCATGATGGCTCCCGTGCCGTAGCTGATGAGAACGTAGTCAGCGATCCAGACGGGCACACTCTCACCGTTGATCGGATTGATCGCAAAGCCGCCCGTGAAGACGCCGCTCTTGTCCTTGGCGAGGTCTGTCCGGTCGAGGTCGCTCTTCATCGCTGCCTGCTGACGATAGGCATCGACGGCGGCCCGCTGCTCGGGCGTGGTGAGCCGATCCACCGCCGGATGCTCGGGCGAGAGAACCATGTACGTCGCCCCGAACAACGTGTCGGGCCGCGTCGTGTAGATGCGAAGAACATCGGGTGACGGCTCCTTCGGGAAGCCGGACTTTGCGCGAGACGACTTCCACTCATCGAAGGTTGAGGGTTGAGGGTTGAGGGTTGAAGGCAAAGACAGGGAAGGCGACGGTTCTATCTGACCATCAACCCTCAACCCTCGACCATCGACCCCGATCCAAAAATCCACCTCCGCACCCTCGCTGCGGCCGATCCAGTTGCGTTGCATCAACTTGATCGACTCGGGCCAGTTGAGGTCTTCCAATTCGTTGGCGAGGCGGTCGCCGTAGGCTGTGATGCGGAGCAACCACTGGCGCAGCGGTGTGCGTTCGACGGGATGGCCGCCCCGTTCGCTCTTGCCGTCGATGATCTCTTCGTTGGCGAGGACCGTCCCCAGCGCGGGGCACCAGTTGACGGGGGCCTCGTGTTGATAGGCCAGTCGGTGTTTGTCCTGATAGCGCCGCACCGCCTCCTGTCCCTGCGAGGCCACATCGGCGGGGATCGGCAACTCGGCGATCGGCCGTCCCTTGCCCGTGCGCGTCACGCCGTCGGGTCCGGTCCAAGTGTGCTCGGCGTCGTACCAGGTGTCGAAGAGCTGGAGGAAGATCCACTGCGTCCAGCGGTAATAGTCGGGGTCGGTCGTGGCGAACTCGCGCGACCAGTCGTAGCTGAAGCCGAGCGACTTCAGTTGCCTCTTAAATGTCTCGATGTTCTTCGCGGTCGTGACGGCCGGATGCGTCCCCGTTCGAATCGCGTACTCTTCGGCGGGGAGGCCAAACGCATCCCAGCCCATCGGGTGCAGGACCTGCTTGCCTCGCATCCGACTGTAGCGGCAGACGATGTCGGTCGCCGTGTAGCCCTCGGGATGCCCCACGTGCAGCCCGGCCCCCGACGGGTACGGGAACATGTCGAGGACATACATCTTCGGCTTCGAGGCATCGAACGTTACGGCTTTGAACGTCTCGTGCTGATCCCAAAAAGCTTGCCACTTCGGTTCAATGCGTTTGGCGTCGTAACGGGGCATGGTGAGTTTTCGATTGGAAAGAACGGGATGGATGGTAAAGAAGATTGGCGACTTTCGGAGCGGGGGACGTGAGTCCCCTGAATGCAGCCGCGATTGCAATCGTCGCGGATTCAGGGGACTCATGTCCCCCGTCCCGAACAGGATCACTCACCCAGCCGCCAGCGGACATCGAACACGTCGGCGAAGACGGGCGTCTCGGTGAAGCCTTCTTTCGACGAACTGAACTTCATGACGGCGATGTCTCCCAGCTTGGGAAACAAGTTGGCGTTGGAGGCTTTGAACTCCGGCTCGTGGAACGTGTGGCCCGAGTTCACCACGACGTAGCGATTCCGGTTGAGCGGGTTCGGATAGATGAGAGCCGCGCCGTGTGAGGCCGCGTCGTACTTCTCGCCCTTCACCGTCAGGCTGCTCTTGGTCCACGTCATCGGCAGCTTGTCGATGATCTTCGCGAGGACCGCGTTCGAGCCGGGGTCGCCGAACAGAATAAGATGCTTGGTCTCCATCAGTTCATCGGTGACCTGCGTGTCGTTCACGACGGGGACTTTCGCCCGCATCCGTTTGTCGAACTCAGTCTCAAACCGCGACAGCGTCCACTTGGCCCACTCGGCATGAGGCCCCGACCACGCGGTCCCCGTTGGTCGCACGCAAACGAACGGCTGCATGAAGGCGTCGTCGATCGGGCCTTGCAGGTTGTGTCGCTTCCGCACATCGTCGCCTTCGAATTCATGAGCCGCGTACTTGTGCGAGCGATTGTAGTCCCAGACTGCCCAGCCTTCGTCGCGCAGTTCGTAATAGACGCCGGGCAGCAATCCGCCCGCCGCCGAGTTCAACGGCAGCGGACTCCCGCCGTCGATCACGACGTTCTCGGCCACATCGCGCATGATTTGGATCACGGAGACGTTCTTCGTCTTCACCGCGAGCGTGCCGGTCTTCGGATCGACATCAGCCTCGACCAGCGAGGCGTCATACGGACGAATCTGTTCCTCAACGATCAGCCATTCGCACGCGTTGTACTTGAGCGTGTGAGTCGTGAATCGAATGCGAGCCGGTGCCGGATACTGCGGCCGCCCCGCTTCGGTGTGCTTCGCGTGGAAGGCCATGAATTCCTTGAGGCTCTCCGGGTGCCACTTGTGTTCGGTCTGAGGTCCGATGAGCTGCGGGATCGGGACACCAAGCTGTTCGCCGCGTTCTTTCATGCGTGTCGAGGCAAAGATTTGCTTGTCCAACTCACCGCCGTAACCGATCGTCGGCACGTTGAAGGCGTTCAGTGCGTAGTCTTGCGCGTCGTAGATTTTGGTGAGCTTCTGATGGAGCGGCGACAGCGGTTCCTTCAGGCTGAGGTGATGGACCGTATCGCAGAATCCGGCACCGGCTCCGACCGACGACCACTGCGACGGATGGTGCAGCCCGAGATGCCATGCCCCGGCTCCGCCCATCGAAAAGCCGCGCAACGTCACGCGGCGATCGTCGATGCGGAACGCCCGCTTGACCTGCGTCATCGCTTCCAGCACATCGGTCTCGCCCGCCCAGCGATAGGCGTTGTTCGTCCGACCGAACGGATCGACTTGGATGTAGTCACGCTCTCCTTTAAGCGGCTTCGCTTCGTGAGCATGAATGAAGCTCACCTCGTTCAGCGTGTCGCCGCGACCGTGCAGTTCGACGTGCAGTGGCCAGCGTTTGTTCGACTTCGGATCGAAGCCTTTCGGCAATGTCACGACATAAGGTTGGACCGAACCATCGACCTCGGAGTAGTAGCCGCACACGGTCGAGCCTTCGCGGTTCAGCCACGGACGCTCACTCTTGGCGAACGCCTCCGCACGCGCGGCACCGATGTTGAGTGCCTCAATCACCCACTTGGCATACTCGGGCTTGTAGAACTCGTCATGTCGCACGATCCAGTCAGCCGCTTTGGCGAAGACCTCGACATCGGCGACCGGCCGCACGTCGTCGCGCCCCACCTTGAGCTTCTCGACTGCCGTGTTCAGTGAAGCCAGCTTCTCGCGGATCAACTTCGCGTCGGCCTCACTCGCGGGCTGTGCCGCAACGAAAGAAGCCTGCCCCACCATCAAGCTCAGTCCCACACAGACGATCCGAATCCGATTCATGAGCAAACACTTTCCAGCAAATAGCGAGTGACGAGGCTCGATGCGGTGAGAACACTGTGGCGAAGACAGAAGAAATTGGAACACTGATCGACACGGATCTTTACTGATTCTGAAGAGGACTTCTGAGAAGTACAGCGAAACCCTGAAGGACCGTTTCTTAGATCAGTGAAGATCAGCGCCGATCAGTGTTCCTTTGTCTTGCCTCATTCCACTGACGTGCGGCGAAGTGAAGGGCGACCGCGACGAGAAATCACGGTCACGCTTTTTCATCATTCGTTTGTGGTACCAGAGCCGTTTCATTCCCGACGAAGCCGCTCGTCTTGTGAGTCCCGTCGCAGAAGGGTTTCTTGAGTGAGGCCCCGCAGCGGCAGAGGGCGATGTTTGCTCCGGCGGCCGTGTCGAACTTGTTGCCGAGATGATCGACCACCCTGACTGGTCCCGTGACAAGCAGCGGCCCATTTTCGCGGACCTTGATGACGACTTCTTCTTTCGCAGCGACTTCACTCACGAGGCTGTTCCTTCCAGTCGAGACTTCCAATCGAACGCGAGATCGAGGGCGGGGGCCGAGTGTGTCAGACCACCGACGCTAATTCGTTCGACGCCAGTTTGAGCGATCGCTGCGACAGTTTCGAGCGTCACGCCACCCGACGCTTCGAGCAGCACTTTCGGTGCGGAACGGTCTCGCACGGCAACCGCCTGACGGAGCATCGTCACGCCCATGTTGTCGAGCAGCACGATGTCGGGATGACCGCGCAGCGCGTCGTCGAGTTGCTCCAACGTATCGACCTCGACTTCGATCGAGACGCCCGCCGGACTCCACTTCCGCGCCGTTTCCACCGCCGCCGCGATGCTGTTCGATTCCGTCCACGCGGCGAGATGGTTGTCCTTGATCAGGACGCCGTCGTAGAGACCCATCCGATGATTCGTCCCCCCTCCACAGCGAACCGCATACTTTTCGAGGAGCCTCCAACCGGGCAGCGTCTTCCGCGTGTCGAGGATCACGGCGCGTGTTCCGTGGACGGCATCAACGAAGCGTCGCGTCAGCGTCGCGATCCCGCTGAGATGCGTCATGAAGTTGAGCATCGTTCGTTCGCCAATCAGCAACGATTGCAGCGGCCCCGAGACCGTGGCGACTGCCGTACCGAGTGACACTCGATCGCCGTCGCGACGATGAGTCTTCCAGCGCACGGCCGCGTCGAGCTGCGCGAACACGCGCCGCCCGATCGTCGCGCCGGACAGGACGCCCTCTTTCCTCGCGATGACTTGGACGGCGGCTTGCTCATCCGGCCTAATCAACGCCAGGCAAGTGAGATCACCAGTCGATGACAAGTCCTCGGCCAGAGCCATTCCGATCAACGTCTCGGCCGACGCTTGCTCATGCGCTCCAAATGTCTCTTCGATCATGAATGGTCTCCCCGTTGAGTCCACACCAACCCGAAGCGTGAGCGAGGATTTCACACCCTAAGACCTCGCTCACGCTTCGGGTTGGTGTGAATCGCGGACTCCGGTTCGCGTCACTTCTTCTTCACCGGCACCTTCGTGCGGTGCTGCCTGACGGCGGCGAGTGCTCGTAGGAAGTCTTCCGGCAGCGGTGCTTCAAACTTCATCCGTTCGCCGGTGACGGGATGATCGAACGCGAGGCTCAGCGCGTGAAGAGCCTGACGATCAATGATGATCTGCTCTTCTTCGGGCGGCAGGTTCTCAACGAGATCGGAGAGTTTGAGGTTGCTGTGACCCTCGTACAGTCGGTCGGCCACGATCGGATGTCGCAGGTGGTGCAGGTGGACTCGCAGTTGGTGGGTCCGTCCCGTCTGAGGGCACAGCCGCACGAACGAGAACCCGTGGAAGCGTTCGAGGACATCGTAGAACGTCGAAGAATGGCGCGAGTTTCCGCCGGGTTGGCAGACCATCATCCGTTCGCGGTTGCGGTTGCTCACGCGGACGTGGGTCTCGATGAAGTCGCGGTCGAACGAAATCTCGCCCCACGCGATCGCTCGATATTCCTTCTCGACCGTCCGCGCTTCAAACTGGCTAGAGAGGTTGCCGTGAACCGCGTTGTCCTTCGCCACGACGAGGACTCCCGTCGTGTCACGGTCGAGTCGGTGAACGATCCCCGCCCGCAACTTGCCCGCCACGTCGCTCAGCTTGTCGAAGTGAAACTGCAACGCGCCGGCAAGAGTTCCGCGATAGTTCCCCTTCCCCGGATGAACGATCATCCCCGCCGCCTTGTTGATGACGATGATCGCATCGTCCTCGTACAGCACGTCGATCGGGATGTCTTCTGCGGGTAGAGTCGCATCGGGAGCGGTTGGCAGTTGGAACTGCACCGTGTCGCCGGGATAGACCCGCCGCGACATCTTGGTCTTCTCGCCATTGATCGAGACCAGTCCTTCGCCAATCACGCGCTGAAAAGCCACGCGACTGAAGTTGGAGTACAGCCGCGTCAGATAGTGATCGACACGCCAGCCGTGCGCACGCTCTTCGACGGTAACAACAATCGGCTCGGTCGTTCCCTCGACGGGTTCCGTAGCGATTGCGCTCGTCGGTTCGCCAACGGCCTCCACCGTCTCGGGGTCAACGTCATCGACGAGGTCTTCGGACATGCAGCTTCGATCATCAAAGAGGAAGCCCGGCAGACAGCGCTGCCGGGCCAGTGAGGAATCATGTTGATCAACCCGTAGCACAGGCGGCTCGCCTGTGATTTCACGGGGGAACAGAGCAGGCGAGCCGCCCGCTCTCCGTTTTTCCGCAGGCTGTTTGGGGAAGACAATCCTGCGGTGGCCCGATTATTCTGGCTTCTTCTCGGCGGGAGCATCCACTTCGGGCTTGCTCTCTGCTTTGGGTTCTTCCGATCCGGACTTCTTCTCTGCAGCCGGTTCGTCAGCCTTTTTCTCGGTCTTAGGCGCTTCTGTTTTGGGAGCATCGGGCTTCGTGTCATCCGGCTTCGTGTCATCGGGCTTCGTGGCACCCGCCTCTTCACCCGGTTTGGCATCAGCGTCCTTCGTCTGGCCCTCGATCTCGCCAGCAGCGGCGGGAGGCAGAAACAGGTCGTGTGGATTCTTGGCCGCGCCGTCTTTCGGACGGATGTCAGCAGGCTTGGGGTTCTGCTTGGCAAACCAAGCGTAGAACTCTTTCGTACCGCCGGTCTTCAGCGACGCGATCCGTTCTTCTGCGAACGGCTTGTAGATCGTCTCAGGGAAATCAGTGACCAAGCGTTGATAAGCCTCAGATGCCTTTCCGGTATCTCCATCGCTGGTCGCTTCGAGGGATCGGGCCAAGCCCCACAACGCTCGCTCGCGAATGATCGGATCGACTCCCGCAACGGCCACGAGTTTTTCAAAGCCTTCGCGTGCCCGCTTGAAGTCGGCGAGAGCCAGTTCACGGTCGGTGAACATCACGTCCGTGCCGGACTTCTGATGAGCTTCCGACTCCCGCAGCTTGGCCCACTGACCGGGAACTTCACCCGAAAACTTTTCGGAAATGCTGCCGAAGTCATCGACGCTCTCAGCACTTTCCAACAAGGCCCAAGCAGCGGAACTCGACTCCGTCGATTGTCGAATCCACCAGATGCCGCCTGCTGCGACAACCAAGACCGTGCAAACGACGACCACGATGGCGGTCGCATTCTTTTCCAAGACGCTTCCCGTCGATTGAACCATCCGGCCTAACTCTGTCTTTTGCAGTTGCGAAACGTCGGAAACCGGTTCGGTCGCGGGAAGTTGTTTATCGGGTTTCATGCTGGTCTTCACGTCCTGTGGGCGAGACTCGCCGAGTTGAGCCATCCTGAATATCACGTCAAAAATGCTGGGAGTTCGTAGTCTCATCGACAATTTTTGGACGAACAACGCTCACTTGAAGAGCCACCCTTGACGAACGCGGCGCGAGTATAGAAGTGCCCTTCCAGACCGTCAAGTTTCTCAAAAACCCCAAGCAGTCAGGCAGTTGCGTGAAAAACATCTAAAGTGCGACTATTCCGAAAGCCGGACTTCGGTCGTCTGAGTGCCTGACTTGCGGTCGGTTGTCAGTGCCATCGCCTGTTTCAAATTGGGGTGCCACGGTCACGGAGCTTCGACGTAGCCGTGCGCGGAGGTGAAGGCTGCTTCGCAATCTCACGGCCCCGTCGAAGCTCCGTGACCGTGGCACCCAAACCCCAAATTCAACAAGGCGACGGCCCCTGTCTGTTGTCACCCGTCCTTGTCGGCCCCTCTCACTGCTGACAGAATCGCCACCCGGCGTTTCAAAAATCGCATTCGCCCCCAATCTCACCCGCCAAGGACGATCCCCGATGAACTCACGATTCCCGTTGCGAGCCGCCTTGCTGTCGATGCTTTCGGTCATTGGACTGATTCCTAACATTTCCGCAGTGGCCGACGACTGGCCGCAGTGGATGGGTCCGCAGCGCGATGGCGTCTGGCGCGAAACGGGAATCGTCGAGACCTTTCCCAAAGATGGCCCGACCGTTCGTTGGCGAGTGCAAATTGGTGGCGGCTATGCAGGACCGGCTGTTGTCGGAGATCGAGTCTTCGTCACGGACAAGCTCCTCCCGGAAGGAGCGGCGAATCCCAGCAACCCGTTCGAGCGAGGCCAACAAACCGCGACCGAGCGCGTGCTCTGTCTCAGCGATGCCGACGGCTCTGTGATTTGGAAGCACGAGTACTCCTGCCGTTACACCGTGAGCTATCCCGCTGGCCCGAGAACAACGCCCGTCGTGAAGGACGGTCGCGTCTACACGCTCGGTTCGGAAGGGCATCTGCTTTGTCTCGACGCCGACAAGGGAGACGTGATTTGGTCGAAGGACTTCAAGACCGAGTACGGACGCCGGACTTCGCCGGTGTGGGGTTACTCGGCCAACCCGCTGCTCGACGGTGACCGTTTGATTTGCCTGGTCGGTGGCGAGGGAACAACCGTCGTCGCCTTTCACAAGGACACGGGCAAGGAACTGTGGCGAGCACTCGATTCATCCGAGCGACATGGGCCGGGCTATGGCTCGCCGATCATTGTTGAGACCGGTGGCCAACGGCAGTTGATCGTCTGGCATCCGTCAGCCGTCAGTTCGCTTGACCCCATATCGGGCAAACTGCTTTGGAATCAACCATTCGATGCCAAAGAAGGTCTGACCGTCGCCACGCCACGCATCAGCGGTGACAAGCTGTTCATCAGCGCGTTCTACGACGGATCGCTGTTGTTGAAGTTGGACGCGACCAAGCCCGATGCCTCGGTCGTCTGGCGTCGTCACGGCAAGAGCGAGAAGTTGACGGACGCTCTGCATTGCCTCATCAGCACGCCGGTCATCGACGGCAATCACATCTACGGCGTGTGCAGTCACGGCGAATTGAGGTGCCTCGATCTCGCCACTGGCGACCGCAAATGGTCCACATTCCAACCGACCAGCGGCGAGTCCCTCCGCTGGGGAACCGCGTTCATCGTCAAGCACGAAGACCGCTACTTCCTCTTCAGCGAACAAGGCGATTTGATCATCGCCCGCTTCTCACCGACGGCCTACACCGAATTGAGTCGCGCCCACCTGCTCGAACCAACGGGACCAGCTCAACGCCGCGAAGTCGTCTGGTCACATCCCGCCTTCGCCAACCGCTCGGTCTACGCCCGCAACGACAAGGAAATCGTCAGCGTCTCATTGGCGAAGCCGTAACGGCAAACTGTCTGAGAAGCTCCGAGAAGAGTTGGAAAGAACGAAGAGGGCTTACGCCCTGAGTTACGTTCGTCGCGTCCCCAGCCCACACGCCGAACGGACTCGGTCGAGGACTTCGCGGCCTTTCTCACGGGCGCGTTTGGCTCCGGCTTGCAGCACCGCTTCGACCTCACTCGGTTTCGTGGCGAGGTCCGTACGCTTGGTGCGTGCGTCGGCGAAGTAGCTCATTGCGGCATCGAACACCGCCTGCTTGGCCTCGCCGTAGCCCATGCCTCCCGCGCGGTAGCGGTCAGCGAGTGCCGCCTGTTGCTCGGGTGTGGCGAAGAGTTGGAAGAGCGTGAAGACCGAACAGGTCTCCGGAATTTTCGGAGCGTCCATCGGCGTTGAGTCGGTCTTGATCGACATGATTTTTTTGCGAAGGGGCTTCTCGGCCTCGAAGATTTCGATCGTGTTGCCGTAGCTCTTGGACATCTTTTCACCGTCGGTCCCCGGCACTTTGGCTCCCGCTTCAAGGACGCGCGCGTTCGGCAGTTTCAGAAACTCACCGCCGTAGATGACGTTGAACCGTTGAGCGATGTCGCGCGTCACTTCCAAGTGCTGAATCTGGTCTGCCCCGACCGGCACCACGTCTGAGTCGTACAGCAGGATGTCGGCGGCCATCAGGACCGGGTACGTGAACAAACCCGCGTCGGCCGAGATCCCCTTCGCCACCTTGTCCTTGTACGAGTGACACTTCTCCAACAGGCTGTGTTGAGTCACCGTCATCAAGAGCCACATCAGCTCGGTCACTTCGGGAACATCCGACTGCCGGAACAACGTCGCTTTGGCCGGATCAAGCCCCAGCGCGAGCAGGTCGAGCGCGGCGTCCCACGTACTGGCCTCCAACGCCTGCGCATCGCGCACCGACGTGAGGGCGTGCAGATCGGCAATGAAATAGAACGACTGCTCGTTCCCTTGCAGCGCGATGTACTGTCGGATCGCTCCGAAGTAGTTGCCCCAATGAAACCGACCCGTCGGCTGAATCCCGGACAGAACCTTCATCGCGAAACCAAAGCTTTCAGAGGGAGTGACGGACCTACGTTAAAAGTGGAGGTGTGTCGCCCCTTCGACGGACGACACACCTCCACTTTTGAAACATACCGGGGGCTGGGGCACCGGAGCAACTCGCTTCTCGTGTCCCCTCGCCCCGGCTTTGCGGAGACAGGGTTAGCAGCCCGTTAAAAGAGTGGTAGCACAGCCGGCTCGTCTGTGTTTTTTAACGGGTAAAGCAAGCAGGCGAGCCCCCTACTCTACGTTTTTCAACAGGCTGCCAGGGGGAAAGGGCTTCTTCAGGGATACCACCTGAGCTGAGCTGGTCATTCCTCCTCGCTCACGCTTCGGGTTAGTGTCCCTCCGCGACTTGGGCGTCACTCGGTCGCGCTGGCGGGGATTGTCACGGGGGCTGATCGCGTCGTGGGATCAATCTGCTTGATGGCGCGGGAGGCGGCAGAACGGACTTGCTCGTCTTCATCGGCGTCGAGGCGGCGCAGCGACGCGAGACTCGACGTGGCGAGAGTTCCGAGTTCCCCCAGCGTTACGGCGGCGGCGGCTCGTACGCGTGAGTCTGTGTCGGTCAGCGAGTGACTCAACGCGCGGAGGACATCGCGCCCCGAGGGACTGACGTTTCTGAGTGATGTGGCCGCAGTGATGCGCACGTTCGTGTCCTCGTCTGCGAGCAAAGCCACGAGAACCGGAGTGACTCGCTCCGCATGGCCTTCAAATGTGGAGAGGGCTGCGGCCGCGTTGACGCGGGCAAACGTCGATTGATCGTCGAGCAACTTCAACAGGCCCTCCGCTGCGGGAGCGGCGTCGGGACCCAGCTGAGCCAAGAACATCGCGGCCAGTTCACGAGCGACCGGGTTTGCGTCCCCCAACCGATCCGACAACGCGGGAATAGCCGCCAACCCCAGAGCGTGCAGTTGGCCTTCGGCCTTTGTCCACGCGTCAGCATCACTCGACACGGCCGCGCGCACGATCGTGGCGAAGACTTCCTTCGCGCGCGCCGCCGTGTTCGTTTGCGAGCCGTCCCGCTCGGGGACCGCCGTCAACTCGGGTTGCACCGCAGCCACGGTTGCTTCCGATGTCGCAGTGCCGCCGTCAACGGTGGTTTCCACATGCGGAGCCTCGCTGCAACCAATCATCCCCGTGCAGACCAGCGACCAAACCAGCGAACGACGAAACATGGCGATCTCTCAATTCTTAACTTGGAACCTGTCCAAAACCAGCTGTGTGTGTGTGTGTGTGTGTGTGTGTGTGTGTGTGTGTGTTGTGGAGTCGTAAAAAACTAGCCCGACGCGCGAGCGAGGGCTTCGTACTCATCGAACGCCCAGCCGTCGCTCGCGCGTCGGGCTAGTTTTGAAATGCGTGCTATTCCGACTGACAACGAAACCGAACGTCCTTCGCTTCGCAGGCTATCGCCAACGAGATCGGGTCGAGATTGACATCCGCCAATTCTTGCAACGATGCGAGTTGCTGGGCGCGATAGTGTCCCGGCTGAAGGCGAATGGACTTGCCAGTTCGCTCGTGAACGATTCGTTCGAGCTCATCCGCGTCCGGCGTGACCGACGAGGTACGGACAGAATCCCAACCAAGCGAAGACGGCGGCGAATTCGCGTGCGAATCTGAGGGGAGGTAGATCGTCCCGTTATTGAAATCGACGGCAAACGCGATCACGCCGGGGATGAAGAACAGCAACAGGCCGACGGCATCCAGTGCAACGACCTTCGGATCGAGTCGCCCCGCAGGCTGCCCTTTTCGCTCGGGCCAAAAGATTGTTCCGCAACCGGCGATCGGCAGGAGCATGCTCACCAGTAGCACGCACGAAACCCAGCACCGAAATTTCAGCCGTGATCTCTTCAAAATTCCGTCCCTCGTCCTTGATGGGAGCCACGGCAACAACGTGTCGCAACGCGGCGGGACGGTATTTCAAACCGCTGAATCGCTCAAGATGAGTCGGCCAGGACCAGCTTCCCGCTTTCCGAGCCTTTCCTCGGCGGGGAGGGGGACGGATGGTCGGGTTGATCTGCCACTCGTCCCCCTCCCTAACCCTCCTCGCCGAGGGGCGGGAATAAGCACGAAGGACGAGAAGTGATTTCGAACCGGTTCCTTCACCGCCATCGTCCTCAGCACGTCGCTCCCGCCTCGGCGGCCTCAACCGCGTGCGCCAGGCGGACTCGCATTTGTTCGCGACGGGCGGCGGTCCAAGTCCGCGAGACTCGGCGAATGGAGGGTCTGAGCATCACGAGTGACACCTCGACCGGTGCGACTCCAAACCATTGTTCGACCGCGTGAGCGTAGACTCCCAGTTGGAATTCGTACGGCGCGAGAAGCTGTTCGTCGGTGGCATCAGCGGTGATGTCGTTCGTTTTGTAATCGAGGACATGCCAGCCACCGGCAGCGTCTTCGTACAGCACGTCGATCACACCGATGATGCGTGTCTTGGCGAATTGCTCCGCTTCCAATGACGGAGCGAGCAGCGAGAACTCGACTTCGCGGTGCAGGTGTTTCGCAGCAGCCAATTCGATGGCGAGGGGCGACGCGAACAGTCGATCGAGCAGCGCGCGGGCCGCCACCAGAACGTCCTCGCTGACGTGATCACGATGGGCCGTGGCGGCGGTGGCGAGGCGCGCTGGCCAATTGTCGGGCTGGGCGAAATCAATCTGTTCGAGAACCGCGTGGACCAGCGTGCCCAGCGTCGTCGCCTGATCGGGATCAACCGGCGCGGCGTCTTCGCCGGTTGTACCGTAGTCCGGATGCCCTCGTCCGGACTGAATGTCATCGCCTGACTGCGCTCGTCCGGACGTAGGCGTCCGAACGACAGCCGAAGGCGCTGCGTCGCCCCCAAGATGCGCGTCGATCTCTTCCAACCGAGAAACACTGATCGGCGGCAGGTCACTCGCTTCGCGCGGCCAGCGGCGGGCAGAGGCGGGCGGCTCGGTTGGTTCGGCGAAGACGATCAGGTCGGTCAGCTCCGAGAGCGGGACTTGGCGTGCGGCTTCGTGATCGACGGGCTTCGCGGCGGGAGGCTCGCGATGCGCGAAGATCTCGGGGATCGTCTCGCGTCCCGCTGTGCGGAACTCCGAGGAACCGAGCAGCGCGTCTCCCTTGGGCAATCCCGTCAGCAGGTCGAAGCGCGATTCAACCAACTCCAGCCACGGCGAGTTCCGCTTGGCTTCGAGTTCGATCCCGGCCGACAAGATCAGGTAGTCGGCCGCGCGCGTGCAGGCCACATAGAACAGGCGAATGGTCTCCTCGGCATCGGCCTCCTGCTCCAACAGGCCGTACATTTTGAGACCGATGTGATCGTGTGAGACCCCGAACATCTCGGGGAGTTTGACGAGTGCCCCGAAGTCGGGATGCAGCACGGCCGAGCTGCCGCGCGGTGCTCCTTTGCGGTCGATGTCGGCGACGATGACGACGGGGAATTCGAGGCCCTTCGATTGGTGAATCGACATCAGGCGGATGACGTGGCCGGTCTCGGGCAGCGTCGTGGCGAACTCTTCGTCGGTCTCTTCGAGGACCGACGTGTGCAAGCGTTCGACGAAGTCTTGCAGCGTGAACAGCTCGCCCCGATCGAACTCGGCCGCCATCTCAATCAACTTCCGCAGATTGGCCACCTTACGCGGACCAAGATGCTCGGTGAGCAGCGCCGCGTCGTAACCGGTTCGCTCAATGGCCCGTGTGAGGAGTTCCGCCAGCGGGAGCCGGTCCTTCACGGCGCGCAGTTCGGTCAGCACGTCGCGCGCGAAGCTCAGTCGCCGCTGCTGCTCATCGTCGAGGAACGCCGGCGGTTCCGCGAAGAGGCTGTCGTGCAGTGTCAGTCGGTCGCGGCTGAGAGCTTGAATCGTGTCGTCGCTGAGATTGAAAAACGGCGACCGCAGGATGCCGACCAATCCGATCAAGTCATCGGGATCGTTGAGGTACCGGCAAAGGTTGAGTAGGTCGAACACTTCCTGCTGCGCGAAGAAGGCTTTGCCGCCGACGAGGTAGTAATCGAGACCGTAGCGTCGCAACGCCGACTCGTACTCTTGGACGTTCGATAACGCGCGGAACAGGATCACGATGTCGCCCGACTCGATCCGCCGCAGCACGAGCTGTCCCGTGGAGTCCTTCGCGCGGATGCGCGGCGTCGGGTCGGAGAGGAGTTCCGCGCAGCGTCGTGCGATCCAGTCGGCTTCGCGCGATCGAAGTTCGCCGACTCGGACCTTGCCGGCGGGTTCTTTCATGTCGCTCGCAACGGCATTTGTCTCATGCGGGACGGCATCAACACCAACCCGAAGCGTGAGCGAAGATGGTGTTATTCCTTGCACGGAATCATTTACGTTTTTGCCTTCGTCCTCGCTTACGCTTCGGGTTGGTGTGAGGAGGTCTTCCACAGCGTCGCTCGTCGCGAGCAACAATTCGATCGCGGGCGTGGGCGAATGCTGGATCGTGTCGAACGGCGCGAGGGCTTCGTAGTTGTCGCCCATCGCGGCGGCGAAGAGATGGTTGACGAAGTTCAGAACGGCGGGCTGGCTGCGAAAGTTGACGTTCAGCGGCAAGCGGCCTCGTTCGGGAATCTCTTGCCGCAGCTTCGCGAAGACGCCGGGATCGGCACGACGAAAGCGGTAGATCGACTGCTTCGCGTCACCGACGAGGAACAACCTCCCGCGCGTCAGTGCAGCGCCGCACAGCATCCGCACGACATCGGCTTGAATCGGATCGGTGTCCTGAAACTCATCGACCATCAGTAGGCGAATCCCCGCCCCCACGCGGTTTCTCACGTCGGGGTTGTCTCGCAACAGATCGCGTGCTTTCAGCAAGAGGTCATCGAAGTCGAGTAGTCCCTGCGACTGCTTCGCCCCCTGAAAGGCATCCGACGTGAGCCGCGCGAGTCGCAGCGCGCGGCAGGAGAACTCGGCTGCGAGCATCAAGTCGTCTTCGTTGATCGGCAGCAGCTCGACCAGTTTCGATGTCGCCTTGCGCAGCTCGGCGAAGGCGTCCTTGATCTCTTCATGCACTTCTGGGCGAGGCCAGTTCTTGGCCGTTCCGCCACCTTGAACGCGGGCGTGCTCTTCAATCGCTTGCAACGGCGCGAGCGGCTCTTTCCAAGGCAGTTTCGGCTCGAGCCACTGCAAGAGAATGGTGCGTCGTTCCTGCATCGTCGCGTGCGTCGAGTTGTTGTCCGTCAGCAACTCGAACGTGCGCAGCGTGCGCGGATGATTGCGGAACTCGGCGACCAGCCTGGGGACGAACTCGGACTCCCACTGCGTTCGCCAGCGCGCGGCAATGTCGTCGGGAGTCTCGTCGGCCAACTTATCGAAGTCGATTTGAAACCGCTGATGAGCCAGCACGCGGAGCAGCTCGCGCGTTCGCTCGAGTCCAAATTGCAGGACGAACGCGCTCGCATCGGGATCGCCCCGCTCGACCAGTCCGTGCAGCACATCCTTCGCTGTGTTGCTGAGCAGCGTGTTGGCCAACGCCGGTTCGAGCAGCCCGAAACGGGGGTCCAATCCCGCTTCCACCGCTTGCGATCGAAGCAGACTGGTGCAGAACGAATGGATCGTGCTGACCCGCGCCGAATCGAGACCTCGCATCAGTGCGAGCCAGTGATCGACCTCATCCCGTTCGCACTGTTGGAGCCGCTGCTGACAGGCCGATCGAATGCGATCCCGCATCTCGCGCGCGGCCTTGTCGGTGAACGTGATCGCGACGAGCGAGTGCAGTTCGGCCGAGTCGTCTCCCGCTTCGAGGCTCTTCAAAAATCGCTGCGTCAGCACGAACGTCTTGCCGCAACCCGCCCCAGCGGAAAGGGCGATCGACACCCCGCGCGTCTCAATCGCGGCCGCTTGTTGCTCGGTGAATCGGGGTCGGGAGGAAGTGCTGTGAGGCTGTACTGTCATGGTGGGTCACGTTGTATCAAGGGCCACAACACCTCGACAGCAAGCGTGGGAGATGCCAACGGCTTTTCAACGTAGGGTCGGACCAACTGGACGGTGGCCCCTCAAGCGCGGGAGATGCGACGAGGCTGAGCGTGGCTCAGCTAGGCGGCTCGGCCGCGCGGAGCCTTACCGTGAACGTGCTTCCCTTTCCGAGCTGACTGGTCACACGCACCTGTCCGCCGAACACCTGACAGTGGTGCTTGACGATCGACAGTCCCAGTCCGGTTCCACCGACCTCGCGCGAGCGGGCCTTATCGACGCGGAAAAACCGCTCGAAGATGCGGGCTTGGTTTTCCTTCGCAATGCCAACGCCGTTGTCTTCGATCTCGATCACGATCCCATCCACATCGCGTTTCCAACGCACGACGATCCGTCCGCCGGAAGGCGTGTAATTGATGGCGTTGTCGAGCAAGTTGTCGGCGACCGTCCGCAAGCTTTCCTCGTCGGCCAGTCCCCAGAGTGGATCCGTGGGAGCCTGCGTTTCCAATAACAGGCTCTTCGACTTCGCCACGTTTTGATGCTCGTCGATGCACTCATTCAAAATCTCGCTGACATCGATCGCGGTCAGATCGAAGGCGGGTTCATCCGACTCCATCCGCGCCAGTTCGAGCAGCTCCAAGATCAGGGTGTGGAGGCGATCCGCCTGTTCACCGATGCGAGTCACAAAACTGCGATTGTTGTCGGAGTCTTCGAGTGCCCCGTCGAGCAGGATTTCGGAATAGGCCGAGATTGCGGCGAGGGGTGTCTTCAATTCGTGCGACACGTTCGAGACAAAGTCGTGGCGCAAGCTTTCGAGTCGCCTCAAGTCCGTCACGTCATGCAGGACGAGGACCGCGCCCGAATTCAGTTCGCCCGGCAGTCGCGACATGACGGCGGCCAGCACCGATTGCGTTCTCGGCACGTCAATTTCGATTCGCTGTTGTTCACCGCTCTCCAACGCCTGAATGACCAACTCTTGAAATTTCGGCAGACGAACGGCCTCCCACAACCGACGACCCGTCAGACCGGTCGGCTTCAGATCGAGCATTCTGATCGCGGCACCGTTGGCGAGCAGGATGCGTTCCTGGGCATCCACCGCGATGACCCCTTCGACCATCGCTTCAAGGACGATGGCCAGTTGCTGGTTGTTCTGGTCGAGCGAGTCTCGCCAACGTTCCAGTTCGATAATGCGTGCGGTCGCCCGACGGGACATGGCCTCATACGCGCTCACGAGCCGCCGTGGAAATGCCTCGGCGCTGCTGGGACTCAGACGAGCCGGTTCCGTCGCATTGCGATCACTCGCGAGGAAGCGGTCCACTGCAACGGTGATTTCGTTGACCGGAACCACAACCCGCTGGACGTAGCTCCGTGCCAGCCACGCCGCCAGCACCACAATAACCACCAGCACTCCCGTCACACGCCAGCACCAACCCAGCCATTCGCTCGGTCCCGCCGCAAGCGGAGGCGAACCACAAACCCACACTCCCGCCACCGCCGCACACGCGCCGCCCGCGACAATCATCACAAACGCACGCCAGAACTCTCGCGACGGCAACATGAAGACACTCTCGGCAATTGACGGTTCTTGAAAAGCGGGCCTATGCTAGCGACCGCCTTGAAGGAGACAACCAACACCGCAACCACTGCTGTCGTTGGGTGTAGAGGTCGCCTCACACCAACCCAAAGCGTAAGCGAGGCCGTTCGCCCCGCACGGCTCAATGAGACGCGAGTCGATTGCAGGGAAAAGGCGAGCGAAGCTTGCTCTTTTCCTGCTGAAACTCATCACCCACGCGGCTGGCACCTCGTCGCTGACACTTCGGGTTGGTGTGGTGCGTTGTCACACGTCCGAATGTCGTTCCTGATTCATCACAGAAAGAAAGCCAACATGAAGTTCACCACGTTCCGCTGGAGCTTGGCCGTCGTCATTTTGAACCTGCTGCGGATGGGAGCCGTCGCGGCCGATGCCGTTGATTTGAAGGTTGGAGATGCCGCGCCGAAGTTTGCCGTGAAGGATGACTCAGGCAAGGACTGGAAGTCGGACGAGCATGTCGGCAAGAAGATCGTGGTCGTCTACTTCTATCCCGCCGACATGACAGGTGGCTGCACCAAGCAGGCGTGCGGCTTCCGCGACGACATGGCCAAACTGTCCGGCAAGGACGTGGAGGTCGTCGGGGTGAGCGGTGACTCGGTGCGCAACCACCAACTGTTCAAGAAGGCGCACGAACTGAACTTCGCACTGCTGGCCGACACCGACGGCATGGTCGCGGAGAAGTTCGGCGTGCCGGTCACTCCCGGCGAGAAGACGGTCAAGGCGACGATCGACGGCAAGGAAGAGGCTCTCACCCGCAGCGTCACCACCGCGCGATGGACGTTCGTCATCGACAAGCAGGGCAAGATCGCTCAGAAGAATTCGTCGGTGAAAGCGGCCGATGACAGCAAGGCCATTCTCGAACTGATCGAGAAGCTCAAGCCGTGATGTCGCAGTCCCCTTCCCAATCAGCCGCAGGGCGCTAGCCCCGGTTTGGATGACACAAACCGGGGCTAGCACCTGCGGCTGATAGCAGCCTGTTTCACTTCGGGATGTGATTGCGACCTCGTTCCTTATCGCTCGGAGTAGGAATACTCCAGCCGAACGAGTTCTGGTGTGAGCCAGTCCAGCGATTGGGGCAGCTTGTGTTCGCCGAGCCACTTGATCAGGTCGTCGGCTTGTTTGCGGGCCGCCTCGGGTTGATGGAACTGGTGGTAGCAACGCGCCATGACGTAGAGCCGGTAGCCGAATTCGGGTGAGGACTCGGACGGCCAAGCTTCTTGGATCAGTTCCAAAGATCGGGCGTGTTCGCCGATGGTCGATTGCACGCCTGCCAGAATCAGGAAGTCGCGGATCTCGCGGCTGTCCAAGATTTGGCGGTGCCGCTCTTTTTGCAGGACTTGCTCGGCGGTTGAGTCGGGGAGTCGCGACACCAGTCGCTCGGCAGTTCGCCGGGCATCGTCCCCGTTCATCTCACGCAGTGGAGAGTCGGTTCGGGAAACGGTCTGTCGCGCGGGCCGATCCTTGAGCTTGATCCAACGTGACTCCCACTCGTCGGAGGTCAAGACGTTGGACTCACCGAGCGCGATGCGTCGAGCCGAGGACAATTCGGCGAGCATTCGCAGGGACTCGGTCGATAGCCCGGGATCGCTCAACAATTGCGAGAGATCGATGACGGGGAAGTTTGGTGCCCCGACGATCACGCGAAATCCGACCACGGCAAGTTGGGTGATCCCGTTGTTGAAACCATCCGTCCGCCGAGGGAAACGAATGGGCGACACGACTCGCTTGCCGGTGACCAAGTCCCAGACATGCACCGCCACTTCCCGGTCAAACGTGAGGCCGTAGTTCCCATCCGAGGTGAACGCCACGTCATAAACTTCGTCGGCATGTTTCATCGCCGGACACGCCAACTTCCCGGCCTGCCAGTCCCACAGTCGGGCGAGACCATCCTTGCTGGCCGACAGCACGCGCCGACCGTCCGGACTGAACTTCACGGCGAACAAGCCCCAAGCATCGCCGGGATGAAGCAGCGGAGCGGACTTGGGCTTGCCCGTCCGCATGTCCCAGATTTGGACCGCATTCTCTCCCGTGACGGCGGTGGCGAGGAGCAGGCTGTCAGTCGAAACGTCGATCGCGCGACAGATTCCCCCTTTTCGCAGTGGATGAATCGCCGGGAACCGCTCGCGACCGGTATCGCCATCACGCACGACGATGTCGCTTTGCGCGGTGACGGCAATCAATGCGGAACCATCCGGCGACCAGATCACCCGCGACTGGTCGATCTCGTAGCGGTCCTCCCATTTCCAGTTGGCGTGAGTCCATTCCTGCAGACGGCGACCGTCGCGCGAATCGATGACCAGCAACGTGCCGTCCTCGCAGAACACCGCGACCTGTGGATGGCCGGGCCGCGCGGCGACACTGTGCGGCGTGGCGGAAAATTCGATCGGTAGCTGGCTCTGTTGACCGGTGGCGACTTCGTAGAAAGTCAGTAGCCCCCCCTTGTTCTTCTGCGAGATCACCGCGACCGAATGCCGGTCGTCACACAAGCTGGAGTCGATGATGCCGAAAAGTGAAATGGCCGGACCGGCCGCTTGTCCGGTCGCGGTTTCCAAAACGGTCAGCTCATGAATCTCGGGGACCCAGGGCATTTCGTACCACTTCCCGCGTGTGACCCACCGACCGTCGAAACTCGGTCGAGGCCGCGTCGGAATCTGTCCCCAACCCGGCGCACGCACCATCGCCGCATTCAACGTCGGCAACTTCCAGACTCGAATCTCGTCATCGCTACAGACGGCGAGCAACTCACCATCTGGCGAGTACGTGCAGAGTTCGGGCCGTTTCAACTGCGGGACTTTCACCGGAGACGGCTTGCCCCACGGTGCGGACCACAATGAAGCGTTCCAGTCGGCACATGCGGTGGCCACCGTCGTACCGTCGGGGCTGAACGCAATGTCCGAAACCGGATGAGACTGGGGAACCGTGATCCGCTCACCATTCGTCGGCCAGAGTTCGACCGAGGCCTCGGTGCTGGCTCCCACACAACGGCCATCCGGACTGGTCGTCATCCGCAAGATGCGGGGCAGGCTACCGACGGAATTCGTCCCCACAAGCAGCCCGGTTGAGGCATCTCGCCAATCGACCTGCCAGTTGAACGCCGTGACCACCACACGATCACCCACAAACACCGGTGAGCTTTCGACGAAGGTCTTGTGCGGAACCGGCTCGAACAGCGGTGCCGAAGCAGGGGATTGCTCACCAACCGCAAACACGCGCACCTGATCGTCGCGGCAAGCTGTCACGAGTCGATCGCCGGACGGATTGAACAGCAACGAATGAACCGTCTGCGGATGAGGCCATGCGTGTTCGAGTACCGGTTCAGAGGAGACATTCCAAACTTGGACAACCTCGCCGCCAATCGCGATGCGCTTCCCATCCGTCGAGCAGGCGATCACCTGAACTGGTTCGGGAGTTTGAAACGTCCTGACGATCTCACCGGAAGGGACTGCGCGAATCTGGACCTCACCGCTCTTCAGTCCCACCGCGACATGCTGTCCATCCGGAAGCCAGCCCGCGTCGGTGAAGCCCGCTCCTGACCTCGTCCACGGGAGCATCTGCTCGGTGCGCACATCCCACAATTCAACCTGGCCGCTGGCAACCGACAGTAACAGGCTGGGTGAGCCGGGCGGCGTCAGCCCCCAGACAATCGGATCACGCCCTGCCCGGGAGCTGACGCCACCCGGCTCACCTGTTTGATCGGCGACATCACTCTTCACTGCCGGCTGAAACACCAATCGTCTTCTCACGGCGGAGACCGGAAACCGCAGTGCCGCGACCGGCAGCACGGTCTCGTTCATCCAGTTCTTCGCACGCAGACGGTTGGAAGCCACTCGTTGCGGATCGTGCGGTGTCTGCTCTGCCGCGTTCGCGAACCAGAGCATCGCCGTCGCGAAGTCGCTCTGCTCGGAGGCGAGTAAGCCGCGTTCGGTTTGCATGTCGGCGATGGTGCTCTGTGATGCCTGTCGTGCGGCTTCGACTTCGTCGGTCAGCCGCTCGGCTTTCGCTTTCGCGTCCGTCACATCGAGAACCGTGCGAATGAGTGTGGCACTCAAACTTCGGAAGTAACCGGCAGCCACCGTCGAACTGACCGCCACAACCGACACGAGCAACACCAATGTCATCAGCAGGGAAGCGAGAGCTTTGTTGTGTCTGCTCCAACGGACAAAGTGTTCCAGCCACGAGACGCGACGAGCTTGGATCGGCTCATCATTGAGAAACCGTCGCAGATCATCAGCCAACTCGCCCGCAGTCTGATAGCGCGCGGCAGGTTCGATGTCGATGGCCTTGTGAATGATGGTCGCCAAGTCGCGCGGGATCGTTGTGACGGACAGTTCTATCCGTTCGATCTTGGGCTGGGACAGTTGATTCAACAACTGCGACCGATCAGTGCCGGTGAACGCAGGTCGCAGTGTGACGAGTTCATATAGTGACAACCCGAGGCTGTAGATGTCCCCGCGCGCGTCCGCCGGTCCCCGCAGATTTTCGGGAGGGAGATACTTCAGCGTTCCGAGAATGTTCCCCTCTTCCGTCAGCGTGACGCTTTCATCGTCGTGAAGCATTTTGGCCAGCCCGAAATCGGCCATGTCGGACCAAGATAGAAATGTCACAGGGTTGGCCCACTTAGAAATGTCACATTGGGATTTCGGGAGGCGGTCCCGTTTCGCGGAGGTGAGCGGAGCGAACCGGAGCGTAACGGGACCGCCTCCCGAAATTTGCGTTGGGTGGTGTCACTGTCCGCGACGCCATGGATGGTTGGCGGCGGGCTTGTATGGAGGCTT
>Ga0114966_10000742_pt1 | contig 31149 bp, 25 predicted proteins | sample M_130207_XF_Meta_FD_87029 | JGI IMG/M metagenome (GOLD analysis project Ga0114966, IMG submission 87029) | Freshwater microbial communities from Lake Montjoie, Canada to study carbon cycling - M_130207_XF_MetaG | ecosystem: Environmental > Aquatic > Freshwater > Lake | place: Lake Montjoie... | reverse complement strand
AGTCAAAGTCCCCAACGCCGAATTCAAAAGCATCCAGCTCCAACGACACAACATTTGCCCCCAGTGGAACTACTCCATCACCCCCATGAACTCTCGGAAGTAGTAAATGCACAGCCCCTCAGCCAGCGAACCTGACCGTCGAGCATCATGATCTGTGCCCCTCCTGAGTGAATGCTGGAGAACTGAAACTTGCGTTCGCAACTCGTATTGCAGGTTGTCACGGGCGGGTTGATGCCGGGCTTGGCACAGGTGGCTGCGGCCTGCCACCAGCGGAGTCCCGACCGCGCGTAACCCTGCGATCCACCGCCCCCTCCACCCAGGTTCATCGCGCCGCGTGCCCAGCCTCCGAACTCAAACGCAATCTCACTCACCGCGAGCGTGTTAGACATCCCGTCCATGATGCTGCTCGGCGAAGTCACGGACATCGGATACAGAACCCCGTCATTCAGGCCTGGCTGGGTCCCCGCGTTGGCAGCGTAGTGACATTGTCCCCACAAGTTCGACACCGGATTGCGATCCGGTTGCGACGGGCAGAGCATCACCTTCAGATTCGTTTTCACAATCGCCGCATTCAGCGCGTGATCGAACGGCACGTCAAAGTTGTATTGCGCGGACACCCCACCTTGTTCGTCCCGCGCGAATCGGTGTCGTCGATCCCGACGAAGATCGTCATTCCGCAGCCTCGTCGCGTCGCGCCCGCAACCGGAACCAGACGACCGCGCTGATCGCTCCCGCGATCAGACCGAACAGCGGATAGGTCCAAGCGGCTGTGTCAGCCACGCTCCAAATGAACGGCCTCCCCTGCCTGGCATTAGTTGTTTTTCAGCCGCTTTCACGGCGAGCGCGACCAAATTCGTTGCCAGTCCCGCTGACATGATGCGGACGTACAAACCCCAGCCGGGCTTCGCGCTCCTCAGTGCCAAGTCGAGCAATGGTCCCGTCAGCGCGAGACTCGTGATCGCTCCCATTCCCGAACGTGTGTCGGCAAGCTGCATGGAACCGAGCAGGACCGCCGTCAGCGATCCCACGCCGCTCATCACACATCCCGCGCCGTGACGCGGTGCCAGCGCGAGGCCCATCGCCAAGGGAAACACGGATCGCACAATCGCATGTCCGGGAATGCCGAGCTTCCAGTCCGGCAACGCCGACGCACACGCCGCCGCGACTCCCATCGTGATCCAAACGGCATACTCGATCGGCCGGACAGCATCCGTCTCTCGAATCAATCCGGGCAGACGGCTGCCAGCCCGCAAGCCGTAATGAAGCTTCAAATTCCACGCACTCATTTTGACTCTCAAAAATGGCGCAAAGTGCGTTCAGTACTCGGACCGTTCCCGGACTCTGCTAAAACAACTGCTCGCACATCTGGAAGAACCTACAAACCCAGACACTTGCGGACGGCGTCCTCAACGCGCGCGAGCGTCTCCTCGCTCAGACATCCCGCAGGACGAACCTCGAGTCGGTCCTTGTCGATTGACCGGACTTGAAACCCGAGGAACACCGTCTCCAATGGCAACCCTGATTCGGCGGGCGAGACACGCACGTTGGTGTCAAAATCGCGAGCGACATTGGCTCCTTTCGTTCCCACCACAACCGTGACGACCAATGGCATTCGGTTGATCTCGTTCACCGACAGAACGACGACGGGGCGGAGACCGGACTGCTCGCGACCTCGAACAGGATCGAGATTTGCGAAATAGACCTCACCTCGCCGGACAGACATCACTCGGCCCCCCGCAGACCATCGCGAAGTGTGTGCGCGAATTCGGCATCGATCTCACGTATCTCACGCTGGATATCCGGGTCGCTCGCCATTTCGGCCATTTGCAAGGCGAAAGATGCGGACTCACCCGATGACGTACTGCGGAGGCGTCGTCCCAATCGCTCGAAGACGGACCATTGTTCTTCGAGCGGAAGCGAGTCCAGCTCCGCCTCCAATTGGTCCAATTTGGCAGTACTCATGGCCACCTCTTTGATCCTCGACTTGAATTTCACTCTCCGGCCCGACAACGTCGGCAGCATGATCCGCAGCTCACCGACGGCTGTCGAGTCTCCCATCACGACGAGCAAGTCCGCCACTTCTAGCACGTCTTGCTTCGACCGATTTCCGAATGCTGGCCACGTCCTACTTCGCCAAGTCACCCGCCACACCGTTGACCAGTTTCTTCGGGTCGATGTGTTTGTTGATGGCCTTGAGGATTTGATCCTTCGACAACTTGGAGACGGCGATTTCCAGCTTCGCATTGAAGTCGAGCGTCCGTCCGGCGACGAGGGCATTGGCCAGCAGTGCGGCCAACTGTGCGTCATCACCGCGCTTCTGTTGTTCACCTTGGAGCCAGCCTTGTTGAGACTCGGTCAACTCCTGATCGGTGATCCCGTCCTTGAGCAACAGCGCGAGTTCTTCGTGCGCCAACGTGACGACCTTCTCGATGTTCTGCGGATTGGCGATGCCGTACAGCGACAGCGTGGCGCGGGGATCGAGCGACGCGGCGCGGAATGCGGAGCCGACGCCATACGACAGTCCTTCCTTCTCACGGATGCGGCCCATCAGGCGTGAGGCGAAGCCGCTCCCACCGAACGTTTCATTGGCCACGATCAACGCGGGATAGTCGGCGTCGGCGTCGGACAACGGCAGGATCAAGCCCGCGAAAAACATCGCGTTCGCTTTGTCGGGCGTCAGCACTTTGATCGTGCTTCCCTTCGCGGCCCCTTCCGAACTTCGACGGATCCGCTCGTAAGGCTGCTTCGTTTTCCAGCCGCTCAGCGCGGCGGTCAGGGCCTGTTTGGCGACCGCTTCATCGAAGTCACCGACGATGACCACTTCGCCCGCTTGAGCCGACAGGAATTCGTCGTACACGCGTTTCACATCACCGACGGTCAGCTTCTCAATCAGCTTCAGTTCGTCGGTCATGCTCGGGAAGTGGCGGACATCACCAGCGGGATAGGGGTTGAGTTGCTGGTTGACGACGCGCGGCGCGATCGCCTGCGGCTCGGCCGCTTGCTCGGAGAGCGTACTCAGTCGCTGCTGTTGCAGGATCGAGAACTCGGCGGTGGGTAGCGCCGGTTCACGCAGGACTTGTCGCAAGAGTTCGATGACCTCTTTCAAGTGAGCACGCTTCGTGGTGATCGTGAACTCGGCGGCCCCCGCCGAACCGGTTCCGCGCCAACTCGTGTTGAGTGCGTCGAGCTTGTCTTGCAACTCGGTCGCGTTGAGTTGCTTGGTGCCGCGCGTCATCAACTCGGGCAGAAATTCGCACGCCGGGCCGAGGCCAAACAGCGACTCGGCCTTTCCGTAGCGCAGTCGCAGCGTCACGACGACATTGCCGCCGCGATTCTTTTTCGTCAGGAACGCGGTCTGAATCCCGTCGATCGTGCCACGCTGCACACGCTTCTCAATCGCAGCGGGCGACGCATCAAAGACCTCGCCGACTGAGAAGTCGGCTCGCCCCTTGTAGTCCTTCACCAACGTGGCCACTTCCGGCGGCGCGGCGATTGGAGTTCGTTGCGGCTCCGTCGTCGGAAGGTACATCCCAACGGTGCGGTTGCTCACTTCCAGGTACTTCTTCGCGACGCGGTTCACGTCGGCGGTCGTCACCTGTTGAAGGTTGTCTCGGTAGAGGAAGAACAGCCGCCAGTCACCGGCTCCCGCCCACTCGGACATCTCGGCGGTGAGCTTCGGAGTGTTGTTCGAGGACTGGTCCCAAATCTTGAGCAGCGTCTGTTTGATACGCGCCACTTCGGCATCCGTCGCGCCGTCCTTGGCCAGCGTGTCGATGGTGTCAATCATCCCGTCGAGGACCGCCGCCGGTTCATTTCCCGGAGCGACTTCTGCCGTGAAGTTCATCGCGCTCGGATCGTGCCACGCATAGACCGATCCCTCGATCTTCGCCGCGCGGCGACGTTCGATCAGGGCTTTGTAGAGCCGTCCCGATTTGTCGCCCGAGATAACACCTTCCAGCACCGCGACGGCGGCGAAGTCAGGATCGGTCGCCGCCGGGACGTGATACATCGCCGCGACGACAGGGACTTTCCCGACGCGACGCAGCGTGACATGACGCTCGCCATCCTGAGCCGGTTCGTCCGTGTACGTGTTGCGAATCGGTTCGGTCGGACACGCGATCGGAGCGAAATGTTTGACCACCAGCTCCAACGCTTTGGCTTCGTCGAACCGGCCGCCGATAAACAGGACCACGTTGTCGGGACGGTAGTAGCGCTTGTAGAAGATTCGCAGATTTTCGACGGGGACGCGCTCGATGTCGGCTCGGTTTCCGATCGTCGATTTGCCGTAGTTATGCCACTCGAACGCCGTCGCCATCATTCGCTGTTCGAGGATCATTTTGGCGTTGTTCTCGCCCATCTCGAACTCATTCCGAACGACGGTCATCTCGCTCGACAAGTCCTCGGGCTTGATCGGGCAGTTCACCAGACGGTCGGCTTCCAGTCCGATGGCGTATTCGAGATTGTCGTCGCTGGCGGGGAGCGTCTCGTAGTAATTCGTGCGGTCGGTCCAGGTCGAGCCGTTGTAATCGGCCCCGCGTTCCTGCAAGTCGCGGTCGGAGTGCGGATGCTTCTCGGTCGGCTTGAACAGCATGTGTTCGAGCAGGTGCGCCATCCCGGTCTCGCCGTAGCCCTCGTGCTTCGATCCGACGAGGATCGTCATGTTGACCGTGACCTTCGGTTGCGAAGGCTCGGGGAACAGCACGACCTTCAATCCATTCGCCAGTCGGTACTCAGTGAAGCCTTCGACGCTGCCAACCTTCTTCGGCTTTGCCGCCTCATCCGCCGTAGCGACCGCCACACTCAAACCCAATAAACAGACCAAGCACAATCCACGAGCGATCATGAGACCAGACTCCTTTCAATCCGCGATGCGAGAAACACTGAAGAAGTATCCGACGCGGCAAGATTAGCCGCCGAGTTCGACGAGTGCGAGGCCCTCCCAAGGCCATCGCCTTGTGGGGTCTGTGTAACCTGTCGATTGAGACCAGCGACGCTTCGTCGCGGCGGCCCACCATGATTTCTCGACGATATCTCAATGGTGGGCCGCCGCTCGAAGCGAGCTGGTCCCACCCTGCTTTGAAAAAGCCGATGGCCCTGAGGCCCTCCTCCAACCCCTTTACACCGGTTGTTCGTCGTAGCAGCGGACCTCGTACACGCGAGCTTGTTCGCTGCCGTTGGTGGCGTGGATCTTGAGGCGGAGCGTCGTGAGTTTGGTCTTCGGGAAGTCGTGCCTTAGCAGCCGTTGGTGGTTCGAATTGATCGTGGCCAGCGTGACGGACTTGCCGTCGGGCGTGGTGCCGATCAGTTCGTAGTCGCGAATGGTTTCGGGTTGAGGGGCGCGGATCATCGGCTTGTTGTGGTTGTCGGCGCTGGTCAGAGTCAGCTCGCGCTGGAAGCCGGTGTCGAACGTCAGTTGGACGTGGCTGATCGACTGCGGTTTGTCCCACGTCAGTTCGAGCCACGCGCCGTCTATGGACATGACTCCGAGCCAGCGGTTGCTCAGTTCGCCCGACATATTGCGGACGAAGCCGTTCAGGGCGTTCTCGGCCTTCGAGTCTTGATAGCACTCGGACGACGTGGCTGTTGCGTTTCGAGCCACATCGTCCGGGTCTTCGTTCTTGCGGTGCTTGATCGTCTGGTCGTCGCGGAGCAGCGTTTGAGTCAGCTCGTTGAGGTTGTTCTTCGATGCAGCGAACTCGCGCGGTTTCATTCCCTTCTTTAGGCACAAGGCGGCGGCTGTTCCCATCCCTTGGCCCATCACGGCACAGGTCGCCATGACGCGGGTCGAGGTGAACGCGACATGGCTGCATGAGGCGTTTCGTCCGGCCATCAACAGGTTCGGGACATCCTTGCTGTAGAGCGAGCGGAACGGAATGTTGTAGACCTCGGGGAGCTTGATCGACGTGAACGGCCGCAACTCGGCAGAATCGAAGCCGCCCGGCGGATGTTCGTCCAAGCCCCAGCCGCCGATGGCGACCGCGTCGTCGAAGTCGCCGTTGAGGCCCATCAAATCCTGCTGCGTCAGGATGTGATCCCCCTCGATGCGGCGGCTCTCCCGTTTGCCGGGGACCATGCCGACCCAGTCCAGGCCCCAGTTCTCGGCCCCCTTCACTTGGCCGCTGTTCTTGATGTAGTCCCACACGCCGGTGACGATCGCGAGCAGCTCGAAGCGGATCCGTTCGTTGTCGCGAATCGTGTCGATCGCGCCGCCCCACTCGATCCACCAGTAGCCGTACTCCCACGAACCGACCGGGCGGAACTGGAGGTGCTTCTTCTCGATCTTGCGTGCCCACTTCGGTGCGGTGTAGCCGATCGGTTTGCCGTAGTCGCGCGCGGTGAACAGGATGCTGGAACCGAGCGTCTCGCGCGTCGGCTTCTCCCACCCGAGCGGCTCATCGAATTCGCTGCGCGCTTCGTGACCCCAGCGGATCGTCGCCCCGGCCTCAATCGCCAGCTTCGAGTCCCCCGTGCAGTCGGCATACAGTTTCGACGTGATGCGGTAGATGTGCTCGGTCTTGTCCGAGCGAGCCAAGACCTGAGCGATCTCGCCCGTGGCATCCTTCGTCGCGCGATAGACCGACGTGTCGAGCAGCAGCGTGATGTTCGGCTCGCTGACGATCTTGTCGTATAGCAGCAGGTCCCACATCTCCCACGAGCGGTGCGGATTGTTGGCGGCATCGTCGAGACGAAGCTCTTCGATAATCCCGCCCTCGCGCCAGCCGGGCCGCCCTGTGTGGTTGTTGGCTCCCACGATGTGCATCTTCACTTCGGACGACGAATTTCCACCGAGCCGCGAGCGATCCTGAACGAGGATCACCTTCGAGCCGTGTCGCGCCGCCGCCAGCGCCGCACAGACGCCCGCCGGTCCCCCTCCTGCGACAAACAGATCGCACTTCAAATCGACGACCGTCATGTTCGGTTCGTGTTCGAGTCCGCCGAAGCCCGCGACCGGCTTGCCATCGGGCGAGGGGGGGGCAATCAACTTGAAGGACTCACGAATCTGCTCGGGCGTCGCCTCGGCAGCATGAGCGGACGCGAAGTCACTCGCGTCCACCAAGACCGAATACCCAAAGCCCATGCCAAGTCCGGCGAGGAAGTCACGTCGTGAGACTGGGGAAGGTAGGTCGTCCATCAATCAAGTTCCGAAGTTCAAAGAGGAGTCATGGAGTTCGAGGCGGCACTGTTTAAGGCTCGCCCCCTGACGGGCGGCGATTCTAATGAGGCTGCTCTGCTCACAGTAGAACCAAGGGATCGGACCGCTCTCACTTTCTGGTGCTGATCGTCTTTCAATCTTCTGGCACTACTGGATTGCCGGTGCGGTCTTGAGACCCCATCCGCACGAGGCGGATGGGGTCATCTTTCATTCGAGTTGTTCAAACGTTAGCTCGCCGTCTCGCTCACCAGACAAGCACGGTGGGGAGCAATCGCAAACCACAAATAGCGCAACTTCAAAGAGCGTGAGCGAGGGGATTTCATACGTCAATTCGCAACGTCCTCGCTGCCGATGGCCAGGTCGAGCTGCCGCTGACGGCAATATTCTTCTCGCCCAGTTACGGCATGGTCACGGACAAATTCGGCATCGACTGGATGGTGCTGGTGCCGGGACCAAGTCATTCCTAGAAAAACTGCTTTTTGACGACTTGTCGATTTCGCGACCGGCCACTCGACTACTTCATGAAACGCGGGAATGGCCCGCTGAATCGAACGAAACTTCTGACTCTCAGGATGCAATATGGCAACCAGTATCTTCGTGAACCTGCCCGTCAAAGACGTGGAAACCTCGATGCGGTTCTACGAATCGCTCGGCTACAAACTCAATCCTCAGTTCACCGGCGAAACGGCGGCCAGCATCGTCATCAGCGACACGATCTATTTGATGTTGGGCACACAGGCCACGTTTAAGGAATTAACTCCGAAGGAGATCGCTGACCCGACGAAAGTTTGCCATACGCTGATCAGCCTTTCGTGTGAGAGTCGTTCCGCAGTGGAGGCCCTGATGGCCAAAGCCATCGCGGCAGGCGGTTCACAGACACATGAACCGGAGGATCATGGCTTCATGTAGCAGCATGGCTTCAAAGACCAATACCTGTTGTCGTTGCGGCTTCAGAACCCGGATGGTTCATGGACGCAATTCATGAGCGCGAAGTCTTTCCGAGTTACCGAAATGAGATAGCCACATGACGCCTCAAAAGATCCAGACATTCCTCTGGTACGACAGCGCGGCCGAACAAGCGGCCGAGTTTTAATGCTCGCTGTTCAAAGACTCGCACATTCACCGCGTCACTCGTTGTCCCGAAGGCGGTCCAGCACCGGGGCGCACGGTGATGATCGTTGAGTTTTCACTGGCCGGAGTGCAATTCGTCGCGCTCAATGGCGGGCCGGTCTTCAAGTTCACAGAAGCGGTCTCGCTGACGGTCGATTGCGAAGATTAAGCCGAGGTCGATTTTCTGTGGAGCAAGCTGTCGGCCTCATCGATGTACCGAACCTCGACGAGGCCATCGCCGTTGCCAGTCGTCTCCCCGCCGCGAAGAAACGGACCGTTGAAGTCCGACGCGGCTTCCATCTCGAGGCCTGCCTCCCGACAACTTCGGGCCCCGCCGCCCAAGGCGGAACGAACCGCTTCGCGCTACATGCTCCTCTGCTACGACAACGAGCAAGCCTGGAACGAAGCCGGCCCCGCCGCCCTGCGAGCCGCTCAACAAGAAGCGGCGGAACTCACACACCAACTCAACTCCCGCAGCCAATACATCAGCGCGTCTCCGCTGCATCCCGTCTCGACCGCCACCAGCATCCGCATCCGCGAAGGGAGACGCCTCGTCACCGGCGGCCCGTTCGCCGAAACCCGCGAGTTCCTCGGCGGCTACTACCTGATCTTCGCCCGCGATCTCAACGAAACGACCTCGATCGCGTCCAAGCATTCCGGAGCCAGAGTCGGCTCGGTCGCAGTACGGGCACTCGTCGAACTCAATGGAATGCCGCAAGAGAACGCCAACGGATGACTCACGCGGAACCACGAAGCCTCGTCTCTGTTCCGCATCTGGCAGACGGCGATCATCAAAACCAGAGCGACTGTGAACCTTTCGTAGGGTAGGCGGCCCGTCTGCCTTTTCTTCGAGAAAGAAAACAGGCGAGCCGCCTGTTCTACGTTTTCATCACAGCTTCAGAGCGTGGCCGTTTTCCACCGGTTTGCCCACGTCCTGGAGGACATATACCTCACGCGGCCTGAAGTGAGACATCTGCCCAACGTCGGTCTGGGTGAGCCGAGTGGCGTCCGCCCAATGGCACGCACGGATGTCGGCGAGCAGTTGTTTCATTTTGGTTCCGATTGGCGTTTGAGTCGCTGCCACGCTCTTGGCGAGCGTGGTTACAATCGTCGCGGCGAAGTCTCGACCCATTCAGTGCAAAGGCAGAGTCATGCTACAGGAATTCCGAAAGTCGTTTGTCGCCGCGTTCATTCTGATCGCCGCGAGCAGCTTGGTCCTCGCGGACGAGACACCGACGCAGGGCGATCCATTTCCATCCGGCTGGACCGCAAATTCGCCGCGTGACGAGATTCGCCCGGCGTTCTCGTTTGAGCCGAATGGTGGACCGAAGCAGTCGGGCAGCTTTGTCATTCGGCACGATCAGCGCGAGGGCTTGGACGGCTGGATGCAGAATTCGTTCGCGGTGACCGGGGGCGAATTCGTTCGCTTTCAAGCCGCTCGCAAGCTGACCGATGTGGCCTTGCCGAGACGGAGCGCGCTGGTGCGAGTCCTTTGGCAGAACGACGCGGGAAAGATGGTCTCGGCCAATGTGCCGGAGCAGCAGGTTGCCGAGCTGGGGCACACTCCGACCGCCGAACCCGAACATCCGGTTGATGGTCCGACGGATGCGAAGGGTTGGACGACGGTCAGCGGTGTCTATCGCGTTCCAGCGAAGGCGACCCGCGCCGTGGTCGAACTGCATCTGCAATGGGCGCCCAACGGCCGCGTGGAATGGAGTGACATTGGGTTCGCAAAGACGACGCCTCCGCAAAGTCGCAAGGTGAGATTGGCGACGGTTCATCACAAGCCGTCGGGCACGTCCCCGCGCGAGAATTGCGAAGAGTTCGCGCCGCTCATTGCAGAGGCCGCGAAGCAGAAAGCGGATCTGGTCGTACTCGGTGAAACAGTCCCCACGGCCTCAGCGAACGTGAAGTCGCTGAAGATTCACGAGACCGCCGAACCGATCCCCGGTCCCTCGACCGACTACTTCGGTGAACTTGCGAAGCAGTACGGCCTGCACATCGTCGTGAGCCTGTACGAGCGGGACCGGCATCTCGTTTACAACTCGGCAGTGTTGCTCGGCCCGGATGGCAAATTGATTGGCAAGTATCGCAAGGTCTGCCTGCCTCATGGCGAGGTCGAAAAGGGGATCGCGCCGGGCCACGACTACCCGGTGTTCGACACAAAGTTCGGCAAGGTCGGGATGATGGTCTGCTACGACGGCTTCTTCCCCGAAGTCGCTCGCGAGCTGTCGAACCGCGGTGCCGAGGTGATTGCGTGGCCGGTCTGGGGCTGCAACCCGCAGTTGGCGAAAGCGCGCGCGTGCGAGAACCACGTCTACATCGTCAGCAGCACATTCATGGAGCCGCGACACGGCTGGATGCTTTCGGCGGTCTTCGATCAGACCGGCAAGCCGATCGCTCAAGCCGAGAAATGGAGCACAGTCGTCGTCGCTGAAGTCGATCTAAGCCAGCCGTATCTCGGTCCCTACAACCTCGGCGACTTCCGTTCGATGATCGAGCGACATCGACCGGCGCCCACATTGGAACCAAGCCCGCGCACCCTCGAACATTCGAGTCGCTAAGGATCGGTGCAACAATCACTGTCCCCTCGTGGCGGATGCTGCCAGCATCCGAGCCGACGCTGGCAGCGTGGGCCACGACAATGAATTCTGCGCCGATCCAGAGACACGGGATCGCAACAACTTCCCGGTGTGACGCAGTACTTCTGTGAGCGGCAAGGCGCTAGCCGCCGGTAGTTCCAGCTCACCGGCGGCTAGCGCCTTGCCGCTCGCGGAACTGAGTTGGTGAGACGCCGGCGATCTTGCGGAACGCTCGCGTGAACGCGCTGTGGTCGTAGTAGCCGCAGGACATGGCGATGTCGGTGACGGGTTGATCGGTCTCGCGCAGCAGGACCGAGGCGGCTGCGATTCGATTCTTGGCGATGTATTGGCTCGGTGTGAGGCCGAAGAATCGCTTCATTAGACGAGCGAACCGCAACGGCGAAATGCCAGCGGACTTCGCGAGCGAAGTCGGAGTGATCGGGTCGGCGAGGTGGTGCTCGAAGTGATCCAGCGCGATGGCGACGGCGGCGGGGATTTCCTGAGTCTTGATCGGGGCCCGCACGTCGCGAGAGATGCCGATTAGGCCCATGATCTGACCATCGGTAGCGAGCAGCGGCAGCTTTGTCGTCAAGCACCAACAGGGTTGGTTCGGGGCGTACCAGTGGAGCTCCAAGTGATCGAGCAGCGGGCGGCCAGAGCGCAACACAGCGGCGTCTTGCTGCGCGGGAATGCGACCGAAGTCACCGGGGCAGATGTCGCTCGGACGCTGACCGAGCACCTGCGATTGGTGTTGCAGGCCATGTCGTTCCACGAGCGACGCATTGACCGAAGTGTAGCGCCCATCGCGGTCCTTGATGAAGAACGCCACGTCCGGTACTTGGTCGAAGAGACGCTCCAGAACGGAGACCTCCACCGTCGCCAGAAGAGACGCGAACGAGTCCGCAGACTGCGGCTTTGAGGACGGCGGCGGTGTGCGCATTTTGATGTCGCTGTGATGAAGTCAGCCAAGAACCCGATGCAGGGCGAGAATTATCATAACGCCACACACGGCCATTCGTGTTGGACCGCAGACATCAACCGAAACTCGCTAGCGTCCTGTTGGAAAAGCCGTGGCACGGGCGGCCCGCCTGTGTTTTTCAACTGGAAATGAACGCACGCGAGCCGGCTGATCAAAGTAAGAAGGAATCCGCCCATGAAAATCGCACGCATCTTTGCTCACCGAGTTGAGCTGCCGTTGGTCGAAGGATCGTACAAGTGGTCCGGTGGGAAATCGGTGTCGGTGTTCGACAGCACGATCATCGGCGTTGAGACCGACTGTGGACTCGTCGGCTACGGCGAGGTTTGTCCGCTGGGGCCGTTCTATCTGCCGGCGTATGCCGAAGGGGTGCGAGCGGGACTCCGTGAACTGGGGCCGCATCTGATTGGCTTTGATCCGCGCGAGTTGGCGAAGCTCAATCATCGGATGGATGCCGCTTTGAAGGGGCATCCTTATGTGAAGACCGGAATCGACATCGCGTGCTGGGACATCCTCGGCAAGGCGACGGGCTTGCCGGTGTGTGTGCTGATGGGAGGCCGCTTTGGTGAGAGCGTGCGGCTGTATCGAGCCATCTCGCAACAGGCTCCCGAAGAGATGGCGAAGAATGTGCAAGGCTATCGCGAGCAGGGCTACACGCGGTTCCAACTGAAAGTCGGCGGCGATCCGGATACCGACATCGAACGGATTCGCGCCGTGCGAGCGATGTTGCTGCCATCGGATCGGCTCGTCGCCGACGCCAACACCGGCTGGACTCAGCACGAGGCGATGCGAGTTGTCCGTGCTGTGCAAGACGTGGACGTTTACATCGAACAGCCGTGCCTGACTTATGAAGAGTGCCTTGCGGTCCGACGCAACACGAGCCATCCGTTTGTCCTCGACGAGAACATCGACGGCCTCGACATGCTGCTGCGTGGCAAAGCAGATTTGGCGATGGACGTTGTGAATCTGAAGATCAGCAAACTGGGTGGGCTGACGAAGACGAAGCAGGCTCGCGACCTGTGCGTCTCGATGGGAATTGCGATGACGCTCGAAGACAGTTGGGGCGGCGACATCACGACAGCGGCGATTGCGCACCTCGCTCACAGCACGCCCGAAGAGTTCCGTTTCACCAGCACCGATTTCAACAGCTATGTGACCGTCAGTACGGCGACCGGTGCGCCGCAGCGCGAGAACGGATTCATGAAAGCAAGCAACGAGCCGGGACTCGGCATCGAGCCGAAGATGGACGTGCTCGGCAAACGAGTCGTCGAGGTCGCGTGATGACCGCACGCCCGGTTGTCAGCGGCAAACGATAGATCAACCTCAACCACTCGCGATTTGAAATCACCACGTTGGGATTGGCAGAAGAATGAAGGCAAGAGAATTACGAGTTTCGGCTCTCCGCCGTTCGTGTTGATTCTTGGGAGGGCGAGGCTCCTGCCGAGCCGTGCAGGCGGCGAATTACGGCTCGGCGGGAGCCTCGCCCTCCCATCGGTAGATCCTCTCAACACAAATGGTGGAGAGCCTGAGTTTCGAGGCCATTCGCTTTGTCTCATTCTTTTGCCTTCATTCTCCTGCCAGTCCTCCTGAAGAAATCACGATTGATGGAAACAACAATGAGTCGAGTCTCCGCGTTCATGGCCTGCTGGCTGGTGATCGCCAACGCGTTCGTCGCTGCCGACGACCGGGCTGGGCATCCGAAAATCCTGGCCGAGGCCGAGACTCGATTGAAGTCGATCTATGACCAGCGGGAGTTTGCCCCCGCGACATTTTCAGGAAAGTGGCTGCGAGACAGTTCCGGCTATTTGGTTCTTGAGAAGCCGAAGGACGGTTCAGAACCGGAACTCGTCCAGTACGACGTGACGAGTGGCAAGCGTTCGACGTTGATCGGCGGCGACAAGCTGGTTGTTCCTGGGACGTCCGACCGACTGGCGATTCAGGAATTCGTGCAGTCGCCTGTCGTTGGCCAGTTCCTGCTGCACGCGCGAGCGAGCACCAGCGGGAAGACGGGTTACTGGCTCTTCGATGTGAAATCGGGCGAGCTCACGGCGATCACCGCCGAGATTCCTCGGTTGTCGTTGGAGAGCACGTTTTCTCCGAACGGAGATCGACTGCTCTTCGGACGCGGGCCGGATCTTTATGTGTTCGGTCTGGCCAGTCAGCGAACAACGTCACTGTCACAGACGGACGCTCAGAGCGTGCGTGAAAATGGAGTTCAGAGCAATTGGCGGCCCGATCAATCGCTGGTCCAAGCAAGCTGGAGTCCCGACGGGCAGCAGATTGCTTACCTTCAATCCGATTCCTCGAAGGTTCGCCAACGCCCCGTCGTTCATCCGACTGACCCGACTTATCCAGAAGTGTCGCTCCAGCGATTCGCCCGCGTCGGCACACCGATCCCGACGTTGCGAGTGGGAGTCGTCAATGCGGACGGTGGAGAGACACGCTGGGTACAGATGCCTGCCGATCCGGGGACGTTCTACATCAGCGACATCAGTTGGGCGGGAAACTCGGAAGAACTGTTGATCGAGATGTTGAGCCGCTCGCGCGACTCGCGGACGTTTCTAATCGCGAACACGAAGACCGGGGCAACGACGAAGGCGTACGAGGAATCGGATCCTGCGTGGGTCGATGCGAGTTATTCGGCCAACGCGGGCCTCGAGTGGATTCAAGAAGGCAAGGCGTTTGTGCTGCTCAGCGAGCGAGATGGCTGGCGACACGCGTATGTGATTTCGCGCGATGGAAAGAATCGGACGCTGCTCACGAAGCACGCCAGCGACATCATCGCTCGTGGGCCAGTCGATGAGCGGGGAGGCGGGTTCTACTTCCACTCGTCGCCGGACAACGCGACGCAACGCTACCTCTATCGCATGCGGCTCGATGGAGCGGGCGATGCCGAACGAGTCACACCGAAAGACCAGCCGGGAACTCACCGCTACGAATTCTCGCCCGATCGCAAGTGGGCGTTCCATACGCGTTCGACGTTCGACTCGCCGCCGGTGACCGACTTGGTGGAACTTCCCGAGCATCGCTCGGTGCGCGTGTTGGAAGACAATGCCGAGTGTCGCCGTCGAGTCAGTCCGCTGATCACTCAGCCCACTGAGTTCCTGAAGCTCGACATTGGAGAGGGCGTCGTGATGGATGCGTGGATGATCAAGCCGCGCGACTTCGACTCGAAGAAGAAGTACCCCGTCTTCGTCTTCATCTACGGCGAGCCACACGGCCAGACGGTCCTGGACGATTGGACTGGCGGCCAGAATCACTCGATGTTTCATCGGATGATTGCGGACTTCGGATATCTCGTGGTCTCGATGGATGGCCGCGGGACACCTGCCCCGAAAGGAGCCGCCTGGCGACGTGCGGTCTTCGGAAGTCTCGGCCCGCTCTCGACGGAGGAGCAGGCCGCTGGTGTGCAGGAGCTGGGCCGCACGCGCTCCTTCGTGGATGCGTCTCGCGTGGGAATTTGGGGCTGGAGCGGCGGCGGCTCGAACACCTTGAACGCGATGTTTCGCAAGCCCGATGTCTATCACGTCGGCATTGCCGTCGCCCCGAAGCCGCAGCCTGAGCTCTACAACGCGTGGTTCCAAGAGATCTTCATGCGCACTCGCGAAGCGAACCCCGAAGGCTATCGCACGGCAGCGGCGATCAATTACGCCGAAGGCTTACGAGGAGACTTGCTGATCGTCCACGGCACCGGAGAAACCAACACGCACCTTCAAATCACCGAAGGTCTCGTCGATCGACTCATCGAACTGGGCAAACGCTTCGACTACATGGCTTACCCCAATCGCGATCACGGCTTGAGAGAAGGAAAGGGGACCGCAGTCCATCTGCGCATGCTCATGACTCGTTATTTGATCGAGCACCTTCCACCTGGCCCTCGATAATCCCGCTGAAGAAATCAGGTAGCCACGCTCGCCAAGAGCGCGAGCTTTCTGCAAATTTCCCCACGTTTTGGCGAACGTGGCTACGACCCGAAAACCCTTTGGAGAGGAAACACGATGAACTCAAACATTTTCCAAGGCTGTGTTCCAGCGCTAATGACTCCGTGTCTCGCTGATCGCACGCCGAATTATGCAGCCCTCGTAAAGAAGGGGCAGGCGCTGATGGCGGCGGGCATGAATGGAGTCGTGTACTGCGGCTCGATGGGAGACTGGCCGCTGCTGACGGATGAGCAACGACAAGAAGGTGTTCGTCGGCTAACCGAAGCCGGAGTCCCCGTCATTGTCGGCACGGGTGCTCAGAATCCCGCGCGAGCCGCCGCACATGCCGCTCACGCGCAAAAAGTCGGGGCGAAGGGCTTGATGGTCATTCCCCGGCTCATGTCACGCGGCACGTCTCCGGCGGCTCAGCGAGCCCACTTCGCGGGCGTACTCGGTGCGGCACCCCATCTACCCGCCGTGATCTACAACAGTCCGTACTACGGCTTCGAGACGAAAGCCGACCTGTTCTTCGATCTGCGGCGCGAGTTCCCAAATCTCGTCGGCTTCAAAGATTTCGGCGGTGCGGATTCATTGACCTACGCCGCCGAGCACATCACTCATGCCGACAGCAACGTCCTGCTGATGGTGGGCGTGGACACCCAAGTGTGTCACGGTTTCATTCGCTGCGGCGCGGTCGGTGCGATCACCGGAATCGGGAATTGTCTGCCACATGAAGTGCTGCACTTGGTCGCGCTTTGCAAACGAGCAGCAGCCGGTGATGTCGAAGCCCGGCGATGGGCGAGAGAGCTGGAAGATGCCCTCGCCGAGCTGTCCCGTTTCGACGAAGGGCCTGACTTGGTGCTGTACTACAAGCATCTGCTCGTGCTGCTCGGTGATGCTGATTATGAATTGCATTTCAATGAATCCGATCGGCTCTCACCCAGTCAAAAACACTTTGCGGAAGCGCAACTCAAACTCTTCCAGCAATGGTGGAACAACTGGCCGGGAAAGTGCGCAGCGTCCGAGATGCCAGGAGAATGAAGGCAAGAGAATGCTGAGTTACGGCTCGATTGCTTTGAACCATTCTCCTGCCGTCATTCTCCTGCCAGTTATTCCGACACGAACAGAAATTCGTTTGAAAGATCACACGATGACAAACCGTTCCCTGATGCTTCGACTGGCGTGCCTCGTATTTCTTGGCGTTGCGGCACCGTTGCAGGCGCAGGTTGATTATCACGGCAACGACAGCCCGTGGGGGCAGCGAGCGAATTCAGGGCCGGACGCGGAAGTACCCGGTTGGTTCTACAACCTGGGTCTCACGGGGTTGCGAGCACAGTTGGTAGCCGATCAACCGAAGACGCTGCTCATCAAGTATGTCTTTCCGAAATCACCGGCCAGTGGGCAGGTTGAGGTTGGTGACCTCGTCGTCGGTGCGGGCGGGCGAAAGTTTCAAGAACCGCACCGTGATGGATACGGTGAGAAAGTCTTCGGTGCGGATGGTCCCGTTTTTGAACTGGCTCAAGTGCTCGAAGCGTGTCAGAGCGGCGACGGGAAAGGCAAGCTCTCGCTGACACTGCAACGCGGCGGTGAGACGAAAGAAGTTGTGCTCGATGTCGGCGAGAAGTACGGCAGCTTGGCTGCGACCTATCCGGGAACGTGTGCTAAGTCGGACAAGATTCTGGTCGAACTGCTCGAGTACGTCGCCAAGCATCAACAGGACGATGGCTCGTTCGGCGATCCGGTTCACAACACGTTCGCGCCGCTGGCGCTGCTGGCGAGCGGCAACGACAAATATCTGTCGGCGGTCGAGCGCAACGTGCGCTGGCACTGTCGTGAGACTCGTCCGAACGACAAGCGATACGGCGATTTGATGAACTGGACCTACATGAGTGCCGCGGTTGTCCTCTGCGAATACCACCTGGCCACCGGCGAGAAATGGGTGCTGCCGGAGCTGCAAGAGGTCCACGATCATCTGGCGAAGGCTCAGTACCTCCACATGTCGCAGATCAATCCGAAGGCGAAGAAATCGCATCCTGATTCCTTTCCGAAAGGCCCGAAGGACTCGCACGGCGGTTGGGGACATAACCCCGGCTTCGAGGGCTACGGTCCCATCGCGATGCTCACCGGCCAGGGAGCTTTGGCGTATTCGTTGATGGACCGTTGCGGGATCAAGATCGATCGCGAGAAGCACGATGCGGCCTTCGCATTTCTCAAGCAGGGGACCGGACGAAACGGTTACGTTTGGTATGGCGACCAAGTCGGTGGGCCTCCCGATGGCTGGGCCGACATGGGCCGAACCGGTGCCACGGGCATCGCCAACTTCCTCAGTCCGTATGCCGAACCTGTCTATCGCGAACGCGCACTGGCTCATGCGAAAGTGATCGGCCAGCATCCGCAAAGCTTCCCCGATACCCACGGTTCGCCTGCGATGGGCATGGCCTACACGGCGCTCGCCGCGAACATCGATCCCGACAGCTTTCGCAAGCTGATGGACGCCAACCGCTGGTGGTTCACGATGGCCCATTGCACCGACGGCAGCTTCTATTACCAGCCCAACCGCGACAACGCCGGCTACGGCTCCGACTCGCGCATGACCGCTTCGTGCGTCGTGGCGTTCATATTTACGATCCCCAAACACAGCCTCGTGATTACCGGACTCAAAGACAACACACGATGACACTCACGCGAATTCTGTTTGTTGGACTCCTGCTCTCCACTTTTGCGGCGTTGCGTGCGGAGGAAGTTCCTCAGACCGTCGAGCAACTTTGGGCCGACTTTGATCCGTGCAAGGACGCGCTTGAGACCGAGGTCATTCGTGAGTTTAAAGAAGACGGCGGCGTGTTTCGGCATGTGCGGTTTGTTGTCGGGACGTTCAAGGGGAAGACGGCTCGTATGACGGCGATCTATGGCTTTCCCGAAGGAGCCAAAGATCAGAGCGAAAAACTACCGGCGGTCATGCACATTCACGGTGGCGGGCAGCGAGCCTTCTTGAGTGAAGTGAAGTTGCTGGTGTCGCGCGGGTATGCGGGGCTGTCGGTGAACTGGGGCGGATCGGCGGGGCAAACTCCGTTCAATTCGGTCGAGGGTGCTCAGCCGGGTGATCCCAATACCGATTGGGGTGCGGTCGATCCGAGTCAGCTCAACGTCACTCACTACGACTCGATCCTGCCGGGGCCGTTGCAGGTCTTCGAAGATCGCGAGCATCCGAAAAACAACAACTGGTACTTGCTCACGCTCGGTTGCCGGCGCGCGCTGACGTTTCTGGAGCAGCAGCCCGAAGTCGATCCACAGCGGCTCGGCGTCCACGGGTATTCGATGGGCGGCAATCTCACGATGTACGTCGCCGGGACTGACAACCGCGTGAAGGTCGCGGTCCCCGGCGTGGGTGGAGCGGGTTGGCGCTGGCAGCCGCACGAGTTCCTTGGCGGAGTTGCTCAGCAGGATCGCATCAAAGGGGATGTCGATCTCTTTCGTCGCACGTTGAGCTTCGAGAGTTACGCGCCGCTCATTCGCTGCCCGGTCCTGCATCGCAGCGCGACGAACGACTTTCATGGTTGGATGGACGACGTCTATCGCACGAACGCGCTGATCCCGAATCAGGCGCTGCGGTACTCGTGGACGCCTCACGTCAATCATCGCCTCAGTCCCGAAGTCGCGATCGCGATGCCGCTGTGGCTCGATCACCATCTCAAAGGTGGTCCGGAGTTGCCGAAGACACCGGCCACGCAACTGATCCTGCAAGCCGCCGATCGTGTGCCGGAGCTTCGCGTCACGGGCGACGCGAAGTCATTGCCGGTCGCTCGGTGTGAGATGTTCTACAGCGTTGACCCCGACCCGCGCGCGCGCTTTTGGCGCAGTGCCGATGTGGTGCGCGATGGCACTAGCTTCCGCGCCAAACTGCCGCTGCATGCGCTCGACCTGCCGCTCTTCGCGTTTGCCAACGTGTATCACACGCTCTCGAAGCCGGAGTCGCTCGCGGCGATTCCGGGTCACAGCAAGCCGGTCACAGAACTCTGTCTGAGCAGTGAGTTTCACACCTTGAAGCCCGCCGCGTTGCTGGAGGCTGGCGTCGTTGCGTCGCTTAAGGTCAGCCCGCTGATCGACGACTTCTCGTCGTCGCCCGCGCTGCGCGATTGGTACGCGACGAACGGCGATCATCTGCCGTTGGCCCAGTTCTGGACTCGCAAGCTGACCGACCCCGTTTGGCGAGGCCGTGAGGGAACGAAGCTCAAGCTCACACTGAAGATGCCGAAGACGAACACGCTGAGCTTCGTCGTCATCGAAAACGAATGGCGTTCCTATCGCGGCCCGCGCAAGACATTCGTCTGCGAGCGCGAGATCGCCGGTTCGGACGCCGAGCAATCGGTCATTCTTGAAGCCCAAGACTTTGTCTCGGACAACGTCGCCTTGAAGTCCTGGGACGGAGCCGACCAGTTCGGCATCTGTCGTCACTTCTCAGAACGCGGTTCGACGACGGCTCGCAAACCTTCATGGATCGGCCCCGCACCGACATTCGTGCGATTGGAGTGGGAATGAGGCACTCGTGTTGGCCGTCGATAGACAGGGCCTGTGGCAAGAGGCTGACGTTTCTCCTTGGAGTGCGGCAGCCTGCTGCCGAACAATTCGGCGCGGTTACATGGCAGCAGGGCTGCCAAGTTCAACGCGGCAGCAGGCGGCAGCAGTCCGTATGACTGCTCGGCTACGGCGAACCGATAAATCAGAAAGACTGAAACAATGACGGCAGGTACTTGTCCCGTAATGGGCCTCATGTCTCTTGGGGCGATGATCTCGGCACTCATGATCGGATCGGCTTCGGCGGAACCCGGCGACGCGTCGTTGCCCGGGCATCATCCGCTGAGTCAGGTTCAGGCGGGGAGTTTGCTGATTTCAGAATTGCGATGCGCAGCTTGTCATAGCGGCATCGAGCGCGGGGTTGTTGCGGAGAAGGCGGCTCCGGAGTTGGCGGAGGTCGGGGCGCGGGTCTCGGCGGACTATCTGCGGCGGTTTCTGGCGGCTCCGACGGCGGCTCATCCGGGGACGACGATGCCGGATGTGTTGGCTTCGTCTACGGATGCGGAGCGGACTCAGATTGCGGAAGCGCTGACTCACTTCTTGGTCGCGCAATCGAAGGCCGCTTTTCCAACAGAGGCTCCGGGAGCGATTGATCGGCAACTCGGCAACACGCTGTTTCATTCGGTGGGTTGCGTCGCGTGTCATGGTCCGAGGGAAGCACTCCGTGACGAGCCGCAGAAGCCGAAGCGCAATGATCAAGACGATGACGATGATGATCCGGCAGTCGCGGCGAAGAAGGCGATTAAGCCGATCGCGATTCCGCTCGGGCATATCGGGGCGAAGTACAGCGCGAGGTCGCTCAGCGAGTTTCTGTTTCAGCCGTTGAAGGTTCGCAGCGCGGGACGCATGCCGGACATGAAGCTGACTCCGGCTGAGGCATTGGCTATCGCGGGTTATTTGATTGATGAGCAGCCTCAGCAGACGCAGGCTCTCGTTCCTGATGCCGCGTTGGTCGAGCAAGGTCGAAAACATTTTCAATCGCTCAACTGTGCGGCGTGTCATGCACTACCCGGCATCGCCGCGGCTCCGCTGATTGGTTCGCTGAGCAAAGCCGACCTGACTCGCGGCTGCTTGTCGAAGGCGAGCGTCTCGAAGCAGGACGCGCCGAAAGCCCGCGTTCGAAGCCCGCGTTTCGATCTCGATGACAAGCAGGTGCAAGCAGTCGTCGCAGCGCTGCGAGCAGTGCCGACGGCGGACTCAGACAAGGTCGCCGTGGCAAAGACGCTGACGGCCTTTCGCTGTGTCGCGTGTCATGTGCGTGAGGACTTCGGCGGCGTGCATGAGGCACATAACCCGTTCTTTGCGGGGAGCGAGTTGAAACTCGGCGACGACGGCCGCATCCCGCCGCCGCTCACGTTGATTGGAGCGAAGCTGCAACCCGCTTGGATGAAGAAGGTGCTCTTCGATGGCGAAAGCGTTCGCCATTACATGGCGACGCGGATGCCTCAGCACGGCTCGGCCAATCTGCAACATCTGCCCGCGCTCTTCAGTCGGCTCGATGTTTTGCAGGGCGTGGAGATGAAGATCCCCAGCCCGGAGAGTCGCTCCGAGAGTGAGCGTGAACGCGAGAAGGTGCTACGTGCGGCGGGACGCGAACTGCTCGGCGACAAGGGCGTGAATTGCGTTGCCTGTCACAACTTCAATGGCAAAGCGGCGCATACGAATCAGGGAATCGACCTGCTGACGAGCTATCCGCGACTGCAACCCGTCTGGTTCAACAGCTACCTGCGCAACCCCGGAGCGTTCCGTCCGCGAACCGTCATGCCGACCGCATGGCCCAATGGTGTTGCTTCACACAAGACAATTCTTGACGGCAACGCCGACATGCAGATCGAAGCCATTTGGTACTACCTCTCGCTCGGCACGTCTGCCGCTGATCCGTCCGGCATTCGCAGCGTGAGCACGAAGCTGACGGTCGATGATCAAGCCAAGACGTATCGCGGTCGTAGTCGAGTCGCGGGCTTTCGAGGCATCGCGGTCGGTTTGCCAGAGAAGCTGAGTTACGCCTTCAACGCCGAAACCGGAACGCTGTCCGCCATCTGGCAGGGCGAATTCATTGGCGTGAATTGGAGCGGGCAAGGCTCCGGCGATTTCAATCCTGCGAGCGAACCGATCACGCTGGCACAGGATGTCTCGTTCGTCGCCCTCGCCGATGAGAACGCTCCGTGGCCGCTGCTACCGGTGATGACTAAAGAGGCGAAGACGAATCCCAATCCGCTCTACCCGAAGAATGTCGGCTATCAGTTCCGAGGTTATTTTCTGGGCGAGTCTTCGATCCCGACGTTCCAGTACCGCAGCGGCTCGATCTCGATTGAAGACCGGTCGGTCGCCGTCGGTAGCGAAGAGCAACGCCAGCTCAAACGATTCCTGCAATTGGAATCACACGCGCCGCAGACCATCTGGTTCCGCGCGCTCGTGGGCGACATCACTGCCGAGTCCGAGCGAGTCTTCCGCAGCGGCCGACTGCGGCTGACGATTCCCGCGACCGAAACAAAACTGCGATCGCTATCCGACGAACCGAAGCGATCCGAATTGCTACTGCGACTGCAACTTCCCCAAGGCAAATCTACGCTGGAGTTTCTCTATGAACCACTCAAGAAGTAGACGTAGCGTGGGACCAGCGGCGCCTCGCCGCGCCGGCCCACCATCAATCGCGTCGATCATCGTTGGTGGGCCGGCGCTCGAAGCGAGCTTGTCCCACCCGACAGGAGATTTCCCACAGGCTCGCCCAAGTCCTGGCGAACGTGGCTACGGTTTTGAAATCGCCCTCGAAAGCACTTTCGTGAAGCTCTCAATTCTGATCGCCCTGCTGCTTGCTCCACTGACGGCGATCCACGCCGCTGATGTTCCTGCGAAGAGGCCGAACATCATCTTCATCATGGCCGACGATCTCGGTTACACGGATGTGGCTTGTTTCGGCAGCAAGTATTACGAGACGCCGAACATCGACCGGCTCGCCATGCAGGGGATGAAGCTCCTGAGCCATCATCATTGCCAGAATTGCACGCCGACTCGAGCCGCGTTGATGAGCGGGCAATACGGCGCTCGGACCGGGGTCTACACCGTCGGCGGGACGGATCGCTTCGATTGGAGCAAACGCCCGCTGCGGCCCGTGGACAACGTCACCGAACTGCCGCTCAACCGCGACATCATTGCCAAGCAACTCAAGGCCGCAGGTTACGCGACGGGCATGTTCGGCAAATGGCACATCGGTCAGCAAGGAGACTATCAACCCGGCAAACGCGGCTTTGATGAGGCCATCGTCAGCATGGGCCAGCACATTGACTTCGCGACGAATCCGAAGACCGATTATCCGAAGGGCCAATACCTCGCCGACTTTCTTACCGACAAGGCGGTGGACTTCATCACGCGGCACAAGGACAAGCCGTTCTTCCTCTACCTGCCGCATTTCGGCGTCCATTCGCCGCACGACGCGAAGGCCGACTTGATCGCCAAATTCAAACCCAAGCCCGGAGTCGGCGGCCACAACAACGCGACCTATGCCGCGATGATTGCGTCGGTGGATGAAAGCGTGGGCCGCGTGATGAAAACGCTGGATGATTTGAAGCTGGCCGATAACACGGTGCTCATCTTCACCAGCGATAACGGCGGAGTGGGTGGCTACAACCGGCCCGGCGGCCTCCAGCGCGATCCGGGTACGGAATCCAAGGGCAAGAAGGCCAAGGGGGCTGACGAAGATGGCGGCGGCATCACCGACAACGCTCCACTGCGCAGCGGCAAAGGAAGTCTCTATGAGGGAGGGACGCGCGAGCCGTTCATCGTGCGCTGGCCCGGCGTGACGACGCCTGGATCGTCATCTGACATCCCGACCATTCATGTGGATGTTTTTCCGACGTTGCTGGAAATCGCCGCCGCACCGCCGCCGCGTCAGACACTCGACGGCGAGAGTCTTGCAAAATTGTTCCGCGATCCCGCCGCCAAGTTGCAACGTGATGCCATCTACCAGCACTTCCCCGGGTATCTCGGTTCAGGCCCCGGCCTCTGGCGTACGACGCCGGTGAGCCTCGTCCAAATCGGCGACTGGAAGCTGATGGAGTTTCTCGAAGATGGCCGGCTGGAACTCTACAACCTCGCCGACGACATCGGTGAAACGAAGAACTTGACGAAAGAGAATCCCGCCAAGACCAAGGAACTCCACGCCCGCCTCGTCGCCTGGCGAGCCGAAGTACACGCCCCGATGCCCACGAAGAACGAAGGTGACGCCGCGAAATCGAAGGCCAAAGGCAAGGGGAAGAAAAAAGCCGAGCGAACCGCGAATTGATCGACGTGAACGGTCGAGCCCCTCGAGTCCATGAAATGCGAGCCACGATTCCAATGCAACGCACACTTGGCGTTCTCGTTTCCCTGATCCTGACGGCAGCCGTGTTGCTACTCAGCGATCCGCGTGCTCAAAGCCAAACAACTGCGCCGATCAATGAACAGGCCGAGGAGCTTTTCGCGCGCCGGGTTGCCCCGTTGTTTCACGAGAAGTGCCTGGAGATGCGGCGTGTAGAGCATCTGGCGGTGAACTCGGGATGCAAGCCGTCGAGGGCAAGGCTCACATTTGCGACTTCCACGTCACGCTTCTGCGACTGCTCGGACTCGATGACAACAAGTTGACCTACTACCACGCCGGCCGCTTCAAGCAGCTCAGCCAGTTCGGCGGCACCGTCATCAAGGAAGTGATCGGATGACGCGGCTGCGACTGCAAATTCCTCAAGGCAAATCCTCACTGGAGTTCTTGTATGAACCACTCAAGAAATAGTGCCCGGCGTAGGGTGGGACCAGCGGTGCTTCGCCGCGCCAGCCCACCATCAAACGCGTCGATCCTCGTTGGTGGGCCGGCGCTCGAAACGAGCTTGTCTCACCCGACAAGACTGCTTTGCCTACTACTTCTGATCGCCGTGTCTGGACTAGGGCCACTGCGCGCCGAAGAGGTTGGCGAACGCTGGGGAACCGAAGAGCGCGAGCGTGAGTTCTATCCCATCGTCAGCATCCCGTTGCCGAAGGACACCGTCATCGAAGCCGGGGCGTTCGCGGTGTTGCCTGATCGGCGAATCGCCGTCGGCACGCGGCATGGCGAGATCTTCTTCATCGACGGTATCGACGCACCGAAGCCGACTCCGTCGTTTCACCGGTTCGCCACGGGACTCGACGAGATCTTCGGGCTGACTTGGAAAGACAACGCGCTTCGGGTCACTCAGAGCGGCGAATTGACCCGCGTCAGCGACTCAAACGGCGACGGCGTAGCCGATCGCTTTGAAACGATCTCGGATGCCTGGGGCTATGCCAACTACCACGAATATGCGTTCGGCTCAAAGCTCGATGCGGACGGGAACCAGTTCATCTCACTCGGCCTGTCGGAGTCTTACTACTCGCATGCCTTGAATCGCGGCTTCATCATGAAGGTCACGCCTGACGGCAAGACCACCGCCTTCGCGAGCGGCCTGCGCAGCCCCGGCGGCATCGGATTCGATGAGCACCGTGCGCTGTTCTATGTCGAAAGTCAGGGACCGTGGAATTGTTCATGCAGCTTGAAGGCGGTCTCGCAGAACAGCTTTCACGGCCACCCGGCGAGTTTCAATTGGTATCCGTTCTCACCCGAACTCGGGCCAGTGCCGGAGACGCCAAAGTCGGGCACTCGCATCGCGACCGAGAAGCAGCGCGTCAAGCAATTGGTGCCGTACGCCGTCGTCTTTCCGTACATCCGCATGGGCCGGTCGATCACGGCCTTCAGTGTGAATCAGACGCAGGGCAAGTTCGGCCCGTTTGAGAACCAGATGTTCCTCGGCGATTACACGCAATCGATCCTGATGCGTGCCACCACCGAGCAAGTCAACGGTGTCTGGCAGGGAGCGTGCTATCCGTTTCGCGAGGGCCTTTCGACGGGGATCCTCAACGTCGAATTCACTCCAGGTGGCAAGCTGCTTTGTGGCGGGACCAATCGCGGCTGGCCGGTCCGAGGCATCAAACCATTCGCCCTTGAACGACTCGACTGGACCGGCAAGATGCCGTTCGAGATCAACCGCATCACGATCGAGCCGGATGGATTCAAGGTGACGTTCACCAAACCGGTCGATGCGGTCACCGGCGGTGCGGCGGACTCTTATGCAGTCTCCGCGTTCACTCACCCGTATCACGGCGGCTACGGCGGTCCAGAGATCGAACAACAGCAGCCGAGTGTCAAAGCGGTCGCCTTAGCCGACGACGGTCTCTCGGCGAGAATCACACTCGAAAAGCTCGACCAAGGATTCGTCTACGAGCTTGATCTCGCACGACTGCGTTCACGCGACAAAGAAGAACTGCTGCACCGCAACGCGTTCTACACCGTCAATGAAATCCCGGCCCGGTAGCTTAGGACCGGAGCGAAATCGCTTCCCGAACTGAATTGTTTAATGAGTGAGGCAGGAGAATGGTGGCAGGAGCATCGGAGCAATGTTGAATGAACCAGAATGACGCATGGCCAGCATCGTCGTGCTCGGACTCGTTCATTCTTCTGCCCCCATTCTCCTGCCTGTTCTTTAGGTCCGACCAAACGACAACTGTCGTTGCATCAAGAAGAGCCAAACATGTCCTCAACGAAACCAACGACTGGCCCCTCTGTCGTGCTCGCTTTGAGCCTGGGTGTTCTGGTCGCGATTTCAAGCAACGCTTGCCGACTGAATGCCGCCGAGCATCCGGTCCCGGAGAGTCCACTGTGGCTGACCTACTCCGGCGACAAGGGGCCTGGAGCAGGCAAGCACATCGTCCTGATCGCGGCAGATCAGGAATACCGCAGCGAGTACTCGATGCCGATGCTGGCGAGGCTCCTGGCGAAGCATCATGGATTTCACTGCACCGTCCTCTTCAGCTTGAACAAGGACAACGATGTCGATCCGACGCAAAAGATTCGCTGGGAGGACAAGACGGTCACTCACAACATTCCCGGACTCGAGCATTTGGAGAAGTGCGATCTCGTGATCTTGTTTAGCCGCCTCATTTCTCTGCCGCCTGAGCAATTGAAACACATCGACAACTATCTCGATTCCGGGAAGCCGATCATCGGCATCCGCACGGCCAATCACGGCTTCATTGGCTTCGACTACCAGAAGGACGGCAAGAGGATCGACTTCGGTGAAACCGTGCTGGGTGGTTCCTTCCGCAGTCATCACGGCCGCTGGCAACAGGATTCCACTCGGGGCATCATCGTCGAGCCGAACAAGGATCATCCTGTCCTGAAAGGAGTCAAAGACATCTGGGGCACCTCGGATGTCTATCGCACCTACAAGGAAGGCGGCCGTCTGCCCGAAGGCTGTCTGCCGCTGGTGGATGGCCAACCGTTGAAGGGACGCAAACACGACGACGACGTGAATGCCGAGTTGATTCCGCTGCCGGTCGCCTGGGTCAAAACCTGGACCGGCAACACCGGCCAGACCGCGCGAGTCTTCCATGTCACGATGGGAAGTGCGCAGGATTTCAAGAGCGAAGGACTTCGTCGCCTGACCGTGAATGCAGCCTATTGGTGTTTAAACATGGAGGCCGACATCAACGACAAATCCAGCATGGATCTTGTTGGCGAATACAGCCCGCCCGACAGCGGCTTCGCCTACGAACAGCTCAACATCGTGCCCAGAAAACCGAGCTTCTACAAATAGCGTTACGCGTCGCGTATCGCAGCATCGACCGTCTTCATGACCAAGCTCCCCGTCCAACCCAAGAAGTGATCAGTATGAAAAACAGACTCTTTGTCCTAGCACTCACCGTCGTTTTCGCGGCGCACGGGTCGTGCTTCGCCGCCGACGCAAAACACGACTGGAATCTCGGTGCCACGGGTCTGCGAGGCTGGATGCGTTGTGACAAGATGGTCACCTCCGATGCCCGCCAGATCACGATCAAGAAGGTCGAGAAGGGCTCGCCCGCTGACGGCGTTCTCGAGGTCGGAGACGTGATACTCGGCGTCGGCGGCAAGCCGTTTTCCTATGACCCGCGCACCGAAATGGGCAAGACCCTGACCCTGGCCGAATCGGAAGCGGGCCAAGGCAATCTCAGCCTGACTCGGTTGCGCGCAGGCAACTCCACGGAAGTCGTGTTGAAGCTTCCGGTGCTCGGGAGCTATAGCGCTACGGCTCCTTATGATTGCCCGAAGTCCAAACTCATTCTCGAACGTGGGTGCAAAGATCTTGCCACGCGGATGGCGGATCCCTCGTATGCCCAACGGCTGGACCCGATCCCCCGATCGCTCAATGCGCTCGCCCTGTTAGCCAGCGGCGACCCCGCCTACCTCCCGCTGATCAAGCAGGAAACCGAGTGGGCCGCGAACTACAGCACCGAAGGAATGGCAACATGGTACTACGGCTACGTCATGATGTTCCTGGCCGAATACAAGATGGCAACGGGCGATGATTCGGTTATGCCCGGCTTAATGCGGCTCGCGCTCGAAGCGGCTCATGGTCAAAGCGCGGTCGGTTCGTGGGGCCACAGGTTTGCTCGGCCCGACGGACGACTTTACGGCTACGGGATGATGAATTCCCCCGGTTTGCCTCTGACGATCTCACTGGTGATGGCGCGTGAGGCCGGCGTGAAGGATCCGGCCTTGGATCTGGCGATCGAACGCAGTGCCAAACTGCTCCGCTTTTACATCGGCAAAGGCGCGATTCCCTACGGCGATCACCATCCCTGGATTGAGAACCACGAGGACAACGGCAAGTGCGGAATGGCCGCCGTGTTGTTCAACTTGCTCGGTGAATCGAAAGGCGCGGAGTTCTTCTCGCGCATGAGCGTTGCCTCCCACGGACCGGAGCGTGATTGCGGGCACAGTGGCAATTTCTTCAACATGCTTTGGGCGATGCCAGGCGTTGCACAGTCGGGCACGAATGCCACCGGAGCTTGGATGATTGAGTTTGGAAGTTGGTACTTTGACCTCGCGCGGCGTTGGGATCACAGCTACCTGCACCAAGGCCCGCCAGAACCCGACGAGGACAGCTACGCGGGATGGGATTGCACTGGCAGCTATCTGCTGGCCTACGCCATGCCGCTGAAGAAGCTTTATCTCACCGGCAAAAAGGCGGGTGCCGTGCCGCAACTCGATGCCGCCGCCGCCCAATCACTCATCGTCGACGGGCGTGGTTGGAACAACAAAGACCGCCACAGCTTCTACGATGCGTTGAGTGACGAACAACTCCTCGAGCGGCTTGGCAATTGGTCGCCCGTCGTGCGCGAGCGAGCGGCCATGGCGCTGGGACGCCGCAAGGATGCTCCCGTGACACCTTTGGTCGAGATGCTCGACTCTCCCAGCCTCGATGCTCGTTACGGAGCCTGTCAGGGTTTGATCTTCCTTCGCGGACGTGGAGCTCCCGCCGTGGAGGCTCTGCAAAAGACGCTGGCGCATCCAGACCTCTGGCTCCGCAGCAAGGCCGCTGAAGCACTCGCTGCTATCGGCGCGCCGGCCACGAAGGCGGTGCCGCAACTGCTCGAACTGCTGGCTCGGGTCGATGTGAAGAATGACCCGCGTGGCATGCAGCAGCGCTATCTTTCGTTCGCTCTGTTCGACAATGACGGATTGCTTGGCCGCTCACTGGAAGGCGTGGATCGCCCCGCGCTTTATAAGGCCGTGCGGGCCGGGCTGAAGAATGAAGACGGTCGTGCTCGCGGCAGCATTGGTTCGGTCTATCGCCATCTCTCGCTCGAAGAGATCAAGCCTCTGCTGCCTGCCATTCACGAGGCGATCGTCCAGCCCGCGCCGAGCGGCGAGATGTTCGCCGACGGGATTCGCGTGGAAGGCCTGCGTCTGCTGTCCCAGCACCACATTGAGGAAGGCGTGAACGCTCTGGTGATCTACACCCGCGATCAGAATCCTTGGGCAAGCCAGATTCGCACCCCTGAGCTGATGAAGATCCTTCTCACCTATGGCACCCACGCCAAGGCGGCCATTCCGGAACTGACCAAGATCGCGAACTACTTCGAGAAGGATGAGAAAGACTTCCCACCGCATCTGATGCGTATGAAAGCCAAGAGCGTCCGCGAAACGATCTCTGCGATTGAAGCCTCGACGGAAGCCCCGGAACTCATCCGACTCAAAGAGGACAAGAGTCCCAAGTGAAAATCAGAACCGCCACGCAAAACAAACACAAAAAAGGAACAACAATGAAACAGAACACCTTCAGGCGCATCACAATGAAATACATCGCCACATTACTCATCACGACACTCTTGGCTGCCGCCAGCGCGGACGCGAAGCCACTCAAAGTCTTCATCCTCGCCGGCCAATCCAACATGGAGGGCCATGCCGACATCCGTACGTTTGACTACATCGGCAAGGATCCGCTTACGGCACCCATGCTCAAGGAGATGCGCAATCCCGATGGCACGCCACGGGTATGTGACAAGGTCTGGATGTCCTATTTGACAGGCCCTTATGACGGCAGTGCCAATGGCGAGGGCCTGGGGAAGTTGACCGCCGGCTTTGGCGAACGCGGCAATCAACCCACCAAGATTGGCGGAAAGATCGGGCCTGAGTTCACGTTCGGAATCTCTATGGAGAAAGAGCTAAAGGAGCCCATTCTGATTATCAAGACCGCCTGGGGCGGCAGGTCACTCAACACCGAATTCCGGCCGCCCAGTGCCGGGCCATACACGCTGCCCAAGGAGATCCAGGAACTGTGGGACAAGCATCCCCAGGGTGCCCACGGGATTCCCAAAGCCGAGGACCGGAAAAAGTGGCAGGCTGACAAAAATGGGTTCATCAGGAATATGCGTGCTGAGACCGAAGTGCAAAGCGACAAGGGGCTTTGGAGGCATGACGCCGATGTCCAATGCCGATTGCGGAGCGAACATGGCTGACGTAGGCGGCAGTCGTCT
>Ga0114966_10000741_pt1 | contig 31186 bp, 24 predicted proteins | sample M_130207_XF_Meta_FD_87029 | JGI IMG/M metagenome (GOLD analysis project Ga0114966, IMG submission 87029) | Freshwater microbial communities from Lake Montjoie, Canada to study carbon cycling - M_130207_XF_MetaG | ecosystem: Environmental > Aquatic > Freshwater > Lake | place: Lake Montjoie... | reverse complement strand
TGCCCGCCGCGTCGAGCGTGAACCCGCCGGACCGCGCGCCGTAGCCGGTGCCTTCGTTCACGACCGCGCGCAGCATGTCGGTGACGAGATAGGTCGTATCCGGCCGGGCAATCACCTTCGGCTTGGCGGTGTCCGTCTTTGTGATGTCGGCCTCGCCGCTCGTCACGCGTAACAGGTGCCGCAGCGAGCGCTCGACGCCCATGTTCGGGAAGATCGTGTAGGCCGTGGCCATCTCGAGCGGGGTCGCTTCGAAGACGCCGAGGGCGATGGACGGATACGGTTTCGGCTGGCTGCCGACCCCGATGCGCGCCCACAACTCGGCCACGTTGCCGTAGCCGGCACGTTCAGCCGCCTTGATGGTGGCGACGTTGCGCGAGTGCGCCAGCGAGTCGCGGTAGGTGACCATGCCGCCGTACTCGTTCTCGTAGTTCTCCGGCGTCCACACCTGGTCGTCGTACTCCCACGTGGTGGGGGAGTCATCGACCAGCGTGGCCGGCGAGACGTCGGTTTCGCCGTTGAGCGCCGCCTGCTCGAACGCTGTCAGATAGACGAACGGCTTGAAGGTGGAGCCGGGCTGACGCCGCGAGACGATGGCGCGGTTGTACTGCGACTGGTTGTACGAGCGTCCGCCGACCATCGCCAGGATCTCGCCGGTGCGCGGGTCGAGTGAAATGAGCGCGGCTTCGGCGCGTCCCTTTCGCTTGCGGCGCGAGAGCAGCTGATCGACATTCGTCAGGCCACTGCGCAGCGCGTCCTGCGCCACCCGCTGCAGGTGCAGGTCGAGCGTGGTGTAGACCTCAACCGGCTGGTCGTCGGTGGTCGTCAGGCCCGGGTACTCATTGTTGATGGTCTGCGTGACGTAGTCGACGAAGTACGGCGCCTCGGCCTCGAGGGCACGCTGCACCACGGTGAGCGGTTCCTTCTGTGCGGCGTCGGCCTGTGCGGCGGTGATGAACCCGGCGTCGGCCATTGCCCGGATCACCACGTTGCGTCGATCGCGGCAGCGCGTCGGGTTGTTGAAGGGCGAGAGCGCCGACGGCGACTGGATGACGCCGGCCATCGTGGCGGCTTCGGCAATCGACAGGTTGCTGACGTCCTTGCCGAAGAACAGGCGGGCCGCCTCCGACACGCCGACGATGGCGAACGAGCCGCGCTGGCCAAGCGGCACGGCGTTCAGGTACATCTCGAGGATCTCGTCCTTGGTCGCGCGGCGCGACATCACCAGCGACACCCACATCTCGAGCAGCTTGCGTCGCGTCGAGCGCTCGCGCGCCTGTTGCAGCGTCCACCCCTCGAACTGCGGCAGGAACACGTTGCGCACCAACTGCTGCGTGATCGTGCTCGTGGCCGAGATGCGGCTGTCGCCGATCATGCTGTAGAAGATGGCGCCGGTCAGCCGGATCGGATCAATGCCCGGATGGTAGTAGTAGCGCCGGTCTTCGATGGCGAGCACGGCGTTGATGACGTGCGGCGGCAGCGAGGCAATCGCCACCGGGCGGCGCTTGGCGCGGTCGATCTCGATCGAGCTGAGCAGCGGCGTATCCAGCGTCAGGCTGTCGCGCGCATCGTCGCCCACTTGCAGCAGTTCAACGTGGTCGGCCTGGCGCGGCGCTGGCGGCTTGCCCCGCGAGGCGCGCTGCACGGCGGGTGCCGGTTTCTGGAACGCGACACTGACGGTGCGTCCCTTGAACTCTGCCGGCCGCGGCGCGATCGAGACGTTGCCGTCGGTGATGGCGAACTCGCCCGGCTTCTCCGCCTTCTCCCGGCGTGCGTAGCCGATGTCGTTCAGGCGATCGACAAGCTGCTGTTCGGTGAGCGCCTGTCCGCGCCGCAATTCGAGCGGCCTGGCGAAGATGCGCGGGAACACACGCTGCCGTTCACCGTGCAACTGCTGGTCAATGAGCCGACTGTAGCGGACATAGTAGTAGCCGCCGACGAACGACAGGACGACGATGGGTACGGCGGCGACGAGCGCGGCAATGCGCACCCACCGGCGTTTCCAGAGCGGCAGGCGGCGACGCGATCGGCGTGTGGGGGGCTGGCTAGATGGCGACAATCCAGTGATGCCCCATTTCGAGGGGCAGTTCCTCTACCAGTCGATCGACGAGCGCCGGCCCGTACTGGTTCAGGAACGAGACGAATCCGATGGTGCGCTCCTGGGCGTGACCGTCCGGGAAGGCCAGGGCCCGCGTCCGGATGAACTGGCGGCGCAGCGTCTCATCGCGGCGCTTCGCAGCCTGGATCATCTTGTTGTGGAGCGTCTGCAGGTCGTGCTGCATGCGCGTCAGCGTCGACCGGGCGGCGCCTTCGAGCGTCGGATCCAGTGCGGGAATGGCGTCGACGAGCGCCTGCATCGACGCGGCAATCGCGGCGGACGCCTCGTTGAACGAGGACTCCACGGCCGGAGGAATCTGGGTTTCGAGCAACTGGTTCAGGGCCGACTCGTCCTGCGGTTGCAGCGCTTCGAGCGGCAGTCCGTACTTCGCCAGGAACCGCATGGCCGCCGAGTCGACGAGCGTGGCTGAGGTGCGCTGGTACATCAGCGGCATCGGCACGCCGAAGCGCGCGTAGACGTCGCGCAGTTGGCCGAGATAGGCGAGTTCGTTCGGACCGGCGACGTAGCAGACCGTCGGGAACAGCGTGTCCTGCACGACCGGGCGCAGCAGCACGTTCGGGCTGAACGAGGCGGGCGAGGTGGCCGCTTCCTCGATGAGCGCCGCCTTGGGGAAGCTGTGCTCGCCGACGACGAACTGGTTGTCCTGATGGCGGATGCCGCGACGGCCACCCTTCAGATGGAACAGCGCCGCCGCATCGTCGTGTGCGTGCACCTGCGAGTGGTAGCCCTTGGAGACGAGGTTCGCGCCCGCCGCTGCGGCGAGCTTCGCCGTCTGGCCAGGGTCGGACAACTCGGACACGAAGACCGGGCCGGCAATCGACTTGGCCGCCTGGTCGGAGGCGTCGTAGACGATGAGGCCGCGCGCGCCGAGCACGCGCTCCATCCAGCGCCCGAAAGCATCGGCCATGCCGCGCCCCTCAGCGTAGGAGGCGCGCAGGTCGGCCATCACTTGCGCCCGGAATTCCGTGGGCGGCAGCAGTTGTTCGAGTTCGTCGAGGGCGGTGGTGATGCTGGAGTCGAGCGCGACGGTGGACACCGGGGCGTGGTCGGCAACCGGGCGGCCTGGCAGCGCGATGTGATGGGCAGCCAGCGAGCTGTCGTAGACCGTACACGCGCGCACTTCCTCCCAGTCGTGGTCTTCGGCGTCGATCCAGAAGATGGCGACGGCCGGCACGCCGTGGTCGCGCGACACCTGCTCGGCGAGCTTGAGCGCGGTGAGTGCCTTGAGCAGCGTGAAGAACGGTCCGCCGAAGAGGCCGGCCTGCTGGCCCGTGAGCACCGCCACGGTCTTCGGGTCGGCCAGGGTGCGGGCGGCGTCGATGGCGGCCTGCGGCGCGCCGCGGCGCACCTGCTGGGCTTCGAGGACCCGCGCAATTTCAGCGCGGTCGCGGCCGTGCGCCTGCGTTCTCGCGATGGCGTCGGCCCACGCGGACGGCAGGGTCGGGTTGCCGGAGAAGAACGGCTCAACCGACGGGAAGTTGAACGCGTAATCCGCGGCCAGGCGGCGAATCCATGGGAACCGCCGCACATCGACGGCCATCCGTGCGGACGGCTCGCGTGACGAGCCCGGAATGGGAAGCGAATCTACTGAGTTCGACGTCACCGGGCGTCTACTGTAACACGGCTAAACGATTGAACAGGCAGTGTTTCAGTGTTACGATTCACCTCCTTCCCTTGAGGAGTAGCCACGCTGCACACGGACGCTTCCGGCACCGCGCCCCCTGACGCTTTCGGGCCATTTCGGGTTCTTCACCAGATCGGCGTAGGCGTCCTCGGTCCGGTTTTCCGGGCCTATCAGCCCGACCCCGGCCGGCTGGTGGCGGTGAAGCAGTTTCGCCTCGACCTTCCACCCGAAAACGCCCACCGGTTCGTTGACGCCCTCGAACGGCTGATCGCCGCCGACCTGACGCATCTCGGGATTGCCGCCCCGTTGGCGGCCGGCATCACCGAGAACTCTCCGTTCCTGGCCCTCGACTTCGTCGCCGCAGACTCCTTCGACGTCGTGACCCGCGAGTACGGGTCGGCGCCGGTCGCCGAAGCGCTGCGGCTTGCCTCGCAGCTCGGCGGCGCCCTCGATTTTGCCGCCGAGGTCCACGTCTATCACGGCGCGCTTCATCCGCGCGACGTGCTGGTCTCCACGGATGAGACGCGCGTGACCGGCCTCGGCATCGCCCAGATCCTCGATTCACTGGGTGTCGCCGCGCCGATCCGCCGGCCCTATACGTCGCCCGAGTGCGTGGCCGGCGCCGCCTGGGATCGCCGTGCCGACATCTTCAGCCTTGCCGCTCTGGTCTTCGAGATGCTCTTCGGCCGCCGGGTCGTCGGCGTCGGCGCGTTTGCGGCTGAGTCGATCACGCCCATTGATGGGGCAGACCAGACGGCGCTGCGCACCATCTTCACGCGGGCGCTGGCGGAAGAGCCGGCCAGGCGGTTCGACACCGCGCTCGAGTTCGCCGGCGCGTTGCAGGCTGCGCTGCAGCAGTCGACGTCGCCCCCGACGCCGGCTCGCACCCGTCGTCGTCGCGACACGGACGGACGGTCGTCGTGGCTGACATCGTCGCCCGAACCCGAACTGCCACTCTTCCGGTCGGCCGACAGCGAACCCGAGCCGACCGATGACGCCGTCGAGGCGCCCCTGGCGATTGCACCCGACCTGTCGTGGACCGACGCGCACATCGCACGTACGCTGACGCTGGATGCCGACCAGCCGGGCGCGCCGTTCATGCCTGACGAGGCCGAGCCTGACCTGCACCTGGCGAGCACGCTCGCCGACGAGGTGGCATTGCAGGCGCGCGACGGCGGCCCTCATGACGAGGCGGTGCTCGTCGGGCGCGATCGGAGCCAGGGGACGGCGTTCGGCTATGCCGCCGCGCTGACCGAGACCGCCATCGAGGAGAGCCGCTCCGCCGTCTGGCCGATCGTGCTGGCGCTCACCGTCGGCCTGCTCGTTGGATTTGCCGGCGGCTACGGCGTGGCGAATCGCGACCGCGCCGTGCTGCCGACCGATGCGGTGGTGCGACAGTCGACCGTGTCATCAGCACCTGCCGCTGCGGCACCGAGCCAGCCGGCAGCTGCGGTGCCCGCGGCCACACCGCCGCGCGTCGACTCGGCCCCCGTGCCGGTCACGCCCGCTCCCGCGCCGCCCGCATCAGTTCCCGCACCTCCGGCTCGCGTGGCAGCGCCGCCACGTGCAGCGGCGCCGGCCGCACGTGTCACGGTGCGTTCGGCCCCGTCTGGCGCCCGCGTCACCGTAGACGGCCGCGACGCCGGCACGACGCCGCTCACCCTGGACAACCTCGCGCGTGGCGCGCATGTCGTGCGTCTTGCACATCAGGGCTATGTCACAACGCAGCGACGCGTTAGGATCGGAACGACCCAGACCGCACAGTCAATCGAGGTGGCCCTGGAGGCAACGCGACCGGCCCGGCCGGCTGCGGCGTCATCGCCAGCTTCGGACCACACCAGCGGCGTGCCCGCCGCCGCGCGTGGCGCGAACGTCGGATCGCTCATGGTGGATTCACGTCCGGCTGGCGCGCGTGTGTTCGTCGATGGAAAGATGGTGGGCACGACCCCCGTGCTGCTCGACGCGGTTGACGCCGGCGACCACGCGGTCCGGCTCGAACTCGACGGATTTAGTCCGTGGACGGCAACGTCGAAGGTGGCAGGCGGGGAGAGAACCCGGGTGCGTGGGTCGCTGGGGCAGCGCTGAGCAGAATATCGAAAAGATGAGTGAAGCCATTCTCGCACTGGAAGACGGCACGATTTACCGGGGGCTGGTGGCCGGCGCCGAGGGGGAAACCTCCGGCGAAGTCGTGTTCAACACGAGCATGACCGGCTATCAGGAGATCCTGACCGACCCGTCGTACTCGGGCCAGATCGTCACGATGACCTGCGCCGAAATCGGGAACTACGGCGTGGCCGCCAAGGACGTCGAATCGCGCAAGCCGCACGCGGCCGGGTTCATCATTCGTGACGAGTCGCCGGTCTCGAGCAACTGGCGCGCGCAGGGTACGCTCCGCGACTACCTCGTCGCCAACCACATCGTCGCGATCGCGGACATCGACACCCGCGAGCTCACGCGCAAGCTGCGTTCGAGCGGCGTGATGCGCGGTGTCGTCGCCACGGGCTCGCAGCTCGACGAGCAGGCGCTTGTCGCCAAGGCGCGGGCGATCCCGAAGATGGAAGGCTCCGACTTGGTGCGCGTCGTCACCTCGCAGACCGCGTTCGACTGGCCGCAGGAAGACCCCGACGAGTACGACGTCGTGCCCGCGCACCGCGCGACGCGGCGGCTGAAGATTGCGGCCTACGACTACGGCATGAAGTGGAACATTCTCCGTCGCCTGAGCGCGTACGGCTGCGATGTCCGCGTCTATCCGGCGTTCACGCCGGCCGCGGAACTGCTCGCCACGAACCCTGACGGTGTATTCCTGAGCAACGGCCCTGGCGACCCGGCGCCGCTCACCTACGCCATCGAGAACACGCGCACCATCGCCGAGTCGGGCACGCCGCTCTTCGGCATCTGCCTCGGGCACCAGATTCTCGGCCTCGCCCTCGGCGGTCGCACCTTCAAGCTGAAGTTCGGGCACCGCGGCGGCAATCATCCGGTCAAGCAGCTCTCCACCGGCAAGATCGAAATCACTTCGCAGAATCACGGCTTCGCGGTCGACCCCGACTCACTGCCGTCTGACCTCGAGGTGACGCACCTCAACCTGTACGACGGTACGGTCGAAGGGCTGCGCTCCAAGACGAAGCCGGTGTTCTCGGTGCAGTACCACCCCGAGGCCGCGCCCGGTCCGCATGATGCGGATTACCTGTTCCGCGATTTCATCACGCTGATCGAAGAGAAGCGGGGATAGGGCTTCAGGCTCAGGGCTTCAGGCTTCGGGCTGCGTCGGTCCCAGCGACCGATGGCCCGCACCCACTATGCCCAGAGCCAAGAGCCCAGAGCCTCAAGCCTGAAGAACATGCCAAGAAGAACTGACCTGAAACGCGTCCTCGTGATCGGCTCCGGCCCGATTGTCATCGGCCAGGCCTGCGAATTCGACTACTCCGGCTCCCAGGCCTGCAAGGCGCTGCGCGCTGAAGGGCTCGAAGTCATCCTGGTCAACAGCAATCCGGCGACCATCATGACCGACCCGGACATGGCCGACCGGACCTACGTCGAGCCGCTGACGCCGGAGTTTCTCGAAGCGATCATCGCGAAGGAGCGTCCGGACGCCATCCTGCCGACCGTCGGCGGGCAGACGGCGCTGAACCTGGCGATCGACCTTGCGGAACTCGGCATCCTCGAGAAGTACAACGTCAAGCTGATCGGCGCGCAGATCTCGGCGATCAAGATCGCGGAAGACCGCCAGTTGTTCAAGGACGCGATGCGTGAGATCGGCCTCGACGTCCCGCGCAGCGGCGTGGTGCGTACGCCGCAGGAAGCGCTCGACATCGCGAAGGAGCTCGGGTTCCCGGTGGTCATCCGCCCGTCGTTCACGATGGGCGGCGTCGGCGGCGGCATCGCCTACAACATCGAAGAGTTCAAGGAACTCTCCGAACGTGGTCTCGAACTCAGCCCGGTGCACGAGGTCCTCATCGAGGAGTCGGTCATCGGCTGGAAGGAGTTCGAGCTCGAGGTGATGCGCGACGCGGCGGATAACTTCGTCGTCATCTGCTCGATCGAGAACATCGACCCGATGGGCGTGCACACGGGTGACAGCATCACGGTTGCGCCGATCCTCACGCTCTCGGACAAGGAATACCAGCGGATGCGCGACGCCGCGCGTCTCATCATCAGCAAGGTCGGCGTCGAGACCGGCGGCTCGAACATCCAGTTCGCCGTCAACCCGGCGAACGGCCGGATGATCGTCATCGAGATGAACCCGCGCGTGTCGCGGTCGTCGGCGCTGGCATCGAAGGCCACCGGCTTCCCGATCGCGAAGATCGCGGCCAAGCTCGCGCTCGGCTATCACCTCGACGAAATCCCGAACGACATCACGCGCGTCACGCCGGCCTCGTTCGAGCCGGTGTTCGACTACGTGGTGGTGAAGATCCCGCGCTGGAATTTCGAGAAGTTCCCGCAGGCCGACCGCACCCTGACGACGCAGATGAAGTCGGTGGGCGAGGCGATGGCCATCGGCCGCACCTTCAAGGAAGCGTTCATGAAGGGGGTGCGCTCGCTCGAGCTCGGCAAGAGCGGCCTGCTCTTCGGCCCGTCCGCGCTCGACGAGGAAGACGATGCGGCGCTGCGCAAGCGGCTGGCCGTACCGCACGATCGCCGCCTGTGGGACCTGTTCCGCGCGCTGCAGCGCGGCTGGTCGGTCGAGTTGCTGCACGAGGTCACGAAGATCGACCCGTGGTTCCTCCAGCAGTTCGCCGAAATCCGCGACCTGCGCGCCGATGCGGCGGCGACGGGGCTCGCGCAACTCGAACTGCCGGCGCTGCGCAAGCTGAAGCGCGCCGGGTTCGGCGACGCCGAGATCGCGCTCGCCACCGGCACCAGCGAGTCGTCGGTGCGCATGAAGCGCGAGCAGCTCGGGCTGAAGCCGGCCTACAAGCGCGTCGATACCTGCGCGGCCGAGTTCGAGTCGTTCACGCCCTACATGTACAGCGCCTACGAGCCGACCTGCGAGTCGAACCCCAACGGGCGCAACAAGGTGGTCATCCTGGGCAGCGGCCCGAACCGCATCGGCCAGGGCATCGAGTTCGACTACTGCTGCTGTCATGCCGCGTTCGCGCTGCGCGAGGAGAACCTCGAGACGGTGATGGTGAACTGCAACCCGGAGACGGTGTCGACCGACTACGACACGGCTGACCGGTTGTACTTCGAGCCTTTGACGTTCGAGGACGTCATGGCGATTATCGAGAAGGAGCGCCAGGGTGGTGGCGAGGTGTCGTGCCTCGTGCAGTTCGGCGGCCAGACGCCGCTGAAGCTCGCCCTCGGGCTGCAGGAAGCGGGTGTCCGCATTCTCGGCACGTCGCCCGACTCGATCGACCTCGCCGAAGACCGTAAGCGGTTCGCGGCGCTGCTGGAAGAATTGAACATCCCGCAGCCGGCCAGCGGCACCGCGACGTCGCGCGAGGAAGCGCGCGACGTGGCCACCCGCATCGGCTTCCCGGTGGTTGTTCGTCCCTCGTACGTCCTTGGCGGCCGCGGCATGGCCATCGTCTATGACATGGCGACGCTCGACCGCTACATGGTGCAGGCGACCGATGCCGCGCCGGAGCACCCGGTGCTGGTGGACAAGTTCCTCGAGGACGCCTTCGAGTTCGACGTCGATGCCATCGCCGATGCGACCGGTGCCGTGGTCATCGGCGGCATCATGGAGCACATCGAAGAGGCCGGTATCCACTCGGGCGACAGCTCGTGCGTGGTGCCGCCGTTCATCTGCCCCGAACGCCACCTGAACACGATTCGCGACTACACGCGCCGGCTGGCGCGCGCGCTGAACGTCATCGGCCTGATGAACGTCCAGTACGCCACGAAGAACGACGTCGTCTACGTGCTCGAAGTGAACCCACGCGCTTCGCGCACGGTGCCGTACCTGTCGAAGGCGGCCGGTGTGTCGCTGGCAAAGGTGGCGGCCAAGGTGATGGCTGGCCGTACGCTGGCCGAGCTCGGGTTCACCAAGGACATCGAGGTCGCCGGTGTGTTCGTGAAGAGCCCGGTGTTCCCGTTCGTACGCTTCCCCGGCGTCGACACGATTCTCGGACCCGAGATGAAGTCGACCGGTGAAGTGATGGGCGGTTCCAGCAACTTCGGTGTGGCCTACGCGAAGGCGCAGCTGGCCGTGGGCCAGCGGCTGCCGGAGAAGGGCACGGCGTTCGTCAGCGTCAACAATGACGACAAGGCGAACCTGCTGCCGATTGCCCGCGACCTCGCCGACCTCGGCTTCAAGCTCACGGCCACTGGTGGCACGGCCGTGTTCCTGCGGGGCCACGGCCTCGACGTCGACGTGCTCTACAAGGTGAACGAGGGACGCCCGAACGTCGCCGACGAGATCGTCAACCGCAAGATCGACCTCATCGTGAACACGCCGCTCGGACGGGAGTCGTTCTTCGACGACCGCGCCGTGCGGCGCGCGGCGATGATGTACCAGGTGCCGTGTATCACGACGCTCACCGGCGCCGCGGCGGCGGTCAGCGCCATCCGCGCGATGCGTCACGAAGGCGTGGCGGTCCGCGCGCTTCAGGACTACTACGCGGGAGTCACCACCGAACCGGCATAAGACGGCCGCGGGCCGGCTCCGGGCATCGTGCCTGGCGTAGTGTCCGCTTTCAGGCGGACGTTCGGGTCCGGCTAAAGCCGGACACGACACCGGTCAGAACGTCGCGGCGGACCTTCGGGTCCGCAATCTCCACGGCCAGGGCACCCGTCCTGGCCTTTTCACGTACGCGCTTTTCTCCACACGCCGCCGCCGTGCGTGGCGCGCGTTCTGCGACCGCGCCAGCGGTCGTCGAAGCGCCCCTGTCCAGCAAGTGATTGAGCCCTGACGGCTTGTGCGCACCCGTGTGCGCGGCGCTGGCGTGGCCGCTGGTCTGCAAGCAGCGATCGGCATGCAGGTGGTGCTGGCGATCCCGGTGCTCGGACTCGTGGCTGGAGCCGCTGCCGGCCTGCGCGTGTCCGAGGTGCCGCCGCTCTATCTGGTGGCGGTGCTGTGCGGCTGGCTGCTGCTGGCGCTGCACGGGTTGCGCGTGTCGCAGCCTTTGCTCGTGGCGGTGGCCACGTGCGGCGGCTTCGCAGTGGGTGGTGCGGCGCTGTCAGCGGATGCCTGGCAGCGGGCCTGGCGTCCGCCGCTGATGCGCCTGTTCGAACAGATGGCCGCTGCCGCTCGTGTCGAGGCGGCGGCCGACGCCCGCGACGTGCCGCTGGACGACCGCGCGCAGGCGGTCCTGACCGGCGTGCTGCGCGCCGACGCATCGGTGAGTGCCTCGGGTGCGGTGTCGCTGGCGCTCGACGTCGAACGCGTGGCGCCGCTGTCCGGGGCGTCCGGGCCCGAACTCACCGCTGCTCGCGCGGCCTCTGGCGGCGTGCTGCTCACCGTGCTCGGGGCGATGGCAACCTCGCAGCTGCCCGAGTGGCGAGCCGGTCGCCGCATTCGCGCCCCGGCAGACCTGCGCCGTGCTGCTCGCTACCTGAATCCCGGCGTGGCCGACCAGGAGCGTGCGCTGGCACGTCGCGGTGTACGGCTCGTCGGCATCGTCAAGAGCGGCGCACTGGTCGACGTGCTGGCGCGCGGCAGTGCCGTGCAGGAGTCGGCCGCAACGGTCAGAGCCTATGCACGCCAGGCCATTCGCGTCGCCGTCGCCGACCGCAGCGAGCGCGCCGCCGCCATTGTCACGGCCATCGTCATTGGCGACCGCACCGGGCTCGACGATGGGGTGGAGCGGCGGCTGCAGGAGGCGGGCACGTATCACGTGATTGCCATCTCGGGCGGCAACATCGCCATTCTCGCCGGGCTCACGCTGGCCGCCTTCCGGGTGTTGGGCATGCTTGGCCGCGTGGCGATGCTGTCGGCTGCGGCGGGGCTGGTGGCCTACGGCTTCGTCGTCGGCGGCGGTGCGTCGGTCGAGCGTGCGGTGCTAATGGCCGTGGTCTATTTCGTCGGTTGCGGCTGGGACCTGCGCGGGCCGCCGTTCCAGTCGCTGGTGCTGGCCGCTGGCGTCCTCGTGCTGGCCGACCCGCTGTCCGTGGCCGATGCCGGCATGCTGCTCACCTTCGGGGCTACCGCGGCGATCGTCGCGGCTGGGCAGGTCATGGGACCGTTGCGGGTGAACCGGTGGCTGGCGCCAGTCGCGTCCATGTTCGTGGCATCGGCGGCCGCCGAGGCGGCGCTGCTGCCGGTGGCGGTCACCTGGTTTTCGCGCGTCACGCTGGCCGGGCTCGTTCTCAACTTTGCCGCCATTCCGCTGATGGCCGTGGCGCAGTTGGCCGGCATGGCCATCGTGCCGCTGCATGCGCTATGGCCGGCGGGCGCGCGTGCCGCAGGCTGGCTCGCCTATGCCGGCGCCGAGGGGCTCGTCCGCTCGGCGGACCTCGTCGCGTTCGTGCCGTGGGCGACATGGCGTGTGCCGTCCGCGTCGGCGTGGGCCGTGGCGATTTACTACGGCGCGCTGGTGCTGGCCTGGTGGTGCTGGCGGGTGCGTGCGCGGCCGGGGCGCACGCTGGGCACGCCGGAGTGGTGGTGGCTGCGTGTGGGCAGTACCGCCGCGGCGATGGCGCTCGGCGGCTGGATTGCCTGTGCGCCGCCGCTGCCGTGGCAACGGCGTGGCGACGGACGTCTGCGCGTCACCTTCATCGACGTCGGGCAGGGCGATGCGGCACTCGTCCGGTTTCCGCGCGGGCAGTCGATGCTCATCGACACCGGCGGACTCCCTGGCAGCGGCAGCTTCGACATGGGCGACCGGGTGGTGGCGCCGGTGTTGCGGCATCTGGGTGTGCGGCGCCTGTCGTCGCTGGTGCTCACGCACGGCGATGCCGACCACATCGGCGGCGCGCTGCCGGTGATGGCCGAGTTTCGGCCGTGGGATCTCTGGGAGGGAATTCCGGTGCCGCCGCTGACGGCACTGACGCGGATCGAGGTCGCGGCGTTCGGCGCTGGCATCCGGCGGACCATCGTGCAGCCGCGCGACCACGTGGTGGTAGACGACGTGGAGGTGCGCGTGCTGCACCCCGCACCAGCGGACTGGGAACGGCAGGCTGTCCGCAACGACGACTCCATCGTCCTCGAACTGCGCTGGCGCGACGTGTCGTTCGTCTTCACCGGCGACATCGGCCGTGTGCCGGAAGCCGAGATCGCCCGGAGTGTCGAACCGTCGCCGCTGCGCGTGCTGAAGGTGCCGCACCACGGCAGCCTGTCGTCGAGTTCAGCCACGTTCCTGAACACACTCCGGCCCGACGTCGCGGTGGTGAGCGTCGGCCGCAGCAACAACTTCGGGCATCCGTCGCCGGTGGTGCTGCGCCGCTACGAAGAGATCGGTGCTCGCCTGTTCAGGACTGACCGTGACGGCGCCGTGAGCGTCGAGACCGACGGCAGCACGCTGCGCGTCTCGACGTTCACCGCGACCGGCCCGCCGCTGCTGGTCCATCAACGACGGCAACCGTGACCGTGGGACTGACGACTTCACGAAGGCACGAAGAGCACGAAGCGACAGCTGAGCGGAGCCAGAGACCCTTGATCTTCGTGGCCTTCGTTTCTTCGTGAAGCCAGTCTGCCGTTCTGTCAATGGACGTCTGCAAGTGGGCTCGAAGAGCTGACGCCTTCACGAAGGTCACGAAGGTCACGACATCAATGGGGGATACCCACTCATGGAATTGACGCGCGTGCGCAGCCCGCTGCCGCCCGACACGGAAGCGCTGGTGCGCTCGACGATCGGGTGCCTGCTCGAGGTCCATCGTGAACTCGGGCCTGGCCTCTCGGAACTGGCCTATACGGCGGCCACCTGCGTTGAGCTGGACGCCGCGGGGGTGCGCTACGAGAGGGAGAAGCCACTGCCAGTGCTCTATCGCGGGCGTGTCATCTGCCACCACCGGGTCGACATCCTCGTCGCTGACGCACTCGTGGTCGAGGTGAAGTCGGTCGAGCGCCTGCACCCCGTTCACCTGGCGCAGACAGTGTCCTACCTGCGCCTGACCGGCGCCAGGGTAGGGCTCGTCGTCAACTTCAACGTGCCGGTCCTGCGAGAGGGAATCCGACGTGTCGTGCTGTGAGGGCTCTTGACCTTCGTGTCCTTCGTCCTTCGTGAAGTGAATCAGGCGTGCCGTGCCGTGAACGCTGAGTGGTCTTCGTGTTCTTCGTGTCCTTCGTGAGGTACGTTCCAGCCCGCGACCGGCTACAGTCTTCAAGCATGCGCGCCCTGCTGACACTCTGTCTTCTCGCAGTGCTGGCCGTGCCTGCGTACGGGCAGGCCACCGGAACGGTTCAGGGAGTCGTCGTCGACACCAAGGGCGGCTCGCCGCTCGAGGAGGTCACGGTTCGCCTGCAGACGACCGGGGCTGTCGCCACCACCGACGTCGACGGCCGCTTCCGGTTCACCGGTGTCACAGCCGGCGAGCACGACCTCTACGTCTCGGTCGTGAACTTCCTCCTGGTCACTCGACGGGTCATGGTGACGCCGGACCTCGTCAGCGACCTCACCATCGCGCTGACACAGGGCACGGGCCGCTACACCGAAACCGTATCAGTCGTCGGTGCGACACCGGCGTCGCGCCGGGCGTCGCCCGCCGAGTCACAGGTGGGCGGCGTCGAGTTGCAGCACCTGAGCGGCCTGCTCGCCAACGATCCACTGCGCGCCGTGCAGGCGATGCCTGGGGTGACCACCGGCGACGACTTCCGCAGCGAGTTCGCGGTGCGCGGCGCCGGCCCGCTCCAGACCGGCTTTGTCTTCGAGGGGATCTCGACGGCATTCCTGCTGCACACGGTGCAGGAAGTGAACGATGCCGGCTCGATCGCCATGGTGAATGGCGACGTGCTCGAGTCGGTGTCGTTGCGCAGCGGCAGTTACCCGCAGCGCCACGGCGACCGCGTCGGGGCCGAAGTCGAGTTCCAGGTGCGCGAGGGCTCGCGCGATCGTCGTCGCGCGCACGCCTCGATCAGCGCGGTCGACGCCTCGGCGCTGGCGGAAGGGCCGCTCGGTCATGGCGCGCGAGGGTCGTGGCTCGTCGCCGCGCGGAAGAGCTACCTCGACCTCGTGCTGAAGCGGCTCTACGAAGACCAGACGGTGAACTTCGGCTTTGCCGACGTGCAGGGGAAGCTCGCCTGGGACGTCTCGAGCCAGCACCGGCTCGAGTGGTCGACCACCGTGGGCCGCTCGCGGCTCGACCTCGTGCCAGACGAGGTCGCCAACCCGAACGACCTGCGCGACGCGATGAACGAGTCGGCCGTCAGCGTCCTCGCCTGGCGCTACCTGCCGTCACCCGCGTTCGCGCTGACGCAGCGCGTGGCGGTGGCCGCCAACACCTTCCGCAACACGGCGCGTGACGGTCCGGTGCTCGACGACGGGGCGACGCGCGACCTGGTGTATCGCGCCGAGTGGACGCGTCCCGTTGGTACGCGGGTGACGTTCGACGGCGGCGCCGAGGCGCGCTGGACGCAGGCCTCCGGCAGCGAGCAACGGCTGTCCGGCACCCGCCTCGTGCTGCGTGAACGCTTCGATGACGCGAGCCATCGCAACGGCGCGTGGGTGTCCGCGCACCTGCGGGCCGGCGGTCTGTCGTTCGAACCTGGTGTGCGGCTCGATCGCTGGTCGCTGACCGGCACCACGGCGCTGTCGCCGTGGCTGCAGTCGCGCGTGCCGATCGGCAAGGGCGTGTCACTGAGGGCGGCGGGCGGCATTTACCGGCAGGCGCCCGCGCCGGCTGACGTGGTGGGCGTGCGAGGCACGTCGTCGCTGGACGTGGCACGGTCTGTTCACACGGACATCGGCGTGGAAGGGTTCCTGCGCGGCGCCCTGCACTGGCAGGTGACCGCCTACAACCGGCAGGACGCCGACTGGCTGCGTCTGCCAGGAATCGAGCCACGGGTCGCTGGCACGCTGTTCGTCCCCGTGTCGACGACGACGCGCTGGCTGAATGCGCTCGATGGCCATGCTCGCGGAGTCGAGTGGGTGCTCGAACGCCGCAATGCCAGGGGCATCTCCGGATGGGTGTCGTATGCGCTCGGGTTCTCGCGCTACACCGACACGGTGTCGGGCGAGCGTTTCTGGGGCGACTTCGATCAGCGCCACACCGTCAACGCCTTCGCCACCTATCGCCTGAGTGACCGCACCTCGGCGAGCGCCCGTTTTCGCACGGGCAGCAACACGCCGGCTCCAGGCTACTGGGCGGAGCGCGACGGGCAGTACTTCGTGACGACCGAGCGCAACGAACTGCGGACGCCAGGCTATGCGCGCCTCGACATGCGTGCGAACCGCACGTTCACGCGGCGGCAGGGGAGGCTGACGCTCTACGTCGAACTGCTGAATGTGCTGGGTCGCCGCAACCAGCGCTTCGTGCTGCCGGGCGTCAACCGGCGCACCCTGCAGGCCGGCGATCCGTTCGAATCGATGCTGCCGTTCGTCCCGTCAGCAGGCTTGCTCATCGAGTTCTGAGGACTGCGCGACAGTCGTGCCCGTCCGCCCGTCCCGCCCTACCCGGCTTTTTCCTCGGCCTTGCTCTGCTGCCACTCCGCTTCGAGCGCTTCGATGCCCATGTCGGCCATCGTGCCGCCGCGGGCGGCGATGCGCGTCTCCATCGCGGTGAAGCGGCGGGTGAACTTGTCGTTCGCCTTGCGCAACGCGGTCTCGGGTTCGATGCCGAGCCGACGTGAGAGGTGCGCTATGGAGAAGAGCAGGTCGCCCATCTCTTCTTCGGCTCGCTCGTGGTCGAGCGTGGCGTTCGACGCGACCACTTCAGCCACCTCCTCGACCTCCTCGCGGATCTTCTCGATGACGTCGGCCGGCTTGTCCCAGTCGAAGCCGACTGCGTAGCACCGCGACCCAATCTGGTAGGCGCGTAGCAGCGCTGGCAGGGCAGCGGGGATGCCACTCAGCAGCGTCTTCGGCTGCTGCTGGCCGCCGCGCTCCTGCGCCTTCACCTCTTCCCACTTCACCTTCACCTGGCCAGCCGTCTCGAGCGCCGGTTCGCCCTCGTCGCGCTTGAACACGTGCGGGTGGCGCCGCACCAGCTTGTCGGCCACCGCCTTCACCGAGTCGGCGATGGTGAAGTGCCCGGCTTCCTGCTCGAGCTGCGCCACGAACACCGCCTCGAAGAGAAAGTCGCCCAACTCCTCGCGCAGGGCGTCATGGTCGTGTTGGTCGATCGCTTCCAGCAGTTCGTAGGTCTCTTCGAGGACGTACTTCTTCAGCGTATCGATGGTCTGTTCTCGGTCCCAGGGGCAGCCGTCCGGCGCGCGTAGCGCGGCCATGATCTCGATCAGCCGGACGAACTCGCGCGCGGCATCGGCGGTGGGAGAGTTTGGTAAACTGGATGAAGACACAGGGTCATTTCATCACATGGCAGACATTTCGTTCACGCAGTTCGTTTTTTCACTGGCCAGTTCCGCGGCCATTCACTTCGGCGACGTGCCGGAACCCAACGGGCAGAAACTGTCGGAGCCGAACCTCGAAGGCGCCCGGCAGATGATCGACATCCTCGCGTTGCTCGAGGAGAAGACGAAGGGGAACCTGACGCTCGAGGAGCGGCAGTTGCTCGAACAGCTTCTCTTCGAGTTGCGTCAGCGCTTTGTCCAGGTCGCAGACGGCGGCAAGCGCATCATCCAGCCGTAGGCGGGAGGGTCGGGCGGGGCAGGGCTCGCGTATGTCGCTGCCGACCGTCAGATCGGCTTGTTACGGCGGACCGCAAGGTCCGCCGTAACGTCAGGCTCAGAAGCGGAACAGGCGCGTGTACTTCACGACGAAGCCGCGGTTCTGCAGCGGCTCACGCGCGTTCGGCGTCGTGTCGCGTCCTTCACTGAACACCGCGAACAGATCGCTCCCTGGCCGGTACTCCCAGCGCAGGCGGAGGTTGGTCGAGAATGCGTTCGTGCTTGAGTTGTACTGCACGAGGCCGCTGGCGAAGACGCGCGGTGTGAGGGTGAATGTGGCGCGGTTGGTGAGCAACTTCGTCACGAAGTCGCCCTCGGGCAGCTTCGCCGATGACACCGACACACGCGGTTCGAGCGACAGTCGCGGCGTCAGCTCGACGCGGCCCGAGTAGCTCACTTCCGTCCGCGTGCCGCTGTAGAAGTTGCCGCGGATGACGCGCACGTCGCCAGCCACTCGCCGCTGCGGCCCCAACCGGTAGAGCGCGTCCACATCGTTGAATCCGTAGCCGCCAGGCGCGAGCGTCACCCCCTTCGAGATCTCGAAGGAATTGGTCAACGCCTCGTAGTTGCGGTTGTAGTTCAGTTCAACCTGATCCCCGCTCTGCAGATCCGCCTTCATCGTTCCCTGCGCCAGCCGCGACTGGATCTGACCGTCGGTGTTGTTGACGATGTAGTCGAGGTTCGCCTCGTAGTAGAGCTTCCGGATACTGCGGATGCCGCGTGGCCGCGGGCTGAAGCGCAGTTGCCCGTAGTGGCGACGGAAGTTCTCGCGGCGCAGGAAGCCGATCTCGGGGTTGAAGTCTTCGCCCACCTTCAGCCGCTCGTAGTTCACACCGTAGCGATCGGCGTTGTACTCGAACTGCGCGCGGTAGCTCTGTGAGTCGCCGTCGCGACCCTCCGACGGCGTTCCAGCGAAGTAGCCGCCGATGTTCAGGTTCTCGTAGAAGCCGAAGTTGGCGTCGACGCCGGTCGCCTGGTTCGACCCGGTCCCCGACGTGCCCACCGAGCGGTTCGTGGCGATGACGCCGATGCTGCTGCGCCGCAGGATGTCGTGCTTCACGCGGACGACGGAGAAGTTGGTGCTCTGGGCGTTCGCCAGCGTGTCTTCCGCCGTCTGGATGTCGAGCAGGCCGACACTGAACCCGCCGAGGCGTCCGGTCAGGCGTCCGCCGGCCGTGATGGGCGTCGGCACGCCGTTTTGCAGGCCGATGCGCCGGCTGAAGAACAGGAGCGGGGTCTCGTTCGGGGCGCCGCCTCCGCCTTCACCACCGCCGCGTGCCCCGACGCTCGCAAACTGGAAGAGCCCCTGGCCTTCGAGGAAGAAGTCGCGACGCTCGGGGAAGAACTGGCTGAAGCGGGTGAGGTTCACCTGCTGCTCGTCTTCCTCCACCTGGGCGAAGTCGGTGTTGTAGGTGAAGTCGAGTGTCAGGCTGCGGGTGATGCCGTACTTGGCGTCCACCCCGAAGTCGCCCTTCAGGTCGTTCGTGTAGGGCGTGGCAGCAACCTTGTTCGTCAGCAGCTCGGAGATGGCGTAGGGCTTCAGCTCGAGGTTGCGCGACGCGGACGGTACCTCGATGCCGACCAGCGTCGCCGCGACGTTGAACCGCGTGGCACCCGGTCCGCCGTACGACGCCGGCACCGGCGACAGGTAGGACGTCTCGTTCTTCCAGCGCACGACGCGGCGGACGTTCACGCTCCACACCTGGTCGCCACCCTGGCGGTATCGCAGCGACTTGAACGGGATGACCATCTCGCTGGTCCAGCCCTGATCGAAGTGCGCGCTGCGGGTGTCCCACACCGTGTTCCAATCGAAGTTGTTGCCGCTGCGCTCGTCAGCCACCAGCGCGTCACGGATGCCGCCGAGCGAGTTCGTCTGGAAGTAGTAGCCGCTGCGCCGGTCGTAGAAGGTGTCGAGCGACACGCTGAAGCTGTCGTTCTGGCCGATGCTCCGGTTGTCGCGACGCAGTTCGTTGGCCTGCAGCCGTTCGGGGTGGCTGTCCCACATGCGGCCGGCGAGATACAGGTTCTTGTCGTCGTAGAACACCCAGAAGTCGGTGTCCTCGGTCGCCTTCTCGCCTTCGTGCGGCTCCTGCTGAATAAATCCGTTCGTCGGGTCGGTGCGCCGGTAGATCTCCTCGTCGAGCCGGCCGTCGAGCGTCAGCGGCTTGTCGATCCGCACCGCGCGCATCGTGATGCGCCCCTGCTCGTCGCGCACCGACATGGCTGGAGGCACCGGCGCAGGCGGACCGTTGAGGCCGGCGGGAGTCGCGGGCGATGCTGGGGCCTGAGAGAACGCGGTCGAAGGAATGAACGAAAACCCTGCGACGCAGAGCGAGGCAAGGAGGAGCGTCCTTGCGGATACCGGCGTGATCATGCGCACGCAATTGTAGTCGGCCCGGAGGTGCGGGGCCGGTGCGTGTTGCCTGTAGAATTCGTAAGAACCGACACGAGAGAGCCCCTTGCGACTGAAAATCACCATGCTCGGCACCGGCACCTCGCACGGGGTGCCCATGATCGGGTGCGACTGCCGCACCTGCCAGTCCACCGACCCGCGCGATACGCGCAGCCGGCCGTCGATCCTCATCGAGTGGCTCGACGCCGCGGCGGCGGCGACGCCGTTCTCGCAGGCGGTGCGACAGGTGCTGGTCGATACCTCGACCGACCTGCGGCAGCAGGCGCTCACGTTCGGGCTGCGCCGCGTTGACGCGATCCTGTTCACGCACAGCCACGCCGATCACATCCTTGGACTGGACGATGTACGCCGCTTCAATGTCATCCAGAAGAGCGCCATTCCGGCCTACGGCGACGCGCGGACCACGCGCGATCTCCGGCACACGTTCTCGTACATCTTCGATGCGGCAACGCCGCAGGGCGGCGGCCTCCCGAAGATCTCGCTGTCGACGATCGTCGGGCCGTTCTCCCTCGGCGGCCTCGACATCATCCCGGTGCCGGTGATGCACGGGCGCCGGCCGATTCTGGGCTACCGCATCGGCTCGTTCGCCTACCTGACCGACTGCAACGCGATTCCGGATGAGTCGTGGCCGCTGCTCGAGGGGGTGCGCACGCTGGTGCTCGACGCGCTGCGCGAGAAGGTGCATCCCACGCACTTCAATCTGGAGCAGGCGCTCGAGGCTGCGGCACGCATCGGCGCGGACCGCACCTACTTCACGCACGTCTGCCACGATCTGCCGTACGTCGAGACGTGCGCGCGCCTGCCGACGGGTGTGGAACTGGCCTATGATGGGCTGGTTCTCGAGGTGGTCTAGGTCGCGGCCCCTCGTCGCACAGCAGTCATGGACGTCATCCACTTCCCGGAAGATCTGCGCCCCCAGCGCTGGTCGCATCCCGTGCTCGCCCTTGGGAACTTCGACGGTGTCCACCGTGGGCACCGGAAGATTCTCGAGCGGGTGAAACGCGTTTCGTCGGAGCGTGGCGCCACGTCGGTGGTGATGACGTTCGACCCGCATCCGCCGCGGATCGTGCGCCCCGACAAGGCGCCGCGACTGCTGATGACCAAGGCGCAGAAGCTCGAGGCGCTGGCGTCGGCCGGCGTGCAGGGCACCGCCATCGTGCGCTTTACGCACGAGTTGTCGCAGTGGGATCCGGAAACCTTCGTGCGGGCGGTGCTGGTCGACTGGCTGCACGTGTCGGAGGTGTGGGTTGGCGCGAACTTCCTGTTCGGACGCGACCGGGCCGGCACCTTCAGCCTGCTGAGGACCCTGGGCGCGCGCTACGGCTTCAACGCCGAGAAGATCGACCCGGTGCGCTACAAGGATTTCGTCGTGTCCAGCACCCGTGTGCGCCGGCTCATCAGCGAGGCGCGCGTGGACGAAGCAGGGGCGCTGCTCGGGCACCAGTACTTCATCGACGGCACGGTGGTGCAAGGGGCGCAGCGCGGGAGGACCATCGGGTTCCCCACGGCCAACGTCGAGACGCCAAACGAACTGTTGCCGCCCTTCGGCGTCTACGCCACGACGGCAACCCTCGACGGCATCGTCTACTCCTCGGTCACCAACATCGGCGTGCGGCCGACCGTGGACGACTCGGGACGCGTTTCCATCGAGACGCACATCTTCAACTTCGATCGCGATCTGTACGGCGCCAGCATCCGGCTTGGCTTCGTTCAGCGGCTCCGCGATGAGCGGAAGTTCGACTCGCTCGGCGCCCTCAGGGCGCAAATCCAGGCCGACTGCGACGGTGCTCGCGTGCTCTTCGAGCGGCTTTCACTGTAAAATCGCGGCGTTGTGTCGCCAGCCCCCTTCAAATTCACGCTCGAGCTCTCGGGGCAGGGTGTGCCCGCGCCGCTGCTCGAACAGCTGGCTGGCCAGGTGATTCGACACGTGGGAGCCTCGAGTGTTCCCATGGAGCAGTTGAGCGGCGCGCTCGCGCAGGCCACGGCCGACGGCACCTTCGGCGGCGCCAGGCGGTGCGACGTCCAACTGCGCGCGCACAACCAGAAGCTCGAAATCCTGGTATCCGCCAACGGCGGCCGGCTCTGGCAGACCTCCTGCGACATTCCGTAGAACCCACGATGCGCCTGTACAACACGCTGACCCGAGCCGAGGAAGAGTTCACGCCCGGACCCGACAACACGGTCCGGATGTACACCTGCGGCCTCACCGTCTACGCGCGCGGGCACATCGGCAACTTCCGCACCTTCGTGTGCGTGGACGTTCTGCGGCGCACGCTGCGCCACCTCCAGCACTACACCGTCCACCACGTGATGAACTTCACCGACGTGGACGACAAGACGATCATCGGTGCGCAGAAGGCCGGCATGGACCTGCGGTCGTATACCGACCAGTGGATCGCGGCGTTCCGTGAGGACGCGGCCGCCATGGGGCTCGAACCGGTGGAATCGAATCCGCGCGCCACCGACCCGGAGAACATCGCGGCCATGGGCGCGATGATCGAGGCGCTCGAGCAGAAGGGGCACACCTACCGCAGCGACGGCTCCATCTACTTCAAGATTTCGACGATGCCCGACTACGGCAAGCTGGCGCATCTCGATCACGAGGGGATGAAGTCTGGTGTTCGGGTCGACTCTGACGAGTACGGCAAGGACGACGCACGCGACTTCGTGCTGTGGAAGGCATCGAAGCCGGGCGAGCCCTCCTGGGAAGTGGCGGGAGGCACGCCTGGGCGTCCGGGCTGGCATCTCGAGTGCTCGGCGATGGCGCTGCAGGTGCTCGGCGCGCCGCCGATCGATATCCACACGGGCGGCGTCGACCTGATCTTCCCGCACCACGAGAACGAGATTGCCCAGAGCGAGTGCGCGACCGGGCACCAGTTCTCCCGCTTCTGGTTCCACTGCGAGCACCTGATCGTCGACGACGAAAAGATGTCGAAGTCGACCGGGAACGTACGCAACATCCCCGACGTCGTCAAGGCTGGATACCGCGCGTCGGCGCTGCGGTATCTGCTGCTGTCATCGCACTACCGCAAGCAGCTGAACTTCACGTGGGAGAGCCTGCTGCAGGCCGAAGAATCGTTGCGCCGCCTCACCGACTGCCTCGCGCGCGTGGCGGCGGTGACGGCGCCGGGATCGCACCAGGAGATTGCGACGCGTGTGGACGAGGCGCGGACGCAGTTCGGCGATGCCATGCGCGACGACCTGAACACCGCCGCCGCCCTCGGCGCGATGTTTGAGCTGGTGCGGTCGCTGAACTCGGCCGTGGACGCGGGCCAACTCGGCTCCGGCGACGCGCCGGTTATCCGGCAGGCGTTCGATGGGTTCGACCAGGTGCTCGGCATCCTCTCGCTGCGGCAGGCCGAAGACGAACAGCCGCCGGTGCCGGTCGAGGAAATCGAGGCGCTCATCGAGGCGCGGCACGCCGCTCGTCGTGCCCGCGACTTCGCGGAGGCCGACCGCATTCGCCAGGACCTGGCGGCACGCGGCGTGCTTCTCGAAGATTCAGCCGCCGGCACACGCTGGAAGCGCAAGTAGACGGGTTCCGACATTCACCGGGAGGGTCCACACGTGGCCGTGCCCGACATCCGAACGCCGCTCCCAGGACCGAAGGCCGCAGCGCTTATCGCCAGGGACGCGGCGGTCATCTCTCCGTCCTACCCCCGCGGATATCCGCTGGTCATCGCCCGCGGCTCAGGCTGCGTCGTCGAAGACGTCGACGGCAACGTCTTCCTCGATTGCGCCGCCGGCATCGCGGTGAACGCCACGGGGCACTCGCATCCGGACGTCGTGCGCGCCGTCACGGCGCAGGCGCAGCAGTTCCGGCACCGAGGCGGTTGAGGCGTGCCTGAAGCTGGCGCGCTACACGACGAGACGGCAGCAGATCATCGCGTTCCTCGGCGGCTTCCATGGGCGGACGATGGGCGCGTTGTCGTTGACGGCCAGCAAGACCGTGCAGCGGCGTGGCTTCGGGCCGCTGGTGCCGGGTGTGACGCACGCGGCGTATGCCGACGGCTATCGCTGTCCGGTCGGCGCGACGCCGGACCGCTGCGTGGCCGAGTGTCTGGATCCGCTGGAACACCAGGCGCTGGTACAGCTCGTGTCGCCCGACGAGGTGGCGGCGGTGGTGGTGGAACCGATCCCGGGCGAGGGCGGCTATCTGGTGGCACCCGACCAGTTCATGCAGCGACTGCGCGACCTGACGTCGCGCCACGGCATCCTGCTGGTTGTCGATGAAGTGCAGTCGGGCATGGGGCGCACCGGTCGCATGTTCGCGGTGGAGCACAGCGGTGTCCAGCCCGACATGGTGGCGATTGCCAAAGGGATCGCGTCGGGGCTGCCACTCGGCGTGGCGCCCACGCGTCCACCTTCGGCGGCAACCCGGTCGCGTGCGCCGCGGCGCTCGAGACGATCCGGTTGCTGAACGAGCAGCGCATTCGCAATGCGGCGGTGGTGGGAGAGCGGTTGAAGGCGCGGGCTGCTCATTCTTGGCGCCGGGCGGAATACCGTGCGCTTCTGCCCGCCACTGGTGCTCACCGCGGCGCAGGCCGACACCGCCGTCCGGCTGTTCGACGAGGCCCTGTCCGAGGTGGCGTCGAGGTCATCCTGAAGCCACGCGCGCCAGGTGGCGCCGCCTGGCGCGACCTTTGCGCCGCACAGCGGCACCCATGACTCGCGCCCGCGTCACCCTCGGAGAAATCGGCGAAAACCTCGCCTGCGCCGAACTCGAACGGCGCGGGTACGCGATTGTTGCGCGGCGCTATCGGTGCCGCGGTGGCGAAATCGACATCATCGCGCTCGACGGTCCGACCATGGTCTTTGTGGAAGTGAAGACGCGAGCCGGCGCCGACTACGGCTCTGGCGCCGATGCGGTGACGTGGACGAAACGCCGGCGGCTGGTGGCGACGGCGCACGATTTCCTGCTGCGCCAGCGGTTAGTCGAACGCCCGTGCCGGTTCGATGTCGTGGCTATTGCGCTGGGCGAGCAGGGGCCGAGCGTGGAGGTGTACGCAAATGCCTTCGACGCCGGAATGCGGTGAGCCACACTTTCGGCAGAGGCGGCCCCTGTGTCCCGGGAGTAGAATCGTCATTCCACACGTGCCTGAACTGCGCAAAGACCCGATCACCGGTCGCTGGGTGATCATCTCCACCGACCGGCAGAAGCGTCCCAACGACTTCCGTATCGAGCCGTCCACCGTCATCGCGGGCGACTACTGCCCCTTCTGCGCCGGTCACGAGGACATGACTCCGCCCGAGGTGCTGGCGTTCCGTCAGAACGGCCAGCCGCCGAACAGCCCGGGCTGGGACCTCCGCGTCGTCCCCAACAAGTTCCCGGCGCTGCAGGTCGAGGGGAACCTCGATCGTGAAGGCGAGGGGATGTTCGACCGCATGAACGGCATTGGCGCGCACGAGGTCGTCATTGAGTCGCCGGATCACTCGAAGATGCTCGCGACGATGAGCGAGATGGAGATCGAGCGGGTGCTGTGTGCATTCCGCGAACGGGTCCTCGACCTGAAGAAGGACACGCGCTTCCGCTACGTGCTGGTGTTCAAGAACCACGGGGCGTCGGCCGGTGCCACGCTTGCACACTCGCACTCGCAGCTCATCGCGCTGCCGATCGTGCCCGACTTTGTGCGCGACGAAATCGAGGGGGCCCGCCGCCACTTCGAGCAGAAGGAACGCTGCGTCTTCTGCGACATCATCCAGCAGGAGATTGCGTCGGGGCGGCGCGTCATTCACGAGAACGCCGACATCGTGGCGCTGGCGCCGTATGCGCCGCGGTTCCCGTTCGAGACCTGGCTGCTGCCGAAGAGCCACGGGTCGCGCTTCGAGGAGGCGCCGCGACAGGTCTACGAGAATCTGGCGCGGATGCTGAAGTCGGTGCTGCAACGGATGAACCGCGCGCTCGAGAATCCGTCGTATAATCTCGTCATCCACAGCGCGCCGTTTTCGGATACGCGTGCCGACTACTATCACTGGCACGTGGAACTGATGCCGAAGCTGACGCGCACTGCCGGGTTCGAATGGGGAACGGGTTTCTACATCAACCCCACCTCACCGGAGGAAGCGGCGCAGGTCCTTCGCGCTGCGAAAGTTTAACCCCTCTGAAAGAAATCGACCGGGAAGTGCTCGTCGGGGTTGAAGCTGAGCGTGTGCGTGTGGTACTTTAGGTTTTCTGGCGAGCGGGAATAACTCAGTGGTAGAGTGCGACCTTGCCAAGGTCGAAGTCGCGGGTTCGAATCCCGTTTCCCGCTCCATCTCTCGCCTCGCAACTGGGGCGTAAGCGCGGGCCTTCACGGCCCGTTCTTCGTTTCAGGGCTCTGAACGGCGCCGTCGCCAAGTGGTAAGGCAGAGGTCTGCAAAACCTCCACCCCCGGTTCAAATCCGGGCGGCGCCTCCAATTCAAGTCCTTCCACCCCAATCACCCATCGTCATACCCGGATCGGGCCCGTCGCCCGACGTGCGCCTCAGCGGTTCGGCTTCACGCCGCGCCGCTCTTCATCCCTCGCGCCACGCATGAAGTATTCGACCGTGTGGCTGCCTTCGTGGCAGGCATATTCGAAGATCTGGCTGGTCGCCTTGACGGGGTCTCGGCGGTCCACGGCACGGCCCGCGTGTCCGGGTCCTCGACGGTCACCTGGTCGCGGAGCGTATCCGGCGCCGAGCGTGTCGCCGTCCCCGTGGCCCATCGAGTCGCGCGTCCACTGTCTGACCTCAGGCGGCAGGTGGGTGCCGTTCAGGCGAATCACTCGCGCGTCGTGCACCCTTTCCGCGTAGATGACCACGCGGTCCGGCGTCTGGACGATCTGGTACAGGTTCTGGCCGAACGGGTTCGGCACCAGCGGTGGCGCAGCGCTCGTCGAGGGGCAGCATTTCGGGGTCGTCAACCACCTACAGGTCGGCGGTTTCCTGGTAGGTCTCGTTCAGGTCACTGGCGAGCCTGTCCTCGGCTGAGGATGCGCTTGTAGTTGTCTCGCTCGAAGGCGTCCTACCGCTCTCCTGTCACGCCGGCGTGAACGGTCGGCACTCCGCACGGGCCTGCACTCGATGATTGCGTCGTCGTCCGGGACGATGGCATCGTCGTCGTCGATGGGAGCGATGGAACGGCCGCGCTTGCTGGACCAGGTGCGAGGTGCCGTGCGCGCCAGGCATTACAGCCCGCGCACCGAGGACGCCTACGTTCACTGGATTCGGCGCTACATCGTGTTTCACGGCAAGCGGCATCCGCGCGAACTGACCGCCGAGGACGTGACGCGGTTCATCACGTGGCTTGCGGTTGACCAGCACGTGGCGGCGTCAACGCAGAACCAGGCGCTAAGCGGCATCCTGTTTCTCTACCGGCACGTGCTGCAGCAGGCGCTTGGCGATGTGGTGGTACCGCCGCGGGCGCGCATGCCGGAGCGGGTGCCGGTGGTGCTCACACCGGAGGAAGTGCGAGCCGTGTTGTCTGCGCTCGACGGCGTGCCGAAGCTGGTGGCGATGCTGCTGTATGGGGCGGGGCTGCGGCTGCAGGAGAGCCTGGCGCTACGCGTGAAGGACATCGACCTTGCGCGGCGCGAGATCACCGTGCGGCGGGGGAAGGGGCAGAAGGATCGGCGAGTGATGCTGCCCGACGCGGTGCGCGCGCCACTTGAGCGTCACCTGGCGCAGGTGCGTCAGATGCATCAGGCCGACCTCGCGGCTGGTCATGGCCGTGTGGTGCTGCCGGATGCGCTGGCGCGCAAGTTTCCGAATGCGCCGGCCGAGTGGGGCTGGCAGTTCGTGTTTCCGGCCGGGCGGATCTGCCGCGACGCGCAGTACGGGCCACCCAGCCGGTTTCACGTGCACGAGAGTGTCATCCAGAAGGCCGTTGCCGCAGCCGCGCGTGCCGCCGGTCTGGCCAAGCGGGTGGGTTGTCACACGTTCCGGCATTCGTTTGCGACGCATCTGCTCGAGAGCGGGTCGGACATCCGCACTGTGCAGGAGCTACTCGGGCATGCGGACGTGAGCACGACGATGGTGTACACGCACGTGCTGAATCGTGGCGGGCTCGGGGTGAAGAGTCCGCTCGATCGCTGGTAGGTGCGGTTGCGAGGGTTCCACGTCAGCCCGCGAACGTTCGCGGGCTAATACGGCGGTCCCGAGCGAGTTCAGGCTGAAATTGCGAAGGTGCCGGCGTATACGCGCGAGATGTTCGCGGGCTAATTCTGAACATCGCGCGATTTTGGCGCGTTCTCGCGGACTCCGCCACGTTAGCCCGCGAAGGGTTCACGCGTATACGAGGCGAGCGTAGGAACGGCCGGTAGGTGCGAGGTTGGACGACGTGCTAACATCCGCGGCCACCGTGAGTTAGCTGAACTCTGGCTGATGCTGCGATGGACGGACTGAGGGCAGCGGGGGACAGAGGGCGGTCTACTCAATACTAGTTAGGCTGCTCGACTACGAATTCGTGGGACCAGTAACCGGGCTACATCGCGCGGGCTACCGCCCAGTTGAAAGATCGCCTTCAACAACAGATCGGTACTGACGGTGCGGTCAGCCGCCTCCATCTTCGCCACGCGAGATTGGCTCGACCCAAGGCGTTCGGCCACCTGGAGCTGGGTCAACCCGAGGTGCTCGCGGCGGCGCCTCACGCCATCGGCCAGCGCGAGTTTCACTTCGACGAATTGGCGCTCCTCGGTGGAGAGCCCCAGGAAGTCCCCGGCGTCTCCCACGGCCCACCCGGCCCGCTCGAGCTTCCGGCGTTTATCGACGCGCACGACGTTCTCCCTTCTGGTCCTTCACGACGCGCTGGAAATCGGCGAGCCGCTTCCGACACTCCGTGATGATGCCCTTCGGCGTGGCCGGGGTCTTCTTCGCGAAGACCTCAAGAATCACGATGGCGTCGGCGGCCACGTGGTACATGATTCGCCATGTGACCGAGCGGTCGACGACTCGCAGCTCATGGCACGAGGCTCCAAGACTGGGCATCGGCCTGGAGTGCGGCAGGGCCAGGCTCTCACCGCGCTGCAAGCGCCGCAGCAGAAACCCGGCCTCCACTCTGGCGGCTTGGCCAAAGGGCGGTGTCGTGACGGTGCCGCGCAACCAAACGAGCGGCTTGTCGGCGGGGCTCATCGAATTGGACGATATGTCATATCAGACATACTCGCAAGGACAGCCTAACACGCGCTGCACCAGACGGCCGAGGAGAACGTGGTCGGCCGCTGGTGAGCGCTGACGTTGGACAGACCGGGTGAAGCGGTGATGAATTCTGCTCAATCTCGGTAATCAGGTCGGAAATGTTCCCTAAACACGAGGAGGCCGCACAAATGCTTCGACGCATTGTTTCAGTTGTCTTCGCCGCGGGCCTTCTTCTCACCGCTGGCATCCACGCGACCCAGCTTTCTCAGGCCGGAGGGCGCCCCACGCCGTCCGCGGCGCTGGATGAGAAGCTGTCGGCGGCGGTCACTCGCGGCGACGTGCCAGGGCTGGTCGTCATTGCGGCAACGCGCGACCGTATTCTCTACCAGAGGGCATTCGGAAAAGCGGAGGTCGGACACGAGCGTCCGATGACCGCGGATGCGATCTTTCGAATCTTCTCGATGACGAAGGCCGTCACCTCGGTCGCAGCCATGCAGTTGTACGAGCAGGGCCGTTTCGCTCTTGACGATCCGGCCGAGAAGTACTTGCCGGAACTGGCACACCTGACGGTGGTCGAGTCCTTCGATCACGGCACTGGGGCATACACCGTGCGGCCGGCGGCCCAGAAGGTCACAATTCGGCATCTCCTCACGCACACCTCCGGCCTCGGATACAGTTTTACAAGTCCGATCGTTCGAGACTTCAAGCCGCGCGATGGCGAGGCATATGACGCGGGCCCGCTGCTCTTCGAACCAGGGACGCAGTGGATCTATGGGACGAGCGTCGATTGGGTCGGACGGCTGGTGGAAACGCTGTCTGGCAAGAATCTGGAACAGTATTTCAGCGAGCGCATCTTTACACCGCTGCGGATGGTTGACACCTTCTACAACGTGCCGACAAGCAAACAGGCGCGTCTCGTGACGGCCCACCGGCGGCAAGATGGCCGCGCCGACGCGCCGCTCACCGAGCAACCCAATCAGCCGCAGCGTCCTGTGACCACTTTCAATGGTGGCGGCGGCCTTTCATCAACGGCGAGCGACTACATCCGTTTCGAGCGCATGATCTTGAATGGCGGCATGCTCGATGGCGCGCGGATTCTCTCCGCCGACACGCTCGCATTGATGACCAGGAATCAGATTGGTGAGGTCGGCGTGCGCGCAGTGAAGACGGCACAGCCGAACCTGAGCATCGACTTCACCTTCATCAACGACGAGAAGGACAAGTGGGGGCTGGGATTCCTCCTCACGACCAGTCACGTGACTGGCAAGCGGTCTGCGGGCAGCCTGAGCTGGGGCGGTCTCAACAACACTTACTTCTGGATCGATCCGGCGCGCGGCATCGCGGGCGTGGTCATGATGCAGTTCCTACCCTTTGCCGACACCAAAGCGCTCGCGATCTACGACACCTTCGAGCGCGGCGTGTACCAACTCGCCGATGCGTCGCTTAAACCGGGCCCGTAGCGTCGATTGTGATCCTACGGCTCGAAATCAAAGGGCTGTCCAACACGCAAATGGAGCCGACGCGCCCGATCGTCCGGTGCTATGTTCGCCACGGCGCGCGGCTCATTTGGCACGTTGGGCTGACGACGAGGCTACCGGGTAATCCGCGAGAACCAGTAGCCCGGCTGGCGTCGGTCATGCGCGAAGGCGAGCAGGCGAATGACGCTGTCCCATTCCAAGTAGGCGATGTGATACGGAAAACGATGCACGGGGAAGCGTCGCGCCGGCACGTCGTGTGGCAGGCCCGGCACCGGTCGACCAATTTCGGGCCACGTCGCAATCTGGACGAGTGCCGCATCGATCGCCTCCACGAACTCAAGGCCCAGACCCGGGCGCTGCGCGTTGTACCAGGCGGCGGCGTCTTCGAGTTCAGCAGAAGCCTCAGCCTCGGGCCGAAACCGTTGGGTCATTGCTCGGTCAGCCGTCGGACAACGCGTGCGCGCACGTCGTCCCACGGTTCACCGGTCGACTCGCCGCTCATGACGCGCCTGGCACGCCGTTCGATTTCACGGGCCCACGCGGCTTCGACCTGCGCCTGGTCTTCCGGCGGAGCATCATCCAGGGAGGCAAGTAGTTCCGCGGCGACGTCGGCCCGTTCCTCCAACGGCAGGGTCAGCGCGTCTCGAAGTACCTGTTGCGCTCGAGAGGTCATGCGGCCATTCTAGACCCCGGCGTGCAGCCCAACAAGCGGCTGCACCAGACGGTTGCGAAGATTCCGTGCAACCGATGGTGAGCCGCCGCGTTAGGCTGCTCGACTACGAATTCGTGGGACCAG
>Ga0114966_10000740_pt1 | contig 31218 bp, 23 predicted proteins | sample M_130207_XF_Meta_FD_87029 | JGI IMG/M metagenome (GOLD analysis project Ga0114966, IMG submission 87029) | Freshwater microbial communities from Lake Montjoie, Canada to study carbon cycling - M_130207_XF_MetaG | ecosystem: Environmental > Aquatic > Freshwater > Lake | place: Lake Montjoie... | reverse complement strand
TCAAATTTAAATAAAAAAAGAAAAATATTTCTTCCTTTTTATTAAAAAAAAAAAAAAGAAAAACAAATCAATAAAAATGAAAAATCAGCGGGTTTCTCTTCTCTATTTGCTATTTATCGCTCTTGTCATTCTTGTGATTGTCATCATCGTGGTCAACGTCAAGAATAACAAAGTTCCCCAGGAGAAGTACAAGCCTTTTGCGTACCTCCCCGAGATCAACCTCTCCCAGTCCCCCAACTTTGTCAATGAAACGGTGGTCAACGAAGCCCTCGGACTCGCTCCCCTCGTTATCAACCAGGAGATGCTTCACGGCCAGTACCAGCGGTACCCGTTGAATCGCAAGATGCAGAAAACGAGCGTCGTGGCCGTGAGTGCCAACCAGAATAACCCCAAGATGCTCGCGTGGCTGACGCAAACGAGCGCGGACACGTGGAATTTCGTATGGCCTGATCCGGCCAGCTACTACTGGACGACCATGGTCGACGTCCACGCGAGTCCCATCGTCGTTATCAAGGGCAAGTTTCCGAGGTGTCGCTATTTCGGGTTCTTTCCTTACACGGGATTCGAGGCCGGGGACAACGGGACGGTGTTTGTGGGACAGGGAATCAACCAGACGTGGACCGCGACGTGCAACCCCACCATCCCCGGCGACTGTAGCGGTCTCTTGGACCAGAACATCGAGCCCGACCCTGGGTCCAAGAATCCGTTTGTGGACCCCACGTACGAGGAAGGGGACGACAATTTCTACACCATCTACTTTGTCTCGCCCTACTACACGGGAAAAATGCCCGATTCCAAGAATATCCTACCACTCACCATTTTCGGGCTCAATCAGTCCATGATTCTTTACAGGGTGTACGCACCCTTTAATCCCAAGGGGTGCAACAATACCATCTACTCGAGCGAGTTCCCGTTCAATACCAAGGGATGCCCGAACGCCGAATTTCCCATTTTTCTGGATAATGGCTCGGGCGGTTCCGTTCACCCCGAGTCGGACAAGTCGTCGCCTTGTGAAACCAAAGACAAGGTGTGCATCCAGCAATGCGTGAATTACGAGATTGGTCAGAGCATGGACCCCGACTGTTTCCAGTACGTGAATAAGAACAAGTACTGCGTGTGCGAGCCGGAAAACTTTTACGGCAAATGTGGGCAGTACATGGAGAAGGTGATTCGCAAGTGTAGCAACGGGAAAGGAGGCCTCGCCAATTACTGCGCGGGCCGTCCCGAGCAGAATCTCCCATACTGCGTCAAGGACATTCCTCTGGACCCGGAAAAATATCCCATCAACGAGAAGACGGGGTTGCCACAATGCCCTTCTACGGCGGTCACCGAGGAGGATAAGCTGTGCAAATACGTCTACACCACGGGTGTGGCAGAATGTACCACGAAGAAAATGTTTACGGAAAATACCAACAAGGACTGCGAGGCCTTCAAGGACCCACAGAACACACCCAACATCTGCAAACAGGACCCTTCCCAACCGGGAACGTGCGCGTACGACTTTGGTCGATATTTGAGCGAGTGCTCCGTGGGAACACCGGATTATGGGACTGCAGCCTTTGGAGTGTATTGCGGTCAGCAGAAACAAGCACAGACAGAGAATCCTCCGTATGTCTACCAGCCCGACTATGATTTCGTCGAGTACCCCAAGCAGTGCGAGCCCTCGTGCAACCGGTACACGTGCACCAATGGGTTCTGTGTTCCCGACGTCCAGGGAGAATTCAATAGTTCTAATTGTGACAACGAGTGCACCAAGGTCACCCCCGCACCCACGAAAAAGCCTCGCCCTTACCTTCCTACCCCGCGCGTGGTACGGGAGGGTTTCGAGGTGCCCAGCACCAACGCGACATCGTGCGTGAATAAATTCAAGGCGTCGTCGTGCAACCAGGGGAACAATCCGTACCAGAATGTGGCCAACTACTTTATCAACTCGCAGAACGAGACGCTGTATGCGAGCTCGGGGTGGGTCGGTCTTCCCGACGTGTTTGTCAAATACAGCTACAACAACTACTTTATCCGGTTAAACAACACGGACCAGGTCGCCGCCGACACCCTCCGAACACTGTATAGCTCGATAAAGGCCCTGAAAAACTCGGCCCAGGTGGCCAACGACGCCAACCCTTCGGACCCGTTCGAGGTGGTGGCGCAGAACGAGGACGTGAGCATGAAACAGTATGTAAACCGTATGACGGAAACCAAGGAGAATTTCAAGCCGTTTACGATTCCTCCGATTCCTACGGGAAACCCTTACCCTACACGGTACCCTTACCCTACGGGATACCCTACCCGGTATCCCACAAGAAGCCCTACCGAAGATATGTGCCCCCAGTACCTGGACCGGGCCACCTATCTGCAACGGGGCACCCAGTACCCAAAAACCGACTACCCCTCGTTCAAGACGTCGACGGTGAGTGTTCCTGCTCCCGGGTGCAATTACTACGGGGACTACTGTGCCTGCGAACATAACGGCAAGAAGAACGCACCGCCCTGCAATGTCCTGCAGAGGGGGTACACCGACTGCATGGGGAACCCCTGCTTCAAGCGATGGGGCCTGCAGAACAAGGCTACGGTGTTTACCGGTGAGGCCAAGAGCTTCATCATCTCGGGGAACACCGGGCAAACCATTGTCTTCCCGAATCCGGATTCGCAGTACATTGCGTGCGCGACGGCGTACGACCCCGACTCGGTCTACGTCATATGGATGGACATCCCGACGACGCCCCTCACACCCAGCTACCCCAATATTGTCAAGAAAGACTACCAGTTGAGGTACTGGAGCCTGGGTCATTATTACTGGGCCATGGGTCTCCTTAACCAGCGCCCGGCGCTGTCGGGTCTTATTGACCAGGAATTTACCTCGGTGGACATTGCGTACAACGACGACAAGCACGGGAAACGCCTCCAAAGCAAGAGAGTGTGCGTCGTCCTCGCCACGGCGGACCAGTGGGAGTACATGCGTACCTACAAGCTCGTGGACGACCGCGTGAACTGGCTCAACTGGGGCAAGCTCAAGGGCCTCAACTTCCAAACGCCTCCCGAAAGTCCTCCTCCCTATCCCACGACTGCCCCGCCTAATAATACAAGGGAAGACTTTAGTCACGAGGTCTTCAACCAGGACATGGCGTCCTCCCAGTTTGCCACCTCGGCGTCGGTCGTCCAAGGGCTTGGTGTGGACCTGGATATCGACCTGAAAGGACTGGTGAAAAAAGTGGTTCCCACCAAGACCCCGATGGAAGGTATGATTATCCTGCGCCAGATTTTGCCCGCAAACAACTTTAAGGAGTCCATCGCCAAGTACGTCGAGAGCAACCCGGAATGCCTGGCCAAAACGATTCCCCTCGACCAGTATCCCGACCAGGCGATGCAGTATCCACCCACCGAGGTGAGCAAATCCTGCAACCCCGGGAACCAGCAACTCTGTGACAAGTATGATCTTGACCCCTGCTGTCTGGGCACGGACCCTCTGAACCACATGAGGCAGTACTATCCCCGGTGTGAGAAGGTCAAGATCTGCGACGTGGAGAACATGGGCACGCTCTTTTGGGACAAGTACCTGAACCAACCCCTTCCCTACATTGTGGACGCGCAGACCCCGGACCCCCAGGTCACATGCGGACCAAGTCATTCCTCATGATAATTGAATACAGCACCATTTCATGGTTTTTCCAACGACAATGAAATTTTTTTCTTCAGGGTATACGAATCTTGCCACACTATTATGGTAGTAGGGTCAAGCCATGCCACAGAGGATACAGTTTTTCTAGCAGGATTTCCATCCTCTCTAAACTTTAAAGCCCAAAAAGGGCCTATTCCAAGAGCAACAAGGAAGACATGACATGCTCGGTGAAGGCTAATTTTTCTGTGTCAACGCCATACCTGGACTGGAAGGAGACGTCTGTGAACACCAGGAATTTTATCCCGGACTCGGAATGGATATTCCGATTCACGCCATGTATTTATAAATCTGAACATTCTCGACATCCCTCTCCAGGAATTCACGGTCTACAAGTGAATGAATCCGATGTTTCAACAATCGAGGATCCGGTCGAAATAACGTGAGCTGTCCCATAACCTCCACCACCAAATTCGAATGACTCATCACCTTTCTTGTCTTCATGATACGCACAATCGCCGCGTCGACCGTATGAGACCGGTCTTCCTCCATCTTGTGCACGCTATGTATAGTCTCGAGCGTAGGAATCGGAATCGTCACGGCCTTTTTCGGTGAGGTAAAAGCCGTGTTGACAGCATAACGGTCCGTACCCTCGATCTTGCATACTATCTTGTGTTTTGCACGAGATAAAGAATGCATCAGCGGTTTCAGATGGTCCAAAGGAATATGAACTCGGTCATGGATCTCCAAAAGAGTCATTTCTCCCGAGAACATCAACAAGATGACGGCCTGTAACGTGCTGACGTGAAGATCGAAAGACTTGTAACGAAGAATCGCACTTCCAAGACCGTAGCACCACGTCAGCCTCCTTCCACTGTGTTGACGCCGGTATTGTTCGGTCACCTCTTCCGTATAGTTCCTCATTTCGTTCGGCACGACGAGGTGCGTATAATTCGTTGAAGGAGGCCAGTACCCCGCGGTCAGGATACGGACCGAACCCATCCCCTTCTCGTAATGATGATGAAGACGCAGGTCATGGAGCATGCCTTCCATTCGGGAGGTATATTGTGCACCACACCGTAATTTGAGTTTACTGATCATCATCTTCTCCCAATCCTCTGAAAAGGATTTTTGATGTAAAAGTCGTTTGGCGAGCTGGTTCTTGTAGATTTCCAAGAAAAGATCCTTGTCCGTCACGTACGCCAACAACTGGACCACTTTTTCCAGGATGTCTTCCACCTCCTCATCATTGCCGCTCTTTTTGAGGATCGGATCACAAAAGGTGGAGAGCTGTTCGGCATACGGACGGCTGTCGGCACTATCGCTATTCTGGTTCATCTTGATTTGGAAAACCTCCGTGAGTGCTTTATGAAACAACGGATGATTGCCGAGATATCTACGAAGGAGGGACACGTACTTTTCATGCAGTTCGAGCAACTCCGAAATAGGTACGGTGTCTTGGGCAAGGAGATGATTTTTAAAAATTCCCACCATGAAATCGAGACCTATGGGTAGAAAGAGTCGATACATCCGAGAGATATCTTCCACATTGTCCTTCTGGAAGAGTGTTCGGAATCCTGACTCGAGATGTTGTTGAGGTTTTTTCAAGAGTTCTTCTCTCACCACCTGGAGCAGTTTTTCTTCGGTAAACGGTGGTAGGTAGTTGGTGACTCGTTGTTGTTCATGATGAATCGCGTTTTCGGACCGAAGGAGATAAACAGAAGCGGGGTCGTTCAGGAACCATTTTTCGGACTGGAGTTCATAAAAACATCGGGACGCGGTTAAAAAAGGGGCCTCGAGATCAAGGATGTAGTTCTCTGCGTTCTTCGCCGTATCGATAAAGATGGTGATACACGAACGAAGAAAACCCTGGTCTATGACGGTTCCGTTTCTTTCTTGGTCAATCATGTCCAGGATGGTGTGTGCAATCGACATTTTGACCGGAGGATAGATGATTTGTCGGAATAATGCAATACCGGTTTCCTGAAGCGACGGGAGATGATGGTGCTTGATATAAAAACGGTCGAGGTACATGAAGAACTTGCGCATCCACTCTGTCATGTTCTTATGATTCACCCACCGTTTGTGAAATTCTCGGAGAAACAACTCCCCCGGCGGTTGTTTCCTAATGGAAGGAAGCACCACGTCGGTGAGATACTCCGTGATAGATTTATTGTAATATTCATAAAGTTTATCGGAATAGTTGTGCGGACTGGTTTGAGTACACATCTGATAACAAACCGTGTAAATGTCCATGTACTCTCTATGACTGGAGAACAGAGCCTTCCTGGACGTGTCACTTTTCTCCAAAAAGGAAAATAAACGGTCGATTGCCCCTGTCTTGACCCGAGACAACCCATCTTCCAACGTGATGATATTCATGAGAATTCTGTTGTGTTGAAAATAGAATCCAACCATCATCATTTTTTAATGTTTACAAATTGCCGGTGCGTCCTGTTTTACACGACCGTGTAAACCATTGATGTCAGGTGTCGCGGAAATAGTACAAGGTAAAAAAAAAAGATTCAAGAAGAGAATAAAGAAAGAAATGTCGAAACGGAGACGCCAACAACTCCTACAAGGTGGAGGATTATTGTTTTTATCCCTAACCATGATGGCTACGGCTCCCTTTCTTATGAGCATGGTAGGCGGAGAAGAACTGGTGGGAGGAGCGGTTGCGCGTGCTTCTGCGAAAGCGAGTGAAGAAGAAGCGGTCTTGTCGAGAACGGCAACGACAACCGCAAGGGCCGGTGAAAACCCATTAAAACGAAAATCAGTAGACTTGGGGCATTCCGCGGAAGGTGGTGGTGGTGGTGGTGAATTAAGAAAACAAGCCTCTGGTTACGTAGAAGGACAAGAACGACTGGCAAAACAGTTGCAAACAAAACGTTTGAAAGTTATGGGGAGAAAATTACAGCACAGCGAAACTTTTTTTGATATTCACAACGCATTGTGGAGACGAAGCGTGGGTTTTGGTCAAATCACCCGGGACGAATTGCAGAAAGTAGCCATGTTCACCAATGGATTTATAGATAAACAGATTGCCTATTTACAACGCTACGAATCCTTGGAAACGGACGTCACGGCGTTGGAAAAAGCACAACTCATCCGTGCCGACTTTCTTCACCAGAGAATCGATACGGGATGGCTGGGCGACCCCGTAAGCTCCGAAGAGTTACAGAAATGGCCGTTTCCGGAGAAAAAGACGAGTCTGCTCGCAAAAGGTGGGGGTGGAGGTGGCGGTGGAGGTAGTGGCGCAGGAGGTGGCGGTGGAGGTGGAGGTGGATTATCAAAATCAACATCGATACCCGTCATGATGAACGAAGGACAGAGGCAACTATTCGACGCGATGAGTCCAGACGAGGCCAGACAGCTTTATAGCGAATTACAACCTTTTTATTCCAGAACAAGAGAGGATGTGCTGTCTTCGATGCCCGAGGAATTAAAGAAACTCCATTCCGAGTTGTCGGTGATTTATCCTAATGTCCGAGATGTACCTATTCTATTCCAAAGCGACCTGGAGCTTTCCTATTTGGAAAAATACAACCAGACCCACCGCGTTTTGGGATTTTATAATCCTAGGAACCGCTTTATCAAGCTCAACAGGAACGCCATCCTTTCTTCCAAAGAGTTTTCCTTAACAACGGTCCTTCGTCATGAGGTCGCCCATCTTGTCGAATTAGACTAACCACATTTTATTTTTTCTTTTTGAAAAAAATAAAAACAATGGTATGGTAGTATACTACACTTGGCTTTTTTCCCCAATGGTTTTCCAGTCCATGAGGAGGCTACACAGGCCCGAACCAATCTTGGACCGTTTGCCACACATGATGGCCGCCGACACTGCCTTGACCGGTTCTTTTTCCGCGTAAAAACCGGCGTTACAGAAATGGTCGAGCGATTCCTCGAACGACGACCGGCTGAGGACCCCGACCTGTTCCTTCTTGAGGCCATACCTCGAGACGGAATTGATGGTGCCGTGATGCGTCATAATGTCCACGAGCAACAGAATGTGCACGGGGTTGAGAAACGTGCCGTCCGAGGACACGATGCTGGTAAATTCTTCAATGAGAAATTCTCGTGTGGCCTCGATGCCCATCACTTGATAAATATCCCACATGTTGTTGCTCCGGACCGTCCCGATATCGACAAAAGGGAGCGATACCAGCCCATCGAGATTGCTCCCCTCGGTTTCCACGTGAAAGGTATTTCCGTCCCCCTTGAGGATATGATAATTCTGCACCCCGGTAAGCCCACAAATTTTCACCTCCAACAGTTTTACCTTGACGATATCTTCGAGGAAGATATGGATATAGTTGGAACTATTGAGAAACGCGGGTTTCGACGCCGCTTCGGGGAGCGTGACCTGGGAGATGTCCACAAACACGTCGAATTGCCCAATATGGAGGGGGGAAAAGACGCAACAGAGGTCGGAGAACTGTGCTTCGAGCTTTTCTCGGATCATCATGGGTGGTATCTTGTACTGATGCATCTTCTTAAGGTCCAGTTCAAACGAAAGGCACGCGTGATAGTCCCTGAACTGGTTCGAGTACACGGTTTCATAGGCGCCGTACCACACCTCTTCTTCCTTTTCCAGGTGAACGGTGTCGCGAACGACGAGGTCGGAGAACGGCAGGTGGACAATGTGATGCTTCAATATGTCGCGCATTTTTTGCGGGGTACAAATACCCTTGTCCGACAATGAAAAGCGGTTGGACGACATTTTTGGGTCCTTGGTGGCATTCAGGAGCTCAAGGAAGCGGGGAACACCCGTGACGACCGTTGCCACGCACAGCCCGGACTGGTGGAATGAATTCAGGGTGAGTTGCGTCTGTCGTTCCCCAATGCTCTGGGCACAAATCACACCCACCCCCTCGCCCGCCTGTACAATGGACCGGCGGATGCTGTCGTGAATTCTTTTCTTGAGGATGTCCACCACGTCGGGATGGTCCACCACCTCGATTTTTTTCAATTGGGTTTCCAAAGGAGACCTTATTTTTTCCAGGTAGCCTTTCGACAGGTTGTCCGGTAAAAACTGGGGGATGTGCTGACCAATGTCCGCCAGGATGAAGGAAATTTCGGTTTCTGTCAGCGGTCTTTTGAAAGGCATCGTTTTGCAAATGGTGGTTGCGTCTACGGATACAAAGGCATCCATGTCGTCAATTTTTTTTTCTTTTGAAAAAAAAAAATTGAGCGAGGTCATTTAAAATACAGAAACCCTACAACTAAACATGGTGGTAACACGTTCCCGACTGCTGAATCAGGGACAAGACGCGGAAGAAAAAGAAAAAGTAAAACGAAAGATCCGACGTAATTTTGTCATTACCATTGCTCCCAAGGCGATACCAAGAAAGAAACCACCTACGGTGCGCATACAGGACATCCGTGACCCTAACAATGAGGATAACGGCGACGACAGGGACGATGAGGAAGAGGAAGGAAAGAGTACCAATGAGGAGGAGGAAGACGTATCCTCGTCCTCCTCCTCGGGTACGAGTCATGTAGCGGAGGGGGAGGCTTCGGAGGCTTCCGAGGAGACTGAAGAGGAGGAGGACATGGACGACGACGAGGAATTTGACCTGCCGGACTCTATTCGGGAAAATGCCGAATTGAACGGCATGGCGGAAACGGTCATCCAGAGTATCAAGGACCATTCCCCGTCTCTCGAAATGATTTTGAGGGCGGACATTCGCGAAAAACACAAGGCGGAACTGTTTGAGTGGTACATGGTGTACGACAACACGATGCCCATGTCGGAAGACCGCATGGCCCTCCGCAAACAGATTTACCGGATGCTGGAGGACTACAAGAGGGAATACATCGAGTATTCCAAGCACCGGGAGGAGGTGGTGCAGTTTGAAAAGAATCACGAGCACCACAACGACTTGTCGGACATGCAGTTTGCGATTTTGCGCCTGGAAACCACCGAGGCGCACAAGCAGATTTTATTCCGTAAATATTGTGAGCTCAAGGAGAGGGACGATATGGACGAAGAGTTTTACAAGTTGAAAGGGTGGCTCAAACAGGCTCTCCAGCTTCCTTTTGACCGTATCAAGAATTTCCCGCGATTTGATAGCGTGACGGAACAGCTTTTGCACGTCAAGAAAATTTTTGACCAGGAGCTTTACGGGATGGAAAAGGTCAAGGAACAGCTCCTTCTCTTTATCCATGGGAAAATCATGAACCCGGACATGAAAGGGTGCTGTCTGGGATTGGTGGGGGAGCCCGGCGTAGGCAAATGCCTGGACCCGTGGACACCGGTCCTGTTATTTGACGGGAGCATTCAGCTCGCACACACGCTGGCAAAGGGTGACGTGCTCATGGGCGACGATTCGGGTCCGCGCGTCATCGAGAGCGTGTGTACCGGCCAACAGCTCATGTACCGTGTCGTGCAGGAGAACGGGGACCCCTATATTGTGAATAGCAGTCACATCCTGACGCTTTTTCATAACCCGTCCAAGTCCCTTCAAGACCTGGAAATCACCGAGTACTTGCGTCTCTCCCCGGAAGAGAGGGTCGAGTACCGCGGTGTGAAAACGGGGGTCCGGTTTTCCTCGGTCTCACTCACATTTCCGTGGATTCCGGTGCGCACGATGGGGTACCTCTGGGGGTCCCAGATGGAAGAAACGAACCGTTTTCCCATGCTTCCCCAAAGCCTTCCCACCTACCTTTCCATGGTGGAGGAGGGAGTGTGCAGGCTCAACGATACCGGAGTGGCACGGTTCTTGGAAGCGCACCGGGAGTCCATCCCGGTCGAATTCAAGAGGAATAGTGTCGAGGTGCGTATCGAGTTTCTGAAGGGGGTTATCGATGCCTGTACCGTTTGTCCTCCGTCTGAACACGAACACGAACACGAACACGAACACGAACACGAACACGACTATCATGTGTATTTGCCCTTGCACCGTCGTGATGATTTCTTGTATTTGACGCGGTCGCTCGGTCTGTTTTCGACCACGACAGAACATTTTGTAACGGTACGAGGACCCTTTTTGGAGGACTTGGAGGACGTGGAGAAATTGCCGGAACCGTTTGTGACGTACGGGATCAAAGTGGAAGAATTGGACATGGGTTCGTACGTGGGTTTTATCGTGGACGGGAATCATCGATTTTTGCTTGGCGATTTTACCATTACCCACAATACGTCCATTGCGCGATGCCTCGCCAAGGTTCTCGAGTTTCCTTTTGAGCAGATTTCGTTTGGGGGTGTGCATCATTCGGATTTCATCAAGGGATTCGATTTCACGTACGTGGGGTCGCGTCCTGGGGAGATTGCGCGATGCATCACCCGGATGGGGTTCAAGAACGGTATCCTCTTTTTCGACGAGTACGAAAAGGTGTCGGACAACCAGGAGATCACATCGGCGCTACTACACATCACCGACTTTTCCCAGAACAATGGGTTCCGCGACAATTTCTTTAATGAACTGACGATTGACCTTTCGACCCTATGGTTTATCTATTCGATGAACGACCTGCCGAAAGACAAGGCGCTCAAGGACCGCATTTATTCTATCGAGGTGGAAGGATACACCGAAAAAGAAAAGGTGCGCATCGCGTCGGACTACCTGTTCCCCAAAAATCTTGGTAACATCGGCAAGACCGCATCGGACCTGGTGGTGTCGGACGAGGTGGTGGGGTACCTTGTTCAAAAGGTGTGTAGCGGGGAAAAAGGGATCCGGAACCTTGAAAAGGCGGTGCGCGACGTCCTCAACAAGATTCATTTCCTCGTGACGAACCAGAACAAGCTACCATGTTCGTACATGCTCCCCGACAGCTGTTTTCCTCTGGAGTTTCCGGTGACGCTGACCAAGAAAATGGTGGATGTGTTCCTCAAAGGATTCAACACGACACCTCCTTTTCCGAATTTTTACGCATAGAATAATGATATTTTTTTTTCAAGGTTGAATTTTTTTTTTTCGTGAATAAAAAAAACAAAACAAAAAAAAAAATGTGGTGGGTGTGGCTTCTCGTTTCACTCCTTATCGTTGCCGTCATTGTCGCTATCGTGCTTGTGGTCCTGTACGCGGGCAAGTGCAAAAAATCGTTCAAAAAGGCCTTTGGGGACAAGAATGGGGGATGCCTGTTTAACGCTGCCAAGAAAAGTTTGAGCGCCTCTCATTTCAAGACGGTGTGTAGCATTGTCGAGAATTGTCCGAACCAATTGCACGAGTGCGGTCAACTCCTCATCCCTCTCTTGATGCAAAAGTTATCTCCTCCTGTATCGGCGAATACCCCGTCTATCCCTCCCGACGCGTGGGACAAGCTCATGAAGTTATGTCCCAATATCTGTATCACCAAGTACATCAACGTGGCCGCGCTGACGGACGACGAGAAACAGCAGTGGGTCAACGAGGCGATGGCCATGGGGGATTACCTTGAGGCGAATTGTCCGGCGTCGTAAACCTTTCTAAATTTTTTATTTTCATTTTCTGAATAAAAAATGCCTTTAGTACGATTCCCTGACGACGTGTGGGAAATCGTGCTTCCCTTTCTCGACCTGGCGTCGTTCCAATCATTGCTTTTTTCGGACCCGTTTTTTTTACACCGCGACCGTCTTCCTACTCATTTCCACGCGACGTTGACGAGGCAACTAACAACGCTACGGGACGCGTTGGAAATCCGGACACAGGCGGAGACACAGGCGGAGACACTGCACAACAAGAGCGTTCTTCTTTTCCTGGTCGGGGTATACCTCTACCACCCCCACATTGTTCGAAAATTGACGGTGGAGCCGTACCTGGAACGCTTTGTCCGTTTTTTTCGTGACGTTCCTTTCTTGTTGGAGGTGGAGAAAAAAGACGAAGAACGTCCCAGTCGTCTCCTGCAACATCTTCTCCGAGAATATAAACTGGGAATCATGACTTGATTTTCAGAACCGCTTCTCTTACCCGCCCCATCTCGGTGGGCGGGATTCGGATCTGGGTCTGGTAGGGCCAGTCCAGCGCCACAATCGTCGAGATGGTCAGGGACATGAGGACGGCCAAGAAGACGCAAAGCGCAAAATGGGCCCACCGGTTGGGGACACCAAACATGGTACAAAAAAGCACGATAAAGGCACTAATCACAAAAATCAGGATATAAATGAGGTAGTTCACGTTGGAATTGGACGAGTTGACACGTTGTCGGCGATAATCGTAAATCTGGCCCAAATACGTCTGGAGTTTCACGGTCAACAAGGGGTGGGTCTTTTCCGATGTGACGAGTAAGGCCTGGATGTCTTCCAAGTAAACCCATCCGCTGTCCGTCCGCATCCCCTTGTTCATCGCCGGCCATTCGACGTGAATGACGTCGTCCATGTACCGTAGCAAGAGCTCGCGGACCCGCTGGGCCTCGGCGCGTGGCAGGTCCGTGGCGAGACGGTAGAGGTCACCGACCGCGCTCGCCTCGGACACCGTGATACCCATCGCTTTTTCCGAAGTCTGCCACACCGCCACGATGACGGTGCCCACAATAATGGCAAAAATGAGGCCCATGGCATCCAAAAAACCCGTAAAGATGGGATTGTAGATTTCTCGTTCTTTCATGGACCACGTTTTCCCGATGATGAACATGGCGATGCCAATATACACAATAAAGAGGGAAAGGTAAAACAGGGTCATCTGGAAAAATGTCATTTGGTTCATCACATTCAAAAATTTCTGTGTCGCCTCCATGCTGGTTTGTTTTTTTTTTATCCTCCAGAAAACAAAAAAAAAAATGTTTTTTCACTTACTTGGAACGCTAGACTAAAAGCTACTACTACTACTAGGCAAGCAAGCATGCGAGCTCGTCCGACAGACTCATTTTTTTTGAAGAAAATAAGCACTTCGTGTTGTTTTGGGAAGCACCGGTACCGCTACCGAAATGGTATTTTTGAAGGGACTTTCCATCTAACGACGTGATATCGATGGTGTTGGAACCCTCGAGCTTGATTCGGTATTCATTGATAGTCTTTTCCTGCCAGAGCTGGAAAATGATGAACACAATAAATATGTCAATGCCGATAGAAAAGACATAATTGATATCCAGGAGGGAGTCCATGGTTCGTATAAAGTCTAAAAGGCCTTGGGAATACGGGAGCTTGCCGGCTTCGAGAGGGCGTATCAACTTTCCTGTCCACCACACACGGATATATATTGTGGACACGATAAGGAACACGAGAAGTCCGACGGAAAACGCCGTGTACACCTTGAGGAATTGGACCGGTTTGGATATCATGTCGAGCTGTGCACGCCGACCAAGATTGATTTCGAGGTACAACGAGATGGCGAGCCATATAAGGATGAGCACGTACTGCGCCATCATGAGCTGGAACACCTGCTTTGCCCATTGGATAACTTTTTTTTCCTTGTCATTTTCGGCGTTTGCCTGTTGAAGCGTGGTCTGGATGGTATAAGAATTCTGGAAAAAGGAGCTGAATTGTTTAAAGCCCGTCACGAGACAGGTCGTGAAAAGGAGCAAGACGATGTCAAACGAGGTCCTCATTATGTTTTTTTAATCTTGGTGAAATAAAAAAAAATTACTCATTCTGGGAGGGCGCCTCCTCTTGAGACTCGTACAAAAAAGCCTCATTGCGACGAACAGAGCGAAAGCATCCAATTAAAACTCGACGCCGTATACCGTCCATGATTGAAGGGTGGCCAAGATATCGATCGTGGATGTCCCGACGTTGACGGTTCCTGTCGAGTATTGTTTTTTAATGATGCTCGATATCCCCACACCCATATTGGTCAGCGAGATGCCGATCTCTGCGATGCCCTGTATTTTCATGATTGTTTTGACTTGTTTATCCATAGACTCGGCGGTTTTCATCATGTCTTTTTCGCCACTTTTCTCTGCGCTTTCCATAAACGACTCTGCATGGCTTTCATATGTCATAGTACCTATATCGACGAGCCCCAACCCCGCGTTGAGTATACCGGCACCAATATCCTGGCCACTATGTTGGGAAATACCGATACCGGCCTGTGAGACACCAGACCCCACCGCCAGCGTATCGCTGATATAAAACATTCCTGTTTGTATATCCCCTAGGGTGTAGTTTCCAATCACCTTTTTTTCAGCGAGGCTTTCATAATTGTTTTGAAAGGCTGTTTTCGGTTTTATATCGATGATTTTTTTAGACTTTATTGGTTCCTCCCCTACAACATTCTCTTCTCCCTCTTTGGAAGCAATCGAAACCGACCTTCTGCTTATCGAGGATGTCCGTGCGACAGAGGTACCTTCTTCACCGGCGTCTACCGCAATCTCTGCGGCTCGACCGGCTTCAGTGGTTTCAGTCACAATCTCGGCAACCGCAACCTCTGGCATAAAAATCGCTGCGAAGCCCATGCCTACCGCGATCGCCAGGTTTGCAATTCCGACACCGTTGGCTGCCCATCCCATCCCGGACATGGATTTCTTGAACACGTGGTGCTTTGCAAAATAATTTTTCACTTTTCCCATTTTTATATTCTACATGTATTTTTCATAACCATCATTTTGCTTTTTGCACACGCGGACCGTGTTGCGGGCATTACTTTCTTTTTGTTTACAAGGTGTAAAATGTTTATTTTGCTTATTTCCAAATTCACTACTCGTGGGTGTTGACATAGTCCAGACGACAAGTTTTTCAACTCGCCAACTTTTTGGCTTTTTCCACGCATTCGGTGCTACAAAAGGAAATACGTCTGCCATTGATGGTGGATGGAACAACATTTTGTGGGTCCAATGGTTTTCCCGACATGGGACATGTTGTTGGCATGGACCCATGAGGTTGGTGTGGGGTGGTATTTCCCAAGGCAACCTTATAATCCACGTCTCCTCGAAAGGCGCCGATGCTATAAGGATATTCATTATTCAACACATAATGGTAGATGTTGGTGAGTTTTCCCTCCCACATCACCTCGGAAGTGAGGCCGTGACATTCGTCGAGCTGTTCATTGGTGATCATGTTACCCTCCTTGTCATAAGGGCCGTAAATACCAAAACCATCGAGTGCGTAACCAACAAGAGGAGACGGATATTCTTGTTTCTTCATTTGAGGAAGGCATTTCCAAGAATAGGCATGCAAATGGTACTGTTTGCTGTAGGGGTGGCCGAAACATTCATCGAGTGGTAGGATGGAGATGGGATTGTACCACGCATTTTCCGACGCATCCGCAATCTCGGCGTGCCATACCGTACCCGTCAGCGTGACGCCCATGACCAAAGAATTGATGGGTTGTGGTACATCGTTGTATATTGGGTTTTTCGGTACGGTGATGTCAAGCTTATAGGTACAAACTGGAATGTCCGCTGCAGTTTTGTACCCGGGCCCCCCTGGTGCCTCCGCATAATAGGGGAACGCCTCGGTACCTTTTTGCACAGGAAAAATACCCATACGAGTGGATGGCAGACCGTTCCCCTTGAAGTAACGATACTGTTCATCACCGGTGATGGAAAACACGCTTCCCTTCTGACTGTAGTACGTCGCACAAACTCTGCCGTTGACGTACGGTATCTTGGACACGACGATCGTGTTGTTGGAGGAATCGACCCAGGGTTCCGTACTCGTCTTTAGCTTGGTGTTGGGTCCTAAAACAATTTTAAATAAAGGTCCCAAGTAGATGCCGCCTTTCTGTGGTATAAAGGGGTCAAGATCCGGAGCGGAATTCTTCAATACCATGATTTCGTTATTCTTTGTTTTACTTTCCACCGGGCCGGTTTCGCTTTTGTTCGTAGACAATTCAATCGTCATTGTCTATCCTTCTTTTCTACTGTAGGGATAGAGAATTTAATTTTTAAAAATTATTTTTTCCACCACATGATACCGTCTCCTGTTCTCCATAAGAAAAAATAAAACACAAATTGTCATGATTCGTTCAACGTTTGAAATATTCCTTCTTTTGATGTGTTTATTCCCCAGCCAGTTACAAAAAAATAGAAATGACAATCTACAACGACTAGGCGAGAATCGCGTCGTCATCGACGGCATCCACAAGCGTCCCCGAATAGTCGTCTTCCGACTCGCTCCCGTTATCCTCCTTGTCGGACTCGTCGATAGACTCCAGGAGCTCCTCCAATTCCTCTCGCGTCTTGAGACCCTTGATGCTCAACCCCTTCTCCTTGCAGAGCTTCTTGAGCTCCGCCAGCTTCATCTTCGTCGGTGAGGACGCCTTGGTCTTTTTCACGGGCGTCATCGCCTTGACGGGAGATGGGGAAACCGCGGGAGGGGACCACGGCTTCTTGGGCGTCCCGGCCTTGGTCGGAGAGACCGCCTTGGACTTCTTGGTAGTCGTGATGGTAGTCGTCGTCGTCTTCTTTCCCGGAGAGACCGCCTTGGACTTGGTCTTCTTGGGGGTTGTCTCCTCGGGTAAAGCTTCTGGCGCTGCAGTTGGAGAGGACGGAGCAGACGAGGCGTCCACCTCTACGGAAGGGGTCCACGAAAGCTTCTCTTCGGGGCTCAACTCTTTCCATCGCCTCGACACCTCCTTGGAAATCTCCCCAAAGGTCACCTCCGCATTCGCCGTCTTCATCTCGGCCCTCACCGTCTGGGAAAAGTTCATGTACGCCGTCTTCTTCTTGGGCTTGTCGCTCTTCCTCTTGGGCGCCTTGGCCGTCTCTTTCCAGAGCGCCATCATCTCCTCCACGTCCATCGTATCGTACTTCTCGGCGACACGACGACAGAATTCCTCCACGGTCGCGTCCACCAGCTTTTGCATCTTGTTGTAAAGTGCCATGATTGTTTCTTTTGTTGTTTTTGCCTGTTGGAGGGAAAAGAAGAAAAAAAAGACGATTCAGTTTTTTTAACAATCGAACGACCGAACCCTAACCATGTTACCCTTCTACGCTACAAAAAAGCGGATACTCTCACTTTTTTATATTCACCACCTTTCATGGCCTATGCCATCATCCAAAAAGGTCCACAGGCCCCAAAGTCCCATTCGCCATTCCTATACTACTTGTTACCTGTCTCCGCTAAAAAAGGCGGAGGCCGTCAGTTTTTTTTGTTCACCCTACTCTACGGTCACCACCTTGGCGAGGTTGCGTGGATAATCGGGATTGATGTTCCTTGCCAGGGAGAGGCACAGGGCAAAATATTGCAACGCCATGTTGACCAGCAAGAACGACCATGGATGCTCGGGAACCAGCACGGTCTCGACCCGGTCTGCGGTTTCCGTGGCAACAAACGAAGGGGTGCAGAGAAGCAAGACCCGGGGCTTGCGCGCCGTGACCTCGTGGAGCGCATTTCGCGTTTTCTGGAAGCCGTCGGGGTCGGTGGCAAGAAAAAGAACCACCGTGTTTTCTTCCAAAAGGGCAAACGGTCCGTGTTTGAGCGCACCGCTGGGATACGCCTCGGCATGGACGTAACAGAGTTCCTTGATCTTCAGGCTCCCCTCCCTGGCCACGTAATAATCAAGTCCTTTTCCCAACAAGAGCACGGACGATGGAGCGGACCCCGCAGGAAACAAACAAGTCACAAGGCGTTCCAACCGGGGCTTCACACTGGCAAGAAACGATTCCACGACCCTGGCAAAGGAGGAATAGAGGGTTACGGATTCCAACACGGTCTCGGCGTACCAATGTGCGATGAGCCACGCAATAATGACCGATGCGGTAAAGGATTTGGTGGACGCGACGCCTCGTTCCCTGCCACAGTTCATGTACACACCGGCCTCGACATTCCGCGCAATGAGGGAGTCTACGACATTGACAATCCCCAGCTTTATGTAGTGGTCCTTTGCGGACACCGTGGAATCTAATTTTTCCATCACCCGGGAAACGTCCAGCGTCTCCCCGCTCTGGGAAATAAAGAGGCACGCACATCGACTACCCTCGGGCAATCGAGGAAGGTCCTCGACTTCAAATTCGGACGCGTCGTACGCGAGGACTACGCGGGCGTCCGTGAAACGACGGAAAAACACTGCACCGAGTTGGGCTACATGGTAACTCGTACCACACCCAAACAGGTAGATATGATGACAGTTCCGGACTTTGGTACCGATACGGTCGAGTCCACCCAGTTTTACTTTTACCGACGCACTGGTTGTACTTGTGGTCATGAACCGGGAACCATAATTCAAACAGCGACGCACGGATTCGGGTTGTTCAAAAATCTCCTTCTCGGTATGACATCTCGTAAACAAGGTCGCCGACAATCCGGGAGCATTGTCTGCCAATACAACTGCATCCTTTGCGACCGTATCCAAGGCATACCGAGTCACGCTACAATCGTCGCCGACGCATGAATAGACAATTTTTCTTTCTTTTTGTTCGACGCAGTAAATATTATTGTCCTGAATGGAGACATATTCTTCGACGTGATGGAGAAAACCACTCTTCTCGGACACAATCATCCCCCGATGTTGTTGCTTGTCTATTCCTAGCAAAAGAGGACTCCCACGACGCGCGCAAAAAAGTTGTTCGGGGAAGCGGGTCGACTGTAGAATAACACCAAACGTGCCCTCCAGCGAACGCAATGTGGTCGTGAGGCTTTGTATCAAGCGGTCTCGTTCGGACCCGACGTGGGAAAAGGAATGATAAAAATGGTAGGCCAAAAGATTCACAATGACCTCGGAATCGGTATCGGAAAAAAATTCGACCCCCTTGCCAAGCAAGAACGATTTATGGGACTCGAAATTCTCGATAATGCCATTATGGACCAGGGCAAATTCGCCGTGGAGTGAGTCGACGTGGGGATGGGCATTGGCGATACTCACACCTCCGTGCGTCGCCCAGCGCGTATGCGCGATACCGTTCCGGGTGTCTTCCTTGCACTCTTTCAAAAAATGTAAAATGTCGGCCATTTCCAGCGCTTTTCGGATACCTAACCGACCTTCCAAGAGAATGGAAACACCCATGGAATCGTACCCGCGATTCAGTAGCTCAAGAACAGCTTCGTATAAAATAGACTTTATTTGCCAATTGGTTTCCACAGACAATATTCCAACAATGCCGCACATTTTTAGTTTTGTGACTTTGTGACACTAAAAAATAATATTTTTCAAAAAATTATTTTTTTATTGGGCTATAGTAGGAACGCAGAAAAAGAAGAATCATGTGTGGCTGTGGAAGAAGTAACGCCGTACCCCTTGTCTCCCCCACCGCCTTTACCCAGAATACATACGCATCCCCTGCCCAACAGCCCGTGTACCACCAGCCACGAGTAATGGACGAAAACACGCAGAAACTGCTTGACGCCCTTCGTAACTCGGCCATTAAACCGGCGACGGCCACAAAACGCCCCCCTGGATATAAAAAACACTAAAACAACTCCTCTAGTTTCGACGCCGACTCGTGGTCAATATTCCCTTCCATGGAAAGAACCTTGGAAACCCCTTCCTCACTATTCAAAATAATATTGGCGTGGTAAGACCTTCCCATACGACCCACCCTCCCCATCAGCTGGTACAGCGTCGAGATGGACTGTTCCGAGGCAAACGGCTCGTCGATAAACACATTCGTGAGCCCCGGGAGATTCGTCCCAAACACAATGTCTTTTCCCGAACACAGAAAAAGAAGCTTGTCATAGATGCTCATGACAAGGTTGCGTTGGTACTCGGTCATGTAGGTTTTGCAGTACACCCCGATGCCCGCCGCCATCATCATATTCGCCTGCTCGTCAAACGCCGACTCGAAATGATTCGGCAGGTCGATGGCGATACGAGGCGGTCCTGAAACCGACAAGGAAGACGATGGATGGAAACGCTCATAGTGCTCGCGACTATTCAGCACATATCTCGAAGGAAGCACCGACCTCGTGCTCATGTCCGTCAGCTCCGATACCATGCGTTCCTTCTCGATCCGGGTCATCTTGGCGTCCGCAATCTTTTCCAACTGCTTTTCGACCGCCATCTCGTTCTTGCGCGTTTCGGCCACAATATCGGACCAACAAACGTCCTTGTCAAACAAATCCGTCGCCATAATGTCCACCTCGCGCATCACATTCTTGGTGATAAACAGGGTCTTCCCGTCATAGTGGACCGACTGTTGCGTAAACATCTTGGTAGAATCAGGGGGTGGCATGATGGAAGGACGGTATTCCTGGAAATCATGGATATGCTCGGGATTCGCCGAAAGAAACGCGATAATTTCGATGGCATAGTCGATGACGCGTGATGTGGAAATCTTTCCGATATCGGGAAACCGTTCGGTAAAGGTCATCCCGTTCTTACCCAGCACCCCTTCCATCGACTTGGCCCAGTGATACACGTGCTTGATGGGGTACGCGCGCCGAATCCTAGGGTTCACCAGAATTTCCCGGTGGAGCGTCTCCAAGTCCTCCAGCGTTTTCACCTGGTGATGAGGCATCCTCAAAAACCCCTGGCTGTCGACCACCGCGCACGAAATATTCACGTCTGCCGTCGCCACACGCGCCAAACAGGTCTCCGTCGCATCGTGTCTCTCCATAAAATCACCCACGATCCGGGGCATCTTGTCGAATTTCGGAAGGATGGCCGAGAGCAACACGCTCTGTCGGGGGAGGTAGTGACAGATCTGCGCCATCAACCGGTTCGAGGCATCGTCCGACACAAACTCGTCAATGTACGCGATAAAAGGATTATCAAAGAGGGGCGCCTCCTTCAGAATCTCGAGCGTGGCTTCCAGGTCGGCGACGAGAATGTCCGGCGTCTTGCCTGTCGCCTTGGTGTAGAAACGCCATTGCTCTTCCACCGACCCCGTCTTGTCCTTGTCCTCCTTTTTGTATATCTTTTTCCACGTCGCCGGGAAGCACCGCTTGTGAGGCCTCAACAACACCATGGGGACCGAGGTGCCCTCGGGGCGCACGAGCTTGGCGAGCCATAGATGAAGGTCGTCCCCCAACAGGGCGGTGCTGGCCACGTCCTTGTTCACGAGCTCGTTGGAACACGCAAAGAGCACGGTCTTGTTCACCTTGAGCGTCGACACCTTTTTCGCAAGCGGGACCGCCAAAAACGTCTTGCCCGTCCCGGTCGGCATCTGGTTGCCGAGAAGCAAGGGCCTATCGTCCCTGACCTTGTTACAAATCTCGTCCAGCGTCCTTTTCTGCTCCGCATACAACTTCTTGGGCTTGCCACGACGGAGCGCCATACAGTCCACGAGCAACGAGGGGTTCTGGAAAAGCACCTCGTACATTTCGTCGTCAATGACACGTCGTAGCGTCATGGCAATCTCCTCCAGACTCGTCCTGAAATCCTCGCGCTCAACCCGAGGACCATCTTCCTCGTGAAGACGATGAAACGAGATGATGGCGTCCAGCAACGTCTTCTTGGGCGCGGTTTTCCTCTTGGTATACAAAACATAATTCCAGACGATAATCATCAGAAAAAAGGTGATCTGCATGTCAAACTTGGTCTTGACGGGCTGGAACGTCTTGGCGTCAAAGCGGATGTTAAGCATCTCTTTGCGGATGAGTTCCCCCTCCACCCGCTGCTGGATCTCCTCTCGTTTTGACGGAGGCTTCTTGTTGGACTTGTTCTTTTTCTTCTTCTCGAGAGGGTCGACGGCTTCCAGCTGGACCCACTGGCGAAGGTCCGGGAAGGTTTCCAGGAAGACCGTTAGGACCTGTGGGTTGTTCCAGTACTTGTCCGGGATTTCTTCGACGGGGTCGTACGCATCCTGGATAAGATGCCGTACCGTTTCCCAGTTGTGTGGCTTTTCTTCGATGGTTTTCCAGTTGAAACCAGTCTTGACATTGCTCATGTTTGTTGGTGTCTGTTTCTGTTTTTTCAAAATGTTGTAAAGAAGGGGTCAATAAATTATATCTTTATTCACCAAATAATCAATCGTCTACTTTAAAAAGGCATAAAAAATGATGGTCATCACTTTTTTGAATCGTACGTTTCAAAAATTAATGAAAGTATCCTCCTTTTTTCGTTCCTCCGCGTTACCGAGCGCCACTCATTCGAATAGCCACGAGACGGACGACAACCATACCAATGTTGTGGATCCTCACGATATTACGCAGTGGAATAAAAACACAACGCCCATCGAATGGTCCGAATTCCAGGCCACGGTACCCATGACGCGCATCAAAAGAATCGTGTTTTCTGCCGACCTCTCGCTGGCCATGGTGTACGGACAACGTTCCTCCACCCCCCGCCTCGTATCGATCCACGATTCCCTGCAGACGTGGCTCCTCGCGGACCTCCTGGAAAAAAAAGTACCCTATCGTATTTTGAAGAGTGAAGAAAAGCGTCTTCCGTTGTGGTTGCGTCCTCTCTTACCGGCCTTCTTCTCTGTATTTTCGACGCTTTTCTTTAGCGGTCTTCTCATGGGTGTTTTGTCGCGTCGTATATCGTCCATGTCCTCCACGTCCACCAGGTCGTATCCCATTTTTAGACCTACCCTTTTGGAAACACAGACGTGGATTGGTAGCCCCGAGGTACTAAACGAATGCATGGAGACGGTTCGTGGCGATGACGGGGGCATCGGAAGGGAGTGGCGTGGATTGTTGCTGGAGGGCGAGCCCGGGACTGGCAAAACCTTGTTGGCCCGGAAAATTGCCGCGGAAGCCAACGCCAGCTTTATCCCGGTGGTGGGCTCTCAATTCGTCGAGGTCTACGTGGGTGTGGGGGCGAAGCGCGTCCGGGATCTGTTTTCACAAGCCAGGGAGCACACTCCCGTCATTGTGTTTATCGACGAGATGGACGCCATCGCCGGAAAGCGAGGGTTGTTACACAACAGCGAGGCGGACAACACGTTGAACCAGTTGCTGGCGGAGATGGACGGTTTCCGACACGACCATGGGGTGTTTGTGCTTGGGGCGACGAACAGGGTCTCGCTCATGGACCCCGCCCTTCTACGTCCTGGAAGGTTCGACCGCGTCGTGCACATCCCGCTTCCGGATGCGGCGTGCCGAAGAAAGATGTTTACCCACTTTCTGGGGGATTCTGTGTTGGACGTGTCCACAGACATGGACTATGAAACGCTCGGGGTCTTGAGCGAGGGGTTTTCAGGCGCCGTCATTGAAAAAGTGGTTCGCGAGGCAGAGATCTTTGCACGACGGAACGACGAGACGGTGCTAGAACCGAGGCATATGGACCTCGCCATGGAAAAGGAGTGGGTCGGCCTCCTCAAAACCGAGGAAGACCGTTCCCCACAGGAAATTCTCCGGGTCGCGGTGCATGAGATGGGTCACGCCCTTTTAGCACACCGCTTCTTCCGTGTCCATAAAATCTCCATTCGGAACAACCACAAGGGAATGGGAGGCTTTACCCTGTACGACCCTTCTTCCGTGGAAGACCTCCCGACACGAGAGACCCTGCAACAGCGCGTCACGGTGCTCCTGGGTGGACGCGCCGCCGAGAGGCTCTGGTACGGTCCGATGGCGACGAGCACGGGCGCGGTCCAGGACCTCGCGTCGGCCAATGAGCTCGCCGAGGCCATGATTATGGAACTCGGCTTCTCGGAACGTTTCCCGTCGTTGTCCTCGCGAACCCTCGCGTGGTCGGAAGGGATGAGGGACGCACTCCACGACGAGGTTCAGGGTGTGCTTGACCAAGGATTACGCGAGGCCACGCACCACCTCAACGAAACATGGGGTATATTCCAAAAACTGGTGGTGGGACTCGTGGAATCACAGTCGATGAACGAGTCTGTCTTTCTTTCTTATATCGTCTGAAAATCCGTTTGTATCTGATGGAGAATATGCCGAAGGATGCGTGTGCGAAGGAAGCCGGGTATAAACGGTTTGTGAATGTGAAACGAGTCGACCGTGATGTCGCACACCGTCGTACATTCTTCTTGGAAAGGGTCAGGAGGAACGAATTGGAGCGTAAGCTCGAGGTCAAAGAGGGATTCTCGGGGACAAGACATGTGGAAATACGCCTTTCGGGCCTCTTGGTCGTAGACCGCCACGTTGTGCAGAACAAGCATACGAGTGGGTAGCGGAAGGACAAAGGCGTCGGGGCGGTAGACGTATTCGTAGCACGTTTCGTTTTCCTTTCTGTACAGTAATTGAATGGATTGGTACTGCGGGCTCGTCGGGGGAATGTTTTCCATGGAATGAAAAATGTGGGATAGATCGGCGGTTGGAATAAAGATACGCATCCTCTCTATTCTAGGGCCTGATAAAAAATGTTTTTTCAAATTATACGATTATGAAAAATAAGATTCAGGGGGTCGAACATCGACGATAAAAGGAAAGATTTTTTTATTCGTTTCAAGATTAAAAAAAAACATGGTCTTTGTTACGTTACCCCTCCTTCCGATTCTTGACCTCACGTCTTCACCCAATCTTGAAACCCTTCGAATCGGTACGATTCAGATCCACCGGTCCCTTCATCCATTATCGACGGATGCCGCGCCATCTGGAACGGACCCTCTCCAACCCGCGTTTGGAACTGATAATTATTCGTCTTCCCTCGAATATACAGAGCATGACCAAGAGAGTTCCACTACCATGTACCTTCCGACGATTCGTATCAAGAAAGACCAGCTCTTCCTTCTCCGCATGATGCTCGATGACAACATGTCTACTCTCTGGACCAATATGCACTTCCACGGGTCCAATAAGAATCCCTTCAACGACGGGGCGAGCACCTTGTGTGAATTCGGGATACAGACGATACTTGGGAGCACATTGAGTTTGCTGATGGCGTTCCCCAACAACTCGGGTTATCAATGGTACCATACCCATAACAGCCAGGACGCGGCGCCGTTTGTCTATGGTGGCGTTGCCGGATTCGTGGAAATTGTCGACGACGAGAGCGCGTCGGTCCAGCGACATTTCGAGTCCGGGAACAATTCGTTGCAACTTCTCCTCGCCGACTACCAGCTGAATGAGGACGGTTCCTTTAACGAGACCAATCTTTACACGGACCAATGGAGAGGACCGTACACCGCCTGTAATGGCATCCTGTGCATCAACACCAGCGATCCCGGTGCCTCATTCCTTGAAAGGCTGGTGCACACCACCACCTCCAAGAACGTGCTCTGCACCCTCCTCTCTGGAACAACATCGTGGTCGAGGTACTACCTCGGTGTTTGTGACAAGAACCAGGTGCGCAAGTCGTTTTGGTTTGTGGGCACGGACCAGGGCTACCGGACCCCACAGCTCCTCGATATCATCAGTTTCTCTCCCGCCAATCGCATCCAGCTCCTTTTCAACATGGAGGACTTTGTGGACGGTGAAGCCTATCTGTTTGCATACCCGTTCGACCTTACCCAGAACAACAACTTGGTATTTTACCGCGGCGAGCTTTACAACACCGACGACAACGGGAATCCTACCGTGGCGTGCCCCAACGGTCTGCTCCCCCTCCCCGATTTGTCCACGGTCTCCATACAACCGTTCCTTACGATCCAGTATACTCCTCCGGAACATCCAAAGAAAGAATCCTCGTTGCAGTGCATCCTCAAAGAGATTCGACAAGTCGTCCTTGGAAAATACTGGTGCAAAACACTCGCCCCGGGCCAAAACTATCTCCCGTACCTTAACCCGCGATACTTTTACAACCTTCCCGTACTCCAACCCGCTCCACCGAAACGACGCTTTATCTTGTTTCCCGACACCTATTCCCAAGACAACGGGGCGACGGAACAAAGTTCGGGGGCGAACCGAGTCATGGTGGACATGTGGAACGACGTCGAGTTTGAAGAGTATCAAAAAAACAAGACCAACGCGTTGCCGACATGTTTGTTCAAAATTACCAAACCTAGCGCGTACCAATCGACGCCCCCCTATTTTTCCATGATTACCAACTTCCAGCTGTTTGTCGCCATCGGGAAAGACCCCGTGCTGGAGTCGTTCACCATCGAATTCCCACCCACCACGCTTCCCCTCACCATCCGTCAATGGACCGACCTTGTGAATCAATCGTTCGCCTCCACCCCTATTACCTCGGACACGCTACAACAGGAAGGCTATCAAACGTTGGCGGATATCCTCCTGTACGATTGGGCCTACCAGAAATACACGGTACCGTACCTTGTCGACGAGAAAGGGGTTCCTTATAAACCCCCCGCTTCCGTCCACAACGTCCTCTTCAAGACCAGCAACCTATCATCGACCCATATCGTCGAATTCAAAGCGGCGGCACCCCTCCTCCAATTCTTTGGAAAGCCCTTCCAGCTTATGGTTCCCATCCTGTCCATGCCTGTGTGCCCCTGTGGTCCCTCGTGCCAATGCACCCCCGACAACCATTGCGGGTGCATGAACGCAAAGGCACCGATGGCTGGTATGTGCTCTTGCGGTCCCTCGTGCGAGTGCACAGCCGACAACCACTGCGGTTGCATGACTCCAGATATGGAGATGATGAATCTTCAAACATTGCAAATGTATGGAGGAACCCGGGACGGTATAACGATGCAACCACCCGACAAGGATGGTAATTTTTCTTTTCTTGTCTTTCCCAAAGAAACCTACGCGGGATTCGTCGATGGAATACAGAACGATAACTTTATGAATTTTTCCATCGTCCAAGGAGTCTCTGAAAAATGGGTCTATCACAATCTCGATAACCAGGATTCTCATCCCTTGCATTTTCATCTTACCTCCGCCTACATGAACCCCGAAGAAGAAGAAAATCAATGGACCCTCCAGTATCCTTACCAACCCTATGGGTATTCGTTGGATTCATACGGGGTCCCACCACAACAAACCCTTTCTTTTTATCTAGCGTTTCTCAAACATAATAGTTTCGAGGGACAGATTTCCTATTTGGGATACATGTATCATTGCCATTTTATGACACATCATGACATGATGATGATGGGTCAGTATTTTGTGTATCCTCTTACTCCGAAGAGTAAATGGTGATGATTCGCTCATTCGTGCTATTGTCGAATTGTCGTATAATATTTCCGAAAAGATAGTTTGCAAATATCCCGGAGGCAGCACTCACGACGCTGGATACCTTGGTCACCCGTGTGGTGGTGTCTGTACCGGGTACAAGATTTTGGATCTGCTGGGTCCATGCCAATGTCCCAATGGTGTTTGTACCGATACTGGCGATAATCGATACATTTCCTACCTGGAGGAACGTTGTGGCTCCTGTCTGCGGGGGCGCATTATTACTCCACGTCTGGAGTGTCAGCGTCACACCCTGGATAACGATATTGGGGGACTGAAGTGTGTATAATCCTGTAAAGGATAAACCTTGAAGAGGACTGGTGGGTTGGTTTTCAAAGTAGTTTTCGAGTTTTTCGTCACCGGGGTAAGTATACGTAAACACAATGGGTGACGCTGGCATACTGTCTATGTAGTACACAACATTAAAAAAATTTTTCATTGTAAATTTCAAACCCCATACGTTTTCACATCTCTGTATTCGAGGACGCTGTCATCATCCTTTAAAAACTAAAATTTATTTTTTCCTGGATATAGGTAGAAGAATGGTATACATTTATCCAACGACGAAACAACCGGTTTCCACAAAAGGACCGTTGCCGGGAAATAATACCGGAAAAACCTGGGAGTACATCAATCAAGTTACCAAGGACGTTAAAAATGCAATTTCAGGCCTCTATACCACATACCTCCAGGCCCAGTTGGACGGAGACCGTGAGGCGGAGCTCGCGGCGGTCAATGCCATGGAAGCCATCATGATTGAAAAAGCCACGGCTGTCTCGGAGGGATTTGGAGTGGTCCGGTTCGGTCTCACCAATAACGCGTCCAGAGTCGTCGCCTCCTCCTCGAATCTTCGAGATGTCGACGTCTTTGGGCGTGCCGGACTCACGGCCGCGCAACTCGACCACTGCCATCAATTCAATACGACCCGGTACTCCAGTACCGTAAAACTCATCACCAACTATAGCGACTTGGCCATGGGAAATTTTGGTAAAAAGGGATTGCCCGCCCACGCGTTTGGGTCCGGGTTCTCCAATCAAGATTAAACACAAAATATAACGCTATTTCGTTCCTGTCACCCGTGTCCCCGCCCCCGCCCTGTGTTAGGTCACTTGCTTATGAAGAAAAGAAAAATAAAAATCTTGGATTTTATTTTCGTGGTTCCGCTGAAAAGAAAACTGATGCCTAGTAAAAAAGTTTCTTACAACATTTCATCATTGATTGTACTCATGGATTTTTTTAAAACGTTTTGGATCGGCAACCTCGTCATGATGGTGCCTTGGACAATCCTCCTCTTGGGCATCCGGTGGACCGGTCTTTGCTTGTACCATATAAAAAACCGAGAAAAGGCACGACGTTTCCAGAAGCGGGTCAGCCAGCACTGTACGTATTTCGTAGACGGAAATCTAGGTGGTGGGTACGCCATTGGAAAATATTTTGTGGCCCACGTCAGCATCCAAAATTCGGATTATGGCGATGCGTACGACGTCTGGGTGTTTTGTACTGCTTCTGTGTTTGAGACGCTCACGGCGCCTTTGGCCACCGATTCTTCCGATGCCTTTTCCGACGCCGGGTCTACATCCGAACCTTCCGAGAAGACGGAGAACACACCACCCTCAAAACCCTCTACGATTGTTATTCTGGACCGACTTGGCACGTATTGTAGCGTGTTTTTCCGGTCACGGACCATCACCCTGACGCGTCTCCAGCCCCGTGAGAACCAAAAACCGATTATGGACAAAGTGCTTACGCATTACAAAAAACACGGCCACGCGGTAATCTACCTCCACGGACCGCCGGGAGCAGGGAAATCTGTCATGGGGCTTTTACTCGCGAAAGAACTGGGCGCGAGTTTCTGTAACACGCTCAAGCCGTGGCAGCCTGGGGACACGCTTGGCGAGCTTTATTATGACGTCGAACCCACCGCCGATAAACCGCTGGTCTTGGTGCTGGACGAATTCGACGAGGCGCTCGTCCAATTCCCCATCCCACCGCACCACAAGATTCCTATTGCGGTCCCGGACAAGGCCGGTTGGAACCGCATGATGGACGAGGTGCACTGGGGCCTTTTTCCTCACCTTGTGTTGGTACTCACCTCGAACCGTCCACCCGAGTTTATCCACGAACTGGACCCGTCCTACATTAGGGAGGGGCGTGTGGATGTCGTGGAAGCCATGGAATAGAGTCAAGGTAAAAACAAATTGCCCATGACCCTTTCCATGTAGTGGGCGTCCTCACTACTATTCCCTTGGGAGGCCAGTCGGTCTTTCATGTTGCGGTAGAACGACCGTGGATGACGAAGCGCCTCGTTTTTTCCAAGACTGGCCCAACCGTTCCAGCATGGCCTGGAGGACCCTTTCCACGGCCCGATATTTTTTTCAAACCATGTAGAGAAGGGTTTCAAGGAGGACGGTTCTAACGGACTCCCGTCGTATTCCACAAGGGTGAACGCACCGCCATCTTCACGGGGTTCAGAACGACAGTAATGACGCGGGGGATACTCTTGTAAGATTTCTTCAAGATGGTGGAAACGGTCGTGTTTGTGGACCGACGAGGACATGAGGAGGATATGTTCGGGAAGAACCTCGTAGTATTCGTCAAAGAAGTGCATCCACGTGTGTTGCTCCCGTCCGACGTTGGGAAGCGGTAGCCATTGTATATTATTTCTCGAGGTGACCAACGACTGGTGCTGACAAAAGTTGCACTTGTCGTACACCATCACGGTGGCGGTGACCGAACGGTCTTGGAGCAGTTTTAAAATTTTTCTCACACCCTCCTTGTCCCCGCAATCGCTGATGACGACCACCAGGTCGTGGGGGAACGGCAACGGTTTTTTTGCGAGAAAAGAATGGAGAGGAAAATTCGCAACCATTTTTTTCGATTGCTGGATCGCAAAATAACCATTCGAATTTCCCCCTATCTTATCCTTGTGAGAGAGCTTCAGCACGTACGGTGGTTTCTCGGAAAGAATCCGTCGCACGTCGTCCGAGAGGGGTGCTCCTACTCTTCCTGCGAGGCAATGGGAGGATTCTTTTTCGCAATCGAGGACGGGGTAGCTTTCGAATTTCTTCCGAAAGTCCCCGTCGTGGGATAACCTGTCGACGAATAAATCGTCCATCCAAAAGTAGGAAGACGTTGCCGAACGTTGACTCCAGTATTGGACCACGTCATGGTACCATGTCGTAATCAGCGGTGAACCCCGAACCGAGGCGATGAACCAGCTACACGGTCCCCTGGTTCCACGGTACATCCAAAACCCTTGTGGCTGGAGCATGTCGTACAAGTAGTCGTCCAGCGGGCGCATACAGAGCAGTGTGGCGTCCGCCCACACTCCCCCTCGGTGAAACAAAAGGTGGATACGGATAATGTCGGACAAGGCGGCGTCCGAAATCGTCCCGTTTTGGTGGTTGTTAAGCGTCGAGGGAGGCAGAGAGATATAGTCATGAAGAGTATCGAGCGACACGAGCTCTACATTCCATGTCGGGTTGTGACGTTTCCACGATTCGACGCATTCTTTGACCACGTACGGCGCCTTTTTAAACCCTTGCAACCACAGCATCCAAACGGTGTGCCCTGGCACCTCTTTCCATGATTCGGTGGACATTGGAATAGACTTTGTGATTTTTCGTGGTCGCGACAGAAACATGGTCAAGAGAAGGAAAAGGAAGAAGAAAATTAAAAAGAGCAATCGTGCGAGCATTTTTGTTCAAAAGACAAAAAAAACTTGTCTCTCTTTTTTTTTGGTTTTTTTCTTTTGATTACCATCCCTTATTGAGAGATTGGAAAATTATTTCGCGTCTTTTTCAGAAGAGAACGCTTTCCACGTCACAGGGAACTTTTCTTTCAGAATGACCTCCATCTGCTCGGCAAATTCGCGAATCTCTTCCTGGGC
>Ga0114966_10000739_pt1 | contig 31271 bp, 22 predicted proteins | sample M_130207_XF_Meta_FD_87029 | JGI IMG/M metagenome (GOLD analysis project Ga0114966, IMG submission 87029) | Freshwater microbial communities from Lake Montjoie, Canada to study carbon cycling - M_130207_XF_MetaG | ecosystem: Environmental > Aquatic > Freshwater > Lake | place: Lake Montjoie... | reverse complement strand
CGCGTGATGATCGCAATGGCGATCGCCAACGCCCCGGCGCTGATCATCGCCGACGAGCCGACCACGGCGCTCGACGTCACCATCCAGGCGCAGATTCTCGATGTCCTGCAGACCGCTCGCACGGTGACCGGCGCCGCCATTGTGCTGATTACCCACGACCTTGGTGTGATCGCCGGCGTGGCCGACCGCGTGGCGGTGATGTACGCCGGTACGATCGTCGAGACCGGCACCGTCGACGAGGTGTTCTACACGCCGCGCATGCCGTACACGCTCGGCCTGCTCGGCTCCATCCCGCGTGCGGATGCCGGCGCGCGGCAGCCGTTGACGCCGATTGAAGGCACACCGCCGTCGATGGTGGCGCTCCCCGCTGGCTGCCCGTTCCGTCCGCGCTGCCCGATGCAGCAGGACGTGTGCGCCGAGAGCGAGCCCGAGTTGCTGCCGATCGAGGGCGACGGCGGACCCGACGCGCGTAGTGTCCGGCTTCAGCCGGACCTGCCCGGCGGACCTGAATGTCCGCAGCTACAAGCGGGCGCGACCAACGACGAACGACCATCGACCAACGACCATCGGGCGTCGTGCCATTTCCGCGACGACATCGAGCGGCGCGGGCTCACCAGCCGCGACATCTTCGTGGCGCCGGCCCCGCCCGAGTCGCTGCGAGCCCTCGGCGCGCGCGAGACTCGCCCCACCATGCTGGCCGTGCGCGACCTGGTGAAGGCCTACCCGCTCATGAAAGGCGCGGTGCTGCGCCGCAAGGTCGGCGAAGTGCGTGCGGTGGACGGCGTCAGCTTCGACATCCGCGAAGGGGAAACACTCGGCCTGGTCGGCGAGTCGGGCTGCGGCAAGACCACCACCATCATGGAGATCCTGAACCTGGAGAAGCCGCTCTCCGGCAGCATCCAGGTGCTCGGCAAGGACACCGCGTCGATGACGCGCGCCGATCGCTTCGCCATCCGGCGCGATCTGCAAGTGGTCTTCCAGGACCCGATGGCGTCGCTCGACCCGCGCCTGCCGATTGGCGACATCCTCGCCGAGCCGCTGCGGGCGCACGGCGTACCGGACGCGCAGATCTCGCGCCGCATTCGCGAGCTGCTTCAGCTTGTGGGGCTGCAGCCGGAGCATGTGAACCGGTATCCGCAGGCGTTCTCGGGTGGACAGCGGCAGCGGGTCGGTATTGCGCGAGCGCTGGCGCTCGAGCCGAAGGTGCTGGTGCTCGACGAACCGGTGTCGGCACTCGACGTGTCGGTGCGAGCCGGCGTCATCAACCTGCTCGAACGGCTGCGTGCGCAGCTCGGCCTCTCCTACCTCTTCGTCGCGCACGACCTCGCCGTCGTCCGCCACATCGCCGACCGCATCGCCGTGATGTATCTCGGCCGCATCATCGAGACCGGGACGGTTGACGAAGTGTTCGACGCGCCGTCGCATCCGTACACGCAGGCACTGCTGTCGGCCATTCCGCTGCCCGATCCGCGCAAGGAGCGGCAGCGGGTGCGCATCGTCCTGAAGGGCGACCTGCCGAGTCCGGCCAACCCGCCGTCGGGGTGCCGGTTCAGGACACGCTGCCAGACATTCGGGGCGCTGACCGAGGCGCAGCGCCAGACCTGCATCAACGAGCCGCCGGTGCTCGCGCCGCGCACCGGTTCAGCGGATCATCTCGACGCGTGCCATTGGGCCAAGGTCGAGACGGTACTCTGACGACGTAGGACGTCAGAACTGCAGTACGAAGTTGAAGTGAATGGTGGCAGGGATGAGTAACCGGAGAAGCGCCCGCATCTTCGTCGTCGGCCTGATGGCGTGCGTGTCCGCCGCGTGCGGAGCCAGCGTCGACAACGGCCCGATGCAGTCGCAGGGCGCGAAGCAGAACCAGATCCGGCTGACTCCGCGCGACCAGGTGCGTGACGGCGGCACGTTCACGTGGCCGATCGACAACATGCCGCCGAACTTCAACTACCACCAGATCGACGGCACCGAGGTGGCGGCGTCCGACGTCAGCAAGGTGCTCACGCCGTCCGCCTACGCCGTCGACGCAGCCGGCAATCCGGTCTGGAGTCGATCGCTCCTCGCGTCGGAGCCGACAGTGGTGCTCGAGCCGACGCAGGTGGTCACCTTCCGCATCAACCCGAAGGCGGCGTGGTACGACGGCACGCCGATGACATGGGAGGACTTCCACTGGCAGTGGCGCGCCAACAACGGCACCGACAAGCGCTACCAGATTGCGTCGGCCAGCGGCTGGGAAGCGGTCGAGAGCGTCGAGCGCGGCGCCGACGACCGCGAGGTCGTCGTCACGTTCAAGAAGCACTACGCCGACTGGCCCGGGGTGTTCAGCGCGATCTATCCTGCGTCCACCAACAAGGACCCGGCGATCTTCAACGAGGGGTGGAAGGATCGTCCGCTCACCACCGGCGGCCCGTTCAAACTCGGCTCGATCGACGTCACGTCGAAGACGGTCACCCTCGTGCGCAACGAGCGTTGGTGGGGAGAGCCCGCCAAGCTCGATCGCATCGTCTATCGCGCCATCGACCCCGACGCGCAGATCGATGCGGTGGCCAACGGCGAGATCGACGCGATGGACGTCGGCCCCGACGTCAACAAGTACAACCGCGCGAAAGACATCGAAGGTGTCGATATCCGCATGGCCGGCGGCCCGAACTTCCGGCACCTCACCGTGAACGGCACCAGCGAGCACCTGCGCGACGTGCGCGTGCGCCAGGCGATGTCGATGGCGATCAGCCGGCAGGCGATTGCGCGTGCACTGCTGGCGCCGCTCGGCATCAAGGCCGAACCGCTCGGCAACCACATCTTCATGTCGAACCAGGAGGGCTACCGCGACAACTCGGGCAGCGTTGGCACCTACAACCCCGAAGGCGCGAAGCAGTTGCTCGAGGCGGCGGGCTGGAAGATGGAGGGCGGCGTCCGGATGAAGGACGGCAAGCCGCTCGAGATCGTGGCGATCATCCCGAGTGCGGTCAACACCTCGAAGCAGGAAACCGAGCTGATGCAGAACATGCTGGCGCAGGTCGGCATCCGTCTGATCATCAGCACCGTACCCAGCCCCGACTTCTTCGAGAAGTACATCCGTCCTGGCCAGTTCGACGTGACCGTGTTCTCGTGGATTGGGACGTCGTACCCGATCAGTTCCGCGCGGTCGATCTACGCTATGCCGACGAAGGGCGCCGACGGCGAGATGGACATCCAGCAGAACTACGCACGCGTCGGTGACCCGGAGATCGACCGGCTCTTCAACGAGGCGAACGCTGAACTCGACCGCACGAAAGCGGTGGAGATGGCCAACCGGCTCGACGCGAAGGTCTGGGAGATCGTGCACTCGCTGACGCTCTACCAGCGGCCCGAGATCGTCGTCACGCGGTCGAACCTGGCGAACTTCGGGGCGTTCGGCTTCGCCGACTGGGTGTCCGAGGATATCGGCTGGGCGAAGTAGGGAGTTGGGTGTCGCGTAGTGTCCGGCTTTAGCCGGACCTTGCTGGCGAACGTGACGCGGTCCGGCTAAAGCCGGACACTACGCCAGGCCGGATACTACGCCAGGCCAGATACTACGCGAGGCAGCGCGACACGCATTACAGCGCTTCGCGGTCGCGGACGCCGAGCAGGTAGAGGATGCCGTCGAGGCCCATGGTGGAGATGGCCTGGTGTGCGCCCTGTCGCACCACCGGCTTCGCGCGGAACGCAATGCCGAGTCCGGCCAGCCGCAGCATCGGCAGGTCGTTCGCGCCGTCGCCCACCGCAATCACCTGCTCCATGCTCAGCCCTTCGGCCTTTGCAATCTGCGCCAGGTAGTAGGCCTTCCGCGCACCGTCCACGATCTCCCCCTGTACCTCGCCGGTCACCACGCCGTCGACGATATCGAGTTCGTTGGAGTGGAGATAGTCGATGCCGAGGCGCCGCTGCAGTTCACGTCCCATGAACGTGAAGCCGCCCGAAAGAATGGCGGTCTTGTAGCCGAGCCGGCGAAGGGTGGCAATCAAACGTTCTGCGCCGTCCATCAGCGGCACGTTGTCCACCACCGTCTGCAGCGCCGACTCGGGCAGCCCCTTCAGCAGCGCGACGCGCCGGCGGAAGCTCGCCTGGAAGTCGAGTTCGCCGCGCATCGCCGCTTCGGTGATGGCCGACACCTCGTCGCCCACGCCGGCCAGGCGCGCCAACTCGTCGATCACCTCGGTCTGGATCAGCGTGGAGTCCATGTCGAATGCCACCAGCCGCCGGTTTCGGCGATACACCGTGTCGTGCTGGAACGCCACGTCGAGGTCGAAGTCCTGGGTCAGCGCCATCAGCGCCGTGCGGAAGTCGTCGTCGCTGCCGCTGTCGCCCGAGGTGGAGAACTCGACGCAGGTGCGCCCGAGGCCGTTCGAGTCGAGCGGCACGCGGCCGGACAGGCGGTCGATGCGGTCGATGTTCAGCCCGGCCCTGGCAATGACGCCGCTCACCGCCTCGAGTTGCGCCGCTGTCAGCGCCGGCCCCAGCACCGAGACGATGTGCCGCCCCTTGCCCTGGGCGAGCACCCAGGCGTCGTATTCGTCGTTGGTCACCGCCGTGAAGCGGATCTGCACACCCAACCGATGCGCCTCGAGCAGCAGGTCGGTGAGCAGCGTCGACGACTTCATCTCGTCGGTCAACTCGACGAGCAAGCCAAGCGCCAGCGCCTCGTGGATGACCGCCTGGCCGATGTCGAGGATGCGCACGTTCGCCCGCGCCAGGATGGCCGTGAGCGAGTGCGTGACGCCGGGATGGTCGTGACCGGTGATGTCGATGTGGAGGACACGGGTCTGCGGCTGAGTGGGCATGGGCGACGGACGATTATCGCCCATGTGGTCGTTGGTCGTTGGTCGTTGGTCGTTGGTCGTTGGTCGTTGGTCGGCCAGGGGCGATAGGACGCTACCAGCCCTCGCGCACGGCGTACCAGAGAGCCAGCGAGATCAGCGCACCGCCGCCCACGAGCGTCGCCACGGTCGTGGCCACGTAGGGATAGGCCATGAAGAGCAGGCCGGCGACGATGTGCGGCCAGCGGTGCTGCTTCTTTCCGTAGACCAGCAGGACGAAGCCGATGCCGCCGGGAAAGAGCGAGAGGAACAGCCAGGTGGGATCGAACGACATCAGCCTAATGCGGCCACAGGTTGCGCACCAAGGCACGCAACGATCGGAGGCCGAATACACCTGCCACGACCACCGCCGCCAGCAGGAGCACCAACAGGCCGCTCAGGAACATCGGCGGCATCGTAGCACTGGGGTGGTCGTTGGTCGTTGGTCGTTGGTCGGCCTGAGGCCCGAAGCCCGGAGACACCCGCCGCAGGTGTATAACAGTGCGGCACTTTTACGAAATGACCGAGGAGGTCCAATGAAGCAGGGAATGATTGGTGCGGTCACGGCGCTGGCCGCCGTGGTGACGTATGGGGCAGTGATGGGCGCGCAGGCGCCGGCGCAGACGGCACGGCCGGTCTACCCGCCGCCGGCGGTGCCGATTCAGGCTGGCGACGCGCCGGCCTACGCGTTCGACATCACGAAGGCGGAAATCGACTACGTGCTGAAGACCGCGCCCGCGAATCCGCCCGACCGGCAGCTCCGGGTGGTGGACATGGGCAAGTACAACCTCGGGGTCGGTATCATCCACCGCGGGCCCACCAACGAGAAGCCGGGCGATCCGGTATCGGTCCTCTGGCATGACTACACGCCCGAGATCTACTACATCACCTCGGGTTCGGGCGTGCTCACCACGGGCGGCGTCATCCTGAACCAGCGCGTCGGCACCGGCGTGCCGAACACGATGAACGGCCCGAGCGGCAGCGGCATCGCGGGTCCAGGCGCCTACAGCCGCAAGGTCGGGCCCGGCGACATCATCATCATCCCGAACAAGGTGGCGCACGGCTGGAGCGGTGTGACCGACCACATCGAGTATCTGAGCTACCGCCCGGATCCGGACCGCGTCCTGCCGGCAGGCTGGGTCTACCCGTCGCTGCTGCGCACGGTGCCGCCCGAAGTGCCGACGCCAGGCGTCGGCCGTGGCGCCGCCCCGGCCGCCCCGGCTCCGGCCGCCGCTCCGCGCGACTGATCGATATGCTGATTGCGGACGGTGAATGGCTGAGTTGATCCACTCAGCACTCAGCCATCGGCAATCAGCATGTCCCTATCCCTGATACAGGTACTGCTTCAGGAATTCGAGCTCCACTCCCGCCTCGACCAGTTCCGCTCGCATCAAATCCCGCACCGACAGCATCGACACCACGCGTCCGTCACGCATGACCGGCAGGTGCCGGATGTTGGCGTGGTCCATCTTCACCATCGCCAGGCGGCAATCCTCGTTTTCGTCGCCAAGCACCACCTCGCTCGTCATCACGTCGGCGACCGCCGTCGCCCGCGGATCGAGCCCGCGCGCCACCACGCGCTGCACGACATCTCGCTCGGACAGGACCCCCACCAGCGCATCGCCCTCGACGATGGCGACGATCCCAACATTGTTGTCCGTCATCAGACGGACGGCTTCGGAGACGGACGCGGCCGGCACGAGCCGGAAGAGGAAGGACGGACGCATGACGTCGCGGATCGTCTTCATGTCACACCTCAGAACGAGTGAACGCCGAGAGACGAGAACCGACCGCTGCGCGAGCCGCGAGGCTACACCTCCAGACGGCAGGTTTCAAGCCTGTCGCGATGAGGCCAGCCGAGCTTCGCTCCGCCGCGGCGCCCTACCGTTCGGAGTACTAACTACCAAGCCGTACTGTGGGACACTAACAAGCTGTGGCTGAACACTCCCCTGCTCGCGCTCCCGGAGCTGCAGGCGCTCCCGCCGGAGGCGGGCGTCCGTCACGCCCCTCCGCGCCAAGCCTGCTCCCGCTGCTGCGGCCCTACCGCGGCACCGTCGCGACGATCGTCGGCCTCACCATCGCCGCCAACGGCCTCAACCTGGTCGTGCCGCAGCTGATGTCGCGCGCCATCGACACCTTCTCCGCCAGCGGCGCCGTGCCGGGCGGACTCGTGGTCGAGTTCATCGCGGTGGCGCTCGGCATCTTCGTGCTTTCTTATGGGCAGAACATCGCGCAGACGCTGGCCTCCGAACGCGTGGCTCGCGACCTCCGCACCCGCATCGTCGCCAAGCTGGCGACCCAGGACGTCGCCTACATCCAGCGCACCACCACGGCCACGCTGCTCACGAACCTGACGTCCGACGTCGACGCCGTGAAGGTGTTCGTGTCGCAGGCCGTCGGGTCGATCGTGTCGTCGATCGTGCTGATCATCGGCGCGAGCATCCTGCTGCTCTCGATCAACTGGAAGCTCGGGCTCGCCGTGCTGGCAGTGCTGCCGGTCATCGCCGTCGCCTTCCGCATGGTCATGGGCCGCGTGCGGACGCTCTTCAGCCAGGCGCAGAAGGCGGTCGACTGGCTGAACAAGGTGATCAACGAGAGCATCCTGGGCGCCGGCCTGATCCGCCTGGTGAACTCGCAGCACTACGAGTACGAGAAGTTCCTGGCGGCCAACACCCAGGCGCGCGACATCGGGCTGAACATCCTGCGGCTCTTCGCCAGCCTCATCCCGATCATCATGTTCTGCACGAACCTGGCGACGCTCACCATCCTGACGCTCGGCGGCCGCTTCGTGATTGGCGGCGGCATGTCACTCGGCGACTTCACGGCCTTCAACAGCTACCTCGCCATCCTCATCTTCCCGGTCATTCTCATCGGCTTCATGACGAACGTCATGGCGCAGGCAGGCGCCTCGTATGGCCGCATCGCGAAGGTGCTGACGGCGCCGTCGCCGGTGTCGGCCGGCACGCTGACGACGACGCTGCACGGCGATCTCGCCATCGAAGGGGTGACGCTCTCATTCGGCGAGAAGAAGGCCCTGAAGGACGTCTCGATCAGCCTGACGGCTGGTAGCCGCACGGCGATCATCGGGCCGACGGCCGCCGGCAAAACGCAGCTGCTGTATCTGCTCACCGGGCTGATCACGCCCGACGCGGGACGCATCACCTACGACGGCCGGCCGCTCGCCGACTACGACAAGGAGACGCTGCACCAGCAGGTGGGCTTCGTCTTCCAGGATGCGACGATGTTCAACCTGACGCTGCGCGAGAACATCGGCTTCTCGAAGACCGTGCGCAACGAAGATCTGGCCACCGCCATCGCGACGGCGGAACTGACCGACTTCGTCGCCTCGCTGCCGCAGGGACTCGACACCATCGTCTCGGAGCGGGGCACCAGCCTCTCGGGCGGACAGAAGCAGCGCATCATGCTGGCGCGCGCCCTCGCGCTGAACCCGCGCGTGCTGCTGCTCGACGACTTTACGGCACGCGTCGACACCGCCACGGAACGGAAGATCCTCGACAACGTCCAGACGAACTACCCGGCCCTGACGCTGCTGTCGGTGACGCAGAAGATTGCGCCGGTCGAGCACTACGACCAGATCGTGCTGCTCATGGAAGGCGAAGTGCTGGCAGCTGGCACCCACGCCGAGCTGATGGATAGCTGCCCGGAATACGTCCAGATCTACGACTCGCAGCGGAGCACGCAGCACTATGAATCCGTACAGGCTTAGCAGCGGCAACACCCAGGGCACGCCGTCGGTGATGGCGGCGTTGCGCCGTCTCACGCCGGTCATGGACGGACAGCAGCGGAGCATGATCGCCGCGTTCGTGGCGACGGTCGTCGCGTCGGCCGCCTCGCTCGTCGCGCCGTGGATCATCGGCCGCACGGTCGACAGCTACATCCGCACCGGCGACTTCAGCGGGGTGCTGCGATCGGCCGGGCTGCTGCTGGTGGCCTACGTCATCGGTCTCGCCGCCACCTACGTGCAGACGCTGCAGATGGGCATGGTCGGCCGCCGCGTCCTCTTCAACCTGCGCAACGCCATCTTCACGACGCTGCAGGGTCTGCCGCTCGACTTCTTCAACCAGAACAAGGCGGGCGACCTCATCTCCCGCATCAACAACGACACCGACAAGCTGAACGTCTTCTTCGCGCAGATGCTCGTGCAGCTCGCAGCGAACCTGTTCCTCATGACTGGCGCGGCGCTGTTCCTGGTATCGCTGAACCTGCGCCTCGGCCTCGCGGCCCTGGTGCCCGCCGCTGTGGTGTTCCTCATCACCCGCGCCACCGGCCCGATGGTGAAGGCGCGCAACGCGGCCAGCCTGCAGTCGCTCGGTGCGCTCAGCGGCGAGATCCAGGAGAGCATGAGCAACTTCCGGGTCATCGCCGCGTTCAACCGCGTCGACTACTTCCAGCAGCAGTTCACTGTGGCGAACGAGCGGAACTACGCCGCGTCGGTGAAGGCGGGCCTGGCGAACACGGTGTTCGTGCCGCTCTACGGCCTCGCGATGACGAGCGCGCAGCTCATCGTCCTGGCCTACAGCTTCTACCTGATTGCAGCCGGTCAGTTCTCGGTCGGCCTGCTCATCGGCTTCCTGCTCTACGTGAACAGCTTCTACATGCCGATGCGGCAACTGGCCGCCGTGTGGTCGTCGTTCCAGCTGGCGATGGCCAGCTTCGACCGCATCTCGGCCGTGCTCGCGCTGGAGTCGAACCTGCCGCAACTGCCGCCCGAACAGCGTGAAGACACCGCGGTGATGACGTTCGACCACGTCCAGTTCGGCTACACCGCCGATCGGCCGGTGCTGCGCGACGCGACGTTCACGCTGGAGCACGGCAAAACCTACGCGCTGGTCGGGCCGACCGGTGGTGGCAAGACGACGACCGCCTCGCTGATGGCCCGCCTCTACGATCCGACCGGCGGACGGGTGCTGCTCGACGGCTGCGACATCCGCACCTTCACGCCCGAGGAGCGCGCCAAGCGGATCGGCTTCATCCTGCAGGAGCCGTTCCTCTTCACCGGCACCATCCGCGACAACATCGTCTACGGCAACGACACGCTGGCCCAAATGCCGGACGACCAACTGACGGCGCTGCTGGCGTCGAAGAACCTCGATGGCCTGCTGGCGCGGTTCGAGCAGGGACTCGCCACCACGGTCACGGCCGGCGGCGACGGCGTCAGCCTCGGACAGAAGCAGCTCATCGCCTTCATGCGCGCAGTGCTGCGCGAGCCCGAGATCCTGATCCTCGACGAGGCGACGGCCAACATCGACACGGTGACCGAGCAGTTGCTCGAGCAGATCCTGCGGGAACTGCCGGCGCGGACGACGAAGGTGGTGATCGCGCACCGGCTGAACACGATCGAGAACGCCGACGAGATCTTCTTCATCAACGGCGGCGAGATCACGCGCGCCGGGTCGATGACCGACGCCCTCGACCTGCTGCTGCATCACCACCGCACGAGCTAGCGCGTGTTCGAGATCGGTGTAGTGTCCGGCTTAAGGCGGACCCCAGACAGTCCGGCTAAAGCCGGACACTACGTACGACACACGCCTTCCAGCGCGAACAGCATCTGGCCGGACCACGGTCCGGCCGACGAGCCGTCGGCATAGTTCAGCCACGCACGCTGCACCACCGCCAGCCCGGCCTCGTCGAATAGCCGGTAGATCTCGGCCGGCGCAAACAGGTAACCGGTCGCCGGAATCCTGACGTCGCCGGCCATCCACGTAAACGACACCACGCCATTGCCGTCGCCCGGATGCAGCGAATCGCGCAGCAGGCGGCCAGCCACACGCCGCCGCCCGGCGGCGGCGGCGTTGTAGCGGTTGTGCACGTCGAGGAACAGCCGCCCGTCAGGCGCGAGCAACGACGCCATGCGGCGGAGCGCGGTGAGCCGCTCGCCGTCGCCATCGATGTGTGCAAGCACGTTCCACAGACACGTGATGACGTCGAACGATCCTGCGGTCGGCGGCAGCGCCTGCGCCGCGCACTCGAGCACCTCGACACGCTCGTGCTCGCGGCACAACGCCGCCATCGGCGCCGACGGGTCGGACAGCACGAGCCGATCGGCGTGCAGCGCCTGCGCCAGTCGCACGGCGCGGCTGCCGTCGCCAGAGCCGATGTCGAGCATCGCGTCCAGGCGAGCCGGCCGCCAGGCGCAGACGCAGCGATCAACGGCGTCGCAGTAGGCCGCGCGGCTCCGCGCGTAGTCGCGATAGTGCGGCGCCAGCGCATCGTACGGATTGCTGCTCATGCCGGCGGCGGCCGCTTGATCAGCAGCGACGCATCGAGCGGTACTGACGTCAGCACCTCGACAATCCGCCCGGCGGCCTGACCGTCGCCGTACGGGTTCGCGAGCGTCGCCAGCATCACCTCGAATGCGGGCGTCCGCGCGCGTTCAACCGCGGCGACGATCGCATCGGCATCCGCCGGAACGTCGAGCACGTTCGCACCGTGCTCGCGCCCATCCTGCCTGGTGCCGATGTTGATCGCCGGCTTCCCGGCCGACGCCGCTTCCATCACGCCGCTGCTCGAGTTGCCCACCAGCATCGTCGCCCGCTGCATCAGGCTCCAGTAGTCGCGCGGCGGCAGGTTCACCACCAGTCGTGCGTCAGGACGCGACGCCACCCAACTACGCGCGCGCGCCGCGATGTCGTGGCTGCCGGCATCGGCGTTCGGAAAGCAGAACAGCACCTGACCGCGGAGCCGCGTGAGCGCGGCCAGCACGGCATCGAACCAGACGGTCGTCTCCGCACGCAGCGTCTCGGCATGGCACGCCACGATGAAGAGCGGGAGGTCCAGATTGAGGCCGAGGGCGGCTGCAATCGGCTCGGCCGGCGGCAGATCGCCCCGCGTCAACTGGTCGAGCGACAGGGCGCCGACGCGGTGGACCCGCCACGCCTCCTCGCCCATCGCGACCACCCGGCGGGTCGACGTCTCGGTGGTAGTGAAGTGCAGGTGGCTCAGCTTCGTCAGCGCGTTCCGCACCGCGTCATCGATGGCGCCTTCGCTGCGGTCGCCCCCTTCGATGTGGGCGATCGGGATGCGCAGCGTCAGCGCCACGCTGGCAGCCGCCAGCATCTCGTACCGATCGGCAGTGACCACCAGCAACTGCGGACGCAGCCGGCCAAGAGCGTCGGCGAGTCCGAGGGTGGCGAGCCCGAGCGACTTCGCCATGCCGACGTCCGTGTCCGAGCTGACCAGGCTCTCGATCGCCGCATCGACGACGAAGCCGTCGTGCCGGATGTGATCAACCGTCCGGCCGAACTGCGGCGACAGGTGCGGCCCGAACGCGATCAGCTTCAGGTCGATGTCCGGGTGCGCGCGAAGATCGTGCAGCAACCACTGCAGGTGACCGTAGTCGGCCCGCGACGTGGACACGACGGCGATGCGGCGACGGGAGGATACAGACATACGCAGCGTCATTGAATCATGCCTGCGGGCGCGCCGCGACGCCTGCGGTCCCACACCCGCCAGCGCCCTGCCGACTTCGCATACAGTACCCTCGTGCGCCTTGCCCTTGCCCCCGCCGTCGCGTCCATCCTGCTCGCTGTGCTGACGCCGGCGACGCGGGCCGTTGCCCAGCCGCAGGCCGAGGCGACGGTCACCTTCGATGGCGCCCCTGCGCCGATCGCGCCGGCCGTCTACGCACGCGACGAGCGCGGCAAGGTGACGCTGCGCGCGGTGCGCCTCACTCACCCGCTGCAGATTGACGGGCGCCTCGACGAGGCCATCTACCAGGAGACCCCGGCGATCGATCGCTTCGAGCAGCAGGTGCCGCGTGAGGCTGCCCCCGCCACCGAGACGACGCAGGCGTGGGTCCTGTTCGACGACGACAACCTGTATTTCAGCGCCCGGTTGCTCGACAGCCAGCCCGAGCGGATCGTCGCCAACGAGATGCGGCACGACAGCGTGAACATCTTCAACGGCGGCGACAGCATGACGCTGGTGCTCGACACCTTCTACGACCACCGCAACGGCGTCCTCTTCCAGACCAACCCGCTCGGGGCACAGCGCGAGCAGGCGATTGCCGACGGCCAGTACATCGAGAGCTGGAACACCGTATGGGACGTGAAGTCGGCGCGCATCGAGGGTGGCTGGTCGACCGAGATGGTGATCCCGTTCAAGTCGCTCCGCTTCAGGGAGAGCGGCGCGCAGCTCTGGGGGATCAACTTCCGCCGCGTCATCCGCTGGAAGAACGAATACGCCGGCGTCACGCCGATGCCGGCCGCGTTCGGCGGCTCCGGCCTCGGCCAGATGCAGATGGCGGCGACGCTCGTCGGCCTGGCCATCCCGACGCGTACACGCAATCTCGAGCTCAAGCCCTACGCCGTCGCGTCATCCACCACCGACCTCGGCACGGCCCGTCCGTTCCGCAACGACGGCACCGGCGACGTCGGCATCGACATGAAGTACGGGCTGTCGCGCGGGCTCACCGCCGACGTGACGGTGAACACCGACTTCGCGCAGATCGAGGAGGACCTGCAGCAGGTGAACCTCACGCGCTTCAACCTGCTCTTCCCCGAGAAGCGCGACTTCTTCCTCGAAGGGCAGGGGATCTTCGCCTTCGGCGGCCGCAGCCTCTCGGGCCGCGGCTCTGGCGGCGACTCCGACGATGTGCCGATCATGTTCTTCAGCCGCCAGGTCGGGCTGACCAACGGCCGCACCGTGCCGGTGCTGGCGGGCGCGCGCGTCACCGGCAAGACCGGCGCGTACGACATCGCGGCGCTGAACATCGAGACCGCACGCAGCCAGTCGGTGGGCGTCGACCCGACGAACTTCACCGCCGTGCGCGTCCGGCGCGACATCCTGCGCCGCAGTAACATCGGCGTCATCGCGACCGCGCGGCACCCCGGCGCGGCCGGCGACACGAGCCTGCTGTTTGGCGCAGACACCAGCGTCCGCCTGTCGCAGAACAACACGGTCATCGGCTACTACGCACGCACCGACGTCGCCGGCCAGGACCAGCAGGCCGCCAGCTATCGCGCCAGGTTCGAGTATGCGGGCGACCGCTACGGAGTGTCGGCCGAGCACCTGATGGTCGGCGCCCGTTTCGCGCCGGAGGTCGGCTACGCGCGGCGTGATGATGTTCGCCGCAACACCGCGACCGTCCGCTTCAGTCCGCGGCTGCGCCGCAGCCGCACCGTTCGGCAACTCACGTGGCTGGGGACCTACACCTACGACACTGACGCGGCCATGACCCGCGTCGAGAACCGCGCCATCGACAGCAGCTTCCGGGTGGAGCTGCACAGCGGCGACATCGCCACCGTCCAGGTCGTGCAGGAGTACGAACTGCTGCCGGCGGCGTTCCGGATCGCGCCGCGCGTCACCGTCCCACGGGCCGGCTACGACAACACCACGGCGAGCGCGTCCTACTCGCTGGCGAACAATCACCGCGTGGCTGGCCGGTTCAGCGCGTCGACCGGACGGTTCTACGACGGCACGCGCACGGATGCCGGCTACTCGGGCCGCGTCGCGCTGCTGCCGCAGTTTGCCCTGGAACCGAGCGTCTCGCTCGCCTGGGTGCGGCTGCCCTACGGCAACTTCGATGCGCGGCTCCTGGCGACCCGCGTCACCTGGACGCCGACGACGCGGCTGTTCATGAGCAGCCTGATGCAGTTCAATGTGGACGCGAAGACGCTGTCGTCCAGCGTCCGCTTTCGGTGGGAATTCCGTCCGGGCAGCGACCTGTTCCTGGTCTACAGCGACGGCCGCGACACCTCACACGGCAGCGCGGCGCTGCTGAACCGCACGCTGGCGGTGAAGGCCACCCGGCTGCTGCGCTTCTAGCGCCTGGGCCCGGCGCTACCCCTCACCGCGGTGCAGCAGTGAGGGTGAGACCGACAACCACCGGGTCGTGGTCCGAGACGCGGAACTGGTCTGGGGCATAGAGACTGTTGACGAGTCCAGGCGTCTTGAAGTCGGTGTTGTAGTCGAGCACGCTCGGCTCGTCGCTGTTGATGTGGTATTCGCCCACGCCACTCACCTGCGACCGCAGCGAGGCGGAACCCAGCGCGTAGTCGAGATATCCCCACTGACCATCGAACACGTAGGAGTAGGCGTCAGGACCGAGCGCGGTATCGACCAGGTTCACGAAGCCATGGTCCTTCAGCGCGGTGATCGGCGCTTCCTTCGCATAGGAGTTGTAGTCGCCCACCAGCAGCACGTCGGGGTCGCCGGTACCGGTCGGGTCAGAGGCCAGCCAGGCCGCCAGGGCGTTCGCCGCGTTCACGCGCACCTGCGCGCAGTTGCCCTGGCCGTCGCCGGCATCGGGCGCATCGCAGGGCGAGCCCTTGCTCTTCAGGTGGTTCACGTTGAGGATGAACCTTGCCCCGCTGCGGTTCACCGAGAAGGCCTGCGCCAGTGAGGCGCGATTCCGTTCGGCACGATCGCCGCCGGTGACGAACGCGGCGTTGTTGAGCGCCGCGGTGACACCGACGGGAGTCACGATCGACGGCTTGTAGAGCATGGCGACGCGAATGGCGTCAGTACCCATCGCATTCACCTGCCGGGTCTTCGCATCGACATCGATGAACGCCCAGGTGCCAGGTGCGGTCGCCGCGTTCAGCTTGTCGACCAGGAACTGCAGCGCGCTCCCGGGACCGTAGCCGTCGTTCTCGATTTCATTCACGCCGAGCACGTCAGGATGCATGGCCGTGATCGCCGCCACGGTCTTCGGCCATTGCCGGTCGAATTCGGCCTGCGTATCGGCGCCGCGGCAATCGGTGGCCGGGCCAGCCACGCCGTTGCGGCAGTTGTCGACCGTGTCAGGGAGGCCATCAAACGTATTGAAGAAGTTCAGCAGGTTCATCCCGACAACCCTCACCGTCCCGCCGACGGTGGGCGCCGATACCGGACGCGGGTTCGCCTCGACGATGTTCACCGACCCGCCGAGCGCACCGATTGGACGCACGCGATACGCAGGACCGCTGACCGCGTTGCCGCCCCAGGTGTAGGTCAGCACGCCGACGAGGCCAGTGACCGTGTCGCCCCCGCGGAGCGTGTTCGACGCAGACAGCGGTCTGCCGCCTCGCGCAAACGGAATCGGGTCAGGGTTCTGCGCCTGCGAGCCGTCGTCCAGGATGATCCGGTTCAGGTTGTTCCGGAGCTGCAGCGCCAGCGCTGGCGCACCGGGAGCCACGACGTTCGTTGGTTGCTGGAGACGGCCGTTCGACAGCGTCACCTGGCCGAAGCGACCGAGCTGGAAGTGCTCGGTGACCGTGAGTGTCTGCGAGAAGCGCACCAGCATGCCTTCGTATGCCTCGAGCGCATCGGCAGAGGGCAACGGCAGGCGCACGTCGACGGGCGCGACCGCACCGACGCCGCACTTCGTGATCGTGCCGACGCTGATCTGTGACTGTCCCTGGTTCTCGCCCACCGTCCCGGTGACGCGTACGAGGTCGCCAACGCTCACGCTGTCTGCGTTTGATCCTTCGAAGACGAAGAGACCATCCGACGTCGCCGGGTTGCCGTCACCGGTCACATCCTGGATGAAGAAGCCGCGCAGTGCCGGGCTGGCGCCCTCGTAGTCGGCGATCACCACGCCCTTCGTACTCTGCGTGCCGGTGAGTGCCACGGTGGCGCCACTGCCCTGGATGGCGGCGATCGGCGTGAACCCGAGCGTGCACGGATCGGCGATCCGGTCAGTGTGGTTCGTTCCCGGACGCTGACCGCCAGCGGTTGCAGTACAGCTGAGGGCAATGGACGCGAGGGTGACTGCGGTGAGAGTGCGCATGGGACTGGCGTCCGGCTTTCCAACGAGGGCGGCGCGCGCGAAGGTGGATGCGGACGCCTCGGCCGGCGCGAGGCCAACCGGGCGTCCGATCCGAAGACTGCCGTGGGTCGACTATTCGCCAGGCACCATGAGGTGCGCGGTGGTCGTGCCCGGATTCATGATCCACGCGCCGCCCTGGGTCGCCTTGTCGGGCAGGCCGGTGGTTGCCGTGGTCGCGCCCGGCAGGGCGACGGTCATGTGCTGACGGACGTGGTCCTTGTCGGGCCCCATCAGGTGGAACCAGACCGAGCCGTATTCCGGCTTCACGCGCGTGCCGTTCTTCTCGAACTCGGCCAGCATCGCTTCAGACTTGGCCTTGTCGCCCGTCGCTTCCGCCTTCATGTTCTGCGCGACGCGATCGAGGTTGGCGAGGCTGGTGCACTCGATTGAGTACGCCTGCTGCAGCGGCAGACCCGAGCGGTCGTAGCAGACCATGCGGTTCGTGCCCTTCTTCACGGTGTCGTACGTGAAGTCCGACTTCCACTTGATGACCGTGGCACCTTCACGCTGGTTCGGCGGAGCCGCGGCGACGATGGCCGCGTACGGATCGGATGCGGCAGGCGCCTGGGCCATGGCGGTCGACGAGACGGCCAGCACGCCGCACAGCACTGCAAGACAACACTTCATAGACAACTCTCCTCTGGAAACACCGGATACCCGCGACCAGACTCCCGTGGTCCGTGGCACAACGTGAAGGTTACGTCAGCCAGCATCCGACCACCCGACTTTTTCAGCCTACGGACGGTCGAAGCTGATGTCGAGCTGCACCGGCTTCGTGGTGGCCCTGACGGAGGCATGCCGCGTCACGCCGGACGGGTCGACCACCATGATGTCGTGCGAACCGAGCGCCACCGTGAACTCGACTAGCGGCGTCTCGCCGGCCTTCACGCCATCGACGAACACGTCGGCACCGGTCGACCCGCTGACGGACAACGTTGATGTGGGCACCTCGATGGCGATCTTCGTCGTGCCACCGGGCTCGATCTCCACCTGCCGCGTCTGGCTGAACGCCAGCTCGCGGTTCTCGATACGCACCGTGTGGGTGCCAGGCTTGAGCAGTACGCGGTGGCTGTCGTCGAGCAGCGCCGGCTTGCCGCCATCGAGAATCGTCACCTCGATCGCCGTCGAGACGTGGAGCCACCCGGGGTAGATCGACTCGGTGAGCGACTCGGTGACCCCCTCGGTGATCTGCACCTTGCGCCGCAGGGCGCCCTCGCTGCTATCGATGAACACCGTATGCGGCCCGGCCGGCAGGTCGTCCAGCGTCAACGGGGTCTGCCCGCGCAGCTTGCCGTCCACGCTCACCGTCGCCCCGGTGGGCGTCGAGTTCACTTGCAGGCGGCCGATCGCCTTCTTGCTCCAGTCCACCAGCACCGGCAGTTCGGTCCCCTGCGTCACCGCGATCGTCTGCGTGCGGGTGGCAGCGTTCATCTTGAACTGGACCGTGTGGGTGCCAGCCCTGAGTTCGACGCGGACCGGTGTGCGTCCAACCGGCGCACCGTCGACGAACACCTCGGAGCCGACTGGCGACGAGGCGAACGCCGCGGCACCGATGGCGAGCGCCGACCGGCGTGACATCACCATGTAGCCGCCGCCGATGGCCAGGACCAGCAGCGCCGCCAGTGCGGCCCTGAACCAGGTGCGCTCGAAGACGGAGGTCGCGGCGACAATGACCGTGGCGCCGCCAGAATAGGACGGCGACGCCCATTCGGCCGACGGTTCGGGTTCGGGGAACGGCTCGACGGCCGTGGCTGGCGGAGGCGGAGGCACGGCGACTGGCGCGCGCAGCACGACGGGCGGCGCGGGTGGCCTGAAGGCGATTGGCGGCTCCAGCACCGCACGACCGCCAGCGGTCCACGAGGTGCGCTGTCCGCGCACCCACGTCCGCAGGGCCTCGGCGGCCGCAACGATGTCCGGCTGACTCTCCATGTCCTAACTGTTTATCGGCCAGACGCCGATAAACGACACGATGAAGGCGGCGAACGGCCTCGAGACGTCACGCGAATCAGGAGACGTCCATCTGCTCGAATCTGCACAGCGCCAGCTCGATGCGCTGCGAGCCACCATCGACGCCCGGCTTGCCGAGCTCGATGCCGCATTGGCCGACCCGTCGCGCGCCTCCTCGCTCACGGGCCTCATCGTCGAGCTGGCCCGGCTGGCCACGACCGAGGCGCAGGCGGCCTCCACCCGTGCCTGCCTGCAGATCAGGAATGACGGCGAAGCCTCGATGCTCGAGGCCGACGCGCGCAACCTCGCCGCGGTCGAAGCCGAGCGGAAGCGTGCCTCCGAGCTGCGCAAGCAGCTCGACACCGCCCAGAAGAAGCTCGACCTGCTCGAAGCCGAGCAACACGCTGTCCTGCAGGCCGCACGCGAGCAGACCCAGCTGCTCGAGGCCGAGCGCGCGTCCCGCGGCGACCTCGACCGCGCGCTCGCGCGGCTGGAACGGCAGGTCGCCGACGCTCAGGCGCAGGTCGTGGAGGCAGGCGAGGTTGCCGAGCGGGGCACCATCGAATGCACCCACGCGCTGGAGCGTGTCGGCGCCCTGGAACAGCAACTGGCTGCCGCGCAGCAGCAGGTCGCCGTCGAACGGCAGGCGGCACAGGCGCTGCGCCAGGCACACGGGGACGCGGCCGTTCGGTCCGGCGAGCTCGAACGTCAGCTCGCGGCGGCGGGGCGACGCGCCACCGAGGTGGAACAGCACCTGACCGCGGCCCGCGCCACGGTCACGTCGCTCGAAAGCGACGGTGTGGCGTCCGGCGACCGGATCGCCTCGCTCGAACTCGATCTCGAGGCGGCGCAGGAGACGGTGGCCCGCGAGCAGGAGACGGCGCGCACGGCGGCGGAACAGCGCTCCTACGCGGAAGCGCGCCTGCAGCAGCAGGAGCAGCAGTTCGCCGAGCGCGCGCAGGAGAACGACCGACTGCGAGCCGACCTGGACACTGCGCATCAGGCCGCGCAGCGCGCCGCGTCACAGGCCGCACACAGCGACGCGACGCAGCGCGAGGACGTCGCCGCCGCGGCCACGGCACTGGCCACCGAACGACAGGCTCGCGCGGAACTGCTGGCGCAGGTCGACTCGCTCACCCGACTGCTCGACGGTGAACGTGTCGTCACGGCCGACCTCCGGCAGGCGATGTCCGCCGCGACCAGCGCGGCTGACGGCGAACAACATGCGATGACCACGCGTCGCCAGGCGGCAGCCGACGCCGCCGTGCAGGCACTTGAACACGAGCGGCAGGACGCCACCCGCGCCCGCACCGACCTCGCGTCCGTCCAGCACCGCCTGGCGGTCCTCGAGCAGGCCCGCGCCGAGGCTGAGGAGACCGCGATCGACATTGGCGAGCGCGTCGCCGTCGTCGAACGCGAACGCGACGCCTTCTCACTGGCACTCGACACCGAGCGCATGACCACGGCCGACCTGCGCCAGACGGTCACGAGCGCCGACCGCCGCGTCGCCGACGCCTCGAGTCAGATCGACGCACTCCGTCAACAGCTCGCCACACTCCGCTCCGGCACGCCCACCGCGCAGGCACCGGTGGCAGACGATGAGGAGGGTGAGGTGACCGAGCTGACCTTCGACGAGGACCAGGTCGAAGAACCTGGCGACGACGCCCTCATGCTCGAGGAAGAAGAGTGGGAGAGCGTCCGCCTCTCGACCCGCTACACCTTCACGTCGCGCATCGACATCAAGGTGAACGGCGTGGCGGGGGTGCTGTGCGACCTGTCGGTGGGTGGGTGTGGCGTCAGGACCACCGCGACGCTCGAGACCGGCGACACCGTACGCGTCCAGTTGCCGCAGGACCCGCATGCCCTGCTCTGCCACGGCCAGGTGATCTGGATGCGCAAGGAGCCAGCGTCCGGACGGACCCAGGCCGGCACGCGCGCAGGCATCCGGTTCACGCAGGCTGATGAAGGCGCGCTCGAAGCCTTCATCATCATGCGCGCCAACGTCTAGCCGCCGCTGTCCTGGGGCAGACCCGCCCGCGCAGCGTCAATCAGCGTCGAGGACCCGAGCGTGATGCCTGGAAGGTAGTACGGCGACGGCGCGTCCCTGCATGCGGCGGCGTAGGGCTTCGAAGACATTGCCCGCAATCACGCCGGCCAGCAGGTCGGGCGCGACGAACACCTCGGCCAGGTCCGCTGGGTCGACGAGGGAGGCGGCGACCGTGCAGAGCGCGAAGACGGTGCCGGTGAACGCCAGCAACAACGGCCACGCGGCCGACGGCACGATGGCCGGCATCGCGCCCCACCCGCACGAGGTGTTTCGCGGCAATGCCCACGGCCGCAGCCGCAGCCGCCACGGACCACGGCTCGAACGAACTGAGGATGCCTCCGACCAGCAGGCCTGTGAGCACCGCCCCATCGGGAAGGCCCCAGCGTCCGCGACGGATGACCACAGTGGCGAGAATGCGTCCGTGCGAACGACGCCGGTGGCGAAGGCGGCCAGCGTGCACGCGACACCGGCGGCCACGGCGGTCGCCCCTGGCCATCCCGGCCGGCGCGGCGGAACACGAATGGACGAGAGGCGGTCGGCGACGTTCTGCGCTGTGGCCACGACAGGCTCGACCTGTGTGGATTATCGGCGAGCCGCGGTATGCTCGATCGCATGCCGCACGTCGATGATCTCAGCCTGCTGCTGACGCGTGAACTCAACGGGTTCCGTCGCGAGGTCGCCCTGCATCCCGACGACGAGGCACTCTGGCACGCGATGCCTGGGGTGACCAACGCCCCGGGGAGTCTGGCGCTGCACGTGGCGGGCAACCTGCAGCACTTCGTCGGTGCGCTGCTCGGTGGGACCGGCTTCGTTCGCAACCGCGACGCCGAGTTCGCGACGCGGAGCGGCACACGGGCTGATGTCGACCGCGCCCTGGCCTCGGCCATCGATGCCGTGCAGGGGACGCTGGCACGCATGAGCGACGCGGACCTCGAACAGCCGATGCCAGGCGCACCCAACGGCTTGCGCACGACACGAGGGCGCTTCCTCATGCACCTCGTGGCGCACACGGCCTTTCACCTCGGCCAGGCCGGCTACGCCAGACGGCTGCACGCCGGTGAGGGCGCGTCGAGCGCGAGTCCACTCCCGCTCGACGTCCTCGGCACCTAGCGCGCGGGCCCTCAGCCGCCGGCAATGGCGCCGATCACGTAGAACGGCTCGGCGCCGGACACCACCGGCGCGGGAAGCGGTGTCTCTGGCGGCAGCAGCGACAGGTCCTCGTCACACGCGAAGAAGCGCAGGAAGGGGCGTCGCTTCAGCGTGCCGTGATCGCGGATGGTGCCGCGCAGCACGGGATACGTCGACTCGATCGCGTCGAGGACCGACCCCACGGTGGCCGGTCCGTCGACGTCGACCAGCACGTCGGCGCCGACCCGTGCGAGCGTACGCAGGTGCTGCGGCAGCACCACCCTGATGGCCGGCATCAGTCCGTGAGGGTCTGCACTTCGACCGAGAGCACGGGCGGCAGATCACGCGCAATGGCCGACCAGGTATCGCCGCCGTCGGGCGAGGCGTAGACCTGGCCGCCGGTGGTGCCGAAGTAGATGCCGCAGGAGTCGAGCGTGTCGACGGCCATCGCGTCGCGCAGCACGTTCACGTAGCAGTCCCGCTGCGGCAGGCCGTTGGTGAGCGCCTCCCACTCGTTGCCGCCGGTGCGGCTGCGGTAGACGCGCAGCTTGCCGTCGGGCGGATAGTGCTCCGAGTCGCTCGTGATCGGCACGACGTAGATCGTGTCAGGCTCGTGGGCGTGGATGTCGATCGGGAAACCGAAGTCGGTCGGCAGGTTGCCACTCACCTCCACCCAGTGGTCCCCGGCATCGTCGCTTCGCATCACGTCCCAGTGCTTCTGCATGAAGAGCACGTTCGGGCGCGCGCGGTGCTGCGCGACGTGATGTACGCAGTGCCCGATTTCGGCAGTGCCATCGGGGATGTGGTTGGACCGCAGCCCCAGGTTAATCGCCTTCCAGCTCACGCCCCCATCGTCGGAACGGAAGGTGCCGGCTGCGGAGATGGCGACGAACAGGCGCTGGGCATTGGCCGGGTCGAGAATGACCGTGTGCACACACAGGCCGCCGGCGCCTGGCGTCCACTTGGAGCCGGAGCCGTGATTCCGCAGCCCTGGTAGCTCGTGCCAGCTCGTCGCGCCGTCGGTGGTGCGGAACAGTGCGGCGTCTTCAACGCCGGCGTAGACCACGTCCGGATCGGTGAGTGACGGCTCGAGGTGCCAGACCCGTTTGAACTCCCACGGATGCGGCGTGCCGTCATACCACTCGTGCGTGCCGGGCACGCCGTCGTAGGCAAACGCATTGCCCATCGGCGCCCAGGTCGTGCCGCCGTCATCGGAGCGCTGAATCAGCTGCCCGAACCAGCCGCTGCCCTGCGAGGCATAGAGGCGATTCGGATCAACCGGCGATCCCTTGAGGTGGTAGAGCTCCCAGCCGCCGAAGAACGGCCCCTGGATATCCCAGTTCTTCCGTGCCCCGTCGGCCGTGATGACAAAGGCGCCCTTGCGCGTTCCAACCAGCACTCGCACTGCACTCATGCGGAACCTCCCGTGAGTCGGACGCCGCATAGTAGTCCCACTCCGGTTGTCGATCCAGCCTCGCCGGAATCGACATGGGTTTACCCTGAGGTGATGACCGATCAGCTCGCGCTCTTCGATACCGGCCCGCTGGCGGAACCCGACCCGTCGGTGCTCCAGCTCGAGCGCACCCACCGCGACGCGGCGGCACTGGCCGCGCGCCTGCCGACTGGCGTCCACTTCGGCACGAGCTCGTGGAGCTTTCCGGGCTGGAAGGGACTCGTCTACTCGGGGGCACGCAGCCAGACGATGCTGGCCCGTGAGGGGCTGCGCGAGTACGCCACGCACCCCCTGCTCACCACGGTCGGCGTCGATCGGAGCTACTACGCGCCGATGCCAGCAGACGACCTGCAGGCCTACGCAACGCAGTTGCCCGACGGTTTCCGCTGCTGCTTCAAGGCGCCGGCGGCGGTGACGGCTGTGGCACTCGGTCCTCCGTCGCGTCCGACGCCAAACCCCGACTTCCTCTCGGTCGACCGGCTGGTGGATGACCTGCTGCGTCCCTGCGACGCGGTGTTCCGGCCGCATACCGGGCCGATCGTTCTGGAGTTTCCGCCGTTCCCGCGCACGATGCGGATGGAACCGGCCGAGTTCCACCTTCGCCTCGACCGCTTCATGGCCACCTTGCCCACGAGCTTCGACTACGCCGTCGAGCTGCGCGATCCGCGGCTGCTGACACCGGCCTACCGCGAGTTACTCGGCCGTCACGGCGCGGCGCATGTCTACAACTACTGGAGTGCGATGCCGATGCCTGGTGAGCAGGCCGAACTGCTGCCGCCAGAGGAGCTGCCGTTCAGCGTGGTGCGTCTGCTGCTACGGCCTGGCACCTGGTACGCGGACCAGCGGGAGCGCTTCAGACCGTTCAACCGGCTGGTGGAACCTGACGAGACGATGCGACGCGAGGTGGTGTCGATTGCCCGCCGCGTCGTGAACCGCGGGCGTGGCGTCTTCGTGCTGGTGAACAACAAGGCCGAGGGCTCCTCGCCGCTGACGGTGATGGCCCTCGCCGAACGCCTGGCCGGCGCGAGCTAGCGCTCGATCAGCAACCCGATCGAATCCGCGTCGCAATCGGCGAGCTGCACGGCGAAGTTCCCGGAGTTGCTGGCATAGAGCATGGCCGTCGAACGACTGCATCCCGTCGAGCCCGCCGTCCGTGTACGGAAGGAGGCGCGGCGCGGCGACGTCGCGGAGTGTCCGGCGGTATGCTGTGCGGATGATGCGATACGTCTCTGCACGCCGCCGCCAGCGCTGGCTGGTGGCGCTCCTGACCATCGCGACGTCACTGACGCTGCTGCTGACGCACCAGGCCGTGCCCGTCGCACAGTCGCGGGCAGCGGCGCGGCAGGTGCCGACCTTCGCGGTGGATCCGTTCTGGCCAAAGCCGTTGCCCAACCGCTGGATCATCGGGGCGGTGGCTGGCGTGGCCGTCGATGCGCGCGACCACGTGTGGATTGTGCAGCGGCCATCGACACTCCAGCCGAACGAGACGCGCGCGATCTGGAAGGCCGCACCGCCGGTGCTCGAGTTCGATACCGACGGCACGCTGCTCTCGTCGTGGGGCGGACCTGGGGCTGGATACGAATGGCCGCAACTCGAACACGGCATCTACATCGACGGCGACAACGTCTGGCTCGGCGCCGGCGGCGACAAGGACTCGCACATCCTGAAGTTCACGCGACAGGGACGGTTCCTGCTGCAGATCGGACATCAGGGCAAGGGCCAGGGGAGCAACGATACCGAGAACCTCGGGGCACCCGCGAACTTCACCGTCGATCGGGCTGCGAACGAGATCTACGTCGCCGACGGCTACGTGAATCACCGCGTCATCGTCTTTGACGCCACGACCGGCGCCTACAAGCGGCACTGGGGTGCGTACGGCAACCGCCCGGATGACGGCTGGTTCACGCGGCAGGGCGAGAAGCTCCCGGGTCCGTTCAGCGGCGCGGTGCAGAACGAAGCGCGGCCGAGCCAGTACGATCCGAACGGACCGCCGGCGCCGCAGTTCCGAATCGTGCACGCCGTGCGCATCTCGAACGACGGCCTGGTGTATGTGTGCGACCGCACGAACGATCGTCTGCAGGTGTTCAGGAAGGACGGCACGTTCTTGCGCGAACAGGTGCTGGCGAAGGACACGTTCGGCAGCGGTTCGGTGTGGGACGTCGGCTTCTCACCCGACCCGCAGCAGCAGTTCCTCTACATCAACGACGGGACGAACCAGTTGATCTACGTACTCGACCGGCAGACCCTGCAGGTCGTCAGCACCTTCGGCGGGCACGGTCACTGGGCCGGACAGTTTTACGGCGCGCACAACCTGGCGGTGAACTCGAAGGGCGACCTCTTCATCACCGAGAGCTACGAAGGGAAGCGCGTGCAGAAGTTCCGGTACACCGGGCTGGGCGCCGCGTCGGTCTCGCCGTAGAGGGCGGGAGAGGCAGGCAGGGCTGAGACACGAAGAGCCGGCTGAATGTTGCTCCAGCCGGCTCGATCTGCGACGTGTGACTAGTCGACGTGCGACGAGCCGACTAACGCGCGTGAGCGCGTTCAGTCGATGAGCAGCGCGCCCGGGTCTTCGATCAGTTCCTTGATCTTGACGAGGAACCGCACGGCTTCAGAGCCGTCGATGATGCGGTGGTCGTAGGTGAGCGCGATGTACATCATCGGGCGAATCACCACCTGGCCGCCGACGGCAATCGGGCGGTCCTTGATGGCGTGCAGGCCAAGGATGCCGGCCTGCGGCGGATTCAGGATCGGCGTGCTGAGCAGCGAGCCGAACACCCCACCGTTCGTGATGGTGAAGGTGCCACCCTTGAGATCGGCGAGCGAGAGCGTGCCTTCCTCGGCGGCCTTGGCGTAGAAGCGCACCTGCTGCTCGACCTGGGCGAACGACATCGTGTCGGCATCGCGCAGCACGGGGACCACGAGCCCCTCGGCAGCGCCAACGGCGACGCCGATATCGTAGTAGTGCTTCACCACCATCTCGTCGCCCTGCAGTTCCGAGTTCACACGCGGAATCGCCTTGAGCGCGCCGATGGCCGCCTTCACAAAGAAGGACGAGAGGCCGAGGTTGACGCCGTTCTTATCCTTGAACGCCACCTTGCGGCGCTCGCGCAGCGCCATCACTCCCGACATGTCGACTTCGTTGAACGTGCTGAGCATCGCGGCGGTGCTCTGCACCTCGACGAGGCGGCGCGCGATCGTGGCGCGGCGCTTCGACATGCGCACGCGCTCTTCGGAGCGGTCGCCGGAGGCGGCGCGCGGCGCGGGCGGACGCACGGCCGGAGCGGCCGGCGCCGGAGCGGGAACGGGAGCCACCGCCTTCGCGGGCGCACTGCCCTTCGCGGCCTGCTCCACGTCGCTCTTCATGACGCGACCGGCCACTCCGGTCCCCTTCACGCTGGCGAGGTTCACGTCGTTCTGCTCGGCGGCCTTCTTGGCCGTCGGCGTCGCACGGGTCTTGTCGGTGTCTGGCGCCTTTGCGGCAGCTGCGGCAGCCGCTGGTGCCGCGGCCTGGGCTGCGGCCGCGGGAGCTGCAGCAGCGGCGCCCGACTCGTCGACGATCCCGAGCACCTCGCCGATCTTCACGTCGGCACCGGCCTGGTGATCGATCCGGCTCAGTACGCCGGCGACCGGCGACGGTACTTCCAGGTTGACCTTGTCGGTTTCGAGCTCGACCAGCGGATCGCCCAGCGCGACGACGTCGCCGACGTTCTTCATCCAGCGAGCGACGCGGGCTTCGACAATCGACTCACCGACTTCGGGGACTACGATGTGTGCAGGCATCTCTTTCCTGTGCAGGAGTAGGTTTCAGTTCGGGCGGCGCACGCGCGCGCGCCTCACCCGGCCACCTTCTCGGCAGCCGGCTTCGCGCCACGCGAACGCCCGGAGGCCTTCGGCGCGGTCGGCGCGAGGGCCGCCTCCACGAGAAGCTGCTGATGGTACGAGTGGCGAGCCGATGACCCTTCCGCCGGACTTGCGCTGCGCGGACGGGCGATCAGGCGCACCGTGCGGCCAGCGGCCGCGGCTTCGATATTCGACCGCATGAAGTCCCAGTAGCCCATGTTCTCGGGCTCTTCCTGGACCCACACGATTTCTTCGGCATTGGTGTAGCCGTTGAGCATGCTGCGGAGATCGTCGACGTTCAGCGGATAGAGCTGTTCGAGGCGGCAGATGGCCACGTTGCGGGCCGCCTCGCGCTGCTCGCTGGTCAGCAGGTCGACGGCCATCTTGCCGGTGCAGAGCAGGACGCGGCGCACCTCGGAGGCACGCCCCAGGGCTGACTCGTCATCGAGCATGCGATAGAAGCGACCGTCGGCCAGTTCCTGCGGGGTGGACGCCATGAACGGATGGCGCAGCAGGCTCTTCGGGGTCAGGACCACGAGCGGCAGCGGATCGACCAGCAGCAGCGCCGCCTGGCGCCGCATCAGGTGGAAGAACTGCGCGGCGCTCGTGCAGTTGGCGATGCGCACGTTGATGTCGGCGGCGAGTTGCAGGAAACGCTCGGGGCGGGCGCTGGAGTGCTCCGGCCCCGCGCCTTCATGCGCGTGCGGCAGCAACAGCACCATCGACGGACGCTGCCCCCACTTGCTGCGCGCCGACAGCAAGAATTCGTCGAGGATCATCTGGGCGCCGTTGATGAAGTCACCATACTGCGCTTCCCAGACAACGAGCCGCGATGGCTCCTGGACGTTGTAGCCGAACTCGAACCCGATCGTCGCCAGTTCGGTGAGCGGCGAGTTGTGGATCTCGAAGGCGGCACGAGCCTGCGGAATCCCCTGCAGCGGCGCGTACTTCTCACCGGTACCCGGGTCGTGCAGCACGGCGTGCCGATGGCTGAACGTGCCACGCTGCACGTCTTCGCCGGTGAGGCGGATGCTGACCCCTTCGCTGAGGATGGAGGCGTAGGCCAGCTCCTCGGCGGCGGCCCAGTCGATCGAGCGCTCGCCCGGCTGCGCGAAGATCTGGGCGCGCTTCTCGCGGCCACGCACCAGCTTCTTGTGGACGTTGAACCCGTCGGGCAGCGCCAGCAGCGACGTGTTGAGTTCGCCGAGCCGCTCGAGCGGCACGCCGGTCTTCACCTTCGCGGCGGCGCCGGACGGCGGCACCGGTGGAATCGGCTCGACGAAGTCGACCTCGGGCTTGAGGCCGTCGAGCGCGACCTGCAGGGTGCCCAGGTACTTCGTGTTCATCTCGGCGGACTGCGCCGCCGTGATCAGCCCGCGCGCCTCGAGGGTCGTCGCGAAGATCTCGCGCACCGTGGGGTGCGCGGCAATCTTCTGGTACATCAGCGGCTGGGTGAACGCCGGCTCGTCGCCTTCATTGTGGCCATGCCGCCGGTAGCCGACGAGGTCGATGAGGAAGTCGCGCTTGAAGGTATTGCGGTAGGCGATGGCAAGACGGGCCGCTTCGACACAGGCTTCCGGGTCGTCGGCGTTGACGTGAACGATCGGCACCTTGAATCCGCGCGCCAGACCGCTCGCGTACGAGGTGCTGAACGACTCGCGCGACATCGCCGTGAACCCGAGTTGGTTGTTGATGATGATATGGATGGTGCCGCCGGTGTTGTAGCCGGCCAGGCGCGCAAGGTTGAGCGTTTCGGCGACGATGCCCTGTCCAGGGAAGGCGGAGTCACCGTGAATCAGGACCGGGATCGACATCGTCGGATCGAAGACCGGCGGACCGGCCTGGTCGACGTTGGTGCCGGCGGCGCGGGCCATACCCACCACCACCGGGTCAACCGCCTCGAGATGGCTCGGGTTCGGCGGCATCGAGACGACCATGCGTACTTCACGGCCGTTCGGGATGGCGCGGTGCGCACCGGCGTGGTACTTCACGTCGCCCGTCCAGGACATGTCGTCCTGGAAGTGCCCCTTCGTCACCGGGTCCTTGAACTCAGCCAGAATCTGCGCGTAGGGCTTGTTGAGCACGTGCGCCATGATGTTCAGGCGCCCGCGATGGGCCATGCCGATGAACATCGAACTGGCCCCGGCTTCGGCCGCGTCGCCGATGATCTCGTCAAGGATCGGCACCGTCATGTCCAGCCCCTCGATCGAGAAGCGGGTCTTGGCCTGGAAGGCGCGGTGCAGAAAGCGCTCGAACGACTCGACCTGCGAGAGGCGGTCGAGCAGCGCCACCGGGTCGATGGGATCGACGGGGGCGCGGAACTGGCCGTTCTCCACCGCGGCGCGCAGCCACTGGCGCTCTTCGGGCACGAACACATGCGAGTAGTCGTGACCGGAGGTCGCGCAATAGACCGCGCGGAACCTGTTCACGACATCGAGCATGTTGGCCGCGCCGTCGGCGAGCGGAGAGGAGATGATCGTCGGGGGCAGAGCGCGGAGGTCGTCATCGGTCACGCCGTGCGTGGCCGCGTCAAGGGACGGATCGCCCAGCGGCGTCGAACCGAGGGGGTCGAGTTGGGCCGCTAGGTGTCCGTAGCGTCTGATCGACTGCGCCAGATTGACGGCGCCGACGGCCTTCTGGAGCGCCGACTCGCCAAGCGCCACGGGCGCCTCGTCGGCCCCCTCGGCTGGCGGTGTCCAGGTCGCAAACAGGGCACGGGTTTCGGCATCGACCGCATTCGGGTCTTTCAGGTACCGGTCGTACAACTCGAGCACATAGGCGCGGTTGACTCCGGTTACCCCCTGCCAGTTCGTCATACCCCTACAATCCTATCTTCCATGCTGCACATCGAGGCGCGGGCCACGTGTTGTTTGATGTATCGGACGAAATATTCGGGACAGTACCGACCGAAGAGTGTACCACGCCGCCGAGCCGGCACGAGCACCAGCCCGGCTCCGCGTTCTCTTTCGCCCATCTTTGATATTGGATATTGCGCCCGCCCGGCCTCGGGGGAATAATCGACGGCCAAGGGGAAATTTCCCCCTTCGCGATCGACGGAAATCGCCGAGAATCCGCAATGTTGCGGGTCTCCGGCGCCGACCAGGAGACGCCGCTGAAGTCATCCGCCCGAATTCGATTGGCGCGGATTGACGATCGGGTCGTTCGCAATCGGAATACGTAAAGAGGAGCCTAAATGATGCATGGTTCGAAGCTCCACCTGGGAATCGCCGTCGGCGCATTCCTCGCGCTGCCCGGTGCCGCGTTCGCGCAGCAGGGCAAGCAGGTGACGTTCAGCAAGGACGTGTCGCCCATTCTTCAGTCCAAGTGCCAGTCGTGCCACGAACCCGGCTCGATCGGTCCGATGTCCCTGGTCACCTACCAGGATGCGCGCCCGTGGGCCCGCTCGATCAAGCAGCGCGTCGAATCGCGCCAGATGCCGCCGTGGCACATCGACCGCAGCGTCGGCGTGCAGAAGTTCAAGAACGACATGGCGCTGACCGACGAGCAGGTCGCGACGGTCGTGGCGTGGGTCGACGGTGGTGCCCTCGAGGGCAGCGCGGCCGACTTCAAGGTCAAGCCGGTTGCCACGACGCTGTTCTGGCAGGGTGAGCGCGACGGCTACGGCGCGCCCGACCTCATCGTGAGGTCGCCCGAATACACCATGCCTGCGGTCTCGCAGGACCAGTGGTGGCGTCCGGTCAGCGACATTCCGGTCACCGAGCCCCGCTGGGTCCGGATGGTCGAAATCCGTCCGACCAATCTCGCCGCCCGCAAGATCGTCCATCACTCGATCGCGTACCACATCCTGAGCCCCGAGAACACCGCTGCCGTGAACACCGGCATCGGCGGTGGTCGACCGGGCGGCGCAGCACTCACCCCTGCCCAGCAGGCCGCGGAACTGGTCAATCGCCGTCCGCAGCTCATGGAATGGGCCATCGGCAAGGGCTACGACCGGTTCCTCGAGGGCACTGGCAAGCTGGTGATGCCGGGCGAAAAGATTTCCTGGGACCAGCACATCCACGCCGTTGGCGAGGAAGTCAAGGGCGGTTCGGAAATCGGCCTGTGGCTCTACAAGAAGGGCGAAGAGCCGAGCAAGCGCAGCTACCTCGTCGCGTTCAGCGGCCTGAAGAACGGCACCGCCGGTCTCGACATTCCGCCGAACTCGGTGGCGCACACGGAGGGCTTCACCGTCCTGCGTGAGAACACCGTCATCACCAACTTCCAGCCCCACTTCCACCTGCGCGGCAAGGCCATGCAGGTCGAGGCGATCTT
>Ga0114966_10000738_pt1 | contig 31276 bp, 54 predicted proteins | sample M_130207_XF_Meta_FD_87029 | JGI IMG/M metagenome (GOLD analysis project Ga0114966, IMG submission 87029) | Freshwater microbial communities from Lake Montjoie, Canada to study carbon cycling - M_130207_XF_MetaG | ecosystem: Environmental > Aquatic > Freshwater > Lake | place: Lake Montjoie... | reverse complement strand
GGGGGGGGGGGGGGGGGGGGGGGGGGGGGGGGGGGGGGGTGGGGGGGCGGATTTTCGGCAGGTATCATGCCACCCAAAAGGAGGTGACGCATGGCGTCCTGGGCTATTTGGCTCGTTCGGTCGGCTGCTTCGTGGTTCATGCTGCTGACTGCACTTGTGCTCTTTGTGTTTCTCTTTACCACCAAGGACAAGGCATTGATTGGCGGCATGGCAGCGGTGTTTGGGCTAGCCGGGTTGTTCTCACTGCCACGCATGCCAAACGCTTGGAAGCGTGATCCACCGACAGCCAAGCAACTCAAGTACGCAGAGTCTCTCGGTATTGAGGTTGTGCCTGGCATGAGCAAGGGCGACGTGTCGGCCATGATCTCACAGGTCACAGGGCGGTAGCACGCTCCCTCATTGTCTTCCTCGCGTGGCACGCGATGCAGAGCGTCTGCCCGTTCTCAACGTCGTACCGCGCCCCGCCCTGGCTGATCGGCCTGACGTGGTCCGCCTGAGCCTCACGCTTGTCGCTGCAGACGCGGCCGCAGTCGCGGCAGGTCCATGCGTCCCGGGTCAGCACCGCCTGCCGCCACGCCCTGTGTGCCTTGTCGCAGTAGCCCCGCTGTGCCGCGTTAGGCCGGTTGCTGTCGTCTCGCTTGCGTGACGAGCAGAGCCGGATCGGCCTGTGAGCAGGGATGCGGGTGGGCATTCAGGACTTCATGACCACGGTGACGGCCGCCGTGGCATTGGTGTTGGCAGCCACCAGCTTCACATACGGCATGGCATACGCTGCGTCGGGCAGGGCATATGCCGTCCGGTTGGTCGTGCTGGGTGCCAGCGTGATACTGGCAGCGGCACCGTCGGAGCCGTAGAGCTGGCAAAACGAGCCGGTGTCGGTGTCATTCCCCCAGACCTGAATGGTGGCGGCATTGGTGGTGATGGTCGGCAGCTCGACCACGGCCCCTGCCATGTCATCCATCCGCAGCGTGGTGCAGGTGCTGGTGGCAGTCGTGACCGTAGCCGCGACGACGCGAAACAGACGCTTGATCTTTACCTGGCTCATGGCTCTCTCCTGGTGGCTCGGGTCGTGCCCGATTCGTGGCCTGCTGTAACACTACACCGCGTCTGCGACCTTCTTGCAGTTCTTCTGCAACTGCGTGACCTCGGCCGTCAGCCGCTCGATCTCGTCAGCCGCCTGGGCGAGTGCCTCGCGTTGCTGACGCTGGCACCGCTCGGCTGCTGTCAGCCGGTCGATCAGATCGGTGCCCATGTGGTAGCCCGACAGCAGCCGCAGGTGGTTGATGAGCTCGATGCCGTGCATGGCGTTACCGCACCTTCGGGAACGCTGAGCGGTATTGCTGCTCATCGATCTCTTGGACCGCACCACTGGCGAGCAGCTGCGGCAGCAGCGTAGCGGCAGGCTCCCACGTCGGGAACTCATCATGAACGGCCAGCAGCACCCTTCCTGACGAGTCACGCGGGGCAACGGCCGCCGGGTCGAAGCAGGTGATTGTCTTGCCGTCTGCTGTGGGATGGCCCCACGCCGCATCCAGTTGCGAACGGACTGACTCGTACAGCGCGGGATCTGAGGTGCAGAAAAATCTCATGCGAGCGTCAGTCCGTATTTCTTGGCGAGATAGGCTCCAACCTGCGACGCCTCAGATGCACTCAGCGCCTTCGAGTAGCCGATGACTTCCGCGATATCGCCTGTCAGGTAGTGAATGTATGTGATTGCCGCACCATTCCACGTCGCAATCACGCCCAGAGCCAGACCGTTGTTGGACGGCGTCGCGGAGAACGTGAACGACGAGTCCGTATTAGAAACGCCTGCGGTCAGGTTACGCAGAATGCCTGAGTTGGTCGAGATGGTCAGCGACATGATGAACGAGCCGAGCACTGCCGTACTGGCCTGCACTCCTGGGAACAGCGTCGTGCTTGCGCCGCCCAGCACACGAATACCCGCGGCGTTGGAGTTTGTAGTGATGCAATACATCGAGTCGCTGTTGTACGAATCCTCGCCGTTCTTCTGATGCGTCAGTAGACCGCCGTCCGCCGTGTTTGTCGGCTTATTGGCCACAATGAACACCGTTGATGGAAGAATCAGTGAGCCCGCATTTGGGGTGCTGACGAGCACGTCATTGGCCCCGTCGAAACGAACCGCGCTTCTGCCGCCGATCACGTTGGTCGTGAGCACCGGCCGATTGTTCGCCGTGGACTGCGAGAACACTCGGGCGGATGACGACTTGTCCCGCCACTCGCTGACAGCCGACGCGGAAGTCGTCAGCGTCGACGAGTCATCCGCATCAAGCCAGAGCTCCAGATTGCTGATGCTTTTCGGACTGAAGCCGCTGACTCGAGGTCGCAGCGTCCGGTTGTTCATCGCCATGTGCGTTGCCCTCAGTTCTGCCCGTCTTCGAGCTCTTTCACGTCAACCGTCCGCAGCCCGTGCACCGGCTTGCCTGTTTGTATCGCGATGAGCAAGCGCGTCTGATCGTTCACGGCGTCGGCGATCTCCCGCTGCGTCTCGCGGACCTCCTTGAGCGTCAAGCGGTGCTCCTCGAGCAGCGGCATCAGCAGGTCTTGGCGGATGAAAAACGCCAAGCCCACTGCGACCAAAGTGGGAAATCCCCACCGCTCCATGATTCCCATCAGCGTGTCTTTGGTTTCTGCCGTCACCGCATGCCCTCCTGCTGCCACACCATCAGCATGACCCGGTTGGCCCGCCGCTCTAGCCACCACTTGATCATGACCTGAATGATGGCACTGGCCACAGCGGACAGCAGTAGCGTCCAGATCATGCCGTACTCGCGGTCGCCGTAGCCGCCCACCGCCTGGTGCATCCGCTTAATGTCGGCCAGCGTCGCCTGAGCGACGATCTGCCGCTCAAGGTCGCTGTCGGCGGCCTGCATGAAGTCGCTTTGCCAGTTCTCCACGGCCAGCTGCGTGAGCAGGTCGATCTGCGAACGGCCCACGAGCCACTTCCGCGGCCCGAGCTGCTTCCAGACGTGTTGCTGCAGATCGGCGGGCGTCACTTGACCCTCCCGCTGCCGTCGCACGGCTGGCACTTCACCTTGACCGTGCCGTCGCCGACATAGCCGCGGCCTTGGCAGTTGGGGCACTTGTCGCCCGGCTTGGGCTTGTCATCCGGCACGTCGGGCCGGGCTCGCTCGAGCACCACGGCCCGGGCCGTCTCGCAGGCGAGATCCGCGGAGATGGTGGCATCGTCAGGCAGCGTAGCGATGCAGCCGGCCACAGCGATGAGCAGGAGGATCACAAACCTCACAGCACACCTCCAGTCCAGTCGGGGAGCTGCGTGGGCTGAAAGCCGCTGTAGCCGGCGTAGACGTAGGAGTCACGGCCCGAGAGCATCTTGGTGCACGTGGCCGCGTCGATCCAAAAGGAGCAATTGCGTACTGACTGCGGCATCGTCTCTGGGTAGTGCCGCCCGACTGTATTACTCTCTCCCCAACTGTTGCAGCATAAGAGGCCAGGACGCTTGCCCCACCTGACACCACAGAGGCACATACAGTGCCACCAAACACCACCAGGCCGGCAGAACCCGTCCTCGTCCCGGGCCATGCTGAACCCTTGGCCCGAGCACACCACCACCGGGTATCCGTTCTGGATCGCAGCGGCCGCCTGCTCGAAGTTGATGGCTAGCGTCGTCTCGCTGCACCGCCGCAGCTTGGCGTACGGCTCGAGCTCGTCGGGCACACCGTTGCGGCCCCAGTCCCGGTCTCGCTGCTGCTTGTTTTCCTCACGGATTAATATGCCGCCGTAGTCGATGCCATAGTGAAGGCACCCGTAATCACGGATGGCCTTGGCCGCGTGGAAACCCGTGGACCCGTCGCCTCCACCGTTCGACCGCTGGCCGCGGGCCTCCACGCGAGAGAATCCGTATAGGCTGCTCTCGATGGTGCGAGCCCGCACGACCTCGGGCTCCTGGCGGTGCACGACGTCGCAGGCAGCGACGAAGTCGACCCCGAGGCTTGAGCCCCAGCCGACGCAGCTCCCGACAGAACCCTGCGAACCGCGCCGCCAGCCGGGCAGGCACTGCAACAGAGCCGGGTACAGCATCACCTCACGCCGCTCGTCAGGCGTGAAGCCGGGGGCCGCCGACGCCAGCGTCGGGTGCGGCAGCGTGGCCACGAAGGCATCAGCGCCAGCCGGGTCGGGCAAATAGCCAAAGGCGTGAGGTTCAGCCATCGCTCACCTCAAGCCGGCCCACGCAATCGCTCGTGCCACGTTGGCGTACGAGCCCCGCATCTGCGGCGTAACGGGCACGGCGTCGAGGCCGAGCACTGACCGCATGGCGGCCTCCACGCCTTCCCTGAGCCCGTCCACGCTGCCCGGCTGGTGCCGACCAAGCCGACGCCACGCGATGTCCAGGGCCACTGTCGTGAACAGCCGCAGCGCGGCCGTGTCGCGGAACGCCTCCACGCTTGAGGTGCCGTCCGCCTCCACCACGATGGCGGCCTTCGCCCAGGTCGCAGCCCACAGGGCACGGTCGGCCGGCGACAGGGTGGCCAACGCTTTTTGCACGGGCTCCACGGCCGTCCGCAGCTCGGGGCTCGGCTCGGGCACGTCAATGCTGACGGCCGGCACGACCGGGTAGAAGTCGGGCATCGGCACCTTGCCCCACGCGGCTGCGAGAATCAGCCCTGCGGCGGCGAACCGCCCGAGGGTGTAGGCGTGGGCTTGGGCGGCGGCGATTCCCGCTTTGAGAGCGTCCACCACCAAGCGACGATACGGCGCGGCCAGGATCGCCACGGCCGCCCCGACTGCGATGGTGCGTAGGAGTGCGTCACGATCCATCACTTCACGCTCGCGAGACTCAGGCAGAATCGAATGAGCTCCTCGCCCTCCTTCGTGGCGGCGACAGCGACGAGCTTGCGGACGAGCTGATCGTCCACCGTGCTGTCGGTCTTGCTCGCCATCCACTCGGCGGCCTCGCCGACGATCAGCCCCTTCTTAAACGGATCGGATTCCTGAACGAACCGCTGGCCAAATCCGATGAGCGGCGACCAGGCCGAGAGCAGCTGCAGTTGCTGCCAGATGTTCAGCCCGGCACCGTAATTCTGCATCTCCTCGGGCGTGGCTTCGTAGGCCGGCATGGCGTCACTCCTCGGTGGCTTCGTCTTCCTGCGATTCTGACGGCGGATCGTCATCCCTTGCAGTCGAGTACCACAGCACGGTGTCCTGTAACCACTGGTAAATCTGTTGCCAGCACTCGGTTGCTTCCTCGTGCACGTCTTTTCTTTCCAGGCGAAAAGGTTGCTTGAAAGCCTCCTCCTGTAACACGCGACCGTTCTGGTCCGTCAGGTAGCAATAGGCGTAGTGGTGCCCGTACTCGACCACCACCCGCCGCACCATCTCGTCCTTTTCAGCGGCTGCCATCACTCCCTCAAGTCGTCGATGAGCTGCTCGATCGAGTCGGCCTGGATGTCGTGCGAGCGTTGAAACCGGAACGAGATCAGATCCAGCTCGGTGGTGCGGTACGATCGCGACGTCGGCTCGTTTCGCCTGTCGGCCAGGTGCTTCTCCCGCAGGGCGGCACAGGCAGCGGCGATTTCCTCGGGCGTCGGGTCTTTGTGCCGCGGCGGTTTCTTGCGGGTGCTGCGGTCCAGACGCAGCGGCAGTTTCAATCGGTCGCGAAGCCGAAAGATCTGGTCTTTCGTGACGCCGAAAAACTGCGTCATCTCGGCGTACGTCGAGCCGGATGACCAGACCTTACGCAGCGTCGCCTGAAACGTGCTACACGCCGTCGAGACTGTGCCCCGCATCTGCCGGCTCCATCCAGTTCATGACCATTCGTTGGCTCGGGTTCAAAAACATCCCGAGCAAACTGGCCTCACGGATGCTCCGATGAAACGTGACGTGCTCGCAGTCCTCGCCGCTGTACGTGCCGGCGAAGAACGCCTCGGGCCGGTAGATCGTGAGCCCTCCGAACGCCGAGCGGCAGGGCAGCGGATCGCTGCCCACCGGCGGCCACCAGTGCGGGAACCAGTTCATGTCGTGCTCGGCCCAGTGGTTCGCCCGGTATGCCCATGCGTCGTAGTGGATTCGCAGCCGGCCTGACGGGGCAGACGACACCGGCACCTCGATGCTGGATACGCTCGCCATGCCCGCGGCCCCCGGCCGGTCCTCGAGGTGAAACAACCCGGTCATGACGCCGTGGTCCGACCAGCCGCCCCACGTATCCAGATCGATGACGATGACCCGGTGCGGCAGGCCCGCTGGCTTGTTGTCCCGCGCCCACGCCTGACAGCGTGCCCTGTATTCAGCGAGGGCGACCGTCCGCCGGCGGGTCTTCTCCGATGACAGCATCGGCCGGTTGTGCGTGACGGTCTCGACGCTGGCGTGTTTACAGGACGCCGCCCACTCCCGCAGGAACTCGGCGGTTCCGTCCTCGGAATCGTTCTCGTAGACGAACGCCCGCCAGTTGGCAAAACGCTCGCCGAGCTGCTCGATGCGTTGGGTGTTGAACTGAATCCACGGCTGCGAGTTGCGGCAGAGACCCACGATCGTGACGTCGGTGCGACTCGCAATCTCTTCGCCGCTGGCGACTGCGTCCCAGTAGAGCGGCGCACATTCGCGGCTCACCGCGGGATGCAGTTGGTCGGGATTATGGGCGGCGAGATCAGCGTGCGTGATGTTCATGGCATGTGTTTGATGTGGTCACAACAGGCGAAGCAAACGGCGTCGCACCGCTCGACGCGACGCGGCAGTTGATCCAGCAGAACGCTGCCGTCAACCTGGCAGATAGGCTCGATGTCCTGATAAGCGAACGTGACGCACTGGTACAGCGAGCCGTCCGCCCCGACCGCCATGAGCCCATCGTGCCGGTTGCACATCTTGCCCTGCGGCGGCGGCCCAGCGAGGTAGACAGCGCCCGGCCCGAGGATCTCGTCCGCCGCGGCCTTGAGATGCGAGACGTCGGACTGCCCGTGCGTGTCGAGGTGGAAGTTTACGCCTGCCAGCGGCAGCGTCTCAAGGAACTCCAGCGTCTCTCGCAGCCGGCCGATCGTGGCGTCGGCGATCACGACCGTGACCCGGGCGTGCCGGTTGCACTCGGCCAGCATGCGAATGGATCGCTCGAACGAGGTCTCCATGCCGCTGCACGGGTGCCAGCTCGCGGTCCACGCCACGCACCTAGCGAGCGACCAGTTCTCGATCATCCGCTGGATCGCGGTGGACATGAGCGTGTTGGACGTGATCGCCCAGCGGTGCGGGATCGCGGCTAGGATCTCGGGCAGGTCTTGCCGCATCAGGGCTTCGCCGCCGCTGATCTCGAGGTGCCCACCCATGGCGTCGTGGTTCGCTTTAAAGAACTCGATGAGCGCCGCCGCATCGGCACGCTCGTCTGACGAGGTGATGCGGTTCTCAAACACCAGACGCTTGGTTGCCTTGTCGATTCCGTACGGGCAGTAGGGGCACTTAGGACCGAAGCTCGTGCCGCTCGGCCCGTAGTTCTGACACGTCCACGCGGGGAACCAGACGAGCTTCATGTGATTCGCACGGTCGTGCGTCCCTGGGTTCCCCACGTGCGTTCCATGACGTGCCTTCCGATCTGGCCATCGTCCTGGTAGGCGATGCCGTTCAGTGCGTCCTCAACACCGCTCAGTAAGTTTTTGTTGTCTGCACGCGGCATGATCGGCTTTCCAGGCTTAAGCGTGCCATCCTTGTTGAAGTGACTTTTAGGACGCACAAAAACCCAATCAATGACCATCGTCAACGGAGCTCTTTCAATCGGCTTGGCACCGGCGGCGATTGCCGCAGCCGCTATTGCGGCGCGATATGCGTGAATCGGGTGCTCACTTGGCACATAGCCGTGCGGCTTGCCTTGCCTAACGACAACCCTGGCCCGCGGCTGCGGCACTGGGTCGCCCGGAACGCTGAACGTGATCGCCATGCCCGCACTGTCGCGGGCTTGTCAAGCGAAGCAGGCGGAGCGCGTTATGCCGACAGCGTAACGCTGCAACTTTCTGGTTTCACGGCCGCCCGGCGCAAAACGGCGGGCCGTTATGCCGCACGCCCCGGCGATATGCAGACGGCAGAAACACTGGTTCTCAGCCCAGTTGTTCCAGTAGGCCGCGAAGTGTCGCAATATCCTTCCTGCCAGCGTCTCCTAGATGGCTGTTCTGGTCACACCATAGCAGCCACCCCAAAGCCCCCCTGATTGCCTCCTCCTCATCGTTGGTCAGAAGTCGCGGCCTCCGCAGCGGGCGGATGTCAGGAAACGCGCAAGCCGAGTTGTCGATATGCACCGACACAGCCACTGGCTGAGAACCAGCGGATGCAGGAGACGGCTCGTTAGTGTCGTTTGGTTTGTTCATGGTCTTCTCCTCGCCGCTCCTGATCCTGCGTGTTCTTACTCAACCCTAGCCATCCGCCGCCGCGGCCCGGTCATCACCATCGTCACAACGCCGACCTCGACGCGGGCCGGCTCGCCCTGCTGCTCCTTCTGCCGGCGGAACATCTCGGCCCTAGCCGCGACCCAAGGCGACAGCGCCAGCGAGTCACGAGACAGCAGATCCTCAGCGTCTGACGGTGCACCGTGCACCTCGTTCACCATTGGCGACACCCGATGTAGGAGCCCGTGGCGGCGTCCGATCTTCCGCAGCGTGTTCGTCGAGATCCCGAGCTGCATGGCCACGTCCTCGGTCCTGAGCGTGTCGTCGTTCCACAACTTGAACATCAGCGGCACGTCGACCTCGATCTTGTTCTTCCCGCGTCGCATGGTTACTCCTTCGCCAGTGGCATGATCACGCCCGTGTACGGGCCGCACTTCAGAAGCACCCGGCTCTGCGGATCCGTGGCGTAGACGTCGACCTGCGGCTCCTCGTCGGCCGGGATCGACTTCAGGAACTCAACCACGTAGCGCGGGTCAACATAAGTTGTGCTTGTCGAACCGGCGGCCACCAGCGGGCACTTCACGGTTGACTCGCCGTACTCCGACGAACGGCCCGAGATGACCAGCGTGTCGGCCGTCCACGCCAAGTCCACGCCCTTGCTCTGCTCGCTCGTAACGATCGCGGCCGACCGCACCGCGGCCTCCAGCTCGCGCACGTTGAGCACGGTGGCCTGCTCGTTGTCTTTTGCCCTGATCAGATCACGCCAACTAGAAGGCAAACGTCCTTCGGTCAGCCGGCCCGTGACGGTCGTGCCGCCCAGGTCAAAACGCACCTCCTTGGCGTTGGCCTCGACCTGTACGCTGCCGTCGCCCGTGGCCATGCCGGCCACAATGTCGAGCACCCGGCAAGGGACCAGCGTCTGCCGGTCGTCCACCGCCTGGTCGGTCTCGGTCTCGACGCACGACAGCCGATGACCGTCCGTGGCGACCCACGTCGGGTTGCCGCCGGCGACCTCGATGAGCACACCTCCAAGAGCGTAGCGGCTCGACTTTATGTCTGTGGCGTACGTCGTGTTTTTGGCAGCCCTAGCGAACTGGTCCGCCGGCAGCCGGCACACAGCCTTCAGATCGGCCGGCTCCCACGTCGGGTATTCGGCCACGTCCTCCGTGGGCAGCGTCCACGATCCGCCGCCGCACTTGATGCTGACGGTGGTGCCGCTCGCCTTCAGCGTCACGTCGTCGCCGCTGGCGGCCTTCACGATCTGCAGAAGCCGGTCGTGCGGCACGAGGAACGCCTCGCAGTGCTCGCTGATGGCACGGTCGATCCGCACCTCGAGGTCCGTGCCCGTGATTAGACCGTCACCGATCCGGCAGTTGGCCAAGATGGGCTTGGACGGCCTGGCCGGCGTCGCCGGCTTGATGGCCATGAGCGCCGCCTCCAGCTCAGTTCTCGGAAGGCGGATTGTAGTACTGGAAACCTTCGGTTTCGTAGCGGTCGCGGTCATTGTGAGAGTCCTTTCTCTTCACTAGGGAGACGCCCACGGCGGTGCCGAGGAAAAACGTCAGTACGTTGAACAGCATCCCGAGGGCGATGCAGGTGATCTCGGAGACGGTCACGACGCACCGCCCTTCTGCGGCCCGTAGTGCAGCTGAAACAGCAGGGCGTTGTCGCCCTCAAGCTGCTCGACTTGGTGGCTGAGCCGGTGCCCTTTCCTGACCAGCTCGGGCAGCGTTTCGGACGTCCACTCCAAGAGCTTCCGCACCTCGTCGTCGATGTCGTCACGCCAAGCGGCCTTCTTGCACAGCTTCGCGAGCACCAGCGGTGCCGGGGCCGGGTACGGGTTGTCAGTCTGCATGGACCACCTCAATCCCACGGGCCTTGCCCTTCGCCAGCCGGATGCGGCCCTTGCGCTCCAGTGCCCTCAGGTGGCACATCACGCCGTTAGGCGACCTGATCGAAAGCGCTGCGGCGATCTCTCTGACGGTCGAACTGTAGAACTGCCTGTTTGCCACAATGAAGTCCAAGACTTCACGCTGGCGAGCGGTAATAGGCAGCGGCTCGGTTGCGGTCTCGGTGTTGCTCACTAGATGCTCCCCCCTTGATTCATTCCGAGCCGCTCATTGAGGTAGCGGCCAAGCCTGTATGCAGTAGCCAGCTCAATCTGCTTGTCGTGCGCCTTCTGGGCGATCAAGTCCACGCCCTCTTGCCACTGAGATGGAATGAGCGTCTCTATGACAGCGCGGATATCGGCCGCCATCTTTTCGTCAGCGGCCTTGTCGATTCGAGTCACGTCACGCTGCTCGTCTGAACCCTTCACCTTGCGGCTGTCGTGGAATCGGCGAAGTCGCTCAAGATGCCGGTACTCTTCACGGAACCATTTCAACTGTGGGTACAGCGTGTCGTTGTTCCGCTTGACGTTACGTATTGCGTCGTACAGCAAGTCTTGATCAAGAGGCTCAAGGTCATCGTGCATCAGCTTCCGCTCTTCATCAGTCCACTCGCACTTTGGCCACAGCTGGTTTATGGCCACACGGTTTTCGTCCCACGTTCTCACAGGTTCCCTCCTGCTGGTTGACGGCCACGGGCTCGAGCATTGGTCTTGGGGTCGGCGAACTCGCCGGCCCTGATCCTGTCCACGTAGTCAAAGAACCTCGTCACCGGCAGCGGCCGGTCGAAGTACTGGCGGCTGGGCAGGCGGGCCAGCGCCTCGCCGGCTCGCTGCAGCCACCCAGGCGTGGCGGCCAGGTCGGCCCAGCCATCAGGGGCCGTCAGGTGCGGCCACGGCTCAGCCCGCTGCGTGAGGTTCCAGGCGGCCGCAAACCGTTCCCACTCGTCGGCTGCCCAGCCTGGCTTGCGAAAGTCATCCTGCCCGGCCGGTGTGTGTGTGTGTGTGTTTTCTCTTACGGGAAGGCTAGGGGAAGGATTAGGGGCTTTCGTTTTGCTTTCGTTTTGCTTTTCGTTTGCTTTCGGCCTGCCGCCCATTCGTCCAGCAAGCGACCGCTTTTCTCGGATCTCTGCAACTGCCAGACGCTCGAGCTCTAGCCGCTGGTGCGTCAGCCTGCCGTCATCCAGCTGCATGAGACGACCGCGGATCGACTGCCAGTCGCCAGACTCGAGACCGCCAGAGATGCGGCTGCAGGCAGCCTCGTCATCGGGGATGCCGCCCCGTGTCCAGGCGTAGCAGAGCAGCCGCATGTACGCGCCGAAGCACGCTGGAGTCATGTCCACGGTTGACGCGATTAGATCGTCGCACCACAGCGGAAGGACGTGGTGGCTATCAGGCTTCCGTGCCATCCGTGGCCTCCTTCTGCTTCATGCGATGCGACGAAGCGGCATTCCCAGGCGGATCGAGCAATGCCACGAAGTAGGCTTCGATTCGCTTCCTGTCGTGCGGCATGCACTCGATCAGTCCAATCATCCTGTCTGCAATTTCAGGACGAGACTTGCTAACACGCTTTGTTACGTCTTCTGACTCGCCAACGTAATGGCAACTGCCGTCTTCGTTAAACGCGAAGTAAACGCCACAGAACGGACGCATTCGTCGCACATCGCAAACGCTGTGCGTAGGCGTTGGAGCGGACGGAAACTTTGGTATCTCGTCAGCAAACAAAAACCGCGATCTCTCCATATGGTCTTGACGTCTTGAGTTGTGCGACAGTTCGCGCATCCATTGCTTCAGAATGTCATCAGGCCAAGGCAACTTTTTGATTTTTCCAAACAGTTTCCCTATCACCACGTCAGAAGAATCTGGTGTGACTTTTGTGCCGTCATCCAAATGCTTCCAATCAAAAGTAATGTGCATCCCATCATCATCGGAGGCAACCTGATAACAGGTCGCGTCCAATGGACTTGCCTCGTGGTCTATCAACGCAAACAAATGAAGCATGGTGAACCCGAAAGGAGCGCGAAGTATGCTGATCGTGTTGTTCGGCCAGACGGCGATCACTAACGGCATGCCCTTGCCCTCCACACCCGCTCCGGCCTTCCGCTCGCGCTCGGCCTGGTCGTGCCCGTCGTCTCCACCAGCCCGGCCCGTGCGAGCCCGTGCATGCGACGTGCGACCTGCTGCTCGCTCAACCCGCAGCGGCCGGCGATCTCGTCCTTGGTTCCCGGCCCAGCGGCCAGCGCCTCGAGGATCTTCCGCTCATGGTCGCCGCGAAACTCGCGGGCCATGGTGCCGGCGATCTTCGACGTCACCGGATCGGTGCGCCTGAAGAGCGGCAGATCCGCCACGCTCTCGCTGTAGTAGTCGCTCATGATTGCCATCCTTGGTTCAAGCTCACGCCGCCGGAGTCGCGCCGACGAGTTGCGGGTTATGAGCCCGCCTCCGCACTCGCTCGTGAGTCAGCTGCGGCCAGCGTGGAAGCAACACGCGGCGCAGCGGTTTGTCTGCTAGCCGTCGCTCATTGGTCCGGGTTTGTATGACACTGGCAGCGTCGATGGCCGTGGCCCGGCCATGCTGTTGACGATTCGCGTGTATTCGCTGAGCAGGCTGGCGTACCGGCTCGCCTGGTCGTCAGCGTCCTCGCCAAGCCGCCTGACGGCGGTTGCCAGCTTCGGCTGCCCGATGCTTGCCAGCCGTTTGGCAACGTCTTCGTGCGTCAGCCTCTCGGTGGTGTTCACGTAGATCGCCATCAGTCGGACTCCTCCTGTGCGGCGACCTGCTCGAGCACAGGCAGAGCCACTTCGCACAGCGTGCGAAACGACAGCAGCTCTTCAGCAGGCGTCTGCTCGTTCTGGGACAAAGCAAGCCGCATCACCTTGGCGATCGAGCGGGCGGCCAGTGCGTTTTGGTCGCTCATGCCGTCACCTCGCTGTCGGCAGCCTCGTGCGGAAAGTCCGTGCCGCTGTCACCGGCCTCGACGGTGAGGGCCGCAACGGCCGGCTTGCCGGCGTAGCGCCGGTGCTGGGCGGGCTCCTCGCTATTGAACGTCACGCGGACGCTAGGGCTGGGCCGCATGCGGTCGGCCTCATCCGGGTCGACGATGCCCGAGAACCCGAAGGCGTAGCGGATCGCCTGAATCGCGGCCTTGTGCCGCAGCATCCGGGCCGGCCACTTCTTCCACGGTTCCGTGCCCTGCCTGCACTCGGCCAGGTACTCGGTGACCTCGACCGGGTGGGCCCGGTCCTTGCGGTGCACCTGCGCCGTGATGGCGACGAGCTGGCCGTCATCGCTGAGACGGTCCACGAACGTGATGCCGTCGTAGGCCGCGTGGTTGTTCGCCATCGTCATCCACCCGTCGATGCCGACGATGGGCTGGATGCCGCCGCCCCGCGTCGGGAAGGCGTAGATCTCGCGGGTCACCGGGTTCAGCCCGTACTCGTTAGCCACCAGCAGGAAGGCAGCGAACTGCTCCTTGGTCGCCTTGTCGCAGCCGCAGGTTGCCCTGACGGTCTGCTCGAAGGCGGCCGGCTCCATGCCGAACTTGGTAGCCATTGAGAGCAAAATGCTCTTGCGGTCCTGCGTGGTTGCGATCTGTGTGGTCATTGGTGTCCTTTCCGTTTTCTGGAATCTGGAAAGCCGCGTCACCGTCCTGGCTCAGCGGCACTGTGCGTCCCTGCGTCCCCGGTTCCACCGGGTCTCCGTTTTTGTGGTGGTTGATTCCCTCTTGCGAGGCGTGCGGTTGTGTACAGACCCCTTTGGGGGGCCAAGAATAAAAAGGTTGGGGGGGGGGGCAAGTCTCGTGCCAAATGCCCAGCAATTCCAGCCGTTTTGTGCGTTACCAGCCCTCGCCGTACCGAGCCCGCATGGCGTTATCGTGCTCGTCCTCACAGCCGGCCTTGCGGGCCGCAGCGGCGTTGTGACTGCCGGGCTTCCCGGGCGTGGACAGCGGCGTGTTGATGCGGCACGGCTCGACGATCCGCTCGAGCTCCTCGAGGTACATGAGCAGTCGGCCCTCGGGCGTGTTGACGAGAAATGCCCCGTCCTCCGGGCCATGCACGGTGCCCTCCTGGTAGCCGCCGCCAAAAGCTCGCGGGCAGCGGACGCGATCGCCGGGCTTGGGCTTCCACACACTGCCGTACATCTCAGCCATAGCGGCCTCAGCGGCAGCGGCTTCGCGGTGGTGGGGATCGGTACTCATCGTGGGTGCCTCCTGCGGTTTGGGTTGCGTACTGTACGTCTGTTCCTTGAAGAGTCAAGCAGGCAAAAACGGCCGCAAAACAAGAGTTTGCAAAGTCGAATCCGTGTACACCATTCCGTATCGCTAGCGTTAGTTCACTCAACCAAGCTGGCCCGCGGCGAAGATCCGCAGCACTACCAGCAACAGCTCGAACCAGACCTCAGCGTTCATCGCACCACCTGTGTCGGGCCGTGCCTGTCATCACCGTGATGACGAGCGGCACAGTAGCGTTATCGTTAGTTCGCAGTCAAGAACACCCGCCTCAGATTTTTGGACGGCACAGACTACCGAGATTTCCGGCGTTTGCGGATGGGCTTTGGGGCCTCGCGCTGGCCTACGCTGCGGACGGACAGCGAGCCGCGTAGGGCTCGAGCTGCTCCCGCGTCGACCAGCCACGCCCGCTCGCCAGCCTTCCAGCCGGCAAGGTCGCCCCGCCCCAGAAGCAGTCGGATCCAGCCGACGGTGCAGCCGGCGGCCTCTGCGGCCTCGGCAACTGTCAGCCACTCTTTGTCCGGCGATGCCACAACCATGCCCCAGAATGTATCGACAGCGTTAGGTGAGTCAAACCGCCGAGAAGCCAACTCTTCGCACGTCGCCGGCAGCACGTCCGAAACGACGCCGCCGGCATCTCGCATTGCCCCTCGCACTCGAAAGTCTGTACAGTATGGAACAGCCCGCCAAGGGCAGATTGTTCCAGCGGACGGGGTGCAGATTGGACAACTGTACACGTACCGTAAACTAGCGTCCCTTGGCAAAAAAGGAGACGCCGAATGACCCTGCGAGAACTACTGCTAGACCGAGTCGCGCCGCTGAAGAATCTGTGCGACAGGACCGTTGCCATGTACGAGGCAACGCTCGACCGATTCCGCGACTTTCTGGGCCACGAGCCGACCGTCGATGATCTCGACGACCTGACCGCGGCCAAGTTCCTGCGCTGGCGTCAGACGACGCAGCATAGCAGGTTCAAGATGATTAGCCCGGCGAGCCTCGCAAAAGACTCTGCCCACCTGCGAAGCCTGTGGACTTGGCTCGCCAAAAAGCGCTGGAAGAAGACCAACGGCGAGCTGCTCGAGTTCCCCGACTACGCCCGTCCCCGCGTTCCCAAGCCCCGCCCTGTGGCCTACACGGTCGACGAGCTCAGCGCCCTGGTCAGAGCCGCCCGGCATCGCAAGGGCCTCGTAGCGGGCAAGCCGGCCGCCTGGTACTGGCTGACGAAATTGCAGGCCATGTTCCAGACCGGCGAGCGTATCGGGGCCGTGCTGGCCCTGCGGTGGCGCGAGGTCGATCTGGAGCGGTGCACCATCACGTTTCTCGCAGCAACCCGCAAGGGCCGCCAGGAGACGATTACGCGGCAGATCACGCCCGAGCTGGCCCGGCTCATGGCTGTGCATCAAGGCCCGGCGGACGCCCTGGTATGGCCTTGGCTGGAGGATCGGAAGATTTTGAGCTGCTATGCCAGCCTCAAGGTGCTGTGCCGCACGGCCGGGGTCCCGTACCACCCGTTTCACAGCATCCGCAAATCGACTGCGTCATACCTCAAGCTGGCCGGCAAGTCGGCCAAGAAACAGCTCGGGCACTCCTCTGAGGAAATGGCCGAGACCCACTACTACGACGAGCGAATCACCGGGGTCGAGTCGGCCCTCGACTTCCTGCCGCCGCTAGACCTGACCGGGCCGGGTACCTAGAACAGCGTGTCCTTTGGAGTGGCTGCAGTGATCCTCGCCTTCGCGATCTCAACGTATTCCGCCTCGCGTTCGATGCCGATGAACCGGAAGCCCTCGGCCACGGCTGCTTTGCCCGTGGAGCCGGAGCCCGCGAACGGGTCGAGCACTACGCCGCCGCGTGGCGTCACGAGCCGGCAGAGGTAACGCATGAGGGCGGTGGGCTTGACGGTGGGGTGATGGTTGCCTCGCGGCCGTGGTTTCATCTCGCGCGGCTCGTTCGTGTAGGGCAGCGTTCCGTGCCGCTTGTCGCCGTGGGCCACACTCTGCTTGATCGTCTGCGGAAGCCCCTCGCACCCTTCATCCCGATCCGCCTTCGACGCTTTCGCGCAGTAGAAGAAGCGGGCGGCGGAGCCAAAGTCGTGATGGCCTTTACCACCAGGCCGCGTCCAGCCGCCTGCGTAACCAGGCTGCGATTCGCTGGTGGCGTTCTGGCCTCCGCTCTTTGTGACCGGAAACAGCCCCACCACCTCCTCGCTGCCGTCGTGGATCAGGTTGGCGGGCCAGCGGCCTGTGCCAGCTTCGTCCTTTGCTTCACGTTCGTAGTTCGCGCCGCTCATGGATCGATCTTCGCCGGCCTTGCTGCCGGTCTTACTCCAGCCGCTCTCATTTTGTGTTCGCACACCCACCCTACACCCATCCACATTGATCCCGCCCGTGCCCCACGTCAACACATTCTCCGCCACCGTTCCGGGCAGCGGTTTGCGGGCCACGATGATCGGCTCCCATGCGGGCTTGAGGGCCGTGCCCCAGCCGGACCACTGGCGGGCGGCGTTGGTGGCGGGGGTGGTTGCCATCGTGGTGCCAGAGTGATCGAAGCCGCAGTAGCTTCCGCCGTGAGCAACGCCGGAATGATTCTGAATATGCCCGCCGGCGTACACCTTCGGGCCGGCTGTCTCCCGCTCCGCCCCAGCCGCCTTGTCAATCGCCTTGCTCACGTCGTGCGACTTCGGAAAGCCGCTGCCGTACACCCACATCACACAATCCCGAATCTCCCAGCCCGCATCTTCGATGGCACACGCGAGCCGGTGATAGGTGCGAGTCCCGCCAAACGCCAGCAGGTGCGCGCCGGGCTTCGCGACTCGTAACGCCTCCGCCCAAAACGATTGGCCAGGTACACCGTGATCCCAGCCCTTGCCCATGAACGACAGCCCATAGGGCGGGTCGCAGACGATCGCGTCAACGCTCTCGGCGTTGAGTGTCGCCATGACTTCGCGGCAGTCGCCGTGGTGAATCGTCCATGACATGCAGCCAGATTGGCGACACCGTCAAGCCGGGCAAGCGGGGAGGCAACGCGGGGGAAAGGACGAAACCCTACGCTGCCTCAACCCGCCGCCCGGCTCAGTCTCGGCCCTGCCAGTACGTGATCCGCTCCTCGGCCCGGGCGAGCTCGCACAGGAGGCGGGCTCGCTCGGCCAGCAGCCGTAGCACATCGGCCGCCAGCGTGCCACAGGTGCCCGTGTAGGCACCCTGGAACTTGCGGGCCCGGTGCTCCATGCGGACCAGGTCGTTTTCAGTCAGCGGCTGCGGCACCCTGCTCCTCCTGGTACAGCAGCAACGCCAGCAGGCTGTAGGACGCCAGATCCAGCAGCGTGTCCTCCACGCCCTCGTGACCGAGCCGGCCCGTGGCGTTGAACGTGGCGAGCCGCGTGACCTTGTCGCTGAGACGCACCATGGCACCCTTCCACGGCGCGATGCCCACGAACGCGGCACCGTTTCTGATGTTCAGAAGCGGATCCTCGCCGCTCGGGCAGCCGTAGTCCTGCGACTTGCCAGCGTGCATGGCCTTCAGCCGGTCGCACAGGTCGTAGAACGCCTGGCTAGTTGGGTGCGTGCCGTCACGCAGCACCGAGTCTCCACGCCACGCCTGCGAAAGCACCGCGGCAGCACACTGCTGCGCCGGCTCGCAGCCTGCCAGCGGCGGCGGCTTGTAGCCGATCAGCTTCTCGTCGGCCGGGTCGGTGTTGTCGAGCCGGTTCTTCACGGCGGCCCGCAGTGCCTGGTTGGATTCCTCGAGCGTGGTGCTCATGTCTTCGCCTTTCGCAAGTCTCGGTCGCAGAACAGCGGGTACGCCCGCGTCACCTCTTGTCGCCCGTGGTCCACGATGACCATTCCTTGGCACGGCCGCTCCGGTGAGGCGACTCGCTCAGCGTATGGCGAGTGTCCAATCACGCTTCCGTTGGCGACGTAGCGAGCACCACGCAGCCAGCCCCAGCAGTGGTAATGCCCGAAGATCGTCAAGTGAGCCTTGCGTCCTGCGTCCCAACGGGCGATCGCCTTGCTCGCCGGCAGGGCCAGGCCGTAGACGCCGCCTGCGTACCGGATGCTGTGGCCGTGCGTCGTGCGTAGCAGGAACCCGTCGAGGTCGACGTAGCCGAGGTGCCCTTCTGCGATCTGCCACCGCACGTTTTTGTTCGTCTCCTCGCGGGCCAGCGTGAAATACATCAACTGCTCCCACGAGTGATCCAGCTCGGTAGCGATACGGTTTTTCTCAGTGCTTCGCCCGTGGTTGCCGGCGTTGGTGCAGACGATGACCTCGTCGGCGTGCTGGGCCACGCTGTTGATCAGCGCCCGCAGCCGCTCGGCAATCCACCGCGTGGCGTTCATCGGCGATAACTGGGCCACCTCAACGCAGTCCGGGTGAATGTGGCCAGTAATCAGGTCGCCACCAATCCAGATGACGACCCGCCGGATGTCCGCCTGGTTCCGCTCGTGCTCAAGGCAGTCGAGGAACCGCTCTTCAATCTCGGCGATCCGCAGTTGGCATACGTCGAGGCTGTAGTCGTTCTCGCCGTTGACGGTCTCGGGCAGCACCCGCTCTTCGGCATGCACATCGGACAGCATCAAGATGGCCGTGGCGTCGTGCTTAGCCCGCTTCTTGTGAGCCTTGACAGTTTTGGTCAAGGCCACGGGCGTTACGCCTTGCAACGCTGTGAAACGGTCGGCCCGCTCACGCTCGGCGTCCATGGCCTGCAGTGCCGCCTTGTACTTCGTCCGCAGCCCGGCCAGCTCGGCCCGCAGCCGGGCGAGCTCGGCGTCGGCCTGCAGCTGCTGCTGGGCAGCAGCCGCGGCGGCCACCTCGTCGCTCAATCTTTTGGCGTCAGCCATTGTGCCAGCCTCGTCGGGTCAGCGGTTTTCCATCCATGCTCTTGGCAGCGAGCAAACAGGAGCTTCGCCAGCTGCAGGGCTTTCAAGGTTCCGTACTCGCCGGCGTGAAACCGCTGCCTCACATCAAGCATTTCGGCAGCGGCCTCGGGCGGCAGACGATCCCACCACGTCTTTCGGCCGATAACCTTTGGGACGTCGGACAGGATCTCGTCAGCGAGGCTCATGGTCAGACTCCCGGTAGCCAAGCATCTTGAGCACACGCCGCTGCACACGCGCCAGCTCGGTGATACTCTCCTCGCTGATGCTTGGCCCGAGGACCGCATGGGCGATCTCGTGCAGGATCGTCTCGAGCCGCTGGCCACCGGTCAGGGTTTCGTCGATCAGAATCCGGGGACGCTTGGCGTTGTCAAAAAACGTCCACCCGCAGGCGTCACCCTTGAGCCGGGTGAACCGCAGCAACCACCGCTTGCCGTCGATTGTGACGTCGTGGTCCTCGGGCATCGGTCGTCCTTTCGCCCGCACTATGGCTGGGCTGTCAACCGATCCCGATGCGGCGGCCGAGTGCGTTAAGAGCCTCGGCCCTGCCCTTGCATCCGCAGTCCTTGACGCCAAGAGCCCTGCTCACACGCTCGGGCGTGATGCCGATGGCAGAGAGGCCCGCGGCCACCATGTCGCCCAAGCCGCGGCGGGCCGGTTCGTGATTCGCGAACCGCGAACGTAGCAGCTCGAGCAGCTCGTTCTTGGCGTCGGCCTCGGGCACGTCCTGGCGGTACATCTTGTCGAGGTGCAGGAAGTGCTGGCCGAGCACCTTGGCGTTGGCTCGCAGGGCCGGCTCGCACAGGTCGGTCGGCAGCCAGTCCGGGCAGCCACCGTCCCGCACGAACCGCTGCGGAACGATCGCCGTGGCGGGCTCGCCAACGTCCCGCATGATGGTCAACGCCGGCCACGGCTGACCTTGGTTGTTGCCCTGTGCCGCCACCAGGCGGCCGGGGTAATCGTCGACACACCACGGCCGCACCGGAATCATGTCTTCCTCAAGGAACATTCGTACCGGGCCGTCGCAGTACCGGTCGAGGGTCATGCCTATCACCGGGCTGATGGCGGGCACCTCGAGCACGTCGCAGGAGCACTGCGGATCCGCCCCGGTGTAGAGAACGGTGGCCACGTGCGGAGTCGTGAGCGTGGCGGACACGGCCGAACACCACACGCGGGCGATCTCGGGGCGGCCTGCGGTAGCGGTCAGGATGTTCATGCGATGCTCACGCTCGGAGTGGTCACGCAGGGGATGCCGAACTGCTCTCCGAAGCACGTAAGCGTTACTGCTCCTGTCCGCGGGCAGTACGTTCCATCAGCCTTGGCCGTGGACGCAAATGGAATGGCGGCCGTAAATCCATCTGAGGCCGCCTGTTGCGTCGCCGCGCAATAGGCACACACGCCCATGTCAAAAAACCACCCGCACGGAGTGCAGGAAATCTGAGCACTTACGATCAGATACGAGTCGTCAGGAAGGGTCTCCTGTGCAAAACCAAGAACACCCGGTATTGGCACAGTGGCCGTGACTGTCATGCCGCAGAATGACACCGAGATTGAGACTTGAGTCGGGCACGAAGTCGCGCAGCACTTGCATGGCAACTTGCGGGCGTCGCCGCGCTCTTCCATGAACACTTTGAACGTGTAAGGGTCCGGCTTGTGCATGCGGACCTTGTTCGCGATCGTGCGAGCGACATAGTCAGGCATCACGACGCCGTAGTGCAGGTGAACACGTCGTACCACGTCAGGCAGCCGTAGGAACCGTGCCCTAGAATCTGCGTCTTCTCAGCGGCGTATCCCGTCAGCGTCGTCCAGTCGATGCCGTCCATGGTGTGAGCGCAGGTGAAGCAGCTCCCGTGCATCTCAATCTCGACCGCCACATTGCTGCCAGCAGCCTTGGTGAACACTACATGCCGTTCGCACGACTGATTGTCTGGCGTGGCCACCACCGGCGTGGTCCAGTTCATGACGCTGACAGTGTTGGTCGTGCCAGTCAGCGTGACCGTTTTGAAGGAGCCCGTCTGCCATGTTCCCGTGAACGTCGCGAGCCTGGCCGGGACGCGATAGATGTCGGGGCTGGAGTGTATGCCGTCCTCAACGCGGTCGCCCTGCTCTACCTGCCGCACCACCTTGGCGATTCGCTGAGCGGACTGCCTTGAAAACTTGACGAACTTCTGCCCGGCGTCCTGTCCGGGTCCATTGTCCGCGGCTTGGCCGGCCATGGTCAGCCCTCGACGATGGAGATGACCAGCTGCGTACCGGTGACATTGCTGATGGCGGCATAGTTCCCGGCCGCCAGGCGGCCGATGGCAGCTTCACCGCCACGAAGCGAGACCGTGGGCACCAACGTCCCGGCCGACAGCTGACCGAACGAGACGGCCGCAGTGCTGATCGTCGAAAGGTTGCGAGCGAAGAACAGGCCAACGCTCGACAGTGTGGCCGTGCTGATCGCCACTGTGCCGGCCGCATTGGTCCCAGGCGTGAGCGTATAGGTAGCAAGCCCGCTGGCATTACAGCTGGCGGTAACGCCCGATGCCACGAGCGACTGCGACAAGGCTCCGCGATTGACGGCAGCGCTGATCGTGTACGTGATATCTGCCATGTCTGCTCCTTACGGTTGAGTTGGTTGCCCGAAGTAGTCGTTAAATGGCACTTCTCGCTGCACCCGTCGCTCAAGGATGTCGGGAGCACCAGACTTGATCGTGCCGTCTGTGTTCAGAGGTTGCGGGTTACTTGATGGCACCCGCTCGCTGGTGTCGGGATCGACGACGTACGCTCGCTTCTTCGTGCCGCCCTCTAGATAGTTCCAGCCGACGTTGGGCAGCTGCAGGTTCCACTTGTCGGGCCGATACTCCAGGCTCACCTCGACTTGCCAATACCGAATCTCGGCCTCATTGACAACCTCCACGGCCGGCTGACCAGAGATACCGCCGCACTTCCAGGTGCCTGGCGGGCCTCCCAGATAGGTGTCGCTGTTGATGCTGTTGGCCACGGCCTGGGCAAGCCCGTAGTCAAACGTGGCGCGGTTGCCGCTGATGCTGGCCTGCAGCGTTGAAATATCCGTGGTCGCCCCCTCAAAGAAATCGTTCGCAGAGTTTTGCAAGGGCTTGAGCGTGCCGCCGTCGTAGTAGTACAGAGCAGGCACGCTCAGACCACCGGTGGTCCACTTCCAGATGTCGGGCCGAGCCAAGGGGTTCTGGTCGGGGTTCTGCTGCTTGGGCAGCTCGTAGTCCCACGTCACCTCATAGTGCCAACGGGAGCCGCTGTAGTTGCTCACCGAAGCATTCATCGCCAAGCAGTAGAACGCCTCGGGGTGAGGGTTCAGGAACGAAACGCCAGGTGCGTTAACGATGTCGGTCTGCGGCGTGGTCGGGTCATTGACCTCGACCACCCACTTGCGCTGAAAGACAGGCGGCTCGCCGAACTTTCGGCTTGCCGAGACCGTGGCCAGCTCGGTGTATTTGACGATGCCCATTACGCCGCGGCCCCCAAGATGTCGACCTTCTCCTGCTGCAGAGCCCGCAACTCCTTGCGGATCTCCTCAAGCTTGGCATTAGCCTTGCGGTTCTCTTCGATCGCTGGATCTTCACGCCCAGTGGCCAAAGCGATGAACTGGGCCATACCCTCACTGGAGCGGATGTCGTTCGCCTTCAGGGCCTCGTTGGACTTCCCGTTGAGGGCGGCCGACTTGCCGGCCTCAATCTCTGCAATCTGCCCTTGCTTGTCCACCATCTTCTCGTCAATGTCGGCCGCTTTCTTGGCTGCCTCGTCTTGACGTTTCTTCGCATCGGCTGCGTCTTTTTCAGCCTTGGCCTTGGCCGCCGCAGCCTCACGAGCAGCCTTCGCGTCGGCCTCTTTCTGTGCTCGCTCCCGCTCGCGTTCCGCTTTCGCCTCCGGATCGTTCATGCGATTGCGTGCGTTAGCAACAGCTCGACTCGCTGGGCCTTCGGCACCTTGGGCGGCGTTGCCGCCAAAGATGGCCCGGCCTGCTGCAGTGGCTGCGTTGGATGCAGCACCTTCCATCTCCCTTGAGTTCTGGTCGGCCTGCTCCTTGGCATTCGCCGCCAAGTCCTTGCCGAACTGCTCAAGGTCGCTCGACACCCACGAGCCAATGCCTTCCAAGAACTTGCCCAAGCCCATGGCCAGCACGTTGCCGGAGATTTGGAACAAGTTAAACCCTGCCCGCAGCGTCTCGGCCACGGCCGTGAACACGTTGCCCGCAAACTCAAACACGGCTCCTACTTCCGACAGAGTCACCCCAAACCCGTCAAACGATGCCATGGCATTGTCAAAGATTCCGGCGAAGTAGTCGGCCACGTCCAGCAGGGCGTTTGAAATCGTGTCGGCAATCGTGCCGTTCTGTCCGCCGATGTTGTTCCACTCTTCGACGAACGCCAAGAAATCATTGGCAAGAGACTCGACAACCGGCGCGAGGTTGCCGACGACCTGGCCGACGATGCCTTCAAAGGTTGCCTTCACCATGTCTAAGGCGTCGTTCATTGAGCCGATAGCCTCGACTTGATCCGCACCGACAACGGCACCGAGCCGACGCATCCGCTCTTCTACCTCGGCCAGGTTCTGGTTCATCAAGGGAAGAAGCTCGACGCCTGACTTGCCGAACAAGGACACGGCAGCCGCAGCCCGCTCGGCCGGCGTCGACAGCGCGGAGATTGCCTGCTGGATGGCTCGGAACTGCTCCTCTGGCGACATGGCCTGCAGCTGCTCAAAGTCCAGGCCAAGCTTGGTGAACGCTTCGGTGTTGCCGCTTTCGGCGGCCTGCCCGATCACGGTCGTTAGTTTTTGCAGCGCCGCCGCGCCGTTCTCCACGCCAGCCAGACTGGCTGCCATGTCGAAGACTTGCAGAGATTCCACGCCAATTCCAATGCGATCGGATAAATCGTTCATGGCGTCAACAGATGACGCCACGGAAGATGCGTAGTTAAAAGCCGTGCTCGCAGCGGACGTGAACGCATTCGCTGCCATTCCGACACCCTTGGCCACCACTGAGCCAATGGCAAGAGTTTTTAAAGCGCCGACGTCGCGAGAAACCTTTTTTGCAGCGTCGCCAATTTTGTCCAATTGCTTAACGGCTTCGTTAACGCCGCCAGCCATCTTGGCGGCGTTAGCCGACAGCGTAAAACCGATACCGATCGTGGCCATGCGTCACCGACTGAGTTTGCTGAGTTCCGCTGCAATCTGTTCTGGCGTCATTGGCGGTTTGGCAATCGGCATGAAATCGTCTTCCCTCGGCGGCCTGCCTCGTCCGCAATATGGGGCCAATGTTGCGGCCACGATTCGTGCTGTCTGTCGCCACTCGCCGCCCAAAGGATTAACGTACCGATGAAATGCCAACCATCTCCGATACTCAGTAACGTCCATGCGTTGCCCGAGCTCCCGCACCGTCATGCCCAGGTGACCGGCCAGCAGCAGCGGGAACGCATCCAGCGGCCGGTCAATCAGTTTTTTCCAATCTCCTCGATGTCTTTCTCGTCAAGCTCGTTGTGCTTCTGAGCGATTTTGAACAACCGAGCCCCGACAGTGCCGCTGATTCTCTTGAGCTGGTCGCTCGTGAAGATCTCGACGCCACGATCGTCCACAAGGCACTTGGCCAGGTAGCGGGTGCGGTAGTCGTCCACGCCCTCACCCTTGGCTCTCAGGCACGCCAGCTCCCACGCCTGCAAGTCACCAAGGGGCAACGCCCGGATGAACACGTCACGCTTCCATTCAGGGACGTGAACTCGCACGCTCGCGTCGCTGTCCACCGCCAGGATCTCGTCGGCTAGTCCCACGTCACGCTCCTACCTTGAACGACACGGAGTACAGCTGCAGCTCGCCCACGCTTGCCGACCATCCGAGGTTCTGAAAAATGGCCTTGGAAAACGAGAACGAGATGCCAGTGCCAGTGATAGATAACGCAGCCGTCAAGCCGACGTTGGTGCTGGACATCGCGGCCGACCCGCGAAGAGTGCACGAGATGCTGCCGAGATCGACGTCGGCAGGCGAGAACGACTTAATGCGAGACGCTTGCGTGCGGGGCGTGACTTCGACGGCATCAGACGAGATGCCATCGACGCTGACGCTCACGAGCTCGCCGAGCGTTACGCCATTCCAGGTGACGGTCGTGCCCTGCGTTACGTTTGCCACGACGGCCTCCCGTCGTTAGCTCTTGACCTTGAAAGTCAGGGACTGCTTGACCAGCTCGCCCACAGAGTAGGCCACGCTCGAAGACGAGACCGTGGCGGTGTACGTCGCGGCGGCGAACGACAGCACGCCAGATGCGCCAATCGCCACCGCCGTCACGCCGTACGCCTCGCAGCTGATCTCATTGTCGATAAGCGCCGGCGACTGATAGGTGCGATTGGCACCGCTGGCCAATCCGAGGTGCGAGTTGTCGAGCAGGTCTCCGCCCGGCGTCACGGTGACGCTGGTGACGGTGTACGTCGAGCCCGCGAAAACGAAGTTACTGCCCTGCGAATCTGCGGCCATTTGGCATATCTCCTAGTGACTCGTGGGCTTTAAGCCCCACTTAAAACTTATGGGCGAAAAGGGCAATCCTTGCAGAGTCAATACTTGCCGTCTTCCAAGTCTTTCTTTGCTTTCTGGACACCAATCTGCAGCTGAGCGAGCAGCACGCTCTGCATCGTGGATTTGCTGGAATCAAACGCTTTTTGGAGCGGATGGTAAGCCGGCATGGCACCAAGCCCACGGCGAGGATCAACAGACGCCAAGAACGCCAAGGGGTATGGCGGCTGTGTTCCAGACTTGGTGCTTTGGAACGGGCCGCTTGTGTTGTACGAACTCATGACAACTTTCTTGTTGGGATCCACGGCCTCCTTGGATCTGAGCACCAGTGTCTGTCGAAACCCGTTCACGGAAGCGCGACTAGACTTGACTTTCTTGCTTTTGCCGGGGAACCGGCGCTTGGTGCCAAACTCAACCAGGTGCGAGTGAAACGCTCGGTCGTTTCCGACTTTAATCTTGCCGCCGGGCACCTTCTTTGAATCGCCTGTGCCACTTCTGCGATATCCCACAACTGCAACCGGCACCATCATGTTCATCCGATTGCGGGTGTAGACCTTGGTTTTCATGGCAACGGCGCGGGCTAAGTTGCCGGTCTTTTTGCCAAGTCTTCCCACCTGACGCTCAAGGGCAGACTTGCCCCAGTATGCAGCTTTCTTGACGGCCATAAGGCCGTATCGCCGCATGATCTTGTCGGGAAACGTCCGCAGCTCGTCCTGCAACTTCTTGATCTCGTCAGACGCCAACGAGGCGCGGACCTCTGCGTGACCGGCAACGCCAAGCGCCGTCTCAATCATTACGTTGCCTCATTGATGCGGAACTCGTACGTCTGCTGCACGTTGTAGTAGGGCAGCATCTGGTCATCGGCCGGCATGTCCACGCCATCGGCTTCGGTCTGCAGCGTGGTCCGCTGAATCGTCACGCCGGCTGTGGTCCCCGTCCACCCGTCCACCGCCAGGCGGACAGCTCGAGCGATCGACTTCACCGACGTGTAGGACGTCCCGTAGGTAGTCAGCTGCATCGTCACCACGGGATTGCCGACGTTGCCCGCGAGCGACTGCGGACGCTCCACGGCCGTACGCTGAAACACCACCAGCGGTAACGGCGTCCCCGTGGGGGCAATCAGCGGAAATACCCGCTGCCCGATGAGCGACGAGACGGCCGTCTGGCTCGTCAGGCGCTGGTACAAAAACGCTTCGGGTGCTTCGGGCAGGCTCATCCGTCATCCCTCTTTTCAGTGCAGATGATCTCTTGATGCCAGAGCCGTTCTTGCTCAATGACCTGGCCAATCTCCAGAACGCGGTTGCGGTAGAGAATCCGCATGGCACCCGTTACGCCGGACAAGTAGCGGATCTTGACCCGGTGCGTCATGAAGCCAACGGTCTCAGCAAAGCGTTCTGTCTCCCTGGCGGACAGCGACTCCACCGATGCCCACACGGTGGCGAACGTAGACCACGCCAGCACGGTCTCGCCCACCTCGTTCTGAGTCTTGGCGGCCTGCTGAATCGTCACGCGGGTCCACATGTCGCCTGCTGGCAGTGGCATCAGCGGTAGCTCCCCCAGCGAATGGTGTCGAGCATCGCCTTGACGCCAAACGGCACCTCGGTCAGCGCGGCCTCGGCTGCCGCGTCGCGGTTGCTCCACAGGTGCGACACGATCATGAGGACGGCCGATTTCACCGGGGCCGGAACGCTTGTGCCGTCTGCGGAGTAGCCGGCGTACCACGTCACGGTGGTGCTGTTCTGGTCCACCAGGTGGGAAGGCCACGTCGTGCCATACAACGGCCGGCAGACGCCCGGGGTGGCCTGCCGGTCCACCCGGTACTCCGTGGCGTCCAGCGTCGCCGTAGAGGCCCCAGCGGATGGCGTGTAGGTGATCGTGACCGCCGTGGCAGTGCCAGACTGCACCATCGGCGGCCTGGGAAGTTCTACGTCCAGATTGGGCACCGTGCCCTGGCGGCCTTCGATGTTGTTTCCATCCGCCTTCAGCCCGAACTGCACCGGGCTGCCCACGGGGCCGTAGAACGAATCGAGCCGCATCGTCCACTGCGTCGTGCAAAAGGTGCGGTCGGTGTAGTCCTCGGCCCACCGGGTGGCTGCCGTGATCAGATTGCCGATTAACGCATCGTCGTCTGTGTTGTCGATACGCAGGTGCAGCTTGGCCTCGGCCAGCGTCACCGGGTTATTGGCGGGCTCGGTGGCCCGCACCAGGCTGCGATACCTCATCGGGCCTTCCTCCCTCTACGCCGCGTGGCGTCGGCCGTTTCAGCGGCCCGGTTCTCCACCATCGCCACCTCGAGCAGCTGCGGCTCGTCGGCGACGATCTCGACCGCCCCGGCGATGACGAGCGACTTCGCCGGCCCCTTTGGATATTCAATGATGTCGCCCTTGCGGTACGCACCGTGGGGCCGCAGGAACCGCAGGCGGACGTGGTCAGGTTGCATTGCTGGCGTCTCCGTGCTCGACAGATCCCCACGCCTCGGCCGGGCGACGTCCGCCCTGACTCCAGTAGTGGCTGGGTGTTTGGTAGACGGGTTTCAAGTCGCGGCCCGGCCACGTGAACTTAAGCTCGGCGTGGCCAATCGCCACCTGCGGGGCAATGCCCAGCGTGTTGCCGGCTGCCTTGAACTGCTTCCAGAAGTGAATATCGGGGTCCACGCGAGTCACTTCGCCAGCAGGGGCATCGCCCCAGTGGCCATCCGGCCGCGGCGTACCGAGGAACCACGGGGATGGCGTGCGCTTCAACGCCTCGCTGCGGATGAGCGTGCACCCGAAGTGAGCGGTCGCCACCGGCTGCACCACCGCCTCGAACCACGTATTGGGCAGCTGCACCAGGCCGATGGTGCCGTCGTGCCCCTCGGGCGTGAACATGGGCACGCCTTCGTCTCGCTTCGTCTGCAGCGGGGCCACGGCGTCAAACCCGCTGACCATGGCTGCGGTCATCAGCCGCTGGATGGTGTCGGCCTCAAAGACGCTGTCAAAGTCGATGACAAGCACCCAGTCGGTGCGTTCAATCATGTCGAGCAGCACACGATCAAGGCACTGTTCCCAGAACGCCCCGGTGAACTTGGTCGGCCGGATGCCGAGCGGCATGAGGCTCTGCATGGTGCAAAAGAAATTGTCCTGAAAACCCAAGCGAGGCACGCTGAACGCGGCCTCCACTCGCAGGTCGTGCTGCACGTTGCCGACGGAAACTTTCACAGACAGTCCCTCAATGCCAAACGGGCGGCCCGGGCGTGCCGAGCCGCCCGCATTGGGCGTTATCCGTTGGCTGTCAAGCGTCAGGAGTTGTTGACGTTGTTGACGCCCGACTCAGTGGCGGTGACCGGGAACTGCTCGGCCTTGGTAAGCCGGGCGTTGGTCATTACGGCCACCGTGTTGCCGGGGCTCGTCACGACCGTCAGGTACCGCTTGCGGCCCCGCAGGTCGATGTTGAACCGGGCGACCGCACCGACGTTTGCCCCGGTCGTGCTGCCGGCACCCGCCGTGATCGACACACCGCTGATGTCCGTCTGGCCCGAGCCGGAGGCGTCCGACTCCTGCACCTTCAGCACGCTGGCGTAGGACGCGGTCGCCGCCGTGAACGGCGAGTAGATCACGTCGATGGCGGCGTACTTGAACCCCGCACAGTCGATCTCGTGCGAATGCGTGGCCGAAGCCGCAACGCTCGACGCCGCCTTCGTGACGCTCTTGGTGCCAGATGCGTGATTCATTGCTCAGAGTCTCCGGGGAAGGTTTAGGATTAGGCGAGCTTGAGGGCGACCACCGGGCCGGCCTCGGAAGTGGTGCCGAGGCTGTGGTGGTTGATGTCCACGCGGTAGACGACCCTCCACGCGGTCTGGTCGACCTCGAAGTAGCGGTCGGTGCTGGACGCAATCTGCATGTCGCCCTTGTTCGCCATGATCGACGAGAGCGACAGGTCGCCGACGTAGGCCGCGATCTGGCCGGTGGTCGGGGCGGACGACATCTTCAGCACCCACACCACGGGCAGGCCGAGGAACGTGGTCGGCGTGCTCTGGGCGAGGTTGGCAGCGGTGTTGCCGCCGGCCAGCGCCCCGATCGTGCCCGAGCCGGCGGTGCCGGTGGACAGCATCATCCGCTGCACGCTGTTGTGGTAGGTCGCCGGGTGCATGTACCAGGCCGACGTGCCGATGGCGTACCGGGGCAGGGCCGCGAGGGCCTTGAGGTAGTCATCGATGTCGAGCAGGGCGATGGTGGTGTTGCCCGAGCCGGCCGACACGACCGACGCCGTGTGCGTGCCGTCATCGATCTGCGACAGGCCACGGATGCCACCGTAGGTGGAAGCGCCGGTCCCGTTGAAGAACGCATCGTCCAGGGTGCCGCTGATCGTGGTGGCGTACTCATTGACCAGCCACTGGGCGACCGAGATGGCGTTGTCGGCCAGCAGCTCGTTGCTGACGCGGGTGGCCGCGGCCAGCTTCTTGAGCACCAGCTGCACCATCGTGGCGCTCGGGTCCGACGTGGTGATCGTGGTGTTCTCGCCGATCCAGTAGCCGGTGATGCCCGACAAACGCTTGGGCACCAAGAGCGTGTCCGACTGCGTGGTGACCCGCTGGGCCAGGTTCATTGACACGCCGAAGGTCTCGACCAGCCTGATCAGCGAGTTGCTGAAGTCCTCGAACACGAGGGCACCGCCGAGGCTGTTGACCTGGCCACCGAGATCACGCGACTCGATGCCGAGGTTGTCGCGGCACCACTGGCGGGCCTGCACGTCACCGTTCAGGCTCTTGAGCCACTGGCCGCAGCGATGGGCGATCTCGGGCGTCTCGAAGACACCGGGCTTGTAGCCGCGATACGAAACCGGCTCGATGCGAGTCTTCATGTCGGTGGTCTCCACGGGGGCCGGCGCGGCCCGGTTCAGAACCTTGAGCAGTTCGGCCTTGCGGGCCGCGGCGGCCTCTTCCTTGGAGATCGCGGCCTTGATCCGCTCGGCCTTGGCGAGCAGCGCGTCGTACTTCGCCTGGCGGGCTTCGACAGCCTCGACCGCAGAACGCTCGCCACCTTCGACGGGCGTGCCGTCGGTGTTCTCGGTAGCCTCCTCGGCGGCCCCTTCCTCGTCGAGCATGCCGAGCTCAGCGAGAGTGCTGGCGAGTTCGTCGAGCAGTTCCTTGACGCGGCTGGCGGCCATGTGTCGGCTCCTGTGTGCGGTAGGTGTGTGACCTTCTCGCACGGTAGAGGCCGAGCCGGTATCCCTTGCAGATAGGGATGGCAACTCGTTACCTAGTTAGGCAACGAGCGGCGGCGGATCTCGCACGACTTCACGACGTGCTTGGCCGTCTGGCGGCAGTGAGGGCACCGCAAGTACCGCGTGCACACGTCGCCCTTCTCGACTGACGAGTACACGCCGAACCGTGCACGCCGGCAGTGGTGGCAAACGTCACCCGACTTTGTGGCCATGCTGCCTCAGAAACCTACGAATC
>Ga0114966_10000737_pt1 | contig 31280 bp, 23 predicted proteins | sample M_130207_XF_Meta_FD_87029 | JGI IMG/M metagenome (GOLD analysis project Ga0114966, IMG submission 87029) | Freshwater microbial communities from Lake Montjoie, Canada to study carbon cycling - M_130207_XF_MetaG | ecosystem: Environmental > Aquatic > Freshwater > Lake | place: Lake Montjoie... | reverse complement strand
GGTGTATCGATGCTGACGAATTGTTTTACGCCTTTACAACTTCGACCCTTCGCTCATGAAAAAATCGATCGGTATGATACCGAAGGTCTCGGCGTGGATTCGCAGGGTCGGCTTTATAGCTGCGAGGAGGCTAACCGGTGGATACTGCGGTTCGACCCCTCACGCGGTGTGGTCGAACGGCTTCCGATCGACTGGTCGACGGTGCGTCGGTACTTTAGCAGCGATGCGAATGCTTCTTTTGAGGGAGTTGCGGTGGGTGATGACCAACGGCTTTATGTCGCCAACGAACGCAATTCCGCACGCATTTTTGTCGTTGATCTTCGCACTTTTGAAATCATCGATCATTTTGCCGTTTCACCTCGAGGGAGCGGGTTCGGTTTTTTGCATTATTCCGATCTTTGTTGGCATCGTGGTTTTTTGTATGTCCTCTGTCGTCACCATTACGTGATACTAAAAGTTGACCCTGGCACGCATCGAGTGCTTGCAGAATATCACTACAAAAAACTGGAAAAATTACCTGAACATCGGTACCAAAGTCGTTACCCCACTGGAATTATGGAAGGTCTAGCCGTGGATGATCAGAATTTCTGGCTTCTTACTGATAACAATTGTGAGACTCGGAAGCAGGATCCTAAAGATCGGCGGCCAACTCTTTTCCGCTGCCTCCGGCCTGATACATTGGGAACCACTCGATGAGCTTGCGCAACGCATCCATTAAAGTTTACGGCTCACTTTTAGTGATCGGGCTGATCGTTGGCGTTGGACTCTTCTATTTACGGCGAACCTCGACACCTGTCGTCTCCACGGCACTGAGTGCGGTAGGTTATGATCTAGAAGGCAAGCCTGTATTTCCATTTGCTAGCAAGCCCCGTCATGGAGTGGTGCTCATATTTAGCAAGGTGGATTGCCCTAATTCAAATCGGTACGCGCCCGAGATTCGACGGTTGCATGAGGAGTATACCTCGCGTGGTTTTAAGTTCTGGGTGGTTTATCCCGATTCTGAGACAACGATCCCCGAGCTCCTCAAGCATCAGAGCGAATATCAATTACCCAAAGATGTCCTACGCGATCCTGCGCACGCGCTGGTGCGTTTGAGTCAGGTTCGCGTGACTCCAGAAGCCGCTGTGTTTCTCGCCGATGGGAAACTCGTTTATCACGGGCGCATTGACAATCGCCATGTAGATTTTGGAAGCACCCGGCCAGAAGCCACTGAACATAATCTTCGGCAGGTGTTGCAGCAGATCGAGCAGGGTGGGAAGGTGACGCGGAGCAGCACCACGGCGGTGGGTTGTTATATTGATCGGATTCAATGAAGCATAAAACGAAAGCGAATTCAGGCCAAGTTCGTCCTGAAGTTTCCATGCCGGCACGGCTAGGTTTGTCGGGGATTAAAATAATTCTTATCGCTCTGCTGGTCTTCGGAGTGGCCGTTGTTGCGGGTTATGTTTCATCCAAGAAAAAAGCGAGCATTCAGCAGGATACCTACATTCCCCATGCGGCCAAGACGTTGACTTTCAGTCAGGACGTGGCACCGATCATTTTTAACAAATGTTCTTCCTGTCATCGTGCCGGTCAGGCTGGACCATTTTCCTTGCTGACGTATCAGGAGGTTAAGGAGCGAGCCAAGATGATTCACGAGGTTCTCGAGTCTGGATTCATGCCACCTTGGCTCCCCGCTGCTGGTTATGCGCGGTTTGTTGGGGATCGTTCGCTCACGGTGGAACAAAAGGGAGTGATCCAGCAGTGGATCGCGGAGGGCGCATCCGAAGGGCCCCGCGAGGCCATGCCCAAACTCCCACAATGGCCTGATGAATGGGAGTTGGGTCCACCTGATCTAGTGGTCAGTTTACCTTCTACCTATAATCTTCCCGCTGAAGGCAAGGATATCTACCGCAACTTTGTTGTCCCGATTCCCGGGCTGGAAAATCGGTATGTACGTGCCGTAGAATTTCGCCCGGGCAACAACAAGGTTGTACACCACGCCTTTGTCGAAATCGATGCGACTCGCCAATCTCGCTTTCTTACCGGTGATTCTCAGCCACCGGGTTTTGATGGAATGGAACTTCCGCCGAGCGTCCACATGCCAATGGGTCAGACGCTTGGTTGGCAGCCTGGCAAGCCCGTAATGCAATCTCAGGAAGGTCTCTCGTGGTTGCTAGAAAAGCGATCAGACCTTGTCCTGCAACTCCACCTCCATCCATCAGGAAAGGTGGAAGCGGTGCAGCCTTCGGTTGGATTTTATTTCACAGATCGGCCTCCAACAAATACACCCTATCTGCTCAAGCTCGCGCGTTACACCATCGATATCCCAGCGGGCCAGACGGATTATACCATTACGAACAGTTATGTACTTCCCGTGGATGTGCAATTGTTACGCATCAATCCACATTGCCATTATTTGGGAAAAAAACTCGAAGGCTGGGCAGTCCTCCCCAATGGACTCCGGAAGGAACTCCTTCTCATCAAGAAGTGGGACTTCGATTGGCAGGGTGATTATCTCTATGATCAGGCAATTCCGTTGCCCAAAGGCACAACGCTCTTCATGCGGTTCAGTTTTGACAACTCCACGCAAAATATTCACAACCCCAACCAACCGCCTCAACGGGTCCAGTACGGTTTGCAAACCACGGACGAAATGGGAGAGCTCTGGTTCCAAGTGTTGCCACGCAACCGGAATGACCTTGAGGTTTTGTCGAAGGATTTCTTTGGAAAATTCACACGAGATTCTATGGAATCGAGCCTTTTAAAGCTTCAATTAAATCCGCAGGACGCCGTTTCTCATGCCAAGGTAGGAAGCGCACTTTTTGTTCTGGGTCGAGTGGAAGAGGCCATACAACACTTCCGAACCTCCATCAGTCTCGACCCGACCAGTCCCGTGCCCCACAGCCAGCTTGGAGCGATCTATGTGCGTCAGAAGCAGTTACCGCAAGCCCGTGCGGAGTTTGATGCAGTGGTGCGTCTTGATCCGAACGATTACGAAGCTCATGGTAACTTGGGTCTGATCTACATGTCGTTACGTCTCTACGGAGAAGCAGAGATGAGTTTTGAGAGAGCCTTAGCAATCAACCCAGAAGATAAGGTAGCCAGAGCCAACCTCAACGCCATCCGTGCAGCCCGATCAGGCCAACGGTGAGGTTCGCTGGCTTGCGCTCTAAAAACCACACCGTGAATACGCGGGAAAGTGGCGGGAGTGGCGGGGCTCGAACCCGTAACCTCTGCCGTGACAGGGCAGCGCTCTAACCAATTGAGCTACACCCCCGCGATTGGGGAGAAGACCATATGCAACACTCTATTATCGGTCAACAGATTTTCCGAAAATTTTAGGGATCTTCGGGTTAAATCCTGACGCAGAACCGTTGCAGAAATAAGAATCGAGAACGTGAGCCAGTTTTGAAATTGGCGTAATGCACGTTCTCGATTCATGAGGAGTCACTGGACTATGCGTCCAAGATTTTGAACACGCGACTTTGGGAGGCCCGCTTGCGCTGAGTCTCGTCGAGAATTTTTTTGCGCAAACGTAAATGGTGGGGTGTTGCTTCGACGTATTCGTCGGAGCCGATGTATTCGAGGGAACGTTCAAGCGATAACTTCAACGGAGCATCCAACTGGACGCCCTTACCATCCCCTTGCGAACGCATATTGGTCAGGCGCTTGGCTTTGCAGGGATTGACGGGAATATCGTTTTCTCGGGCGTTCTCGCCAACAATCATGCCGACGTAAATCTGTTCACCGGGCTCGACCATGAGGCGACCGCGTTCCTGCGTCGCGCAGAGTGCGTACGAAGTTGCTTCGCCAGCTTCCATACTCACCAAAGAACCGTTTTTCCGGGCTGCGATCTCTCCGCGATCGGGACCGTATTCGAAAAATAAATGGCTAATGACTCCCATGCCGCGAGTTTGATTGACCAAGTCGGTTTCAAAACCGATCAGTCCACGAGTAGGGATGATGGCCTCGATTGAAATCTCGTCTCCATGATGATTCATGTTGGTGATTTCGCCCTTGCGGCCTGCAAGGTTTTGCATCACGTCGCCCATCGCATCCTTGGGGATTTCGAGGTAGAGCTTTTCCAAAGGTTCCAGCAAATTACCGTCGGCATCCTTCCGGTAGAGAACTTCGGGACGCGATACGAGGATCTCATGGCCTTCACGGCGCATCTGTTCGACGAGAATAGCGATCTGCATTTCGCCACGACCGGAGACTTCGAAAATGTTCGGAGCGGCTGTATCTGCGATGCGGAGAGACACGTTGGTTCGAGTTTCCCGAACTAGGCGTTCCCTAATGTGGCGCGCAGTCACCAACTTGCCGTCCAAGCCTGCTAAGGGGCCGTCGTTCACGGCGAATTCCATTTGAATCGTGGGGGGATCAATGGGTTTGTAAGGCAAGGCCTCGGCTTCAAGGCTGTCGGTGATGGTCTCACCGATGAAAACATCTTCGAAACCACTGATTCCAACGATGTCACCCGCATGAGCTTCTTGGATCTCGACTCGTTTCATCCCGTCGAAATGAAATACCTTGGTGACTTTCGACTGTGATTTCTGGCCGCTGCCATGGATGCAAACGACAGGGTCACCGATCTTCACCTTGCCACCTAGGATCTTACCAAAGGCGATGCGTCCGATGTAATCGTTGTAGTCAAGGTTCGCCACGAGCATTTTGAAGTGCTCACCCGCGAAGGCGCGCGGGGGTGGAATGTGTTTGATGATCGCATCAAACAACGGCTCCATCGTCCCGCTGGCATGATCGAGTTCAACTTTGGCAAACCCCTGTTTTGCCGAGGCGTAAATCACGGGGAAATCTAATTGCTCATCTGTGGCATGGAGTGACACGAAGAGTTCGAATACTAGATCCAGCACCTTGTGGGGTGCGACGTTGTCGCGGTCGATCTTGTTAATCACCACAATCGGTTTGGCACCCGCCTCGAGGGCTTTGCGCAAGACGAAGCGAGTTTGGGCTTGTGGGCCTTCCGAGGCATCCACCACCAACAAGACCCCATCGATCATGTTCATGATGCGCTCAACCTCGCCTCCGAAATCGGCGTGGCCCGGAGTATCGACAATATTGACGTGGTAGTTCTTGTATTTAAACGCTGCGTTCTTGGCGCGAATGGTGATGCCCTTTTCGCGTTCAAGATCCATCGAATCCATCATGCGCTCTTCGGTGGCTTGGTTGGCGCGGAAAGTCCCAGATTGTTTGAGTAAACAATCCACCAGCGTGGTTTTTCCATGATCAACGTGCGCGATGATGGCAATATTTCGAATGTGCTCCATAAGATCCAATTTCAACTAATAAGCCGTCCATCTTGACTCAAGTGGAGCAAAGGTCAATCCGAATCGAGGAGTCAAAAACAGGAAACACGGTTACAATTAGGTGACAGCACCCCAGAAACCGTACATTTCGAGGGTTAAGAACCGATCGTTGATCGGTCAATAAGGGATATCTTCACCTGTGGCTGGTGGTGGGCTAGGAGTTTTTTCTGACGCCGATTTGACTTTGGAAACCGCCGGTTTTTTTATGCCACCACGACGTTTACCAACGGAGGTTGTTGGTGCGGCGGCGCGGGGAGCAAATTCAAATCCGACCTTGCCCCCTTCTCCGACGACTAGAAAAGCCGAGAAGGGACGACCCTTCTTGGAGATGAATTTTTGCAGAAGATCCGTTTTACGTGCCGTGAGTAACTTCGTGATTTGTCCACGTTCAATCTCCCGCTGTAGAATAATCTTACTTGTTCGAAAGTCGCACTTTTTTGCCGGGCCTGTTGCGTTTTTACAGGTGTAATGCATGCCGTTCTCAAACACTTGGCCTTCACATTTCGGGCAGGGACCCAGTGCCTCCTGATGGGTGAAATCAACTTCGACGTCGGCCTCGCCGTTCGGTTGGCCAAAATCAAACTCCGCCTTGCCTTCTGGTGTGAGTTTAATCAACGCGGCGAAGGGGCGGCCCATTTTACTTTTAAAGCCTTGCAGTGGACCGACTTTTTTCTCGCGCAACAATTCCTCGACCTCCTTCACATCAATTTGCCGACTAGCCACAATTTTCCAGAGGGAAAAATCGCAACTTGTGCATTGATACTTCTTATAGGTCTCCTTGATCTGTGCGCTACATTTAGGGCAGGGCGTTCCTAGCAAGGAGTAATCACCGGGCACGGTATCGCTCTCGTATTGTTTGGTCTTGGCGACAATCGCTTGGGTCATCTCAGCAATTTGTTGCATGAACTCAGTGCGTCCGAGTTCGCCCCGCTCCATTTGCTTGAGCTTAAACTCCCAGTTGCCGGTGAGTTCAGGCGAACAGAGCTCTGGGATGCTAAGACCTCGCAGCAAAGTGATCAGCGAAATACCCTTCGCGGTGGCCTGGAGGTCGCGCATGACGCGTTGGACATTTTGCTCATAGATCAATCCCTCGATGATGGCTGCTCGCGTTGCAGGGGTTCCCAACCCTTTCGCACTCATCGCGTCACGCAATTCCTCGTCCTCAATTAATTTGCCAGCACCTTCCATCGCTCCTAGCAAGGTTGCTTCGGTAAATCGCGCGGGTGGTTTGGTATGCAACGGCACGACCTCAACTTCCCTCGTCGCCACCGGTTCATTGGGCTCCACTCGCGTGAGCATGGGTGTGTCATCCTGTTGAGCTTCGCGACCGTAGATGGCTAACCATCCTGCAGCCATCATGACCTTGCCTTCGCTTTTGAACGGTTCGTTCTCTACTCGGGTGATTCGAGTCGTCACCAAGAACTCAGCCGCAGGATAGAACACAGCGAGAAAACGACGCGTTACCAAATCGTAAATCTTAGCCTCATCCGTATCGAGATTCTTTGGAGCGAGCTGTGTTGGGGTGATGGCGAAGTGATCTGAGATTTTTGCGTTATTAAAAATTCGCTTGTTGGGACGTACCCAACCCTGTTTTAGAATGTGGCCTGCAAATGGCGCGAACTGGGTCTCGCCCAATGTTTCCATCACCTTCTTGACGGTTTCAACATAATCCTCCGGCAAGGCACGCGAATCCGTTCTTGGATAGGTCAACACCTTGTGTTTCTCGTAAAGAGCTTGTGCAATCTGCAACGTGCGGCGCGCGGGATAACCAAAACGTGAGTTTCCTTCGCGCTGTAGGCTTGTGAGATCGAACAACAGGGGGGAAAGTTGCGTGGTCGGTTTGCTCTCCTCGGTGACGATGCCCGGTCGGCCTTGGCACTTGGCCTGAATCGCATCGGCCTGAGCCTGAGTCCAAACGCGTTCTGCCTTCAGTTGGTCATCAGGCTCCTTCGAGGTCTTGTCACGTGCAAAAGTTTCGTCAAACCAACGACCAGAATAGTCGCCTGCCTTCGCTTCAAATGTTGCATGGATTTCCCAATAATCACGGGAAACAAATCGCTTAATCCGTTCCTCGCGTTCCACTAGAATGGCTAGAGTAGGCGTTTGCACGCGACCCACAGTGGTCAACTGGAACCCGCCGCTCTTGGAATTGAACGCCGTCATTGCGCGTGTTCCATTGATTCCCACTAACCAGTCAGACTCGCTTCGGCAAGTGGCCGCGTCTGCCAGCGGTTGCATCGAGGCGTCGTCGCGAAGGTGGGTAAATCCGTCCCTGATCGAAGCCGGAGTCATGGATTGAAGCCACAACCGTTGGATCGGCTTTTTGGATTTGGCGTGTTGAATGATGTAGCGGAAAATTAATTCGCCCTCACGCCCAGCGTCGCAAGCGTTGATCAGGAGGTCGATATCGGCCCGTTTGATCAGCTTGGTCAACAATCGTAAGCGCTCCACCGATTTCTCAATGGGACGCAAATCGAAATAAGTTGGAATGACGGGCAGGTGAGCAAAGGTCCACTTGCCGCGCTTGACCTCAAACTCCTCAGGGGCGCTGATGGTGAGCAGGTGTCCGACGGCTGACGAAATCACGAAACGATCACTTTCAAGGTGATCATCCTGTTTTTGAAATCCGCCCAAAGCCTTGGCAATGTCGCTCGCCACAGACGGTTTCTCCGCGATAATAAGTGCTTTTCCCATGACTTTTTCGCAACTGTGTTTCGTAACCATTATCCTTGAACCTGCGAGGGTGCAAGAGCCGTGACGGTGGCCAAAACCGTAGCGTAAGTCAAAGTTTGATTACAAAAACGACCGCCGGACCTCAAAAACCTAACGCTCACTCGCAGAATTTCATCATCAAACTGACAGCGATTCTAGCAGCTCCGAGGGAGCTATTTGGATTCGTTCAAAAATATCCGCAGGCATATTGACAGAAGCCATGCCGCCTTCGGAGGAGTGGGCAACGCAAACCACCGTCAAGCTTCCACGGGCCACTTCGGTGCGAAGTTCACCCTCCAACTTATTAAATCGGAAAAGATATGTCAGCACCTTGGGACGTTTGGTGGAGACGATCAAATGGATCTCCAATTGATCCTCAAATCGAAGAGGCTTTTTGTAATCGCACTCCGCATGAACCCGAGGAAAACCGAGCGGCGGGTCATAGTTTCTAAGAATCACCGAGAAGCCTAGTGAACGGTAAAAACCATGCTCCGCAGTTTCCATGTACCGAAAAAAATTAGAGAAATGAACAATCCCCGCCATGTCGGTTTCGGAGAATTCAACCCTGCGGATCGCTTTGTATTCGAAAGACATCGCTAGTAATCAATCACAATCAGACCATGATAGGAAAGGTCTAAGCATTACTTACACCGGGTCAGGCCAATGGGTTGGCAGAGTTTCTAGGAGGTTTTTTGCCATCGCTGCCAGATGAAACTGGGTGGTGGCAGCCCGTCGTGCAGCGTGAGCGTATTGGGATCTCCGAGGTTCGTCGGAGAGCAATGCCCCAAGACCTTCCGCAAGTGCGGCGGGTTGGCCGGGTTCGACGATGATCCCCGCTTGGGAAAGCTCTATCAGTTCTGGAAACGATGCATGCCGAGGTTGTACGACGGGCACTCCTGCCGACCAAGCCTCTAAAAGATAAAGGCCAAAAGCCTCGCCGTACAGGGCAGGAACCGAAAATACGGTCAGACTTTCGAAGAATGCTTTTTTCGTGGCCTTGTCGAGATTTGGATGCCACTCAACCTGATTCGTCAACCCCGCCGTCTCCAAGCGTTGTTGAAGACGCGCGACAAAATTCTGATCTGATGGCCCCAAGCCACCACCGATTTTGAGCCGAACACCCGGAATCTTGTTGCTGGCACTCAGTAAAACAAAAGCTTCGACCAACATCTCCAGCCCTTTTTCTCGGCACATCCGAGCAAAAAAACCGATGACTGGCGGCTGCGGGAGGTTAGGGGCTGGATCGAATCCCAATGGATCGATGCCGTTGTGAACAACGCGGACTTTCGCCTTTGGTAGATCAAGCCGACGTCCCATCAGGTCAGCAAAATAGTGTGATGGTGCGACAAATAGATCCACGTCCTTTGCCCGCTGTGCCAAGGTGCTCCAGGTGAGACTCCGATGTGATTCGGGCAGCGCATCAAGGAATGAGTCCTCTCCTTGCAGCATGCAGACGACTGGGATTTTAAGGCGTTGCTTCAGTAACCGAGCTGAACCGACGAGCAGCGCGTTGGAAAGAAAGATGACCTCCGGTTTCTCATGCGCTTCCAACCAGTCCACTAATTCCACCAAATCTTTATACTGGAGCCCGGCCTCGCCTTGCAGCATGGAAAGGCTGATGTCACCGAGATCACTCGCCTTAGTTTTTGCCGCGCGTCCGGCAGCCCATTTGAGTAACGCAGGAGAAGCGAGGAGTTTCCTTAGCCACCCTGGAGCCTTCGAAAACCATGGAAGTTTTTGCTCAAGGAATACATTGATGCCACTAAAAAAAATCGGTGTCCCGAGGCTTTGATCGAGATCCTCCAAAGTCATGGGCAAATACAAAGGCACCATGGTTACCTGATGCCCCAAGCGTCGGAGTTCGCCAACCAGCGCGTTATCTCGGAAACAGTTGCCGCAGTACATTCCTCCGGCTCCGGGCGTGATTTGGACAATGTTCATCGGACTTATCCCATCTCCTTCGTTTGTATCGGTCCGGCTCAGGCGGCCACAGCAGTGGACTCCAATTTTGACTTGGGATGGCCATAGGGGAGAACCTCCGGAACCTCCGCAAATTCGGCCACCGCTGCGAACAGCTTTGAGAAATCTTTATTCACATCACCCGAAAGGCAGTCAACGATATCGTTCGCCAACTCAGGATACTTATCAGTCACCGCTCGAAAGCTGAAGTTTTCATTGTAAAATGCGTACACTAGTTTGCGCATGTTCTCGATGCCTTGACGCAAAAAGGTGCCGTATTCGGCAAAGCGAGCCGCCGAAACATCACCGGCCAGCAATGCCTCATGGACCGCATCGGCAGCCATCACACCAGCCTTCAAGGCGAGCAACACTCCGGATGAAAACACGGGATCAAGGAAACAAAACGCATCACCTGCGAGCACAAGACCGTCCTCAGCACAGTATTCGGAATGGTAGGAATATTCTCCCGTGACGTAGTAGTTCCCCAATGATTGGCCGCTCGATAAATGCGATTTAATCCAAGCGTTTTGTTCAATCTCTCGCTCGAACATGGTTCTTGGATCCTTAATTCCCTCCCGAGTCAGATATTTTCCCTCGGCCACGACCCCGACACTGATAATGTCGTTGTGCAACGGAATATACCAAAACCAACCTTTCTCCGGAACGAATGCCACTGTTGTTCCACCGGCATCAATTCCCTCGTCTCGCTTAGCCCCTTTGTAGTAGGTCCAAACCGCCACTTTGTTGAGGAGTGGATCCCCCTTGCGCCATCCATTTCGTAGGGCCGAAAAAGCGTCGCGTCCCGTGCAATCAATCGTCATTGGAGCCCGAAACTCCCGAGTCTCACCCTGCGCACTTTGTGCCACGACACCCACCACTCGCCCGCTCTCCCGCAAGAGTTCACGCACTGAACAAAGCTCGTGAACGACCGCTCCCTTCTCACGCGCGTTATTCAGTAACATGAGGTCGAAATCAGCCCGTGTTACCTGCCATGTTTGGGCGACCTCTTGTTCATATCGACTGAAGAAATAAAAGGGTTGCGAGGCTTTTCCCGAAGCCGAAACAAACTGGACGCTATATTTTTTTACGAAACAACTCGCACGCATTTTCTCGACCATCCCCAATCGCTGTAATGGGTGAAACGTGAATGGCAACAAAGATTCACCGATGTGGTAGCGGGGAAATTTTTCTCGCTCGAGAACCACCACGCGATGGCCTTTCTCGGCTAAAACAGCGGCAGCAGCAGCTCCCGCAGGCCCACCGCCCATCACGATCACATCAAAATATTCGACGAGTTGCATGTTCATTATTCAGAAGCTGGTGGAGACATGTGCGGTAGTATTTCGATGATCTCTGCCATTGGTCGATGATTACTATCGAACAAAGTGTTTCGTCGACCGAAGAGCAATTGGGATCCCGAAAGTCGTAGGACATCTTTCATAAAGTCATCAGCTATCCACTGAAGATAGGCTTTGGGGTTGCTAGAATGGGGGATGCTAAACTCTTTCAAGAGCTCACCGAAAGGAAGTTTCTCTTCGAGAACGGCCCGCTGAGCGGATGCTGGGAGCAACGCCAAATTAATTTTTATCGCGCCGAATTCAACGGGATTTTTAACCGACCCCGCAAAAAGCAGCACTTCGCGAAAGTAACTATCACCCCTCTCATGACGCATCAAGACCTCCAAGCGGATCGGCCCCCCGTAAAAGGCTTCCAAGGTGGAGGTCATGTCGCGTTGATGCACCAAAAGGGTGCGAGCGGGCTCCGGCAAATCGACTGCATTAACCGCGCTCACCAAAGGGAGTATCCGCGAGGCTTGCGCGTAGAATTCGTCCAACGGATAGGCGATCGGTTGGACTCGCAGTTCGGAGGCTTGAGTAATGGAGGTGGCTTCAGGCATACCGAGCATTCTTATGTTGGGGTAGAAAAAACTCATGCAGCAAACGGTCGATCTGCAACAATGCATCGCGATTGATCGAAATAACATCGCCAGTCACCGTAAGAAATCCCCAACCTTTGAGAGTCTCTAGCGGGCGGGCAAACTGAGCTAGGACATCCGTCGAAAACTTCTCGTTGAAATAAGCGATGCTGACGCTCCCCAATTTTAATTGAAGAACAAACTCACGGATCAAACGTTCTTCCGAGGTGGGCGTCAGGGCGCGATGCGCGGGGAGCTCACCTTGTTTCAGCCTTGCGACGTATGGTTCAAAATCATGGTGATTTTGGTAATGAACCCCGTTGATGTGACCAAATGACGCCACACCCAGCGACAGGAGATCTGCTCCAGCCCACAACCGGTCGCGATAGATGAACTGCGCCTTTTTTTTGTCCTTTACCGCAGTATAAGCACTGCTGACGCTATAGCCGGACTTCTCAAGTTCAGAGAAAGCGTAGGCGACCCATTGCCGTTTTGTTTCCCAGTCGGCCACCGGCGCGGCCAGCTTCCCCTCCGCCTTCATCTGTTGATAAATCGTGGTGTTATACGGAATCTCCATCTGATAAATCGTCACGCTATCGGGAGACATCTCGATGGTTTTTCTCACATTCTCTCGCCAGTTAGCTTCGGTCTCCTCCACCATTCCAGCGATCAAATCAATATTGATTTGTGGAAAACCAACCTCACGCGCATACGCATAAGCACGAGCGATTTCCTTGCTTAAATGTGCACGTCCGTTGACCTCTAAAATATGATCATCGAAGTTCTCGACACCCAAACTGAGGCGTGTCACCCCAATCTCTCGCAAGGCTCGCAACTTATTATCCGTTAATGTTCCAGGCTCGCATTCGAACGTCACTTCCTCAGCTTCATCCCAAGGCAGCAGTGCTTTCATGCCATCAGTCAGCATTCGGAGTTGATCCACAGATAAGTAAGACGGGGTCCCACCGCCGAAATACACAAAGGTAGGTTTCCGACCTCCGATAAACGATTTAGCTGCGTAAATTCGCAACTCATTGAGAGCCGCATCAATGTAGGAACGGATGGCCGCAGAATCTTTGTCGGTGTAAACTCGAAAATAACAAAAATGGCAGCGCTTCCGACAAAACGGAATATGCAGATAGATTCCCAACGGATTGGCGGGGTTGGGTGCTTTCTCTAAAGCCTCAGTAAACTGCCCCAAATACTCTTCTTTCCAAAAGGAGAACGGCGGGTAGTTCGAGACAAAATAATTGCCGACCGTTGTCTGCTTTTCAATCGCAGGCACAGCGTGTTGAGGCTGGGGAGAGGAGATTGTTGTACTCATGCTAACTCATTTCTTCACCACCGATGTGAACGCATAAACGTTGCCATCCATTGACCCGATCACGATATTTCCATTTGCCACCGCCGGTGAAGCCGTGATTCCTTGGCCAATCTCGTAACTCCAGATCTCTTTGCCTTCAGCGAGTGACACGATGTAAAGCCGACCATCCTCCGAACCAACGATCACCTTGTCGCCACAAACAACGGGCGAACTATCCACCTTGGCCCGAGTGGCGAATGTCCAAAGCACTTCCCCTGTGTCCTTTTTGAGGCAATGTAAACGCTTGTCGCGCCCTCCAAAAACAACTCGATCCCGAGTCAGCGCAGGTGAGGAAAAATAAGGAAAAACTCGGTCACGATATTTCCAAAGCACCTTACCTTCGCTCAGATCGAATCCTAGAAATTCATTCTCGTAATGCCCGATATAAAACCGATTGCCCTCGAACGCTCCTGAACCTGCGATGTAGGCACCCGCCTCTACTTCCTTCACTTTCTTTCCATCTTTTAGGGAGATCACATGGAGCAGCGCATCACAACCGCCGAAGACCGTGCGATCTCCGGAAACTGCTGGGGTGCCATTGATGTAATTACCCGATTCGAAAATCCAATTTGTGCGCCCGGTTCCTGCGTCCACGCAATGCAGCTTGTAATCATAACTGCCTGCTAGAATCCACGTTGATTTTCCATCAGGTGCTTTGACCCAGTTGGGTCCGCCCAGAATTTTATCGCCTGTTTCGTATTTCCAAACCAACGACCCATCCTCTGCCTTCAACGCGTAAAGAAACGCGTCGGTTGAGCCCACAAAGACTGTCCCTCCCACCACCAAAGGAGAGGACTCCACAGGACCTCCAGTTTTGAATTCCCACATCTTTTTGCCACTGATCAAGCTCAGCGCGTAAACATTCCCGTCATCCGAACCCACGTAGATACGATCCCCTACGATTGCTGCCGAGGATTTGATTGGGCCTCCCGCCTTAAAACTCCAAGCTAACGTCGGCTTCTCGGATACCTGACCATCGGCCACGCCGATCAGGCCTTGTGATCCGCGAAACATGGGCCAATCACCAGCGTGAGTAGGCTCCAAACCAACCCAAAAACTGGCAATCACAACGAAAATTTGAACCATCTCTCTCATCGAATACAGAGATACAACCGTGAAAAGTTGATCACTTTTACTCTCTAAATATTCTTCAGAGCGTTGGGAAAAGCAAACAAATAATACCTACACGTATCATTTGGAACCACTGCTTAAGGGGTAGATGAAACCTTCTTAAGCTTCGGTCCCTTGGCAGTGTCCTCGATGACCCATCCTTGCGCTTTGAGTTCGTCGCGGATCGCGTCTGATCGCGCAAAATCCTTGCTCTGACGTGCTGCTTGACGGTCTTGCAACAACGCTTTGATCAAGGCCGGTGCTTCTTCGGCAGCCGGTGCAGCACCGAGCCCAAATACTTGATCCACACGCTGCCACGCGCCCAGTGCCGACGCGGCTTCCTCTCGACTCATTGTCCCCTGAGCTAGCTTTTTATTCTGCTCGTGAACCCAGTTAAAAATTGAACCCCATGATTTTGAGACGTTCAGATCATCATCCATGGCGTCGGTGAACTGATCCAACAAAACCTCGTGAGACGAAGTCGCAGTCACGCCTCCGGTCAATTCCGTTAATTTAGCGATCAGTTCATCGAGACGTCCCAATGCCGTTCGTGCACCCAGCAATCCCTCGAGTGTGAAATTAAATGACGCACGATAATGAACCGAAATCAGGAGGTACCTAATCTCCCTCCCAGAAAACCCCTTCGCGAGCAGATCGCGCAGGGTGAAATAATTACCGAGCGATTTCGCCATCTTCTGGCCTTCCACGAGCAGGTGAGCTCCGTGGACCCAGTATTTAACAAAGCGTTGTCCGGTTGCTTGAAGGGCAGCACCTTCGCTTTGCGCGATCTCATCTTCATGATGAGGAAAAACCAAATCCTCGCCTCCGAGATGCAGATCGAAGCTCGGCCCAAGAATGTCCATGCTCATGGCACTGCACTCGATATGCCAACCCGGACGACCCTCCCCCCAGGGGCTAGGCCAAAAAACATCCCCATCCTCCGGCACCCGTGCCTTCCAGAGAGCAAAATCGGCGATCGATTCCTTGGCGTAATCATCAGAACTCACCCTTTCGCCGCTACGCATTTCCTCAAAATTAAGGTGAGCGAGCTGGCCATAATGACACCCACAACCGCGATATTTATCGATGCTGAAATAAACGGATTGATCCGCCGCTTGATAAGCGATACCACGTGCCACAAGCCTCGTAATCAAGGTTACAATCTGCACCACGAACTCGGTCGCATGAGGGAGTTGGTGCGGGCGCAGGCAGTGGAGCGCATCAAAATCTGCGAGAAACGCGCGCTCGTATTCTCCTGTGAAATCCGCAAGCGACCGCCCTGTCTGCCCGACGCTTTTGATAATCTTATCCTCCACGTCCGTTATGTTCATCACGTGTTGAACATCAAAACCGCGAAAGGCCAAATAACGGCGGAGTAGGTCGGCAAAAACAAACGTGCGAAAATTCCCGATGTGCGCAAAATTATGAACCGTCGGGCCGCAACAATACATCCCAACACGATTAGGTACCAGAGGAACAAACTCCTCCACGGAGCGCGACAAGGTATTGAACAGATGCAATGACATGCCCACTGATTGCAACCGAAAATTCCTGCGAAGGGAAATAAAATTCCAAGCAGGAGTCGCTTAGATGTTTAGATCCCAGCGGAATAAAATCCGACTCTGAGCTGTGTGCCTACTATGGCTTGGCCAGCGCATGATCCTCCGGCTTGATACCTTTTTTAGCACCGCCGAAACCATACATGGTGGGTTTATACTCGCCGACCAATGAAACATCGGCTTTGGCCGGCACCTCAATTCCAGTCGCCCAGTAAACTCCATTCACCAAGAGTCGGCGCAACCCCTCGTTCTCCAAGTCAGTGGCCGCACCCATGGTAGTTGTGAGAATTTTGTTCGTTTTACCCGCTTCGTTTTTGTAGAGCCGAGTCCAGACCACCGGCATCATGGGGTTATTCTTTGGCCCCTCCACCGCGACATCACCCTGGTTCATGCCCTTCAATACTTGGCCGCGTACGAGAATTTTTGCATCGGGCGGGGGAGTAGCTCCGTAGACATCGCTATTTCCAAAAATCTCACCGACCCCACGCAGGATCAAATCCTCCTTGGAGGAGGCTTCGACGACTCCTCGTGTCGCTTCGACTTTATGGTGGCCGTGATGTGAAATCCAAGTCTCCCCGAGAACCTGACGACCAAAGCCGCCTTCCCATTTCGTATTCGTACTATCCCAACTGTATCGTGCATAAGCACTCGAGGAATTTCGGCCGTAACTAAACGCATGGGTGCTAGTGCGTAATGCGATGATTGGCTTCCCTGCTAGATAGGCATCCACAAAATGTTTCATGATTGCATCCGGCCATTCGCGAAATCGGTTAAGCATGAAAATAACATCCGCCGTGTCGAGAGCTTCTGCCCCGGGCAAGGAATTACGGATGTCGGGGTTGATCGTTCCGTCGGCCGGGTTGATTGCAAACAAGACGGTGCATTTGAAGCCGTGGCGAGTCGCCAAAATCTTGGCCATCTGCGGCAATCCCTCTTCCGAGCGGTACTCCTCGTCACCCGTCAGGAAGACAATTTGCTTACCCACCCCCGGACCGGAGGTGCCTTCGTAGATCACACGGTCAGCTGCTCGACTGGGCAGCACCAAGGTTAATAAGCAAAGCAGAATCGAAATGGCTTGTGGTTTCATTGGTATCAGGTTTTGTCATTCTCAGAAATTTATGGCATTCTGTCCAGCGTTCGTTGATCAATAGACTAGCTCAATTCGTGAAGCATTCAACCCGTGAAGTAATACTTTTGTGATGAAAGTGGATCTTGGCATTTGGCATAAGCTGACGCGCCTAGTGGTGGTCGCGATTGGACTAACCGCACTGACCGGTTTGGTCTATTGGTACGCGCCTTTGATCCGGACGAATGAACGCATGCGCCAAAGGAATCTCGCGCTGGAGACCGAGGTAAGCCAACGCGAGCAACGGGTGGCCCAAGAGGAGGCGGCCGTTAAGTTGTTGCAGAGCGATCCAAAGACGATCGAACGCATGGCTCGGCAAAAACTTGGTTTTGCCAAAACCGGAGAAGTGGTGATCTTCTTTGGACCTCGCACCAACAGTTCCCCAACTACTAACGGCAATCGTTAATTAGGTTCCTAGAACCGCATTCAATCGTCCCTGCAGAACCAACTGCCCCATTAGATGGCCCAACGCACTTAAAAACGTAATTAGGACGAAGGCAAACAGAAACAGACCAAATCCCTTGGTTTGCTCCGGCTTCAATAGCACAGCGACTCCATGGTAAAGGGCTCGGGCGGTCAAAGTTGATCCGATTGCCCAGCAAACCCAGGTGTTCATCGCAGGAATCGCGTCTAGAACCCGACTGAATGCCAACGGCGTGAGACAATAACAGAGGGTCAAGAAACATTGGCTCCAAGTCACTTGTGTCTCGGAACTGATGGAGACCTGCCTTAAGACCGTGCTCCCGATGAGGAGTGAGGCGATAAAAATGACAAACTGAGCACTGCTATACTGCAGGGCCAGAGCTTGAGGGAGCACTGAAGCTGTTCCAAAATCACCTAATTTCTCCGGCCAATGAGTCATGCCATAAAACTCAACCCACAAACTAACCAACAGAAGGGGTAATAACTCCACGAAGAACACTACCAAAGCGTTGGGAACAGCGAGGGCGATCTTCGGAAACACTCCGCTGGGCGCGAACAATATGGGGAAACTTCTAATCACGGAGGAGACGTTACAGTGCGTTATCAGCAGCAGCAACCTTTGAAGGGTTTTATCTACGGTTTAATCGTTGAGTTTAACGGGTTTGGAATGTGCGCTGGTGCCCCTTTGCTGGGATCGAAAGGGTGTAGTTTTTCCCGTCGGGATCCACCGCCAGTTGGATCGGATTCGCGGTGCATTGTTTATCTAAGTTGGCGATATATTCAGTAGCCGTGTTATTCTCTGAATCCTTGCGTAAGTTTTTGTGGATTTGATAAATTGCTTGAACGGAGGCGGTTTTCTTTAAGGTGGCAAAAGTTTCAGCTCCACAGCCTTTCTCCGTGCCGTTACTCATCACCGCCACGGTCGGAGCCAGTGCGTTTACCAAAAGCGGGTTATTGCTGACATCCAAGCCGTGGTGGTTCATCTGCATCACATCCACCGTGCCGACCACGTTGCTGGGGCAGATTAGTTTTTCTTCCACGTTCCACGTGAGATCGCCTCCGATAAACAGTTCAAAGGACCCAAACCTGATCAGTAAAACGATGCTGTTCGCGTTATCGCTTGTGTCGGTTTCCTTACGCTGTGGCGTGTCACAAAGTGGATTGTGAGCCTGCTTCAGCGTCGCCATTTGTTGCCTAGCTGCGACACAACGCACGGTTAAGGATGGACGACCTCCGGCACCGCCCGCTTTCAACGGCAAAAATTCTCCCGCTTGAATCACCTTTCGGGCACCCACCTGCATTTCACGATACGGCTTGCTCCGGTGAACCCAAGTGCGATCAGCCTTGTTGCCGTCTGGATCCTCATCCGGAATGCCGTTGTCAAAAACCGTACCAATCGGGAGTTGAGCTGCAACCTCAGCGGCACCGCCAAAGTGGTCAATGTGCATATGTGTCGTGACCAAATAATCAATGCGGGTCAGCTTGGCTTTATCCTTCGCTAAAGCAAGAATTCGGCCCGAATCGCGACCACCCGGCATCCCTGTATCAATCAGCAACGATTCGCCGGAAGGCGTCACAATCAATGTCGCAGCTCCTCCTTCGACATCGGGCCAATAGACATCCAGTTTCCCTGTTATTTGATCACCGCATAGAGAAACAGTCGCGCACATCAAAGCCAAGACACCCAAAAGACGATTGTGGTTCATGACTGTAACATAAAGGAAGCAGCCGATGAGTTCAATTCCCCATTATGGCTTCGTTACAAAAAAAGCAGCCCTCCATCGGGAGGGCTGCTTCATGTTGAAAGTAAACGGTGATCCTTAGAACTTGCCGCCGTAAATCGCGTTCTCACCAAGGATTTGTTCGATTCGCAGGAGTTGGTTGTACTTTGCCACCCGATCCGTGCGGCTCAACGAACCTGTCTTGATTTGACCGGCGTTGGTAGCAACCGCGATGTCTGCAATGGTAGCGTCCTCAGTCTCACCTGAACGATGGCTGATCACTGCGGTGTAATTGTTGTCCTGCGCGAGTTCCACGGCATCCAGCGTCTCCGTCAGAGAGCCGATTTGGTTCACCTTCACGAGGATGGAATTCGCGACCCCTTGGGCGATTCCTTTGCTTAAGAATTTGGTATTGGTGACAAAGAGATCATCACCCACGAGTTGCACCTTGCTGCCGAGTTTGTCTGTGAGAAGCTTCCAAGTCTTCCAATCGTTCTCAGCGCAGCCGTCCTCGATGCTGATGATGGGGTACTTACCGGTAAGCTCCTCATAGAAAGCCACCAATTCTTCCCCAGTCAATTTGCGACCGCTACTTTTCTTGAAAACATACCCGCCGGTCTTGGCATCGTAAAACTCAGAGGAGGCGACATCCAGAGCGAGAAAAATCTGTTTTCCGGCTTTGTAACCGGCGTCTTTCGTCGCTTGAAGAATTACTTCGATGGCCTCTTCAGCACTGTCCAATTTAGGTGCAAAACCACCTTCATCACCCACTGCTGTGCTCAGACCCTTTTTCTTTAATACGCCCTTTAGCGCGTGAAAAATTTCTGTGATCGCCTGCAACGCTTGCGAAAAGTTACTGAAACCCTTCGGCATGATCATGAACTCTTGGAAATCGATCGGAGCATCCGAATGTGCTCCACCATTGATCACGTTAGCCATGGGGACAGGCAGCACCTTGGCGTTCGTGCCACCGAGGTAACGGAACAGCGGCAAACCCACCACATCGGCTGCGGCCTTCGCGTTCGCCAACGACACTGCTAGAATCGCGTTCGCACCCAGCACAGATTTAGTTTCCGTGCCGTCCAGAGCGATCATGGTCTTATCCACCGTCAACTGATCAAGTGAGTCCAGACCCTGCAACTCTGGCAGGATTTTTTCCATCACGTTTTTGACGGCTTTCGAAACGCCCTTACCTAGGTAACGTTTCGCGTTGCCATCGCGCAATTCGAGGGCTTCGTGCTCGCCGGTGCTTGCTCCTGATGGAACCGCCGCCCGACCCATCACACCACTCTCCAGAATCACATCTACTTCCACGGTGGGGTTGCCCCGTGAATCCAGAATTTCACGCGCACGAATGTCAGCAATAATACTCATAAGTCAATTTCCAAGGATACAAATACAGCGGCGTAGTATACTTGTGGCGCCTCTTGTGACAATCCATTTTGCGGTCTATTTCTGGGCAGATTTTTTCTCCTTAAACACCATGGAGGCCGAATTCAGACAGTAACGCAACCCTGTGGGTTTGGGGCCGTCATCGAACACGTGTCCGAGATGCGCATCACATCGGGCGCATAAAATCTCTACCCGTCTCATCCCGAAACTATTATCAGTGTGAGAGACCACATTTTCTTTAGCTACTGGCGCAAAAAAACTAGGCCAACCCGTGCCCGAATCAAACTTAGCGGACGCGGAGAACAGCGGAAGATCGCAACAGATACAGGAATAAAGCCCTGGTTTTTTGTGGTCGTGAAAAATGCCGCAAAAAGCACGCTCGGTGCCTTTACCTCGAGCAATTTGGTATTGCTCTGGGGTCAGGAGCTTACGCCACTCTGCATCAGGCTTCACAACTTTGTTGGTTTGCGCAGCGGGCAAGATTTCTCCGTGATCGTTCACGAAGCAGACAATAACGACTTTTGGGTTCATGTTGGTTGTGGCAGCGAGAGTTTCTAATCCCCAGGTTAGGCTCGCCAAAAAAACGATGAGTTTCAGGGTGCCTCCGCTGATCCTCCTGAGAATGGCAGTGGATCGAACGAACGTCCCCCAAGGTAAAATCTTCAAGGAATTTGACATAGTGGTAACGGTTAACTGTCGGCTTAAGTTACTCGAGAAATGATTACGTGCAACGCCTTTTACTATCGAGTTCTCAGCCGATAAAATTGCTGTGTCGCCTCGGTTTCAAATGGAGTCTGAATGAGTAATGCCTCGCCAGTTCCGAGGTTCGTGGAAACAGGAACCCAACTCATCGGCGAGGTGATTCGCGGAGATCTTTCCAAAATATAGATATTCCCCGTCACAGACGAGATTCTTAGCTCGAGTAACGCACCGTTGATAACCGGTGGATGAATAAGGCCGGAGGTCGCCGGTTTGACGAGTTGAATCTGCACAGCAACGTCCGTTGATTTTCGGGGGTAGAGATCACCAAATCCTGAGTCCTGCGCTCGGACAGTGAGGCTAAAAATTGGCGGATCTTGGGTCACCAAGTGTTGTGCATCTGCCACTCGGATGACGCCAGTTTCGATATCAATCACGAACGCTCCGTTCAGGTTTCCTTCAGTAATTTTGTAAGCGATAGGATCCGCAACGCTATCCCTAGCGAGCAATGTCGTGACCACCGTGCCGTTGGTTGCTGTATCGAGAAGTTCCACGGTCTTGCCCGTAAGTTCGGGAGCATAATTGAGATCAATCGGGGTCAGGAACGATTGATCGATGACTGTCGGTGTCAGGATCTTTCCACCAGTCCAGCCCACCGAAACATGATCATGTCCGAGGCCTGTTTTATGGATGACATCAAGGTAAACCGTACGGCCCGCTATCAGTGAAATGCCGGCGGATTTCTGTGAAGAAAACATGAACCAATCTTGATAATCCGTTTCACTGCTGACGGAAGCAATCGCAGTGGCCGTTGCAGTGTTGGTCGCTGGGCCGTATCGGAGCGAGCTACCATGACTCGAAGCAATGTAGAAATTGTAGGAAGATGTTACCGGAGGCGTCAGGAAGGCGCGAATCCGAGATCCGTAACTCTCGCCAACGTCTTCGCCAGATTCGAACGACTCAATTTCCCTCAGTAAATCAGGCCGTTTGGGGTATTTTCCCATTTTGGTCAGATCCACAACCGCACTGCCGTTTCCGATGTTGGTCCAGATTTCTTGCCGCAGTGTGGTTGTGGTAATGATATCCGCAGCGAACAACCGGATCGTGTTCGTGGTGAGACGTGAACGGCTCGGTATGCCATTGTCTGCGACACGAATCTGCAGCGAGAACAGGGTCTGAGGCGTGGTCGACAAGGCCGATTCGTTCACCAAGCGCACGATTCCGTTGCTAGGATTAAGGTCGAAGAGGCCGTCGTTATTTCCGGAGATCAAGGTGAAATTGAGAATGTCGTGAGTGTTGGCATCCGTCGCGGTAACCACGCCCACTCGGCTTCCATGAATTGCATCCCGATGCAGTGCCGTTGTGAACCCCTCGGTTCGTGGAGTGTAATTCAACGCGATGGGAGCGAGGTAGCGGCCAGGAATCACATCGCGTTCGATCCCAGCACTCAGGCATTCCCACGCCACAGCGATATGGTCGTTTCCTATCGATTCTTTCATGCGAGCTTCGATATAGTAAGCCTGACCCCCAATCAGGGAGCGCAGCCCCGATTGCTGGGAATCGAACTGCGTCCATTCCTTCACCCCAACGGCTTCGTTCACCCTAGCGATGCGCGTGGTGTTTGCGGTGTTTGTGGAAGTGCTCATCAGCAATTCTCCCGAATCATCCGCGGCAATCCAGAAACGGTAACTGCCCGTGACGGGGGGTATGAGGTAACCGCGCATCACTCCCCCATAATCATCCCCCAAATCCGATTCACCTTCCGAGGAAAAGACCGGTTTTTCGTAAGCGGGATCATAGGGAAAAGCTTTTGTCGAACCGATCAAATCGATGACCGCTGTCCCTGTGATGTTCGTGTAAACAGCATAATTGAGAGTGCCGGGTCGAAAAGGGCCTGCATTGGGAAGTACCGCGACATTAACAATCGAGGTAGACATAAGGGCTACTGGCAAGGCTTGATCTGAGACTCTCACCGCGAGCGCGTAATTACTTTGTTCCGCCACCTTCAAATCTCCCACAACACGAATCTCGCCTGACTGTTCCCCGATGGAAAACAAGCTGTTCGTGTCGCCGCTTTGGATTGAAAAAACTAGCGAGTTACGAAAGTCAGGGTCAGTGGCAGTCACTCGACCCAGTAAGACATCTTTCTGAGTATGCTCGAAAACCGAAGTGCTAAAACCAGCAATCACCGGAGCCTCATTGATATCGGTAATGGTCACCACAACACGCCGATCACTTTCCAAAATCACATTGTCGGCACTGTCTCTGATACTGACAAATAATTCGAATTGAACAGGAAACTGACTGCGTAAAGCCAAGGTTTCATAATCCAACGCTGTGGAATTCACGACGACTAACTGTCCCAGATTATCGATCGAAAATGCTCCGCCGATATTACCTGCCTCAATCCCATAAATGAGCGATCTACCCGTCGGGTTATCAATCGGTACAACCCCCACAACCGTCGAGTCCGGGCTATTCTCAGGAATGCTGAATCGTGTTGCCGCCTTGCCGCCGGTGATTGACCCGGAGATTTTATAATATCCCAGACTTCCATAGGAGGAAAACCCATCCGTCGCTGCATTGCGTCGCCCCGCCCCCTTGACCTGCAACGTGTACGACCCCGCTGTGATGGTTTTGACCACCGTGACAAAGAGTGTCGTCTGAGGATTACTCGTGTACACCAAATTGTCTTTTGAATCATAAAGTGAGGCTTGAATCGCAAGATTCGCCCAATCCCCCACGGGATCCACCCGCAGATTGACGCTTCCACCCGTCGTCGAAAAACGAAACGCATCCGAGTCATCCGTGCGCTCAATCACCCCTTCCCCTTTAGCCGTCCGGTTCGCGAAAATCTCAAGGTGCCGAGCCGTGCTCAAGGTATCCCCCGTGTCGTCCACGCGGTAATCCACGCCACCGTTCTCCGAAGTAATAATCGCCAAATCATCCTGATTGTTGTTGGCGTTGTCGTACTCCCCCTTGCTCCACTGCGACACTTTTTTATCGTAACCCACACCCATGATCGGGGCCCAACCCACCGCACCGATGCCTTGGCCCTCATAATACTCCGTATGCCCACCCCCCACATCCATCCCGTCGTGACTCAGACCCAAGGCATGGCCTAATTCATGAGAAATCGCTTCTGCCCCAGGTTTGCCTACCACTTGGAACGACCAGCACGGAGTATCGCCCGACCAGTTGAAGGATCCGATCATCGCGACCCCGCCCGCACCGGGCGCAGCCGTTGTGGTTGATGTCACCACCACCCTCTGCCGGTTGCCTTCAGCAGCGTTCTCAAAAACTCGCGAATCTGTCGTAACATTGATGTTGAATGGCAAAAAGTCTTCTGCAACCCGTTTCCATACATCGCGAATTTCGCCATTGCTCGCGTTGGGTTTCGCATAAGTAATGCCGCCCCACGTCGGGGTATATCCTCCTCGATAATCGAGATAAATCACCGCTTTTGAACCCGGCAAACTTTCAAGTGGGATGATGCCCACCTGATACTCAGGGATGGGCACGACTGGGTATGCACTTGGGTCAAGCGGCGGAATTTGTGCAACATTCGTGGTGCCGATCTCAGGGGGAGGTGGCGGAAATCGTAAACAAACAACCTCGTCCAAAGCACGCTCCACCAAATCCGACTGCCCTAGAGTCGCGCTCGGTTCAATTCGATAAGCCTTCCCGCGCGATGGCATCTCCACTAACCCAACGTAGCTGCCTGCTTTACCCGAGATCGATTGTTCCTGAAAAAAGAACCTCCCGCGACCCGGCGAGGTGAGTTGCCCATCGACGCGAACCACCACTCCAGCTCGATGCTCCAAACGGTGAATCCTCCCAGAAACCCACTCTCCACCGACCAACTCAAATCGCAGGGATCCACCTACTCGAGACTCGCGTAAGGAGGTTAGAAACTCAGAATCCCAAGGTCGTTGACGATTCTTGATTCCAAGGTGAGCTGCCCGCTGACCACTTGATGGCTTGGAAATGTCCTTATCCGCCGCAGCCCCCAAGGCACTTGACTGAGTGCCAGAATAGACACCGAGTACCATTAGTCCGCAAAGCAGACAAAGAGTTTGCTTCAAGGGGTTCCACATCCAAACTAAGTTTACTGATGTCTTTTGTGAAGGCGAGTTTGTTTTTTGTTCTAAATGTGTACTTGCGATCACCTCCAGACACAGTGTAATTTTTGGGAGTGGCTCAGCTCCTGTCGCAGACAACCGGAGCCGGTCGCGGAAGTTCAGGTAGCCGATGTGGCGGAATTGGCAGACGCGCTAGACTCAAAATCTGGTGTCTTTACAGACGTGGGGGTTCGAGCCCCTCCATCGGTACCATAGTTTCAATCGTAAACACGGAGGGGGCAGGGGGCGAATCCAACCCCAGTCTCGTCCCACCCGCATCCTTGCCAGCAGATTTGCCCCTGTTATAGTTGAGCCAAGTTGACACACATCAGGGGCCAGAATTAGAGCGTAAACATGATCCGATCTTTCGCCTTCACCACACAGGGTAAGCTGCACACCCAGGATATTGATCTGTTCCTGATGCCCACGTTGCTCGCCGATACGAACCTGTTTCTCTGGGTAGATTTGGACCAAGCTCTCGAGGCGGACTCGCGGCGTATTTTAGAAGGGGTGTTTCATTTCCATCCCCTCACCATCGAGGATTGTCTACAAATCTCCGCCTCACCCAAGGTGGAGGAATATCATCCGAAGGAAGGCGATCGATTTGCGCCCCACTTGTTCATGGTGATCCACGCAGTCGATTACAGTCGGCGAGACGGTGTTTTTGCGACCAGTGAACTCAACTTCTTTCTTGGGAAAAACTTCCTAGTCACCTACCACGATGTTCCTCTTAGAAGCGTGCAACTGACGGTAGAGCGATCCGTGCACGGAACCATCCTGCTGGCCCGGGCACCCGACCGTTTGGCCCACAACCTCCTGGACGCCATCGCTCAGAATTACAAACCGGCCTTGGATGAGCTCGCGGTTGAAATATCGGATCTCGAGCAAGAGGTAATTCAGGCTCCTCATCCACGGCTTGTCACACGGATAATTCAGTTAAAAAAAGAAGTATGGCATCTAAGGCAGATCATAGGCCCACAACGCGAAGTGATGGCCCGATTTGCAGGTGGGGAGTTTAAGTTGATCCGGCCTCATCTCGTCCCCTACTACCGGAATGTTTACGACTCGCTGTCACAAATTTCGGAACTCGCCCACAGCTACACCGACAGCATCTCCGGCTTACTCCAAGTCTATCTCAGCATGTCGTCCAACCAGACGGCGGAGGTGGTCAAGCTCCTCACCCTTATCACCATCATCACCACGCCACTGATGATGGTGGGCACTTGGTATGGTATGAATTTTCATGACATGCCGGAATTAAGCTTAACGCACGGATATGTCATTGCATCGATTCTCATGATCACTAGCACCATTGGCACCTACTGGTATTTCAAAAAGAAAGGGTGGCTCAGCTAAACGCTGTCCGATGCCTCCCCGCAAATCTAATTTTCTCGATAAAGTTTTGACCCGAATCGGGCGCCTTGACACGCAGGGGTTGCAGACTGTCGTAGAACACCTCGCCCGAGAGAGAACCTTTCTCGAGACGCTCTTTAACGTGATCGAGGATGGGGTCTTAGTCACCGATGAACAGGGAAGAATCCTCTACCACAACGATGCAGTGACTCGAATTCTGGGGTGGCAAAAAGCTCAAGTCGAAGGCGAACCGATCCAACGACATTTTCCGGGCCTTGATTGGGAACGGATCTCCCGCCTTGATGGGGAGGGTGGATCCCGCGTGATCCGTCAGGAGTTTGAAATCGAGTATCCTCGCCGCTGTTATCTCAACCTTTATGCCGCGCCACTCGACGGAGAACGCAGCGGCAGTTCCGGCGTCGCTCTGATCCTCCACGACGCCACCGAGGCCCGTCAACGGACCGCGGAAGCGATCGAAACCGAACGCGTCCAAGCCTTGACGCTGCTCGCCGCGAGCGTCGCTCACGAAATCGGCAACCCGTTGAATGCCCTCGCGATCCACCTACAATTGATGGAACGACAGATCAAGAAACTGCGTCAATCCTCGACCAAATCACCCGCAAAAAAGAGAGGGCTCAGTTTAAAATCCATCATGCCCGATGCTCCGCAGGCAGCCGAGGATCCGAAGCAAATCTTATTTAAGCTGGATAACTATCTCCAAGTTGCCAAGGGAGAGATTTCACGCCTTGACTACATCGTCACTCAGTTCCTCTCAGCCCTTCGACCGAGTCCTCCTCAATGCTCCAAAGCCTCGCTCAACGATGTCGTCCGTGAAACCTTTGAACTCCTCCAGCCTGAGATATCGAACCGAGGTCAACGAACGGTTCAAAACCTCCACGCTCAACTGCCTTTCACCCTCTTCGATCCGTCTCAACTCAAGCAGGTTCTGGTGAACATCACCAAAAATGCGATGCAAGCGTTACCTCGTGATGGCGTCATCACAGCACAAACCGGAGTGGCTGGTGACGGTGTCTGGGTTGCTATTTCCGACACGGGCCCCGGCATTCCTCAGGAGCAAATCAACCGAATTTTTGAGCCTTTCTATACCACAAAAAAGAAAGGGTCAGGACTGGGTCTGATGATCGTTCAACGCATCGTCCGAGATCATGGGGGGCGCGTGGATTTGGAAAGCCATGCAGGGCGGGGAACAACCTTCCGTGTCTGGCTCCCTTCGGGGGAGAAACGACAACGCATCCTCCCACCCAGTCCGCCAACCTCCGACCCTCGCCCCCAACCATGAACCCTGCACTACTCATTGTTGACGACGAAAAGACCCAACGCGAAGGCTTGAGAGCCGCTCTCGAGGATCACTTTGACATTTACATTGCGGACTCTGCCACCAGTGCCATTCAACTCCTTGAAAAAGAGCACTTCGATGTGATGTTGACTGATTTCCGCATGCCCAATGAAGATGGGATGAAGCTCATCTCTCGCGCGAAATCCCTTCCCAATCCGCCGATCTGTATTCTGATGACGGCTTATGGCTCAGAGGAAATTGCCGTCGAAGCGATGAAGCACGGGGCAGATGATTATATCCCCAAGGGAAAAATGCAGATTGATGAGCTTGAGTTCCGAATCAAGCGCGCTCTCCGACAGCAGAAGCTTGAGACTGAAAATGTTGCCCTTCGCATCCAACTCGATAAACGCTTTAGGCTAGAAAATATTATCGGTGAATCGCCTGCGATGCGCGAGATTTTTGAAATCGTGCAACAGGTGGCACCCAGCCATGCCAGCATCTTGATCCAAGGCGAAAGTGGCACAGGAAAAGAATTGGTTGCGAAAGCGATCCACCAACTCAGCATCCGAGCGCGAGGCCCCCTGATCACTGTCCATTGCGGCGCACTGCCTGCCAACTTGCTCGAAAGTGAACTATTCGGACACGAAAAAGGTGCGTTCACTGGGGCCCACGAACGCCGCATCGGTCGCGTTGAGCAAGCTCAGGGAGGCACCCTGTTTCTGGATGAAATCGGGGAAATCGATGCAACCACTCAGGTTAAACTCCTGAGAGTATTGGGCGAGCGAACCTTCGAGCGGGTTGGTTCGGGAAAAACCCTGCAGGCCGATGTCAGAATCGTGTCTGCCAGCAATAAAAATTTGGAGCAAGCGATCAAATCAGGTTCATTTCGTGAGGATCTTTTTTATAGGTTGCGTGTCATCCAAATCAACCTCCCTCCGCTCCGCGACCGCACCGGCGACATCCCTTTGATAGCGCGGGCGTTTCTGAAGGAGTTTGCTCGGGAAAACGCTAAGAACATCGCTGATTTTGAACCCGAGGCGATGGACGCAATCCTTCGCTACACTTGGCCCGGAAACGTCCGAGAACTTCGTGCTGCGCTCGAACATGGAGTCGTGCTTTGCCGACGTGATCGAATCACCCTGCGCGATTTACCCCTATCCGTGCGCTCCATTTCGGCTACTCAACCTGCGAAGGTAGATGCACTTGCGGGTTCAGCAACCTCACCGAGTTTGACTGTTCACGAGTCTGAAAAACAACTAATCACTCGAGCCTTGCAGGAATCTGCCGGAAACAGGACACTCGCTGCAACTCAGCTCGGCGTGAGCCGCCGGACCTTGCACCGGAAATTGCATCTGTACCATTTGGAAGGTTTTTAATTCCGTATGATCCCAGGTTTACAGGAATGGATTCACAAGTTGGAAGAAGGCGTTGGCGTCCAGCAGATTAAATTGGTCGCTATCTGGCTTGGGCTCGCAGCCTTCATGACCTTTTACAACCTAAGGGAATTCAAAAACTTTAGTTCCCCCGAAGCAATGGATGCTGCGCAAGTTGGCCGCAATCTGGCCGAGGGTCGTGGGTATACGACCCGTTACATCCGACCTTTAAGCGTGGCTCTTCTCCAATCCCACCGAGGGGCGGCTGGCCATGGCTTAACTGGTTACCACCCTGACCTTGCCAACGCCCCAGTTTACCCAACGATTCTCGCGGGACTAATGACCACCCTCCCGTTTTCCTATGATATTTTGGATGCAGAAAAATTCCTGCGATATCAGCCCGAAATGTTGATCGCCATTTTTAACCAATGTTTGTTTTTAATCCTGCTTGTTTCCGTATTCCGTCTCGCAAAACGCCTTTTTGATTCACCCGTAGCTTGGTTGGCAGTGTTTTCCCTCGGGGCGTCTGATCTTTTCTGGCGGTTTTCTGTCTCTGGTTTGCCCACAATTTTCTTAGCCCTCATTTTGTGCTGGATTGTCCTTCTGTTGGTGCATCTTGACGAATGGGGTCAAGAGGAGAATCCACCCGCCTCTCGATTCCTTTTTCTCGGTCTCGCCATCGGAGGACTTTTGGCCACCGCAGTTCTGACGAGGTACTCGCTCATTTGGCTTGTCCCCGTTGTTGTGGGGTTCATCGCTTGGATCGCCGGACCCCGTCGAGTTCCAGCCATGGCGGGTTGCGTAGTCGTTTTTCTGCTTCTGATCTCACCTTGGTTGGCTAGAAATTATTCCCTAAGCGGCACACTTTTCGGCACGGCTGGTTTCGCCATTAGCGAAGAAACCTCAGCATTCCCTGGTGCACGCCTTGTGCGTTCATTGCCACAAAACTTTGCAGCAGAATTGAACCGACTCGGGCTCGAAGCCTATGGTCGAAAACTGATTCTGGAACTAGCACGCCTGATTCAGGAGGATCTCCCCAAAATGGGCGGAAGTTGGTTGAGTGCGTTTTTTCTTCCCGGCCTACTGATTCCCTTTCGTAACCCGCTCCTCAACCGGTTGCGCTGGTTTCTTGTGGCTGCCATCACAGTTCTCCTTCTCACTCAGGCGTTGGGGAAGACCAGCCTCACGAATATCTCTCCCACGTTCAACGGAGAAAACCTTCTGGTGTTGATCTCGCCATTTATTTTTATCTTCGGGAGTGCACTTTTCTTCCTGCTTCTGGATCAGATCGAATTCGCATGGCAACCCGCACGCGGACTTCTCATCGCTGGCTTTGCGCTGCTCTGTTCCGCACCGCTCGTCCTGACCCTTCTTCCGCCGAGATCATTTCCCCTCTCATACCCACCTTACTTGCCGCCGGTGATCCAAAATACCAGCAAGTGGATGACTGAGAAGGAGTTGATGATGAGCGATATGCCTTGGGCTGTTGCGTGGTATGGCAACCGTGATTGTGTCTGGACGACCCTTGATTCCGGCTTGGATCAAACCAGCGACTTTTATCGTATCAACGATTACATGCGGCCCATCCAGGCCCTCTACTTGACCCAAATTACGATGGATACCAAGTTCCTGTCACAGATGGTCCGGGGTGGGGCCGAAGGAGTCTGGGGTCGTTTTGTTTTAGATTCACTACTTCGAACCAATGTGCCGACCGGTTTCCCCCTGAAGCAAGCTCCCAAAGGCTACTTGCCCGAACAACTATTCCTGAGCGACCGCATCCGCTGGAAAGCAGGCGAAAAATAGTGTTCGGTGCACGATCGAAATGGGTGAAAAGATTTTGAAAACATTTCT
>Ga0114966_10000735_pt1 | contig 31322 bp, 26 predicted proteins | sample M_130207_XF_Meta_FD_87029 | JGI IMG/M metagenome (GOLD analysis project Ga0114966, IMG submission 87029) | Freshwater microbial communities from Lake Montjoie, Canada to study carbon cycling - M_130207_XF_MetaG | ecosystem: Environmental > Aquatic > Freshwater > Lake | place: Lake Montjoie... | reverse complement strand
CTTCGCGCTGGGCAAACGCCTTGAGGTGTGAAGCGCCCATAACTCCGACGGTTGATCGGCTGCCGGTCCCCATGACACCAAGCGGCCTGAGGTCAAGTCCTCTGCCACGACGAGGCGTGGAAGCCTTGCTGCTCCAAAGCCCGTGAGCGCTGCATCACGAATCATGTTGAACAAGGGCAGTTGTAGAACCGTTTTTACCGAAATCTCCCTTGTGGCCATGCCGGCGATTTTCCAGATGCCTTCCCCAGAAGACGATATCCGAGTGATGACGGGCACAAAGCGCAGAGATTTTTGTCCAGCTCGTGCAAATCGCTTCTTCAGGTCTGGCGTCGATACGACGAGCACTTGATCGCTTAAAAAACAGCGGCCAACAAGTTCTGAATTGGGCTCGGGGTTGACCCGAATGACGAGGTCGAAGCCCTCATTGACCAAGTCCACCTGTCGATCTTCCAGCGCGATCGCCAACTTGACATCGGGGTAGATCCGTGTGAACTCAGCGGCAAGCCTGCCCATCATCATTTGCCCAAAGAGAGCCGGTACGTTAACTCGCAGCAGCCCATGAGGCTGCGTCCGCCCATCGCGCAGCACAACGGCAGTCTCGGCAATTTCGCGCATGGGGCCGCTGGTGCGCGCGAGCAGCTGCGCGCCTTCTTCCGTCAGGCGAACCAATCGGGCTCCGCGCTCGAACAGTCTGACACCCAGCGATGTCTCCAACTCCATGACCTTACGCGACAGGCTTGCCTTGGGCCTTCCGCTCGCGCGACTGGCCTTGGCGAAACCCTCGTGGGTAGCAACCAGCAGAAAATCGGAAAGGTCATCGAGATTCATAAGTGTTTCAAATTTGGGACATATTGTCTTAAATATAGATGTTTCGTTGCCAATTTAAGACTTTATCATACTATTCACACCAAGATCATCTTGGTGTCTATGTTGATCAGTAAGCCGTGATGCAGACAAATGGATGTACCTTTGGCGTGGGCATGTCCGTTGGCGGTCATCGGCGCAAGCTTGGTGGACAAAACCATGCTTTGAACGCTTGCTGAAATTGGCTTTAACCCAGAGGTGTCTTTATGTCAGCTGAAAAAATTCTCGTGCTTAACTCCACCGGCAAGGTCGGTCGCAATGTTTGCCGTGCCTTGCTCGAGGCGGGCTTTGACGTCTACGGCACCACGCGTTCAACCAAGAGCACGCTGGCCAGTCTGGGCGTGAAGTCGGTTGTCTGCAACTACACCTTGCGCTCAGATCTTGATCGGGCCTTTGTTCAAACCGGTGCCAATAAGGTGTTCGTCATCACAGACTATTTTGGTGCGGCCAGGAAAAGTGCGGTCCTTGAAATTGAGCAAGGACGTGCCGCCATTGATGCTGCTAAAGCCGCAGGCGTGCAGCACCTGGTGTTCATGAGTGTGGCGGACGCTGAGTTCTTTGATCACCACGTCAAGCACCTGCATGCCAAGGTGGCCCTCGAAAAGTACCTGCGAGAATCCGGTGTCCCGTTTTCTATCCTGCGGCCCTGTGCTTTCTTTGAAAACCTGGACGACCCTGCTAACTGGAACCCACTGAAAAAAGGCGTGGTCAAGTTTTTGACAACGCTGGACTGCAAGTACTGTGCGACTTATGACATTGGCCGGGCAGCCGCCATTCAGTTAAAGGACCCGCAATTGTGGCTGGGCAAGACACTCGATGTGATCGGATGGCAGGGTGATCTGTCAAAGGTGGCTGCAGCCCTGTCCAAGGTCAGCGGCGTGCCAGTCAAGGCACAGCTGGCCATGCCGATCTTTCTGCGCCGATTGTTCCTCAAGGATTTGCACCACATGTGCCTGTACTACGAGGTGCAGAAGGGCCCGCGCGGAACACCAGAGGCGTTTAAGAAATTCCTGCCAGACGCTCTGTCAGCAGAAGATTGGTTTCGCTTTCACGGTCAATATTCGAATGGAAAAAAAATCGCTACTGGTGTCTAGTAGCACGGGTTCTATCCGAGATTTTGCCGAACTATTTTCCTTTTCATTCCATGCTCACTCCACGACCCATCATCACACCAGATTCGCTTCAGCTGCATTGCGTTTAGAAAAGATTGACTTGAAGACATTTGGAATAAAATTCAAAAACGACGTTACTTCGTTAAATCTCTTTTTTGGAGAAAATCGTCTATGTAAGGGCATAGGTTCGGAAAATGACGGTGATTCAAGTCACGAAACTACAAAATTTTTCTATAGATACGTTTGAATAGGATTCAATTAGATAACTTTTCTCTAATTGTATGATCGCCATGCGCAATTGAAATGGCTACATGGCATAGAGCCAAAAGCCAAGTACAAGGAATACTGGCGTGGCAGGGGAGTCCAGCGGCATCTGAAGGAGGACGGATTAATATAAGGGTAGGGACTTGAATTCGTTGTTATTTTTTTAAAGTCCTGCTTCCAAGAGCTGATGTGCACCTATGGGGTATTCACGGACATTCATACTAAAATCTCCTAGTAATATGTTATAAGATGTATAATAAAGTTAAATAGATTAATATATTTAAAAAATTTAATTGTTTCTATATTTTTATTAAATAGTGCAAGTATTTTTAAAGGGTCTCAGATCTTTATATAAATTTTCTGATTTTTAGACAATTTAGAGAAATAAATTAAATGTTTAAGTGTTTACAAAGCTGTTTTATAGAAAAATATATATTGAGTGCTTTCTTTTGTTTATTTCTTTTTTCACTAATTTTTAATACAGATGCAAATTCACAGAGTTATCCAGTAAAACCAATTTCACTTATTGTCCCTTTTCCGACTGGCGGGGGGACTGATTTTGTTACTAGAATTTTTGCTGAAAAACTTTCAAAAAATCTAGGCGTTCCTGTGACGCTTGATAATAGGGCTGGCGCTGGTGGAATGATTGGTACTGAGTTTGTTTCAAGATCAGAACCGAACGGATATACATTTGTAATTGGATCTATTAGTACGATTTGTATTAATGCAAGTATTTATACAAATCAAAAATTTAACCCAATTAAAGATTTACTACCTATAAGTTTAATTGCAACAACTCCTAGTATTATTGCAGTCCCATCTAACTTTCCTGCTGATTCATTGCATCAATTACTAGCATTAATAAAAAGCAAGCCAAATTATTATAACTTTGGCTCTGCTGGATCCGGCAGTTCACATCACCTAGCTGGTGAGCTGTTAAATAGAACCGGATCAATTGATTTGCTGCATGTTCCTTTTAAAGGAACATCGCCAGCATTAATTGCTTTAATTAGAGGAGATGTGCATGTTTTAATTTCAAACATACCATCGCTAATGCCTGGAATTAAAAATAAACAAATTAAGCCGCTTGCAGTAACTAGCTTAAAAAAATCACATTTATTGCCTGATCTTCCTACAGCAAATGAATCAGGATTACCCGAATTTAATGTAACAATCTGGTATGGTATTTTTGCTCCTTTAGGTACTCCGGAATCTATTATTAGTTTAATTAATTCAGAAATTAAAAAAATTACTGAAATGGATGATGTTAAAAATCGTTTATCAATAGAAGGCGCTGAATCAATGGGTTCATCCCAACAAGAACTAAAAGCTAGAATATTAAGTGACTTCGAACTTTGGAATGATATTGTTAAGAAAGCAATTCCGAAGAACGCTTTATAAAATATTATATGCTTCAAGCATATTACTTTGATGACATGCAACATTTAAATAAGAGCCTTTTTTGATCGCTCAAACCTAGCACTTATTCAAACTTTTATTAGTGCTCGTACTTTAAATTCTTGAGTTTATTATTTGATATATATGGTTGACAGTTTGCGAGATTTCTTGATATTCAAAGTAAAGTGTCATTGTTTTGCAAGAAGGACTTTTGGGAAAATTAACCAGTAAAATTTAAGTGGCATATTGACGGTAGTCCGTATGATTGGTCAACACATTCAAGCGTGGCTAGATATTTTGGATGAATTATTGAATCCGTTTTTTATAATCTAACAATTTATTTAATGCTAGAGCATGTAAGTTCAATAAATTCAAAATACAAAGGTATGCGGTATATATAAATTAAAAGCATAATGCCGGTTATGAGAAAGTTGCACTGCTGTAACCAAGTAACTAACTTGATATTCTTGATCAGAATTTTCTACGTAAGGGAAAATACTGTTAATATTTTGATATAAATTAAGTTCTTGATGCTTAAATAAATGTAGACTAATCAAAGGGTTATTTCAAGCGGTAAGCTTTTGCAAAGATTAACATATTTATATAAGGAATTTTTTTGTCACTTTTACCTAAAGAAGCTTTAGACTACATAGGAATTCAAACGAAATTTGAATTTGCCTGCGATGTAGTAGAAAAAGGAGCTGTTAGGCGATATGCACAGGGAATCATGGATGCAGATCCAATCTATGATTTACCATGCGAAGAAAATAATTTATATGGCGGTCCAGTTTCTCCGTTAATATTTCCAACTCATATGTTTCGTACTGCATTTGGCGGTCAAGATCCAATACAAAGAAATGCTTTTAATTCCGATGCTGATGGTTCTGAGGGAGTTTCTACCATACAAGGCTTGCCAGACATTGCTCCATTAAAACATTTGTCTGTTATGAATGGGGGGTCAACCTTTGAATTTTATCGATATGCCAAGCATGGTGAAAAAATTAAGGTTCAGTCTAGGTATGCTGATATATATGAAAAAAAAGCTAAAGAAGGCTATATCATAATCGTGGTAACAATTAGCGATTATTTTACTGATGAAGAGGAATTACTTTTATCAGTTCGTAGAACTCAAATTAGAAGGTAAAAATCAAAAATGCAGCATTTGTATTTTGATGATATAACTGTTAATCAAGAAGTTCCAAATTTAATTAAAGGACCATTAACCACAATGCATATTATGCGCTGGTCTTCTGCAATGGAAAATTGGCATAGGATTCATTATGATTTACCGTTTGCAGTAAATCATGACAAGCTTCCTGGCGTACTAATCAATGGGACGTTAAAGCAGCAATTCATAATTCAATTATTAAAAGACTGGATAAAACCGAATGGATGGATTTGGAAGGTTAACTTTCAATTTCGATCCATGAGCATTGCTGGCGAAACACTAGTGACTTGGGGCCGTGTTGAATCAAAAACTATTACTAAAGAATATGGACTCATTAATTTAAATTTGGGTATTAAAAATAAAAAAAATGAAGAAACATCACCAGGCACTGCAGTAGTTGCAATTCCTTTTCGTAATGGTCCTACTTTACCTTACCCATTTAAACCGCCAATATATTTAACTAATGATCAAGTAGCATAAAAAAATGAAAAATGGCCCTCTTTCAGGCTTACGTGTTATCGATATAGGAATGATCTTAGCAGGTCCTCTTGTATCTGCAAATTTAGGTGATCTTGGTGCAGATATTATAAAAATTGAGCTACCTAGAGGCGACGAGTTTAGAAAGGTTGGCCGTCAAAAAAACGATAAAGGTCTTTGGTGGAGAGTAACATCTAGAAATAAAAGATTGTTGGCTTTAGATGTATCTAAGACTCAAGGTGCTGAAATTTTTAAACGACTTGCAAAAAATGCAGATATTGTTATTGAGAATTTTCGCCCACAAAGAATGGATAAATGGGGACTAAGTTACTCAGAGCTATCCAAAATAAATCCAGGGTTAATTATGTTGCATATAAGTGGTTATGGACAAAGCGGGCCCTACGTAGATAGACCTGGATTAGGGACATTGGCTGAGGCCATGAGTGGTTTTTCATTCGGTACTGGGGAAGAAAATGGCCCACCAACGCTTCCGCAGTATCCAATTGCAGATACCGTTACTGCAATGATAGGTGCTTACTCTGTTTTGGCTGCTGTTTATGCCAGAGAAAAAAATGGCGGAATTGGAGATGAAATAAATTTAAATTTATTTGAATCAATGATAAGTTTAATGGGTTCCATGATAATTGATTACGATCAACTTGGGCACTTGTCTCATAGAAAGGGTAATCGTTCTACTTGGAGTGTTCCAAGAAATGCATATAGAACTATGGATGATAAATGGGTAGTAATTGCCGGAGCTGTTAACTCCGTAGCTATGAATGCTTTTCGTGCTATTGGTAGGGATGATCTAGCAAATGATCCGGGATTAGCAACAAATCCTCAAAGAGTTGAAAGAATAGATGAGTGTGATAATGCTATGGCTGATTGGATATCAAAGCATAATTTAGATTTTGTTCTTGAACACTTTCATAAATTCAATGTAGTAGTTGGTCCAATTTATGATATTTCACAAATAGTTAAAGATCCCCAAATTAAGCATCAAGGGACAATTTTAGATATCAAAGATGACGAGTTAGGAAGTATAAAATTACAAAATGTAGTCCCACATTTCACTAATAATCCTGGAAAAATAAGATGGGCTGGGAGTCCAATAGTTGGGAAGGATACTTTTGATATTTTAGGTGAATTAGGATATAGCCAAGCGGAAATTCATGAGCTTGAGAAATCAGAAATTATAAAAACTAATTCGTTAAATTGAACTTTGTGCTAATTTCGAAGTGTTACGATTTTGCATAATTTTTTTGGAGTGATATGAAGTTAGGTTATTTCACTATGCCGTTGCACTCATCAGAACGCAATTACACTCAAACCCTTAAGGAAGATCGGGAAGCTATTATTTTGGCTGATGAATTAGGTTATTCTGAGGCATTTATAGGGGAGCATGTATCAGATATTTGCGAAACGATACCCTCATGTTTAAGTTTTATTGCTAGTCTAGTTGATGCAACTAAGAGAGTTAAATTAGGAAGTGGAACTCTAAATCTACCCAATGGACATCCAGCGCAAATTGCTTCTCATGTAGCTATGATTGATCATATGCTAGAAGGTAGATTTTTGATGGGTATAGGTCCTGGCGGGTTACGTTCAGATCAGGAAATCTTTGAAAATTTAAACAAAGATCGCAATGAAATGTTTGTAGAAAGTATAAATCAAATATTAAAAATTTGGTCTGGAAAGCCTCCATACAACATTAAAGGAAAATATTGGAATATTTCTACTGAACAAACTTTTTTGAGCTCTGTGGGGCAGGGTGTTTTTATAAAACCTTACCAACTTCCTCATCCTCCGATTTTTGTTACGGTTGTTGTTCCAAATTCCAAGGGACTGATTGCTGCTGCGGAAAGAGGATGGAAGCCTATAACCGCAAACTTTCTTAATAAGGTCTGGATTCGATCACACTGGAATATGTATGTTAAAGGTTGTAACAATGTTGGGTCACAAGCTAATTCGGATAATTGGAGAATTGCTCGTAGTATTTTTGTAGCAGATACAGATGAAATAGCCAAAAATTATGCTAAATCTATAAATGGCCCTTATGGTTACTATTTTAATAATTTAATGCAAAAAAGAATAACAAGAACATCTCTGGATGTATATAAACCTAATCTTTCAATATCTGATGCTGAAGTGAATCTTGAATTTATATTAAATGAATTAGTTATTGCCGGATCTGTAGAAAGTGTAGTTGATCAAATATTGGAATTTCGAGAAATGGTTGGAGATTTTGGTACTTTACTATACTGTGGCCATGATTGGATTGACTCTATATTAGCTCGCAGATCAATGGTTTTAATGGCTGAACAAGTTATTCCTAGAGTTAATAAAATAATTGGATAAATTAAAGGAATTTAAATGAATACTTTGCTTAAAACTCTATTTTTTGTTATGGTTTTCTTTCTTTTTTTATCTAATTCATTTTCTCAAAATGTATTTCCATCTAAAACGATTCGAATAATAGCGCCTTATCCCTCAGGTAGCAGTGTTGATATAGTGGGTCGTATTGTTGCGCAAAAACTTAGTGAAGCTTTGAACGTGCCTGTAATTTTAGATAACAAGCCAGGCGCGAATACTGTAATTGGTACAAATGCAATGCTAAGTTCTGCCCCTGATGGATACACTTTACTTTTAATTACGAGTGCACACGTTATAAATCCACACTTATTATCTCTACCGTATGATTCTATAAAGGATTTTTATCCTGTCGGCACTTTAGTAAGTAGTGAGTTAGTATTGGTTATAAATTCTTCGATACCAGTTAATAATTTCAATGAATTTATCTTTCTTGCAAAATCTCGAGGTGCTCAGTTAAATAATGCATCTCCAGGTGTCGGTAGTCCCGCGCATCTAGCGAGCGAGATGTTTTTTCAAATGACGGGTTTAAATATACAAACCATCCACTATAAGGGAGCAGGTCAATCAATTATTGATTTAATTGGTGGTCAATCTCAGTTATCATTTGTTGCTCCATCCACTGCATTACTTCATTTAAAAAATAATAAACTCAAAGCTTTGGCAATTTCTGGTGAACAAAGAAATAAACTTTTGCCACAAGTTTCAACATTTTCCGAATATGGTATTAAGGGCCTTGATGTTAAATATTGGTATGGTCTGGTCGCACCTTCTTTAACTTCAAAAATAGTTGTTGATAGATTATCGCTAGAAATTATAAAAATAATATCAAACCATGAGATCAGTGAAAAACTGCATAATCAGGGTCTAGAGTCTTTTGTTTCAAATAGTGATCAATTCTTTGAACTTATGAAATCTGATCTTCTAAAGTTCAACCGCATAATCAAGAGCGCTGGAATAAAGATGGAGGAATAATTTTTTTCAATACTAATAATTTCAATGGTCAACACTTGGTCAATGATTTGGTTTTACATACAGCGTATGCCCCAACTGTAGATGAAGCCTTATGCCGCTAATTTTTTTATGATTTTTGTGAAATTCGTGTTTTTTAATTTCAGCATCATGACTATTCATCTTTTCTCTCTCAGGTAACTCTTTATTTCAATCGAATTCTATTCGTCTAATCTCTTAACTGCATTTTTGAATAAACGAAGGTTTATTTAAATTAATTTTCATAATGTTGTCTTTACCATGGTAAGAGAATATCCTTCTATATTAGTTTTAGCCCAAGAGCGACTTTACCTGTCTCTAGAAATGATCCCGCAGTGGTTGCAATAACCGATCATTGGGTGGTTTCTAAAAGGCGATCCGACCGTGGCTCCATAAACCGATCCGCGGGTAGCTCCATTAATTGATTCTAGAATGGCTCCGAATGGCGATCCCTGACAATCACCAAGCATTCATCTTTGGATCACTCGATTTTGATACCAGTGCGGCGAATCACATCACCCCAGAGTTGTATCTCATTTTTGAGGTATTCATTGGTTCGCGCGGGCGAATCGGCAATGATATCAAAGGCAAAAGATTGAATTTTTTCTTGGATTTCGGGTAACGCTAGCACTTGGGAAAATGCTTCATACCAGCGTGTTTGTATGCTGGTAGGCGTTCCTGCCGGTAAAAATGCACCAACCCAAGTTGAATCCAGTATGTCAGCAAAACCAAGTTCAGCCAAGGTCGGAACATCTGGGAGCGTTGCAAGGCGGTGTGCACTTGAAACAACCAAGGCGCGAAGTTTACCGGCCTTGATGTTTTGTAGTGGACCTGCGATGGCCATGCAACCCACTTTGGGTTCACCGGCCACGACAGCACCAACAGCCAAACCTGCGCCTCTGTAGTGAATCGGTGTCATATTGACTTTTGATACCAAATTGAAGAACCTCTCCGCAGTCAAATGTGGCGCAGTACCACTTCCCGGTGATGCAAAGGCCATTGGATTGGTGCGAGCCAGATTGATTAACTCTGCGAGTGTTTTAACCGGCAGGCTGGGGTGCACGACAATCACATGCGATTGAGTAGCGGTAATCGTCACAGGTAAAAAGTCAGTTTGTGCGTTGTAATTCGATTCTGGAAATTGGGTATTGATGACAAAAGCCGTGGATGTAAGCAACAACGTATTGCCATCGGCAGGCGATTTGGCAACCATTTGTGTACCGATATTGCCTCCGGCACCACCTCGGTTATCAATGACGATGGTCTGCCCTAAATTTTCTTGCAACTTGGGCAGAATCAGCCGTGCAACAGCATCTGGTGGCCCACCGGGCACAAATGGAATCACAATTCGCAAGACCTTGTTGGGCCACTTATTTTGTGCTCTGAGTGGCGCAACAATCCCCGCAAGCAAACACGCCAACAAAGAGCGCCTAGCAATCCCCGATGATTGATTTGAAACATGAAAGAACATGATTTTCCCCTTGTTAAAATAAACGTCGCATAATTTCAAACAGTGCGTTTTGCCCTTCAAACCCAATGCCAGGTCGATCAGACACGGTGATGAGACCATTCTCAATGTGCACGTCATCTGCAAAGCCTGCGAAGGGACCAAAAACACCCGGGTATGCCTCGCAACCGCCCAAACCAAAGCCCGCAACAGCGGCCAAGGTCATGAGATTGCCGGCATGAGGAAAAACTTGCCTTCTTGACCAAGAATGCTGTTTCAGAACATCCAACGTTTTGGTGAACTGGACGATTCCATAGGACTGCGCAATATCGACTTGCAATATATCTTGGCCGGCCCTTAGACCGCCAAAGAGAAGCAAATTGCGAACATCTTGTGTAGAAAATAAGTTCTCACCTGTAGCAATCGCGTGGGGATAGACCTGGGCGAGTTCGGACATGAGCTTGAAATCGAGCGGATCAGTCGGCTCCTCTAACCAGCGCAGACCATATGAAGACAGCGCCTGCGCATATTGCCAGCAGCGTTGGAGATCAAACCCCGCGTTGGCATCGACCGCCACGCGGTCTGCAGACCCCAACAGCTTGATGGCAAGATCCACACGTTGCAAATCCTCAGCCAGAGTGGCGCCACCGACTTTGATTTTCATGGTGGTGTAGCCTTCATCCAAACGCAGTCTGATCTCGTCGCTTAATTCTGATAACCCTTTGTCTGGCGCGTACCACCCTCCCCCGACGTAACAAGGTACTTTTTCGAGATATTTCCCAGAGTTGTAGCGTTGAGCCAGCAACACATGCAGGGGCAAATCAAGCGACTTTGCAAGCGCATCCCAAATGGCCACTTCAATGGTTCCAACCGCAATAGACCTCTCCGTGTGACCTGCAGGTTTTTCTCGCTTCATCATGCAGGCCAATGCTTTTGCGGGGTCGATGAGTCCATTAGAAGGATCGAGCAATGTTTGTGGGTCTGCTTGGCATAGCCGAGGAATCATTCGAGCTCTCATCACTTCTCCACAAGCATATCGGCCTGTGGAATTGAACGCATAACCAATGACCGGTTGACCGTTGCGGTGAACATCGGTGAGAACGGCCACGACAGAGGTGGTCATTTCACTGAAATCAAACACAGCATTGCGCATCGTAGAGCGCAAGGGAACACTGACTTCCCGGATGTCTATGATTCTCACGAGTTATGAATCTCGTAGCGGACGGCGTAAGCGCTGAGGATTTTCTCAACCTCTTGCCTGACGTCGTGATGTGATTCATGGATCGCGATTTTGACCAGGAGGCCTCCTCCTACAGACTTCACATCCAACGTCCATTGCCCCTTGACCGATTCAAGTGCTTGGGTAAAGGCGCGCTTTGCAGAATCGATTTGCAAAATATTTTTTTGTGGCTTACCTACACTGGTTAGAGGAATTTGATCGATAAAAAAGATTTCCTTTGGAACGGCAACGCGCTCGTTGATATGCGCACTGGCAAACTTCAGTAAATCATCAGCGCTCACAACGGCGTTGGGTTGAAGTTGAACATACACCACCGGGAGTTCTCCCGCATGTGCATCGGGTTTGCCAACGGCCGCAGCCAATGCCACATAAGGAGACAGCATGAGCGCATCTTCAATGATGCGAGGCTCGATATTGTGTCCTCCTCGAATGATGATGTCTTTTTGTCGACCACTGATCCTAATGAACCCATCTTCATCTAGACAACCCAAGTCCCCCGTCACCAAGTCACCCTCAGGCAAGAAAACACCCCTGTTTTGTTGTGAATCTAAATACCCTCCAGACACGCCAGGACCCCGCACCAGCACCATACCAACTTCGTTCAATTCACACTCACGCTCAATGGACTCACCATTTTTTGCCATGATGACGATGCGTATTTGTGTGTAGGGAACTCGCAAGCCTGAACAACCACGGCGAAACTGGCCATCGCGAGGATCCAAGGCGACATGACTTGTGTTTTCAGTCAGGCCATAACTTTGTAAAGTGTTGCAGCCGGTATTTTGTAAAAGACGCTCTTGAATCGAAACGGCAATAGCAGTCGAGCCTGTGGCGAAATAAGGTCGTAAAGAAGAGATGTTTTCTTTGGTGGGCGGTTGTTTGGACAAGACCGACAAGGTGGTTGGAACACCAGAGATTTGGGTGACACCAAAACGCGCAACATAGCGCCAGTAGTTTTCTATGTAGCGTTTGTCTCGAGCACCAAAGATACTGGGAATCACGCAGGTTTGACCATCCGCGGTGCTCACCAAGCCCCTGACCAGTAAACCTCCGATATGAAATAGTGGCGTATCCGACAACACCACATCATCTGGTGTGAAGGCCAAGCCTTGGTTGGCGGCCCATTGCCGGTAAACCATCCCACCGTGCAAAATCTTGACGATTTTGGGGTGTCCAGTGGTACCGCCAGAGTGCACGTAGCAGGCAATGTCTCGACGCTGTGCGGTCTGGCGCTCAAAGCTCAACTGTTGCCCTGAAAACTGACTCGCTTGGTTCAACAGATCATTTTCATGTGCCGCGTCAAATGGGTCACGAAGAGTAAAGAGTCTGGGTGCATCCACTATGTCAGCCAATGCCGCCGTGACGCTTTGCCATATCTGAAAACCTGGTGTTGGACCAAGTGCAACGACTGCTTTGACGCCAGATTGGATGATCAAGTCCCGAATGGCAACATGGTCATACATCCAGTTGATGGGAAAAGGACGTGCGGCGAGTAAACATCCAATGAAAGTCGCAAACAGGCCAGGTACCGTAGGGCTGATAATGGCTATGGGGTCATTTGCTAGGATGCCACTTGCACGCAGTAAATTGGCGATTTGAAACGATTTCTGCTCAAGCTCTGAAAACGTCCAACTCAGCACAGGACCATCGATGTTGCCTTGGTCTGTGGCGTGAATTGCCACTTTGTCTGGGCGGAGTCGACAACCGTCAAGCAAATTGAGTGCAAAATCCCATCGGAGAATTCTTTGTTCAATCGCAACCTCTTCAATTGCTTTGATGTCAGTCAAATCTCGCAAAGGGGAATACTTCCAATTCTCCATGCCTTGAGCGAAGCTGTTTTCAGGCTTTGAGTGGGTTTGAAGATCGGGTGCGCTCAACGTCTTGCTCACAATCCTTGTGCCAACGAGAGAGTGCGTTTTGCCAGACGCACGTTGGCATAGTCAACCATCATGCCGCGATAGCGCACGGCACCCAATCCCCGTGCTTCTGCCTCTTCAAACGTTTCAATCAAACATTTTGCGTACTCCACCTCTTGGACTGAAGGTGAGAACACATCATGCATGATGTCGACCTGGGTGGGATGGATAGCCATTTTTGCAATAAAACCCAATTCTTGGGCAATCAAACACTCAGTTCGTAGGGCACCCAAGTCTTGTAAATTCATGAAGACTCCATCAACCAACCACTGCAGGCCACTAGCCCTGGCGTCGATCACCATTTTGCTTCTTGGATAGGCCAAAGCTAAGCTCTGGGGTGTCCAACGACCCCCAAGGTCGACCATGAAGTCACCTTGTTCGGCGCTCGCGAGTGACATTCCACAAATGCGTGGCGACGAAGTTGCCAAATCAAAGGTGTTTCTAAGCCCTAGACAGGTTTCTACCAAGGGTAGGATTCGAAGACTGCCTAAACCCAAACCAGAACGCGATTCGATGTCGCCCAGTTGGCGATCGAGTTGCTCGAGATCGCGGGTGAGTTCAGCCTTGGGCAATATCACCCCAGCGATGTTGGTATGTGTAGACAGTTGAGCAAGGATTTCCAAGTCGGCTTGGGTGTCTCCAGCTCGGGGGTGGTTGATGCGAAGAAAGACCGGTTTGAGCGCACCCGCATGCAGCGCTTGTCTGATGTTTTGACGAGCTTCGTCCTTGGCGTTTAGGGCAACCGAATCTTCTAAATCAAAAATCAAGGCATCGGCATTTCCCAGTTGTGACTTTGTGAGCAGTTCGGGGCGTGTACCAGGAGCGAAAAGCAGTGTTCGATACATGATCAGTTTTTTGATGGTTAGAGAGTTCGAAGTCTCATAGGTTTTTCCATTGGGCGGCTCGTTTCTCAACAAATGCTCGGGGCCCCTCTTTGGCGTCTTGAGTTGTGTAAATGAAGGTCGCCAAGTTGCGCTCAAGGTTCAGGCCGGCTTCTAGGCTCAGGTCTAGACCACGAATAATGGCAACGTGTTCGCGCTGTTCAAGAATGATGGTTTCGCGGTTGATTGGCATAAAGAAAGGAAAGGTTTGAGGTCTGAATTAATCTAAATTATTAAATCATGTGAATCCATGCAAGTCAACGGCATAAGCTCTAATAGGGAGCGAATGGATGAGCCGCTGCGTGAGGGTTGAAAAGGATCATGGGTCAACACAATTCAAGAGTCAAAAGGGTCCTTCAAGAAGCCCTCCCACAATAGCGAGCCGTTCTAAAAACATATTTGAGGCCTTATGAGGGTGCATTGGCAACTTCTTTACTTCAAGATGTCGATGACGTTAAAGTTCGTCAATTCAAAGGGTCTGGGACGAGGGCAATTCCTAAACCTTGTGATAGAGTTGTGAAAGCCATTGATTTGAATGTTCATTTGAACGTGTTTTACGCTTGGTTGGAGGCCATCTCATGACATTTTCTCTCACTGATATCGGGGCCAAATCCCATCCCTCAGTGCATGTTGCGCTTGACCATGGTGTGCTGACCGTTGGGTTGGGTCATGAAGGGGCTGACTTTCTTTGGACAGTCTCGATGATCGATTGTTTTTGCGACATTGTGCAAGGCTTGAGTGGTAATGAGTCTGTTCGAGTTCTTGTGATTCAAAGCGAAGGCAAGGATTTTTGCCTCGGCCTTGATGCCCAAGATTTTGTCTTGAGCTCCAACTCAGATCGCATTCGGGTGCACGCTTCGATAGAGAAGTTTCAACAATGCTGTCAACGTGGTCTTCAATTGCTCAATCAACCCGTGATTGCCCAAGTACAAGGAAATTGTCATGCCGCTGGCATCCGCTTACTGGAGGGGTGCGACATCGTTTTAGCTGACGACCATGCCCAATTTGTATTCGATGCCAAAGATAGTGAGCTGCTGTCCTTGTCCAAGAGCGTAATGTTTGAGCCACAGCTTCAATTTATGTCAAAACGCGCAAAAACCTTCTATACGTTCACCCATCAAATTTTTGATGGGCGTGAAGCGGCCCGCACCGGTCTAGCCACTCTCAGTTTCCCGAGCCATGTGTTGAGGCAGGAAACGCACTCTCTGGCCACCTTATTGAGTGAGAAAGATCGATTGGCCTTGCAGTTCACCAAAGAAACACTGGCTCACGTAGGTGCCATGAGTTGGGACGCGAGTGTCAATTTCACTGCCGCCAAATTTGCCGAGCTGAAGTCCCGCCAATCGGGCGAGGGCTCGATGCGAGTCTCAGCCATAGCCAGTTTTTTGGCCGGCCAAAGTAAACCAGGTAAGGGCGTTTAGCCATGCTGCGCATTGAAGATCCCATGACCGGTTTGCGTTTGATTGGTCTTGATCGTGCACAAAAGCGAAATGCCATCGGCGTGGAGCTCACCATGGCACTGGAAAAGGTGTTGCTTGAAACAAGTGCCAGAGATGATATTCAAGCACTGGTGATTCACGGTATAGGAGGACATTTCTGTGCAGGCATGGACCTGAAGGATTTCTTTGACAGCTCAACTCGCCCACAGGAGCTCCTAAAAAAAGCAAGAGCGGCTACCGAGCATTGGCGCTGCCATTTACTGCGTAAGATGCCCCAAATCATTTTCACGGCCGTTGAAGGGTATTGCTTAGGCGGTGCTTTGCCCATCTTGCAATGTTCAGATGTAGTGATCGCTCATGCAAATACCCAATTGGGTATGCCAGAAATTAATTTTGGTTTTGTCCCTGGTGGGCAAATCATCAAATCAGTGGGCCAAATGGCTAGCCAACGGGCTCTTTCGTACCTTGCGTTGACAGGACGTTTGATCGATGCAACCAGCGCAAAGCAATGGGGATTATTGACTGAAGTTGTTGACCACGATCCTTTGCAAAGGGCTTTGGAGCTGGCCAAGCAAGTGATCAGCCTTTAAGTCCAAGAGTGGCGGCGATGATGTTTTTTTGAATTTCAGAGGTTCCACCACCAATGGTGGCAAGACGAGAGTCCCGGAAAAACCGCTGAATGGGGTATTCCATACAATATCCATACCCTCCTAAAATCTGCAAGCAAGTGTCAGAAATCGATTTGTAGGACTCTCCAATGAGGTATTTGAGCACAGCCGTATCGGACTTTTGCGCCAGTGCGTGCTCCATGAGCCACGCATAACGAAGCACCATGGTTTGTCCCGTATCAAGCATCACCTTCATGTCGGCAAATTTATGCTGAATCACTTGAAAGCTACCAATAGGTTTGCCAAATTGAAGTCGGGTTTTGGCGTAATCCAAGGTGAACTCAAAAGCACACCGTGCTGCACCAATGCGCGCGGCCGACAAGCACAATCGCTCATAGCGCAATGTGTCTTCGCAAATGGACCACCCTTGGTCAATCTCACCGAGTAAAGCGGTTTTAGGCACACGAACATTGGTGAATGTGACCTCCGTGGTGCCAATGGCGTGTTGTCCTAACGTCGGGATGCGACGCACCTCAATGCCGGGCAGTTTCGTGTCAATTAAAAAAGTGCTGATGCCTTTTTGTTTTTTTTCTGAATGATTAGTCCGCAAGGCAACAATAGCATATTCCGAGATATCAAAGCCTGAACTGAATTGTTTGCGGCCATTGATGATGAAGTCGTTCCCATCAGGATCAGCACGGGTGCGCAAAGCTGCCGCATCAGACCCTGAGTCGGGTTCGGTCAAAGAAAATGCATAAGAGAATTCACCCTTGACCGTTTTTGGCACGAAGAACCGTTTTTGTTCCTCGGTTCCATTTTTAAGAATGGCATAGCACCCCAAGGCGTAACTGCGGTAGAGCCACAGTCCAAGTTCTTCGAAATGAAACCCAGTTTCCTCGAGTAAAACAGCCAAATCGGTCACACTTGCATTGGCACCGCCATATTCTTCAGGCGCAATCAGCCCAAGCCAGCCATGTTCTGCCAGTGCATTGAATGCTTCTCTTGGAGGAGTGCACTGCTCATCGCATCGAGTGACGTAGTCCAAGGGACAGACTTTATCGAGCAAGGCCTTGACGTGGTCACGCAAAGTTTGCTGCTCCTGACTCAATCCAAAATTCATGGGTAAGCTCCTGTTGTCCAATAAAAAATTCATCGCTTCAGGAATATTCTATCCCTTAATTTAGACCAGGGCTTTGATCTGATATGAAAGTGCCTCTACCTCAAATGTCGTATTTCTTAGAGCTTAAAAATCTCAATTACCCAGGACTTTGAAGTGCAGTCCACCCAAACTTGAGTGCACGCGCCATGGTCGTTTGAGAGTCGCTGGACTGCACTTTAGCGACAGATGAGCCCTTCAAGCGTGAGAGGAGATCAGAAACACGGCCTTTAGCGACCTCACGCCCACCTAACATCAGCGCAATGCGACTGCACAAGTGCTCAGCTTCTGCCAGTTGGTGAGTGGTGAGCAAAATGGTGGTGCCCCTATCACGCAGATTTTCAATCAATCGCCACAAATCGAGCCGGGCTGCAAGTTCGACCTCGATAAACGAGCGCCCAATCGAAGAAATTAATCTTTGAGTGAGAATCATGGCCCATTTGTGAAAAATCGTTTAGTAATTCCTTATATTTTTTTGCTCATCAGGTATTTAATTAAGAAATCCGCAATGTTATTGCTATTTTTTTCTAGCATCATCATGTGTCCGTTACCTAAAATACCTACGTTTTCTAGGCGAATAAAGTCGTTCTTTACTCCGGCTTGCGTTAAGTACTTTGAGAGGCAGTGATTGGTTTGAGCAAATGCAGAGGCCTGCGCGGTCACGATTGCGATGGTTACACCAGCCAATGTGGGCAGTGTTCTTGGCGTGCCATCTTGCATCCAGCATGTCCAAAGCTCAGGGGAGTCTGGGGCGCTTTGAGCTTTTCGGCTCAGTTGAGATGGGGCGTCAATGGACGGGGCATAATTGATAGGTGACTCTGTAATGCCATAAGAGGGGCCCAATACGTTCGCAGCGTTGGAGTTCAATGTCTGGTCAAAGGAAGGGGTGGTTGAGGGCTCAATGGCCAAAACGGCTTTGACTAAATGCGGCCTTGCATCGACAATTTGCCAGCCCAAAGCCCCGCCCTGTGAATGCGTGATGAGCACAGCGGGTCCAATGCGATCCAATAACGCGGCACCAGCATCCCTCATCATTCTTTCGGTTTGTACGGTGTCACTTAAGGTTTCCACTTGCGAGGCATAAAATTGATCAAAAATCGGATCTCCTGGTTGTCCTTTGAACGCGCCACTACCAGGCCATTGGGTGTGGAATTTAGCCTGAGGCCAGCGAGGATTTGTTTCTGGGGCTGTCCATCGATCGGCGGTGAATTGTGCATTTGAGCGACGAAACTTGGTGTTAAGGTCGGGGTGAACGGCTGATCTGCCTCTCACTGGCTGGTCAATAACATAAACTGAATAGCCACGGGCTAGAAAATGAGTATTCCAGCCAGGTCTTCCATCGGGCGTGCCCTCATAATTCGTTCCTGTTTGGTTGGCACCGTGAATCATAATGATTGGAAACTTGTGTTTTAAATGCACAGGTATTTGGACGTGCACATACATTTGCCCAGTCATCACTTGCCCCTGTCCATCCGGAGTAGCTACATACTGACCACCGACATAAAAGTAATTGTCCTCAGCTAGCAAGGGTAAGCTTTTTGCATTTAATAGGTTGATGTTTGCATAAAGAAGTGCAACCAAAGATAGACGAAATACGATCTTAAGCATGTGAGTTATTTCCTTTTGTTTGATAATGAGTCATTGCATTGGTTTAATTTAATTTGCAGAGAAACTCTTCATTGATTCATTTAATGATTATGATGCAACTTTTTGTCGCGAGAGGTCGTATAGACGAGTATAAGCCCTTGATAAATAGCAGAGATCAATAGGCTGTAGATCTATTTTTTTAAGCGTGCTTCGTTAAAAAACGCTCAATGGTTTCGAATAAATTCACTCAAGAGGCAATACTTCTTTTTTTAATAATCTTTGCATTATTTTTTTCGGCTAATCGAAGTTCATATGCAGATTGCAAATTTAGCCAACCCTCTGCCTCACTACCAAAATAGCGTTCAAGTCGTAATGCAGTATCCGCAGAGATACCACGCTTACAGTCAACAATTTCCCTCAAGCGAGAATAGGGTACATGCAATGCTAAGGACAATGACCGTAAGCTAATTCCCATTTGAATAATATAATCTTCTCTCAAAATTTCACCTGGATGAATAGGTCTCATGCCATTTTTAAACATTTTTAACTCCGTTGTTTGTTTGTAATAATTTTTTGCTAATGTGGGTCAGAAATTATTACTTCCTGTATTTTGTCTCAACCCTTAGCGTTGACTTACCAAGTGACCGCTCACGAATTTATGCAAAACACTTGCCGCAAATGTTTGGTAAGGGATCCCCTCCTCAAGTGCACGAGCTTGCAAATTCTTTAGATCTCTACTGGAGATGCGAATATTGAGGCGTTGGTCTTTTTTGAAAGTTTCCAAAGCAACGGCTTTGTGCTTTTTAATCTCTTGTTCTGAGTCCTTCACCGATTTAAGTGTCCCTGTCTCCCAGGCTCCTAATATGACAAGTTCTTCTTCATCGTATTTTATTTTTGGTTTCATTATTGACTCCTGTGCTGCCGAGTAGCCTCTCGGCTAGGTATGATTGTTTTTAAAAATATTTCTGTGTCGTTCTCAATGAACGGTACGGCGTAAACGTGATCATCAACCTGCACGATTGAAATCTTTTATCCCGGATATTTTTCTTGATTTGGATGATCTAAAACAGCTAACTCGTCACCAGAGCCAATTGCAAAAATGATCCGTTCAAATGTAATACCTCGCTCTTTTGCCAACAATTGATTTTTATCTGGGTTCCAATTGTATATTTTGGCACTTTCCATGTGTGTATTTTATGCACACGGTCCAAGTGCTACCGGAATACGCACACTAGCTGACATCGGACACTTAGATCAATACCATAGCGAAATTGTATTATTTATTCTATGACAATGTTCGCATCTTTCATCAACTTGGTCCATTTTGTCTGTTCTTGTCTTATAAAACTACTAAATTCAGTCGGTGTTAGGTTGCTTGGCTCTGCGCCTTTTTCATTCATGGATTTACGAACTTCAGGCATGCTCATGACTCGTTGTATATCATCATGTATTTTTTTGCTTATTTCATAAGGTATATTCACATGGGCTAATATTCCAAACCATCCAATTGCATCGTAGCCGCTAAGACCTGAATTTGTTATTGGTGGAACGTTTGGCAAAGCATCTATAGATTTTGTTCCCGTTACTCCTATTGCCTTAATCATTCCAGACTGAATTTGAGACATCGCTGTTTGAGTAGGTGCAAACATAAGTTGAATGTGATTGGCTAAAAGATCCCTCAATGCTGCTCCAGTTCCTTTATATGGCACATGAAGCATATCAATGCCTGCTCTGGCCTTAAACAGTTCACCAGATAGGTGCGAAGCTGCTCCTATACCTGAAGAGCCAAATGAGAGTTTTTTAAGGTTGGATTTTGCATATGCTATCAGATCAGATGCATCATTTACTGGTAGGCTAGGGTGGATCACTAAAACATATGCGTCAGCAGATATCAAGGAAATTCCAGTAAATTTAGAAACGTTTTTATCGTTTATAACTGCAGTACTCGCCATGAGAAGTGTGTAACCGTCAGGATTTGCTTTTGCTACAAAATCGGCACCTATTTGACCGCTTGCACCAGGTTTATATTCGACAATGACACTTTGCCCCCAAATTGCACTAAGTTTTGGAACTAAGATTCGAGCTAAATTGTCAGCACCTCCTGCAGGAGTAAAGGGTACGATTAAGGTGACTGGTTTAAGAGGAAAAGATTGAGCATGAAAGGATTGAGCATGCAAGGATTGGAAATAAAAAGGAATGCAAAATAAAAATATATAACTGAGTGCTGAAACCCCACCTAAAGTATATTTTGAAAAGCTACAGCTAGTTGGTAATTTCATAACAGACCTTTTAAATATAGTTTTGCAAAAATAAAGAATCTTAAAATTATTGTCCAGCAAAGACTTGGCTAAGGTTAATCTTCTTCCCCCTGCAATCAAATCCTCCCACACTCAGATGCCATCATCCTTTTGTCAAATTTAGGGGTTGATAAACATATAAAGTCAGAGACTGTGAATCTGAAAAGTGAACTTTGAGCCGAGATAAACGCTCTCACTGAGATTGAGCTCCATTATTGATTAAGATATGTTGACCCTTTCAACAATATCTTTTCAAAGGGTTATTTCTTTTGCAATGAGCTGGTGAAACTGTTCAGAGCTTGCACCAAATCCATTTATACCATCTTTTCCAAGCAGTTCGAGTGATTCATTAGCAAGTATGACGCGTTTAATTTCTGAATTTAGCTTATTTGTAATGACTGTCGGTAAGCCCTTTGGAGCGAAAATGTCATGCCACACGTTGACTTCGTAACCTGGGATGCCGGACGCATTGATTGATGGAATATCACCTATCGCAGACATTTTTATTTGGCGTGGTGACGCCAAGCGCAATCAATTTACCAGACTTTATAAAAGGTACAGAAACCGAGGAAGTATTATAAAAATTGTAATAAACTTTTGTTTAATTTATTAGCCTGAATTTCCGAAACTAAGCTTCACATATTGTTAGTTAGTTTAATAATAATTTAAAAAAAGGGATAACTTGATTCGATTATGATGAATAAGTAAAAAGCAAAAATCCATTTTCTATTTAATACGATCAAATGATATGCAATTCAAGAGAATGGATTTTTGTAATATAAGTTTAATTTCTTGAAGTTAAGTAACAATGTGAGTGCGCAGGATCATTTTGGGATTTTCAAAAGCGCACTCAACAATATCCCCATTTTTTAAAAACAAATCTTCAGCATTGGCTTTTCCAACGGCAACACCTCCAGGGGCACCAGTGGAAAACATATCCCCAGGCATGAGGGGCATAAGTCTTGAAAAATGTTGAATAATTCTAGGTAATTTCCAAATTTGATCACTTGTATTTACGCGCATTCTCTCTTGTCCATTGACGCTGCATGTGACCCAAATGTTGTACGGGTCAGGAACCTCATCCATGCTAATTACGAAGGGGCCTAATGGACCAAATCCCGGTGCATTTTTAGATGTCCAAAACCGTGATCCAGAAGTAACTTCACTTTTTTGAGTATCACGGCAAGTGAGATCGTTCAAAATGGTGATTCCGTAAACGTAAGAAAAAGCATCTTTTTCAGTAACTTCAAATGCACGCTTTCCAATTACAAATACCAATTCTGGTTCATAATCAAGCCTTGTAACAGTAGGTGGCCTTTTTACTACAGTGTCGTGTCCAGTTAAGCATTCGTTGATTTTAATAAATCCAGTGGGTTCGTGGGGTAACTCCTTGATGAGATCAGTTCGCTTTAATTCTTCTAGGTGAGTTTTATAGTTTTTACCTACACACAATAGTTTGTGAGCATTTGCGATTGGTGGAAAAAAATGAATATCATTAAATTCATAGCATGAATCAGAAACAACTTCAGAATATTCGTTGGCTAAAGAAATTAGTTTTTTAAGATTTTGAATTTCCGAGTCACCTTTTTCAAGAAATGATTTTATAGTATCTGGGAAGTTGAAATTTTCATTATTGAAATGTTGAGATGCTTTTCTCACGTCAAGAATTTTGTTCTTAAAAAGGATGCCAATAGATGCATTTTCGGTTTCTGATTTTTTTTTGAATGATGCAATTTGCAAAATGTTCTCCTAGGGGTAAAGTAAAAATTCAATCTAATTTAAGATCACTAATATCTTTAGAATCAAAATTGATAAAGTCAGGTGTTTTTTTGTATATTTAAACCAATTGGTTCATGTCTTACCTTTTGTAGACTTTTGTTTATTTCGTCTGTTTGCAAAACGCTTGTGAGTTAAGTACAATGTTTATTTAAAATAACGCTAAGTGATCCTGTCAATAAGATAACTCAAAGCCAACCTAAAAAAACTCTATTTCTGAGAAGCCAAGCTCTTGAAATCTAGGAATTTCGGTAAGCAAGGATGATCTTGCAGAGGCAGAAACGGCCAAAACATCTATTTTAACAGCACTTAGCATGGCTTGCGCTCATCACGATGCATGCGTGACATCACCGGGTGCTGATCGGCGTTCAAGGGGGTCATCGTAAAAGATAGCAACTCAAGCGTTCCCCCAACGTCTTGGCCACGATTTTGATGGGGACAGGTCCATCGATCCTACAAGCACGCCACACCAAAGGGCCTCCCCCCAAAGGCAGTTTTGATAAATAAGCGAATCTGCAATTCGTCAACTCTTATCGTTGATTCACCAAGTGACCGCGCACGAATTTATGCAAAACACTAGCAGCAAATGTTTGGTAAGAGATCCCTTCCTTGCGTAATTTAGGTAATTCTGGATTGGCCCTTCAAGTGTTCTGGATTAAGCAACGAGCACATTTATAAGGCTCATTGCGCTTTTGGAGGCCGGGGTGAGTGGGTTCAACCAGAGCGAGCCCTGCCAACGTGCGTGATGACAGTACTCCACTGCTGGTGCCTTCCTGATTGCGCGGGTGCACTCAAGTGGTTCATGGCCTTGCACTGGGGTAAATACTTAATCGATTTCCGGTGATATCCGATATATTTTTAGGATATAACTTTAGCTAATAAATGCGGTCTATTTTTTGTAAAAGCAACATGTAATGAAGTTTCATACTGGCTTTGTAAGTGAAAAAAATGCATGGGCAATGCATTCGGTGAATGCAGTATTGGTCGCTGCTCACCCTTTATTTCGTTAAGCAACTACGATTGGATACCTTTCCCCAACTACTGTTGCACAACTCCAAGGCGCGCCCCGAGCGTGCCGCCTTGCGCGAAAAAAGCCGCGGGATTTGGCAGACGCTGACTTGGCGTGAGTTGGCGCACGAAGTGCGTGCTCTGGGGGCCGGTTTGGTGGCTGCGGGTGTGCAGCGCGGTGACCACGTGGGTCTTTTGGGTGAGAACCGCCCCCGACTGTTTGCCGCGATGGCTGCGGTGCAATGGTTGGGCGCCGTGGTGGTGCCCTTGTTTGAAGACACCACAGCAGCAGAAATTGTTGGCCCCATCCGAAATGCCAACATCAGTCTTGTCTTTGCAGAGAACCAAGAACAGGTGGATAAGCTGCTGGCTGTGATGCCTCAATGCCCAAGCATCCGCCGCATCATTTACGGCGATGACATCGGCATGCGCCATTATCTGCAATCGCATGTGCAAGCCTATGACTCGTTGCTCGCGCAAGGTCGCGATAAACTGGTTCAAGCGGCTGGGCAACTGGATGCCGAACTCGCCCGCGGCAGCGCCACGGATCCTGCGGTTTTGTTTTTCACCTCGGGTACGACTGGTCCTGCGCGCGGCGTGGTGCATTCCCATGGCGCATTGATTGACCGCGCGCGCGCAGCTGTTGCGATGGATGGCCTGACAGAGGCGGACACATCGGTGGCCTACTTGCCGCCGGCATGGATTGCTCAGCATATGTTCGCTTACGCCTTGCCCATGGTGGCGGGCTCGTGTGTGTGTTGTCCCGAGTCATCGGAAACCATGCTCACCGACATGCGTGAGATGGGGCCCACGGTCTTTTTGGCCCCGCCGCGGGTGCTGGAGGCCTTGCTAACGCAGGTCACCATCCGCATCAACAACACCGGTGGTTTCAAACACAGCTTGTATGACCATTACATGGCGGTGGCCCAACGCGTGGGGCCTCGCAGGCTGGCCGGTGAGACGTTAGATCTGTCAGACAGACTGGCCTATGGCTTGGGCAATGTGCTGATCTACGGTCCGCTGCGCGACGTGATGGGCATGAGCCGCTTGCGAGTGGCCTACGCGGCTGGAGAGGCTACAGGCCCTGAGCTGCTGCTTTTTTACCGCGCCATGGGTATCAACCTGAAACAGCTCTATGGCTCTACCGAGATGGGCTTGTTCGTCACCGCGCAATCCGACGACCGGGTCAAGCCCGGTGCGGTGGGCGCGGCTGCACCCGGCGTGGAGATTGCCTTCGGGGCCGATCGTGAAGTGCTGGTGCGCTCGCCGGGTCTCTTTTTGGGTTACCACGGTGATGCCGAAGGCACGCAGCGCGCCACCAAGCCAGGTGGTTGGTTCCACACCGGCGACGCTGGCTGGCTGGATGAGGACGGACAGTTGCACATTGTGGACCGGGTGCAGGATGTTGGCGCGCTCATAGACGGTGCGCTCTTTGCGCCCAAGATGCTAGAGAACAAACTCAAGTTCTCGCACTACATCAACGAGGTGGTGGCCTTTGGAAACGAGCGAGAACGGGTATGCGTGTTTGTCGACATCGACGCAGAGGCTGTAGGCAACTGGGCTGACAAACAAGGCCTGACTTACACTGGCTTTGCCGATCTGGCCGCGCTCGACGAGGTTTACGGTTTGATTGGCGAGGTCATCGCCACGGTCAATGTTGCTTTGGCGCAAGACCCCCATTTGGCGCATACGCAAATTCACCGCTTCTTGCTTTTGCAAAAGCGGCTCGAGCCTGATGATGGCGAGCTCACTCGCATGCGCAAAGTCCGCCGTGATGTGGTTTCGCGCCGTTTTGCCAGCCTGGTACAGGCCATGTACGACGGCAGCCCGATGGGCCATGTCGATGCCGAAGTGCGCTATTTGGATGGCAACGTGGGCTCGATTTCCGCCGATATCAAGATCCGCGATGCGAAGACTTTTGCAGCGCAGACACAGCAAAAGGCCGCCTGACATGGACATGGCAACTCACGATTATGCACACACCGACGAAATGTCGACCACCCAACGCGGTTTTGCTATTGGCAAGCCCATTCTTGAACTGGACTCGGTGTCGCTGCGATTTGGCGGCGTCAAGGCTTTGACCAACATCTCGTTCAATGTGTTGGAGCACGAAATTCGTGCCATCATCGGCCCCAACGGCGCCGGTAAGAGCTCCATGCTCAACGTGATCAACGGCGTTTACCGGCCGCAAGAAGGCACGATAACCCTGCGTGGACAAAAGCTCACCGATATGACGCCCAACCTGGCGGCAAGCTTGGGTATATCGCGCACTTTTCAGAACATCGCGCTCTTTAAGGGTATGACCGTGCTTGACAACATCATGGCCGGTTGCAGCCAGCGCGAACATGCCAACTTCCTTGAAGTCGCCTTCCAATTGCCGCGGGCGCGGCGAGAGGAGACCGCCAACCGCGAGAAGGTCGAAGAGATCATCGAGTTTCTGCAAATCGAGCACATCCGCAAGACGCCGGTCAAACGCCTGCCCTACGGTTTGCAAAAGCGTGTCGAACTGGGGCGTGCGTTGGCGGCTGAACCTAAAATTTTGCTGCTTGACGAACCCATGGCTGGTATGAACATAGAGGAGAAGCAGGACATGTGCCGCTTCATCCTGGACGTCAATGACCACTACGGGACCACGGTCGTCTTGATCGAGCACGACATGGGCGTGGTCATGGACCTGTCGGACCGCGTGGTGGTGCTTGACTACGGCAAGAAGATTGGCGATGGCCCGCCTGACGAAGTGCGCGTCAACCCCGAAGTCATCAAAGCCTATCTGGGCGTCGCAGACTAAAGGGGGCCGAACGCAATGAATTTTTTCTTTGAGGTGCTGGTCGGGGGCTTGCTGTCGGGTTTGATGTATTCCCTGGTGGCACTGGGCTTTGTGCTGATTTACAAGGCCTCGGGCGTGTTTAACTTTGCCCAAGGCGCGTTGGTTTTTTTTGCGGTCCTGTCCTTGGTTGGCTTTATGGAACTGGGCCTGAATTTTTGGGCCGCGCTGGCGGTGACCGTGGCGCTGATGGTGGCCGTGGGCGTGGCGACCGAACGACTGGTGCTGCGACCTTTGCTAGGCCAGAGCGAGGACACGCTGCTGATGGCTACCATCGGTTTAGCATTTGTTGTCGAAGGCGTGGCGCAACTGCTTTGGGGGGTGAAAGTGCGGCGACTGGACCTTGGCATTCCGGACGAGCCCATGGGTTGGATTGCCGACAAGGCCGATATTTTGGTCAGCCAGTTGGATGTGACCGCTGGCTTGGTGGCGGGCATGATGGTTGCCTTGCTGGCCTTGATTTTCTCTAAGACCAAGGTCGGCCGCGGTCTGCGCGCGGTGGCAGATGACAATGCGGCCGCGCTGTCGGTTGGCATTCCGCTCAAGCAAATTTTGGTGGTGGTGTGGGCGACTGCGGGCGTGGTGGCACTGGTGGCCGGTATGATGTGGGGGGCGCGCAGCGGTGTGCAGTTTGCCCTGGTCGGTGTGGCTTTGAAAGCCATGCCAGTGCTGATCATCGGCGGTTTCACCTCGGTGCCAGGCGTGATTGTGGCGGGCCTGATCGTCGGAGCTGCCGAGAAAATAGCCGAGGTCTATCTGGGCCCCTATGTCGGCGGCGGCATCGAGGGCTGGTTGCCCTATGTGCTGGCGGTTTTGTTTCTGCTGGTGCGGCCCGAAGGCTTGTTCGGCGAGAAAATTATTCGGCGCGTGTGACGGCGTCTCAACCCAGGCAATATTCCTATGTTCTACAAAGAAGCCGGCCAGTATTCCAGCAGCTATGCGCAGGATCGGCAGTTATTGCAACTGCGGCAGGACCGCATCGGCATGCTGGTGCTGCTGGTTGCGGGGTTGGTAGGCGTACCGCTCCTCGCCAGCGATTACTGGCTCAGCGCGATCTTGATCCCTTGGCTGGTGCTGGCGTTGGTGGCTCTGGGGCAAAACATCCTTATGGGTTATGCCGGGCAGCTCTCGCTGGGCTCGGCCGGTTTCATGGCTGCCGGCGCGTTTGCTTGCTACAACCTGATTTTGCGTGTGCCTGGCATCCCGTTTGTGGTGGCGGTTCTTTTGTCGGGCTTGATTGCAGCGGTCATCGGCATTGTGTTTGGGCTGCCCAGTTTACGTATCCGCGGGCTGTACCTAGCGGTGGCCACTTTGGCCTCGCAGTTCTTTATTGTCTGGGCGTTGGACAAGTTTGGCTGGTTCAAAAACTACGACACATCCGGCATCATCAATTCGCAGGCGATTGTGGTCTTTGGACACACCATGGACACACCGGCCGAGAAGTATCTGGTGGTATTTGTCATCGTCGCTGCGTTGACCTTGCTGGCAGCGAACATGGCACGGGGAAGCGTTGGACGCGCCTGGATGGCGGTGCGTGACATGGACGTGGCTGCCGAGGCCATGGGTCTGTCGCTCCTGCGCACCAAGCTGCAGGCTTTTGCCATCAGTTCTTTTTATTGCGGGGTGGGTGGCGCACTCTTTTTGTTCGCCTACTTGCAGACCGTGGAGCCGACGGGATTCAATATCGATTTGTCTTTTCGCATCCTCTTCATGGTCATCATCGGTGGGCTGGGTACCATATTGGGTGCGTTCCTCGGTTCGGCATTTATTTTGTTGTTGCCTATTTTCTTGAATATCTTCTTTCATGCCCTGTTTGGCCGTGCCGTCGATGCCACCATCACCTCGGCTTTGGAGCAGTTGATATTCGGTGTCTTGATCATCGTTTTTCTGATCTTCGAACCCCTTGGTCTGGCGCGGCTTTGGCAGATCACGAAGGAGCGGCTGCGCTTGTGGCCGTTCAAGTACTGAGCACCCCACTATAAACAACTAGGAGACATGTTCATGAGATATTACCTGATTCGTTGCGTGATCCTGCGCGGCTTGCTCGCGGCAGGATTGGCCTTCGCTGCCGCCATGCCTGGAGCTGTTATGGCCCAGGCCCAAGAGCAGTACTTCGGCATCCCTAGCAGCCGGGTTGGACCGTACTCCGCCATGGGCACCGGTTACTACGGCGGGATCATTGACTACTTGAACTATGTGAACATGAAATTTGGCGGCGTCAACGGCGTCAAGCTGACCTTTGAAGAGTGCGAGACCGAGTACAACGCCTCGCGCACCGTCGAGTGTTACCAACGCTTGTTGACTAAAGGCAACCAGCGCATGGTCGTGTTTGATACCTTGGGCACGCCGGGTGCTTATGCGGTGATCAACCGTATGGTGCCGGACAACGTGGTGTTGGCCCAGTACGGATACGGCCGCACAGATGCAGCCGACGGCACGGTGTGGCCCTGGGTCTTCAACGCTGCCGGGCATTACTGGGGGCAGGTTGCGGTCCAACTGTCCTTCATGGCGCAGCAAGAGGGCGGCATCGACAAGATGAAGGGTAAGACGGTGGTGCACCTGCACATCGACAGCGCCTTCGGTCGAGAGCCGCTGCCCGCCATGCGCGAGATCGCCAAGCAGTGGGGTGTGCGTCTTTTGGAGATTTCTGTGCCGCCGCCGGGCTTGGAGCAGCAGTCGCAGTGGTTGCAAATCCGCCGTGAAAAAGCCGATTGGGTGACCTTTTGGGGTGCGGGTTCGGGCATGAACTCCACCGCTATCACCAACGCAGCCCGCGTCGGTTTCCCGCGCAATCGAATGGTTTATGTCTCCTTTGGCGGGGCTGAGGAGGACATGGTCCCCGCCGGCGACGCCGCCAAGGGCACCTACGTGACCGCCAACGCGGTCCCGGGCAAGTTTCCCCTCATCCAGGACATCGAAAAAGTGGTGTACGGAGCCGGCAAGGGCAATTTGAAGGATGTCGAGCGCATCGGAACGGTGTATTACAACCGCGGCGTGGGTGCGGCAACGATGTGGGTGGAAGCCTTGAAGAACGCGCAGCGCATCCACAAAAAGAATGGCAAAACCGTCACCGGGCCCGAGTTCCGCGATGGCTATGAGGCGCTGGACATCTCGGAGACCAAGCTCAAAGAGATCGGTATCTTGGGCATGTCCGCGCCGTTTAAAATGTCGTGTTCCAAACACGACGGATCCGAGCTTTTTCGCGTGATGCAGTGGGACGGCAGCAAGTTCGTGATGGAGGGCTCCTGGTCCCCGGCACCTGACCCGGCTTTCATCCGCACGCTCATCGTAGAATCGGCTGGGAAGTTCGCCGCCGAGAACAAGATCACGCCGCGCAAGTGCCCGTGAATATTGCCACCACCGCCTCTGCCTCCCTGACGGGCGGCGCTGCGTTGCCCCAGGCAGCGGTGCAGCCTATCCTGGCTGTCAAGAACATCGAGGTCATCTACGACCATGTGATCTTGGTGCTGCGCGGCGTCTCCTTTGAGGTGCCACTGGGCAAGATCGTCGCCTTGCTCGGTGCCAACGGTGCGGGCAAGAGTACCACCTTGAAGTCGGTGTCTACGCTACTGGCCTCGGAGCGGGGTTTGGTGACCAAAGGTTCGATCGAGTTCCGCGGCCAACGCACCGAGGCGCTGGCGCCCGGAGAGATGGTCGATATGGGTATGGTGCAAGTGATGGAAGGCCGGCACTGCTTTGGACATCTGAGCGTCGAAGATAACTTGATCACGGGGGCTTATGCCCGCCCTATCAACCGCGCGCAGGTGCGTGATGAACTTGAAAAAATCTATGCCTATTTTCCCCGCCTGAAGGCGCGCCGCACCAGCCTGGCCGGTTATACCTCCGGCGGAGAGCAACAGATGGTGGCGATTGGCCGCGCCATGATGGCCAAGCCCAGCATGTTGTTGCTGGACGAGCCGTCTATGGGGTTGGCGCCGCAAATCGTGGCCGAGATTTTCGAAATCGTGCGCGAACTCAACCAAAACGAAGGGGTCAGCATCCTGCTGGCCGAGCAAAACACCAATGTAGCGCTCAAATATGCCGACTATGGCTACATCTTGGAAAGTGGTCGGATCATGATGGATGGCACCGCTAAGGCGCTGTCCGAAAACGCCGATGTCAAGGAGTTCTACCTCGGTTTGGCCAAAGAAGGCCGCAAGAGCTTTCGCGACATGAAAACTTACCGGCGTCGCAAACGCTGGCTCTAAACCCAGGCTAGCCTATTGTGATGCGGCCATCGTTGTCTCTTTTGTTTGATGCCTGAGGAGCGAATAATTGAAAGAAATGACTACGGATATTCAATTAAAGATGGACCTCCTATAACGCCTTTTTGCACCTCAATGATCCCCAAGCGTCATACTGTGGATTGCTTTAAATTGACCAAAGATAAACTTCTAGCTTGTGATAAGCTATTGATAAGAGGTTAAACAACAAATTCAAGCAAAGTATCCAGCTTGGGATAGATTCAATTTTGGTATTGATGCTGTACCTTCAGCAGGT
>Ga0114966_10000734_pt1 | contig 31359 bp, 15 predicted proteins | sample M_130207_XF_Meta_FD_87029 | JGI IMG/M metagenome (GOLD analysis project Ga0114966, IMG submission 87029) | Freshwater microbial communities from Lake Montjoie, Canada to study carbon cycling - M_130207_XF_MetaG | ecosystem: Environmental > Aquatic > Freshwater > Lake | place: Lake Montjoie... | reverse complement strand
ATATTGCATTCCGCAATTATGTTGGAAGTGGAGCAAATGATGGCAATAATGGAGATTATATGGTTTATGGTTCCTATACCGATCATATCTTCCAAAATGGAGCATCTGAAGCAGTAAATGGTAAAACAGAAACAATGAGAATTAAACAAAATGGTAATGTTGGAATTGGGATAACTAGCCCAATTGGGCGACTTGATGTTCAAGGACCAACTGCAAGAACAGGAACAACTGCAACCTCTCCATCGTTTTATGTCAGTGGTACTTTAAGTCCAGGGCAAACAGGACCAGCAAGTGGAAATATAGAGTTTAGGCACGACAATGGAACTCAAGGTATAGGCTTTGGACATAATACGATTTATCAAACTGGTAGCAATGTTAATCAGGAATTAAATTTATTGTCAAGAGGTAGTAGCCCTATAACGCTAAACGCATTTCCTTACAGTACAGGCAACGTAGGCATCGGAACAACAGCTCCTGCAACCAGTCTTGATGTAAATGGTGTAATCAATGCAGCCACAGGTTACCGTATCGCCAATGCCGCTGTCAGCGGTAATTACTTGCGTGGTAATGGAACTAACTTTGTTTCTTCGGCTTTACAGGTCGGCGATCTCCCATCACACACGCATCCTTGGAGCGCAGTTACCAGCAAGCCGGCAGCATGGCTAAACGATGCTAATTTGATTCAAGATTTACCTAACTTTAATAATTCGGTTCCCAGTGGCTTTTATCAGAGTAGTGGCGCTGTTAATGCACCTGGTGGGTCATGGTATAATTTATTAAATGTAAGGCACAGCAACACAGGCAATGACCATGGTTTCCAAATAGCGGCATCCTATTACGATGAAAATATTTGGACAAGAACTTATAGTGGCGGAACAGGCGCGAATAATGGTAACTATACTACATGGAGGTCATTAATGCACTCCGGTAATATAGGTAATAACGCTATTCTGAATCAAACTGCCTCCGACCAAACCGCCAGTTTCAGGATTTCAGGTAATGGTTTTATTGCCGGCAACGTAGGTATTGGAACAACGGTGCCTGGAGCGAAGTTAGTGGTGAATCAAGCGAGTAATAGCCACGAAGTTGCCCATTTCGTGCAGGGTGTGCCTACAAGTTACAATGTTGATGTTTGGTTGAAAGGAGGGACAACAGCTGATTGGCTATTAAGCAAGCGAACTGTGGATGGTAGCGGTGATTTTTGGTTCTACAATCCTACTTTAGGTTATTCAGTTTTGACGCTAAAACAAACTGGTAATGTTGGTATTGGAACAACGGGGCCAACATCAAAATTTCATGTTGCAGGTTCCTCCAGATTTACAGGATCATTGGGTGTTGATGCTGGAAATGATATTTACTTTGGCAGAGAGGAAAGTTTTGGTGGTAGCGACATCGGTGGAAGTGATTATGGTTACATTCATTTTGATAACGACAACAACAGCTATAATTATTGGGGTGATGGTGGAGAAAATTCCGCCTTCATAATTGGAAGTCAGAACGATCCCGCGAATGTTAATAGCGATGTACTTGTTGTTAAAGGCGCAGCTGCAAACATTTTCGATTCACCAAATCACTTGTTTGTTTCAGGTAATGTAGGCATCGGAACAACAGCTCCTGTAAGTAGTCTTGATGTTAATGGTGTAATCAATTCCGCCACAGGTTACCGTATCGCCAATGCCGCTGCCAGCGGTAATTACTTGCGTGGTAATGGAACTAACTTTGTTTCTTCGGCTTTACAGGTCGGCGATCTCCCATCACACACTCACCCTTGGAGCGCAGTTACCAGTAAGCCGGCAGCATGGCTAAACGATGCTAATTTGATTCAAGATTTACCTAACTTTAATAATTCGGTTCCCAGTGGCTTTTATCAGAGTAGTGGCGCTGTTAATGCGCCCAGAGATAGCTGGGTTAACTTAATTAATGTTAGGCACTCAAACCCAGGCAATGACCACGGTTTCCAGATTGCAGCCTCTTATTATGATCAAAATATATGGTCAAGAACATACCAGGGCGGGACGGGTGCTAATAATGGAAGTTATACTACATGGGTAAAATTAAATGAAAGCACTGTAGTTTTTAGCTATACAGGAGGGAATCAAAATTTTACTGTTCCTCAAGGAATAACTTCTATTAAAGTAGAAGTTTGGGGGGCAAAAGGAGCGGGTGGTACACCCGGCGGGTGGAACCATGGTGCAGCAGGTGGCGATGGAGGCTATACTAGAGGTTTGGTACCTGTAACTCCTGGCGAAAGCCTCATAATTAAAGTTGGCGAAATGGGGTATGTAAACCAAGGTGCTGGTTATGGTTATGGTGGAGGTGCCAGTGGTACCAATAATAATGTTGATAATCGTTACGGCAGTGGTGGTGGTGGTATGTCGGCAATTTTTAGAGGAGGCACCCCATTATTAATTGCCGGAGGAGGAGGAGGAGGAGGAAGTTCAAGAGCATGGAACGATAATATAGGAGGAGGAGGAGGAGGATTATCTGGTGCATTTGGTTTGAGTCCATATACTATTTGTTATGGCGGGTCGGGAGGTACACAAACTGGAGTAGGGGCAGGAACCTGCGGTGGTCAGAGTGGTACGCAATACCAGGGTGGTCATTCAGGCACAAATAGTTATGGCGGTGGCGGCGGCGGCGGCTGGTGGGGTGGCAGCGGCGGTGGATACAATGAACCTAATACCATGGGTGGCGGTGGCGGTGGATCCGGATACATCCACGCCACTATTGTTGGTGGAGTAAGTCAAACAGGTGCCAGCGGAGGAGGAGGAGGTATATCCTCTCCAGGTGCACATGGCACAGTTATTATTACGTATTAAAAAAATAAAAACCAATAATTATTTTTTAAAAATATTCCTGATTTTAAGGTATGCTGCCTAAAATAATAATTGATTAAAAAAAGTAAAGATTATTATTTACAATTGATACTAATTACAAGCGACAAGGATGGTACATGCAATAATTACTCTGAAAATATTTGTACATTCGTAATTATTTCTTAAAATCAATTTCCAAATCAGATGAATAAAAATATAGCCATTTTCCCCGGTTCGTTCGACCCTATTACCAAAGGCCATGAAAATATATTGCAAAGAGCATTGCCCTTGTTTGATGAGGTTATTATTTCAATTGGTATCAACCATAGTAAACAGAGCTATTTTACACTGGAACAGCGTAAAAAATGGGTGAGCCAGGTTTTTGCTAATGAACCAAAGGTGAGGGTAGAAACTTATACGGGCTTAACCATTGATTTCTGCAAAAAAATGAATGCAGGATTTATATTGCGTGGTTTAAGAACATCGGCAGATTTTGAATTTGAAAAAGCGATTGCTCAAAACAATAAAGTAATGGCCCCCGAAATAGAAACTGTTTTTATTTTACCTGTTTCTGAACTTTCTGCAATAAACTCAACAATTGTGCGTGATATAATACGTAATGGAGGAAATGCAAAGCCATTTGTGCCTGAAAGTATTAATTTGAATATTTAATTAGAGTCTCCTTTTTTTTATTTTATGCTGCAGGATAAAAAAAATTTGTCATTAAAAATATATGTCTTGCAAACTATTATCATCTAGCATGATAATTATAGGATGAGCTTTAGCTTAATAAAAATAAGTGTTTTTTATAAACTCTAATAAAATAAAATCAATGAGTATAATATGAATAAACTAGCTTTAATAATTTTATTAATTAGTTTAAAATATATCAGTCTGGCCCAAAATATAATAATAAAGGGCCATGCCAAAACATTTGAAAACAAAGAGCTTGGCCTATGGATTTACAATGATTATATTTCGAATACAGAAAAACAGCTAAGCTTTTCAACCATCGATTCTGCAGGAAATTTTATTATAGAATTAAACAGCACTAAAATTCAATATGTTACATTAAAGATAGAAAACCAAATTGCTGCGATGCATATTGAGCCTTTTGCAAGTTATGAAATCTTATTATCGCCAGCAGATTCAACAAGCTATCAAAATCAAAATTTAGAGCAGGACTTAAAGATTTCTATCAAATTAAAAAGTAAAATTGAAATCAATGCACTTACTATGGATTATGATAAACATTTCGATGATTTTTTATCCGTTGATTACCGATCATTTGTAAGTAGAAGTGCTCAAACTAAAATAGATTCTTTTAAAATAGCAATGAAAAGCTATTATGCGACAGTGCAAAATAATTATTTTGAAGCTTATCTAACATATACTATTGCTGCGCTTGAAGAAAAAACGCAAGAAAGTAAAAAAAAACTATTTGAAAGTTATTTGGAAAATAAACCAATATTATATTATCATCCGGAATACAATAATTTTTTCAATACTTTTTACAAACAAAAACTTCAAAGTATCTCTCTTACTAAGCAAAGTTCGGGTATTGTGCATCAGATTAATGATCGACAAAATTTAAAAGAGACCTTGTTGCTAATGAAAATTGATCCTTATTTGCAAAATGATACTATTTGTGAGTTAGTATTAATAAAAGGTTTATACGAAAGTTATTACGATGGCACTTTTAATAGGGGAAGCATAATTGCCATGCTCGACCATATAATTATGGAGAGTAACATTGCAGAAAATCGTGAAATTGCACAAAATATATTAAATTCATTTTCAAAATTAAATGTAGGAGCAGCAGCTCCTATTTTTGAATTGCCTGATATAAAAGGATATTTGCATAGCTTAAATAAATTACGCACAAAAAAATACGTTTACCTAATGTTTTTTGATGTTAGCTGTTCCGCTTGCATGCAGCAGATGAAAGTTTTACCATCATTGAAAAAACAATATGGTACACAAATAGAATTTGTAAGTGTTTCATTAGATTTATCGAAAGGTGATTTCAAAAATTTTTGTATTAACAATCCGAAATTTGATTGGTTGTTTTTACATGATAATGCAGCAGCACAAATGAGAAAAAAATATGAAATAAAATCATTGCCGGCATATTTTTTAATAAACCCTTTAGGGAATTTTATGCAGGTGCCGGCAGAAAGTCCAGTGGGAGATATTGACCGTATATTTTACGATATTACCAAGCCTAAATGGAAAAAACATAATATAGGCAGTAAAAAAAATAACTAGGGAGTAATAGCAAAAGTTTATATTTTTTGAACCTGTAAGAACGGCTTATTTAATATCTTTCATTTTATGTGCAAGTAAGTTGAAGAAATTACCCAGAGGCTTCACTACCATCATTTTTAACATAGGATTTAATTCCGATTCAAAAATTAATTGTCCTGAGGAATTATTATCATCTTTTTTAGTAATAAAAATAAACAATTGAAAATTAAAAGGGACTTTGCCGTTAGAGTTAATTGTAATTTTATCGAAGGGTGTTTTATCAATAATTTTCATTCCTATCGTTGCCATACCATTAATATTAAAAGAGCACTCATCACTTGTTGCTTCCCACTTAGAAACCTGGGAAGGCATTAGTTTCTCGAAATTTTTAAAATCACTTAAATAGTTAAAAATATTCTCAGCCGAATTATTAATTTCGACTATTTCGCTTTCAATTTTTGTTAATGACATTTTAAAAGGGGTTTATAAATTAAGAGTTTAGAATTTACTTAGAGTCTGTCTATAATGTCCGTTTTACTCATAAATATATTATTTTTAAAGGTATTCGTGAGTTCGTGTCACTCGGGTCTTCGTTATTCTTGTTTTAAAAACCAGTCATTTACCAATGTAAACTCCTTATTTTCAAAGCTGCGAAAGCCTCGAACGCATACATTATAGTTCAGACTCTCGACTATATGAACAGAAGCTACTTAGACCATTCCGCAGGATTTTCGCGCCATTCTTTTAATGATTTTAAATTTTTCTCAGTTATGTAGTTTGATTTAAGGGCCTGTTTTATAAGCGTATCATAATCACAAAGAGTAACTAATTTACATTTAGATTTTTTAAAATTGTCGGTTGCTGTTTTAAAGCTATAAGTAAAAATAGCAGCCATGCCTTTTACTTCGCAACCAATTTCGCGCAATGCTTCCACAGCTTTCAAGCTGCTGCCGCCGGTTGAAATTAAGTCCTCTATAACTACCACAGATTGCCCTTTTTCTATTATTCCTTCTACCATATTCGTTAAACCATGTTTTTTAGGTTCGGACCTTATGTATATGAATGGCAAACCCAATTCCTGAGCCACCAAGGCCCCTTGAGCAATTCCTCCTGTTGCAACACCTGCTATAACATCGGGCTTGCCAAACTTTTCTAAAATAGCATTTACAAATTCCTGACGGATATAGGTACGAATCTTTGGAAAGGATAATGTTACCCGATTATCGCAATAAATTGGCGAATGCCAACCCGAAGCCCAAACAAAAGGTTTGGTAGGTTGTAATTTAATTGCTTTAATTTGTAGTAGAAATTCGGCAATATTTAATGCGGATTCTTCATTTGATTTCATGAAACAAAGATATTAAACTATTACACATATAAATTTTAAAAATAGAAATGATAAAAATATTCTCCCTTAATAAAATTATTTATCTGATTGATGATAAAAATGACTTTAACCTTAAAAAGGATGCAATATTAATAAGCATAAATTCAGCAAAGGAAATGCTAATTAAATATAATGAATTAACTCAAAATGAAAAACCATACAATCTATATTTTTTTAATAAGGACATTAAGACGCTATTTAAATACTTCTCGGGCATGTTCCGTTTAATTGAAGCTGCTGGTGGATTGGTAAGAAACAAAAAAAATGAATATTTATTTATCTTTAGAAATGGGAAATGGGATTTACCAAAAGGGAAAATAGAAAAGGGAGAAGGTGTTAAAACGGCTGCAATTAGAGAGGTGGAAGAAGAATGTGGCATTAGTAAATTAACTATTACAAAAAAAACAACTGCTACCTACCATATTTATTTGATAAAAGAAAAAGCTATCTTAAAATGCACCTATTGGTTCGAAATGGATTGTAAGGATACTGCTGTATTAGTGCCGCAAACGGATGAAGGGATTACTGATGCCAGGTGGATAGCGAAGGGAAATTGGAAAATAGTTTTTGACAATACTTTTGAATCTATAATAGAAGTATTAAAGAATGAAAGTGTTAAACCATAAGCAAATTAACTGTTTGGGATATTCAGAAACACGAAACACATCAAAATAAATTTTTCAATCTGTTCGTAAATAAAATTGCCTTATTTTATTAGTTTAACAATAAAATTAACGGAAGTATGTAAACACAACTATTATAAAAAAGAGTTAGAGAAAAAATGAAAAATAGCTAAGAAATTTATGCAAATATTATTGACAATTATCCTTTAATTATAGCTGTTAAAACAAAAACTCTTTTTAAAACCCTCCTCTTTGTTTTTTAATATTTTCGTAGGCTTGTAGTACTTTTTGAAATTTTTCTTTTGCAGCTTTTTGAACCTCCTCACCAAGCGCTGCTACCTTATCGGGGTGAAATTTCACAGCCATTTTACGGTATGCTTTTTTTACCTCCTCATCAGTTGCAGATCTTTCTATTTCCAGAATTTTATAATCGCTGTTTACATCCTTGAAATACATTGCTTTTAATGAATTAAAATCTGCAGCACTTACTCCAAGATAATTAGCAATTGTTTGAATTGTCTCTAGCTCCAATTCATGAACATGATCATCAGCTTTTGAAATGCCAAAAAGATAATGTATTATCTGCAGCCTTTCCGAATGAGGCATAAATTGCTTAATTTGTAAGCAAACCTTTTGCAATGGAATTTCCTGCTTTAGTATTTCTTTTAGCATTAATAACTGCTGCTGTGCATTTTCCTCGCCAAACTGCCGTGTTAAAAATCTTTTTACGTAATCTAGTTCACTCTTTAGGATTTTACCGTCGCTTTTCATAACAGCGGCAGACAATACCAATAAACTAGCCGTAAAATCTCCTGCATGGGAAGCCCCACCAGCTGCATGTCTGTTATTAACACCTTCTTTACTAGGATCGCTTGCTGCATCAAATGCAGACCCTACGGAAAAGCCAAGTATGCCTCCTAAAGGACCACCCAAAGCCCATCCCAAGGCTCCACCCAACCATTTACCAAACTGTATTTTTGCCATAACAATTTTTTTTGTGAGCCACAAAGATATACTATTCGATGAAACATAGGGAACTTAGCATCTCATCATTGGAAAAATTAATCCAATGTATCACCTAACATTTTTTTATTTTTTTATTGAAAAAAAATAAAATTGTTTTTAATATATTAAACTACTTTTTTACAGGAAGTTTTTTTGTAAAAATGCATTACAAAAAAAAGACCATGAAATAATTTAAATAAAGAAGTATAAAAGTTATATAAATAGAGCATTAGTAAAGCTTTCAAAAAAAATTCGACAAAACAGATATATAAATAAAAACAGAGGATTTCATTTTTTTGCAAAAATATGCTTATGAAAACGCGCGTGAGGAAGGTACAAACTCGATGCAGGGTTGCAGGTGGGAAGGAATCGTTTGTTATTGATTTTTTGTTTCTGGAGCCTGTCCTGAGCTTTTGCCGAAGGGTACCAAGACAAAAGAAAAACACACAGTTTTTGAACCATTTAATTTGCGGGAGTTATTTCGGAAACTTGACTTACAGAATATTTAAAAATAAAAAACTAGCAAAGATGCTTTTGTTCCACCTACAATTACTTATATTTGTCATAAGAACTTTTAGACGCACCAAATGCCAACTATAGAAGAAACAATTGAAATACGTAATAAACAAAATATTTCTAAAGAGGAATTCATCAGTATCGTGTTAGACGATTATCGCATCGCGAATGAAAGTAGGGAAGCCAGTATTATGGGCAGGCGCGAAGTGCTAACAGGTAAAGCAAAATTTGGAATCTTTGGTGATGGAAAAGAATTGCCTCAATTAGCAATGGCAAAGGTATTTAAAGATGGTGACTTCCGTTCGGGTTATTACCGCGACCAAACATTTATGTTTGCAACTAAAAATTTAACACTACAGGAGTGGTTTGCAGGACTATATGGTCATACTAATTTGGATGCTGAGCCGATGAGCGCAGGCCGTCAAATGGGTGGACATTTTGGTACCCGCAGCCTTAATGATGATGGTAGCTGGAAAGATTTAACAAAGATAAAAAATTCATCTGCCGACATTTCACCTACGGCAGGACAAATGCCTCGTTTGCTAGGTTTGGCGATGGCATCAAAATATTACAAAGGGAATAAACTGTTGCAAGGAAAAGCGTTTGAGAAATTTTCTAACAAGGGCAATGAAATTGCATTTGGTACTATTGGTGATGCAAGTACTTCGGAAGGTTTGTTTTGGGAAACATTTAATGCCGCTGGGGTAATGCAAATACCAATGCTTATTTCTGTTTGGGATGATGGTCACGGAATTTCTGTCCCTAAAAAGTATCAAACTACAAAAGAAAGTATTTCCGAAATATTAAAAGGCTTTCAAAGGCAAGGTAATAGCTTGGGTTACGAAATTTTTAAAACCAAAGGCTGGGATTATCCACATTTATGTGAAACGTTTGAAAAGGCTGCCAAAATATGTCGCGAAGAGCATGTTCCAGTATTAATACACGTAGAAGAAGTAAATCAGCCACTAGGGCACAGCACTTCCGGATCTCATGAACGCTATAAATCTAAAGAACGCTTACAATGGGAAATTGATTTTGATGGTATAAAAAAAATGAGGGAGTGGATTTTAGAACAAAAATTTACAAGCGAAGAAGTTTTAAAAAATATAGAAGAAAATGCAAAAAAAATAGTACGTGAAACCAAAGCTGAAGCATGGAATGCATACTTAAATCCAATAAAAAAAGATTTAATAGAGGCCGTTGCCGCAATAGATTTTATTGCTGAAAAGTCTGAAAATCCTGCAAATATTAATAAAGTTAAAACAGCATTAATAGCTATTAATGAACCTAGCCGCAAAGATATTTTTATTGCTGCTAATAGTGTATTGCGTTTGGCACGAAACGAAAATAATGGCTCAAAAACACAATTAATAAATTGGTTGAATGCATCCTCTGTTTCAAATAGTGAGCGTTATAGCTCTCACCTGCATAGCGAATCGAAAAATAATGTATTAAATGTAAAACATATTTTGCCTGAATATCTTACAGGAAAAAAAATGGTGGATGGACGCGAATTACTGCGTGAAAACTTTGATGCGATACTTTCAAAATATCCGGAAGTGCTTATATTTGGAGAGGATGCCGGAAAAATTGGAGGAGTGAACCAAGGATTAGAAGGATTGCAATTAAAATACGGTGAAATACGTGTATTTGATACTGGAATTCGTGAAGCTACAATTATAGGACAAGCTATAGGGCTTGCTTTAAGAGGTTTGCGCCCAATTGCTGAAGTACAATACCTGGATTATCTATTATATGCGCTCCAAATAATGAGCGATGATTTAGCTACGATGCAATATCGTACTAAAGGTGGACAAAAGGCCCCTGTCATAATACGTACAAGAGGTCATCGGTTGGAAGGCATATGGCACAGTGGGTCTCCAATGGGGATGATAGTTAATGCCGTTCGCGGAATTTATGTTTGTGTACCACGCAACATGACTCAGGCAGCAGGTTTTTATAATACCCTTCTCAGTGCCGACGAGCCTGCATTGGTGATAGAACCGTTAAATGGGTATCGGTTAAAAGAGATGCAGCCAAGTAATATAGGCGAATACAAAGTTGCATTAGGATGTGTCGAAATTATAAATGAAGGTAAAGACATTACACTTGTTACTTATGGTTCGTGCTGCCGCATTGCAATGGATGCTGTGGCGCAGTTATCTGAAATGGGTATTTCTATTGAAGTAATTGACTTACAAACATTGCTGCCCTTCGATATAAATCATGCTATAAAAAAGTCCATAAAAAAAACAAGTCGTTTATTGATTTTAGATGAAGATGTTAATGGGGGAGCAAGTGCATATATTTTACAGAAAATTATTGTCGAACAAAACACCTTTCAACTTCTTGATTCAGAGCCAAAAACATTAACTGCCAAAGACCATCGGCCTGCCTATGGTACAGATGGAGATTACTTCTCCAAGCCGAATGCTGAAGATGTTTTTAACAAAGTATATGAAATGATGCATGAAAGTAATCCAAATAAATTTCCTAAGATTTATTAATTTATTCACTTTTAGAGATTTTATTTTGTTCCCCAATTATTTAATAAATTTAGAAAAGAGTATGATTAAAAAAACTTTTATTTTATTATTACTAGTAAGCCTTAATATAGCTTTTACCCCTATACCCTCCTATCAAATAGCATTGCTTAAATATAGTGGAGGCGGCGATTGGTACGCTAATTTAGAGACATCATTGCCTAATTTAATTAAATTTTGCAACAGTAATTTAAAAACTAATATTAACCCTGAACAAGCAATTGTTGAAGTGGGAAATCCCGACATATTTAACTATCCTTTTATTCACTTGACAGGCCACGGCAATGTGGTTTTTAATTCTCAAGAAACAGAAAACCTAAGGAACTATTTAATTGGCGGAGGCTTTCTGCATATTTCAGATAATTATGGTATGGATAAATTTATTCGTCCACAAATGAAAAAAGTTTTTCCCGAACTGGATTTCGTTGAACTTCCATTTTCTCATCCCATTTATCACCAAAAATTTGAATTCCAAAATGGGCTACCAAAAATACATGAACACGAAAATAATTCGCCCAAAGGTTATGCCTTGATTTTCCAAGGTAGAGTAATTTGTTTTTATGATTATGAGTGTGATTTAGGCGATGGTTGGGAAAGCTTCGAAGTACATAAGGATTCCCCTGAAATACATCAAACGGCATTAAAAATGGGAGCAAATATGATAAAGTATGTTTTGATGGGTGGTGAGAATGCAGTAAAAAAATCAATCACAAATTAATTGTTATAATTATAATACTTAAGAGGAGTTCTGTTTTATAAGTTTAATAACGAACCTTTGAATTTTTCTTTTAAACATTAGAGTCGACTTCATTTCTATTTTTAAAATTTTATAGGGTATTAAAGTAAAGAATTATCTATAAAAATTGGTATCAAGCATAATATTTTTTTAACTTCGCAAATAAATAAAGGAACATAAATTTTATTACCACAATTTGTTCATAATATGCTTTTCAATTAAATTGTTTATACAAAAAAATAAATATATTATTTAAAATATTAACTTTTATTTTATATTAAACAAAATAAATATAAATTCTAAAAAATGAAATACAAACGAATTCTTTTAAAATTAAGTGGGGAATCCTTGATGGGGAAAAAGCAGTTTGGCATTGACCATGAGCGCTTAAATGAATATGCCTTGCAAATAAAGGAAATATCAGAGATGGGAGTGCAGGTGGGGATAGTTATTGGAGGAGGTAATATTTTCAGAGGAATTCAAGCTGCCGAAGGAGGAATGGATCGTGTGCAGGGTGATTATATGGGTATGTTAGCTACTGTTATTAATTCCATGGCGTTACAGTCGGCATTAGAAGCTATTAAAGTTGAAACAAGACTTCAATCGGCTATTAAAATGGAACAAATTTGCGAGCAATTTATACGCCGCAGAGCTATTCGTCACCTCGAAAAACACATTGTTGTTATCTTTGGTGCGGGTACTGGCAACCCTTATTTTACTACCGATACAGCTGCAACATTAAGAGCAATTGAAATTCAAGCCGATGTTATTTTGAAAGGGACGCGTGTGGATGGTATATATACTGCAGACCCTGAAAAAGATAAAACGGCAACAAAATATGAAACAATAACATTTAATGAAGTATTTACCAAAGGCTTAGAAATTATGGATATGACAGCCTTTACTTTGTGTAATGAAAACAAACTGCCTATCATCATTTTTGATATTAACAAACCAGGAAATTTAAAAAATATTGTTCAGGGAAATAAAGTTGGAACCTTAGTGGAGTTTTAACATAAAATTATTTGAAAAACTGCTAATACTTATACCTAACATTAAAGGAATAAGCGCTAATTTTATTCATTATACTTATTTTAAGCACCAAAATTTGTTTATTTGTTTGTTATAGAAATAAATTGTCCTATTAAAATATTAAAAAACTAAAATATTATTTAAAAATAATATTTTTGAACTAATGTTTCGGTAGTTTTTTTTCAAGTAGGGACTAAAGCCCCTGAATTCATTGGGTTTCATTGCAACCCCAACCTTAAGGCTGGGGTTAATAAAACACCTGATATCAGAGGGCTTCAGCACTGAATGCTAAAAAAGTACCGAACTATTGTGAATAGATTGTATAATAAAATAAAAAATTAAAATTATGAATGAAGAAATTCAATTTATTTTAGACGATACGAAAGAGCAAATGGATAAATGCCTTGAGCACTTGGAGTTAGAATTAGTAAAGGTGAGAGCTGGCAAGGCTAGCCCAACTATGTTGGAGGGGATATTTGTAGATTATTACGGTACCAGAACCCCACTTAATCAAGTTGCGAATATAAATACAGGTGATGCTCGCACATTAATAATTCAACCTTGGGAAAAATCAACGCTAACTCCAATTGAAAAAGCTATTATGGCAGCGAACTTAGGATTAAATCCGCAAAATGATGGTTTAATTATTCGTATTTTGGTTCCAGCATTAACCGAAGAACGCAGAAAAGACCTGGTTAAAAAGGCTAAAATTGAAACTGAAAATGCAAAAGTAAGTATACGCACCATCAGAAAAGAAGCAAATGAAGAATTAAAAAAACTTCAGAAAAATGGCCAGCCAGAAGATGAAGTAAAAGAAGGAGAAGCCAAAGTACAGCTTATAACTGACGGTTATGTAGTTAAGTGTGATAAACATTTGGAAGTAAAAGAAAAAGAAATTATGACCGTTTAATAAAAATTAGTATTGTTTTGGCTTTTTTTCAATAGGTGATGTAATATTGAGAATGAGTATATAAAGTTGAAATGGAGGATCAAAAAAAACGGATGGGCCTAATTTAAAACAACATCTGAAATTAAATCAGGTAAATACTCAGCCAACACCGAGCCATCCGGATCTAATTCCTTAAGCGAAACCTGCCTTAACTGATTAATAAGTAAACTATTAAATGGTGTTTTTACTTTAATATAATTATCAGTAAACCCGTGCATAAAACCGCCTTTATTATCTCCTTCAAATAAAACAATTCGTGTTTCACCCAAATGTTGTTCATAAAAATGACGTAATTTTTTTGCAGAAAGTATTCTAAGCATTTTATTTCTCTTCTTGCGAATCGCAATAGGGACAATATCTTTTAGCTTTTTCGCGTCCGTATTATCCCTCTCCGAATATGTAAATACATGAAGATATGAAACGTCTAATTTATTTAGGAAGTTATATGTCTCTAAAAAATCATCCTCGCTTTCGCCAGGGAATCCAACAATTACATCCACACCTATACAACATTGCGGCATCAGTTTTTTTATTCTATCCACCCGATCCGAGTATAGTTCACGCAAATAGCGCCTGCGCATTGCTTTCAAAATCTTATTACTACCCGATTGTAAAGGGATGTGAAAATGGGGGACAAATTTTTTAGATTGCGCTACAAAATCTATAATTTCATTTTTCAATAAATTAGGCTCTATTGAAGATATTCGAAAACGTTCTATGCCTTCTACCATATCAAGTTTTTCAATTAAATTGAAAAATGATTCAGCTTTCGTATTATTTATTTTAGATTCATCGTTCCAAAAATCGCCTAAATTAACTCCTGTAAGTACTATTTCCTTTACATCTTTCTTTGCTATTTTTTCAGCATTTTTGAAAGCATTTTCAATGGTATCACTTCGGCTACCTCCTCGTGCTAATGGGATAGTGCAAAAGGAACAATTATAATCGCAGCCATCTTGTACTTTTAAAAATACACGCGTACGATCTCCTAAAGAATAAGCATCAACGAAAAAATTCGCTTCTTCAATTTCACAACTGTAAATTTCAGCCTTGGACTTTTTTGTTAAATCATTTAAATAATTAAGTAATTTAAATTTTTCAGAAGCCCCTAATACAAGATCAACGCCATGAATATTAGCTATTTCTTCGGGCTTTAATTGCGCATAACAACCTACTACAACTATGTATGCCTCTGGTGCGATAAGTTGTGCAGCCTTTACTATTTGCTTGCATTCCTTATCAGCATTAGCTGTAACGGAGCATGTGTTAATTACATAAACATCAGCAGGTTCTTTAAAATCAACCTTTTGATAACCTTGTTCATCAAATAACCTCGCGATAGTTGATGTTTCGGAAAAATTTAACTTGCAGCCAAGTGTATGAAATGCTACTCTTTTCATTTAGAAGTACGAAAGTAGTTAATTTTATTGATAAATAATATTTTGGGGGCAGGGCTTTTACGTTTGTGAAAACAATTATGAAAAACTAAAAATTACATAATTCTTCATACAATTCTCTCAAAGGTAATCCCATCACATTAAAATAGGAGCCTTCAATTCTTTCAATAGCAATGAAGCCCATCCATTCTTGAGCACCGTATGCACCAGCTTTATCATATGGATTATAATTTTTTATATAATATTCAATTTCTTGTGGGGACAAAATCTTAAAATACACACTTGTTAATACATAAAATGATTTTTTTTTATGTCTAGACCTTAAGCATACCCCGGTAAATACCTCATGTTTTCTGCCCGAAAGTAAATTAAGCATGCGTAAAGCATCATCATAATTTTGGGGCTTGTTAAGCACTTTGTTATCTATCCAAACTATTGTATCGGCTGCAATTACAATAGTATTATCTGTTAGTTCTTCATCAAATTGTGCTGCTTTTTTTTCACATAAATAAAGTGGTATTTCATAACTTTTTAAATTACCAGGAAAACTTTCATCAACATCCTTTAAACTCACCTCAAAATCTAATCCCAATTCTTTTAATAAATACTGCCTCCTTGGAGATTTTGAAGCAAGTATTAATTTATATTTTTTAAATTCATTCATAAACTATAATTTTCATTCTTTAATCTTTCAGTAATTCAAATTGGAATTTTATTTTAAAAGTAAATAATAAATAAAACAATTCTTACTATTTCTTTTAAAGCAAAATTTATAACTTGGCCGAATACATTATTCATTATTTTTGCTGTTCTAAATATTTTATGTTTTTTCGGTCCTAATTTAAATATACGAAAATTTATGCTGCAACACCTATCCATTCAAAATTATGCATTAATTGACAAGTTGGAAATTGATTTTACTGATGGTTTAACTATTATAACTGGTGAAACAGGTGCTGGTAAATCTATTCTTTTAGGAGCTTTAGGCCTTATAGCAGGAAGTAGAGCCGACATACAATCTTTACAGGACAAAACAAAAAAATGTATTGTAGAAGCTTCATTTAACATAAAAGATTATGCATTAAAAGATTTCTTTTGGTCAGCTGAATTAGATTATGAAATTACTACCAGTATCAGAAGAGAAATAAGCTCTGAAGGAAAATCTCGTGCGTTTATTAATGACACACCTGTTAGCCTTTCACAATTAAAAGCATTGGCCGAACGCCTTATAGATATTCACTCTCAACATCAAACATTGACTCTTAATGGAAGTGAATTTCAACTTTCTGTTGTGGATGCCTATGCAAATCATCCTGATTATTTATTAGAGTATGCTACCAATTTTAAACAATTCAAAATATTCGAAAAATCATTAAATGAAATGCTTGCAAAAGAAGCACAAGCTAGAAAAGATTTAGATTATTTTCAATTTCAGTTTAATGAACTTGAGGAGGCCAATTTAAATAATATGCGAGTTGATGAAATTGAAAATGAATTGGAAACCTTAAACAATGCTGAGGAAATAAAAATAAATCTTTCAAAAGCCGCTTCCGGACTAAATGGTGGCGAACAAAATTTACTTTTGTCATTAAACGAAATAAAATCTATTCTATCAGCATTGGCAAAATACAAACCAGAAATAAATGAATTAAGTACAAGGTTAAATAGCTGTGTTATTGAATTAAAAGATATTAGTAATGATATAGATGGCCTTGAAGAGAAAATTGTTTATGACCCTAAACGTATTGAAATACTTAACGAACAATTGGAAATTGTATTTCGTTTACAACAAAAACACCAAGTAAAAAGTGTGGGGGAATTAATTTCAATAAAGGATGAGTTAAGTAATAAACTTCTTGAATTTAGTTCCATAGAATCGGAAATTGAAAAAATAAAAAAGCTGTTATTTACAATGCAAAATTCTTTATCCATTCTTGCTAAAAAAATTGCAGCTAACAGAAAAAAAGAAATCCCTAAAATTGAAAAAGATATTGCTTCTATTCTTTTTTCCTTGTCTATGCCAAATGCACAATTAAAAATAGAACATATAGATTCAAATACATTTGGAACCTATGGAACCGATAGGGTGAATTTTCTTTTTTCTGCCAATAAAGGAAGCGATTTCAAGGAACTAAATAAAGTTGCATCGGGTGGTGAACTATCGCGTTTAATGTTAAGCATTAAATCATTGATTGCTCAATTAACAGCCCTGCCTACCATTATATTTGATGAGATTGATACAGGAGTTTCTGGCGATGTGGCTAATAAAGTGGGTAGTATTATGAATTTAATGGCTAAATCAATGCAGGTAATTACAATTACGCATTTGCCTCAAATAGCTAGCAAAGGAAATACGCATCTATTTGTTTACAAAGAAGATCGATACAATAAAACATACAGTAATATCAGGAAACTTTCTTCGGAAGATCGCATTAGTGAAATTGCTAAAATGTTGAGCTCTGGAATTCCAACAGAGGCAGCAATAAGTAATGCAAAGGAATTACTTAATAATTAAATTCTGCTCCTAGTTAATAGCGATGCTAATTTTAAAAATGACTCCTAAAATTTTGGACATGGAATTAACAAACGGAATTTTTTCTTCTTTTTGAATTTACATAACTGGTAGGCAAGTGTTATTTCATGCGCTCCCTGGGCTATGGTATTTAACTTTGAAATAGTAATATCATAACTGTATCCAATATTAAGTCGGTCGGTTTTTATACCAATGATTACAGCAAGAGCATCACTATTGCTATATCCCGGTTTATATGCCTTCAATAAAGGAATACCTCTATACCAAAGGCCAATATTGAAAACATATTGAGTAAAATAAAAACCAATGTCAAATTGATCAAATTTTCTTTGTCCACGATAATTAAAAGCAGGAGAGATTGACTTCTGCTCATAAAGATTTCTCTCTTTTGGGTTAAAAACATATTTAGCTCCACCATGTACACTATATTTTATTGGCAATATATCACCACCAACCCCCATCAATGAAATATCAGGTCTTGTAAGGTGATAAATAGATGTTCCTATCCAATATTTAGTGGAATAAAATAATGCGCCAGCTCCTATATCAAGATAAGTTTTTGATTGGGTTGGTGTTTCTAGGGTTGCAACATTTCCGCCTCTTGCTATTTGATCGCCAAATAACAAGGCGTTAAAATTGATGCTTTTTAAACCAACACCTGCCTGAACACCATACCGCATAGAGTATTTTCTGTTTATTTTTATTTCATAAGCAAACATTGGATTAATAACAGTTGTTTTCAAATCGCCCGATCCGGCAGCATCATTACCAAATAATAATCCAATTCCAATGTTATAACTTGGTAAATAATGATCGGCAGAGAGTAAATACGATTTAAATGTTTTTGTTATTCCAGGCCATTGATTTCTATAGGTAGTAGATATTCTCGAACAAACGCCGGCTCCGGCAAATGCAGGATTCAAATATAAAGGAGATGAAAAAAATTGTGTAAAATGCATGTCTTGTGCTTTTACAATAGTAACATTAATATTAAAAAACAAAATAAAAATACTTATATATAAGTAGGCCCATAATTCTTTCCCTCCTCTATTTATAGAGGAAGCTAAAAACAGGGGAGGCATTTTTAATTTATTTTTTAAATAATATTGATTTATTTTTTTCATTCTATATTTTTTTAATTACAAATGCCTTCTCTACTATTTAATAAAAATAAGTTGTTGAAAAGCCTCGTATATTATCGTAAAAGTGCTAGGTTGAAAAGCCTAGTATATTATCGTAAAAGTGCTAGTTTATATAAAATATTTATATTTTTATCTAAAACAATATTTGTTATGAGCCGCTCATATCCTGGCGAATCTATAATTATACGATATTCTTTATTTGGCGGAGAAATAAGTAATAATTTCCCTGTCCTATCGTTTGACTTATATACTCCGTAAGTTGCCTCACTCTCTATATTAATTATTTTTATTTCCACATCTTTTATTACGGAGCTTAATTCATCCACCACGTGTATATTATAAACACTTAAAGGGGGAGTAGAAATAGGGAATGTAACAAAATAAATATCCTGCAAACCAAAACCTCCTTGCCTTTCCGACGACAAATACCCTTTGGAGCCATCAGGATTCATCACAAAAAATATATCATCCTCTACGGTATTGATAGGACTTCCTAAGTTTTCGGGAATATCAAATTTTCCTGCTTCATCAAATGTAGATTTAAAGATATCGTAACCGCCCATATTTTTATGCCCTTCGGAACTAAAATATAAAGTATTGCCAAGAGAATGCACAAATGGTGCATCTTCATCGTATTCGGTATTTATTTTTTCACCTAAATTAAATGGCTTGCCCCATTTCCCATTCTGTAATTTCCTTACTAGATATAAATCTTTTCCGCCATATCCGCCTGGTCGGTTACTCGAAAAGAAAATTATATTACCATTAGATGAAAAACAAGCACTTGTTTCCAGATAATTTGTTGAATTTACTATGGAACTAAGAATTTCAGGTTTCGACCATTTATTATTGATAAAAGAACTTTCATAGATGTCGCCGCTAATTAAATCTTTACTTGTACGATATATTAATAATTTTTCACCATCAGCAGATAATCCTGTGCAAGCATCGTGCAAAATTGTATTTATTGTTGAATCTAGCATTAATGGTTCAGTCCAACTCGATGCACTGCTATTTGAACTGTCTTTTAAAGAAATATAAATATCTTCAAAATAATCCCCTAGGGGGTCTTTTTTATCCCATTTTAAATTTTTCCTGCGGGAAGTGAAAATTATAAAGTTTTCATCAGCAGGAATTAATGGGGCATATTCAGAATATTCCGAATTCAACAGACTGCCAGCATTTACTATTGAAATTGATTTATTAGCGGTAGTTTCAAATAATAATGCTGTATGGCATTTTTCAATTAAATCATCAATCTCTTTCCTTGTAAATTGACTTTCTCCACCAAAATATTTATATTGGTTATAATAGTAAATAGCGCGATCATATAGTTTATGCGAATGATTTAATTTACCCAAATAATAATTAACCTCAGGGAAATCTGCAGAAGTTACCTTTTCAAAATATTTTTTTGAATTGGGCCTGAATTTTTTTATTTCAAAATTACATAATCCTATTTTGAAATTGGTTTCGTTATCGGTGCTATCTAAAATAAATAATGTTTCATACATTTTTAATGCTCCTAAATAATCACCCAAATCAAATAATTTATCCGCCTTTACCAATAATTGCCTATCCTCACGTGAAATAATCTGAGCATAGGTAATACCAAAAAAACCACATAATGATCCAGCTGTATGAAGCGACAGGGAAAATAATAAAACCCAAAATGCCCTACCCAAATTAGTAAATTTAAGACTTCTGAATGAAAAAATATTTTTTGTATGCCTTATTAAATCCATATAATTTTCTTTATCTTCATTTCTTTTAATAAACAATGATACAAATATTTTTTTTAAATTAAAACATGTTTTATTTTAATCCACCAAAAATATAATCTTTTGCCATTTGCTTCTTAATTAATTTGGTTTGCTGGGATTTTTTAAAATGAAATATTATCCCCCATTATCTCAGCAGCGAAATGTTCCCGCTTTTATTATAAGTGTTTCCATTATTAAGTTTGATAGTCGCTACCCATATATAAACATCTTGTGGACATAAAACACCTTTGTAATAACCATCCCATCCAATTTTAAAGTCTTTTGTTTCAAAAACCATTTCGCCCCAGCGATTATAAACTTCCAAACTATAAGCTATTACTCCCGAAGTATAAGGAAAGAATATATCATTATTTAAACTATTAATATCGTAGGCACCACCTGAAACGCCATCTAAATTAGGGGTGAAAGCAGTTGGGAAAGTTACATCTGCATTTGTTGTAACCTTTGTATAGGCAGTATCCAAACAACCAAATTGATTCATCACTATAAGCTGAACACCAAAAGTATCAATGTATGTATATAAATGTTGTGGATTAATTTCATTAGAAAAATAGCCGTCTCCAAAACTCCAATTATAAAATATTCCTCCCGTTGAAAGATTATTGCAAATCAATTCATCAAACGGAAGCTCTAAGTAAGTTGAATTAACTGAAAATGCTGCTACAGGAAATGGATAACCTGTGATAATTAATGGCGTAGATAAATTATTAGCAATACAACCACCAGATGTTGTAATCGTTAATGTTACTGAAAATGTATCAGGAATGGTATATAAATGCGATGGATCTTCTAAATTGGATGATATGCCATCTCCAAAATCCCAATCCCAGCCAGTAATTGGATCGTTAGGATTTCCTGCTATTGAATTATCGTAAAACTGCATTACTCCTGGTGCGCACAAAGCACTGGTGTCTGATGTTAATGAAATGGAGGGTTGAGGATTAAAAGTAACTGCTATTGAATCGGTTACCGAATTACAAATATTACTTACCGTAACAATGTATGTTGTAGGTTGAGTTGGTGTAACTACATATACACCCGGTCCTGTTCCTAACCCATTATTCCATTGATAAGTTAGCGCACCAGTTTTTCCATATGTTTCAACATATATCACCGAGTTTTGTCCAATACAAATTGGAGAAAATCCAATCACCTCAACACTTGAACTATCCAGCGTATACACCAACACAGAAATAGTTGCTTGTGCGCCAGGACAGCCTATATCATCATAAGCAACTACTGTATAGGTTATATCAGTTGTTGGACTTACCGGTAATGTTCCAGCAGTTATGGCGGCTGAAGGTTGCCAAGCATATATATAATTTCCGGAACCTCCTGTAGCTGTGGCAGACAAAATCACCGTTTGTCCCAAACACAATGTGTCATCCCCCCCGGATGTTGTTATTACTTCCGTAGGGTTAGTAAATATTAAGTTATTTGTGCTAACACAACCATTTGCATCTGTTACTGTAATTGTATAAGAACCGGCAGTAATACTATTTTCTTCGCTCTCCGTGGAACCTGAAGGAGCCCACAAAAAACTATAAGGGCCAACTCCTCCATCTGCAAATACCTTTGCGCGTCCAAAGTCGTTATAACAAACCGGATAAAATAAGGAGTCGATAGTTGAGGTCAATAATTCTGGCTCTGTAATATTGATTGAAACATTTACAAGACAATTATTCTGATCTGTTACATTTAATATATATACTCCCGAAGGAACATTGCTTGCCGAAGAGGTATTAGAAATTGCTGGAATCCATAAATAATTATAATTACCTATGCCTCCTGTTACTGTAAGTGAAACAGAACCATTGTTTTCACCAAAACATATATTGTTTCCAACGGATAAATCAGATAGATTAAGAATTGTTGGTTCTGTAATTATAATACTTTCAGATGTTGCACATCCTAATGCATCCGTTACATCGATAGTATAAGCACCAGATACTAATGAATCGGCAGTTAATGCGTTTCCACCTCCCGGTGCCCAGATTATTGAATATGGTGCTTTGCCCTGGCTTATGCTTATTTCGGCATTACCATCATTACCACCAAAACAATTTATATTATTTACAGCTAATATATCAATAACTGGAGGGGGTAAATCAGTTAGAGTGGTAGATAATATTATGCTGCAATTTAATGAATCGGTTATTTTTAAACTATATGCCCCTTGGCTATTGCCAATAATGGAAGAGTTGGTAGATAATCCCGGTGTCCACAAATACGCATAGGGGTAGCTCCCTCCTGAAATTTGCGAAGCAATTGAACCATTAGGTAAATTGCAATAAGGATCTATAATTGAAAACGAACCTAATAGTGCCGTTGGTTCCTTAATATCAAATGATACGTTTACTTCACAAGCATTGAAATCAGTAACTAAAACAGTGTATGGCCCTGGTGAAAGTCCCGAGGCAGAATTTGTATTAGATACACTTGGGCTCCATGAATATAAATAGGAAGGTGTTCCGCCAATACTATTAATAACAGCTGTACCATCTCCTAAGGCGTAACAGTTTATATCTGTTTTTGTGAAAGTTGCTGAAAGTGCTTGTAATGGCTCTGTTATGGTAACTGCATCTGTTGCAATACAGCCATTTAAGTCAGTAATAGTTACTGTATATGTATTAGGTCCTAATGATGTTCCTGTTGCCCCATTACCTCCTGCAGGTAACCAGCTATAATTATATACCGGTGTACCACCTGTTGCAGTTACTGTAGCAAAACCAGTACTTTCGCCATAACAACTTACATTTTTAATTGTGGAGATGGAAGCTATTAAAGAATCCGGTTCATCAATGGTAAATAAATCCACCTTCACACAGTTATTGGCGTCTGTAACTTCTATCGAATAATTATTTCCCGATAAATTACCAATGCTTGAACCTGTAATTCCACTAGGTAACCATTTATAAGTATAACTAGCCGTACCTCCAGTAGCTATGGCTGATGCTGTTTCATCATTTTCTCCAAAACAATTCATTATACTTGTTGTGATATTTATTGTAATTGGAAATGGCTGAGTAATTAATGGACTTATTGCCTCTAGAGATTGACATCCGTTGGTATCGGTAACAGTTAATGTATATGTGCCAGGCAATAAACCTGTTGCGGTAGAACCTCCGCCACCAATAGGAAGCCAGGTATAGCTAAATGGTCCATGATTTCCAATAACACTAGAAACAATAGTACCATCAGATCCTCCCTCACAACTAATATTGGTTGAGGATATTATATTAGCAATAGGAATTGGGTTATCATTTATAGTTATTTCATCTGATGTAATACAAGCATTAGCATCCGTAACGGAAACAGTATAGGTTCCGGATAATAAACCTGTTGCACTTGAATTTGTTCCTCCACTAGGTAACCATGAATATAAATAACTGCCAGCTCCACCTGTAGCAATAACTGATGCCGCGCCATTTGCTAAGCTACAGTTTGAATTGCTGCTGTCGGTAGTAACTTGCAATAATGTGGGTTGAGAAATTACAATTGTATCTTTTATGATACAATTTTTTGAATCAGTGGCTAAAACGATATAGGTTCCCATCGGAATATTATATTGGTTTTCACCATTCAAATTACCTGGCATCCATAAATAGTTATAGGGAGCCGTTCCACCTAATACGGATGCAAATAAAGAACCTTCTGCTACTCCGAAACAATTTATGGGTGTAAAGGATGCCGAAACGGAGAGGGGTGCCGAGGGCTCTTCAATTGTAATAGTTGCTGTTTTATTGCAGCCATTAGCATCGGTAACAGTTAAGGTATAAAGTTGAGAGGGTTGGTTTGAAATTTGCAAATCAGTGCTTCCCGTATTCCACATATATGTATAACCAGCTACACCTCCAGATACAGTTGCTGTTGCGCTACCATCACTTCCTCCATAACAGCTTACTATAGTGCTTTCTATATTTATTGAAATTGGAGGGGGTTCTGTAATTTCAGGACTTTTAAATGGCTCGGATTCACACATATTTTTATCCGTAACGATAAGGGTATAGGTACCAGCAAGTAATCCTGAAGCTGCAGCGGTAGTGCCTCCAGATGGCTGCCAATTATAGGTGAAGGGACCATTGTTGCTTGTTACAACAATTAAAATTTCACCTTCATTGGAACCAAAACAATTCACATTTGTTGTGGATGATAATGTAACAATAGGTATGGGATTATCATTTACAATTACTGCACCTGAAGTGCTACAGGAGTTGTTATCTGTAACAGTTACTGAATAACTTCCAGAAAGCAACGATATATCTGATGCATTTGTGCCGCCCCCAGGAAGCCATTCATAGGTATAAGCGCCTGTTCCTCCCGATGCCAATACAGAAGCCTTGCCATTAGCTAAACTGCAATTGGAATTAACACTATCCATTAACAGAACTATTTTCGGAGGCTGTGTAATACTTATGGTATCAAAATACCCACAGCCCTTTGAATCCAATAAATTAACTGTATAACTGCCAATAGCAAGATTAAAAATATTTTGTGCATTAATATTAACTGGCGACCAGATATAGTCATAGGGTCCTGTACCACCGGTTGCTGTAGAATATATTGCACCATCATTGCCTCCATAACAGGATATAGGAGTGTTTGTAAATGAAACAGAAAGTGAATCAGGGGATCCTACGGTAAAAATGGTGCTTGCTATACAATTGTTGGTATCTGTTACTGTAATTGTATATGGTTGAGAACTAAGATTTGATATTTGAGTTAAAGTAACACCAGTACTCCACAGGTAAGTATAACCCGCTGTACCTCCTGATGCTATTGCGGATGCCGTTCCATCGCCCCCTCCAAAACATGTAAGTGGAACCAAGTCAAGAGTAATTAAAATTGGTGGTGGTTCAGTTATTGCAGCACTTGTTGCAGGTAAGGATTGACATGAATTGGCATCTGTTACGGTAACTGTATGGGTTCCAGCCAACAATCCCGTAGCAACAGCAGTGGTTTTGCCGGATGGTTGCCAATCGTATGTGAAAGGACCATAATTTCCTATTACAAGTGGCGTTGCAGTACCACTTGCTCCTCCATTACAACTTTCGTTTGTAACTGAAACAACAGTAACAACAGGTATTGGACTGTCATTTACTGTTACAGAGTTTACAGCATAGCATAAATTATTGTCAACAACAGATACAGTATATGTTCCTGCTAACAGGCCTGTTGCTGATGCATTGGTGCCTCCGCTTGGCGACCATTGATAAATAAAGGGGCCTGTACCTCCTGCAACAGTAACAGAAGCAATACCATTTGAAAAACTACAAGTAGAATTGATACTGTCCATTATTAAATTTAATTTTGCCGGTTGGCTCACCGTTATAGAGGCATTAATAGTACAGCCTCTCATATCACTTGCTGAAACATCGTAAGTTTCTGATATTAAATTAACAACAGTGTCTGCAAAAACATTTACTACGCTCCAGAAATAGCCATATGGTGCTGTACCTCCACTGGCAACTGCTGCTGCCGTACCATCTGACCCATCAAAACAAGACACGGCTGTATAGGACAAAACAACGCTAATAGGAGCCGATGGCTCTGTAATAATAACGGAGCTTGAATTTACACAGCTATTTGTATCTGTAACCACTACTGTATAGGTTTGAGCTATAAGATTATTTATTTCAAAGTTTGTGCTACCATTGCTCCATGAATAGGTATAACCGGGAGTACCACCTGATGCAGTGGCTGCTGCACTGCCATCAATAGCTCCAAAACAACTAACAGGATAATTACTTATTGTAATTAAAATTGGGGAAGGCTCTGTAATTAAAGGACTTACTACTTGTAAGGATGGGCATAAGTTGGCATCGGTAACAGTTAAAGTATAGCTGCCAGGAGTTAATCCGGTAGCCACCGAATTGGTGCCTCCAATTGGTTGCCATAAATAGGTGAAAGGACCATTACTTGACGTTACAGAGCTGGTGGCAGTGCCATCAGAGCCACCATTACAACTTACATTACTGGTAGAACCGATGCTTACTAATGGTGCTTGGCTGTCATTAACAGTTACCCCTTTGGTAGCAACGCATGAATTTGCATCCGTAACATTTACTGTATAGGTGCCTGAAAGTAAAGCGGATGCGGATGCGCTATTTCCTCCTGTTGGGGCCCATTGATAAGAATAGGCGCCGGTACCTCCCGTAACATTAACGGAAGCTTGTCCATTGGCAATACTACAAATAGAATTTACACTATCTACGATTAATTGCAAATTAAGCGGTTGCGAAACTACAATAGAATCTATGATAGTACATCCTCTTAAATCACTTGCAGAAACTATATAAGTTTGTGATGTTAGGTTAGAAATGGCATTAGCAAAAACATTTATTGGACTCCAAAAATAGCCATATGGTGCTGTACCTCCATTTGATAAAGGAGTTACGGTTCCATCTGACCCTCCGTAACACGAAACTGGTGTACTGGTAAGTGTTAAAGTTAAAGGGGCTGCTGGCGCAGTAATTGTAAATGATGTAGCTTCAACACAACTATTGGTATCCGTTATTGTTAAAGTATAAGTTTGAGGTGAAAGATTACTTATATCAATAGTAGTTTCGTTTGTTGACCAAAGGTAATCATAACCTGGTGTACCACCAGAAATAACAGCCGATGCATATCCGTCATTTGCTCCGTAGCAACTAACAGGAACATAGTTAAGTGAAATAAGAATAGCAGGGGCTTCTGTAATTTCAGGACTTATTGCCGGGCTGGATTCGCATGCATTAGCATCCGTTACCACAACTGTATATGTGCCTGGCAGCAATCCTGTTGCAGATGAATTGGTTCCTCCGGAAGGTTGCCATTGATAGGTAAATGGCCCATAATTACCTGTTGCTATAACCGATGCAGCACCGTTACTCCCCCCATTGCAGCTTACATTGCTTGTTGAAGAAAATACAACAGAAGGACTCGAATTATTACCTACTGTTATTATTTTATTGGCAGTACATAAATTATTATCGGTAACAGTTACCGTATATGTTCCAGATAGCAATGAATTTGCAGTATTATTGGTTCCTCCTGTTGGTGCCCATTGATAAAGGTAGGATCCTGCTCCCCCGCTTGCAAAAACAGTTGCCTTGCCGTCTGCATTTGAACAATTGGAATTGATGCTAGTGGATGCAAGAACCATGGGTGTTGGCTGAATTATAACAACAGCCGGTGAAACATACATACAAGCTTTTGCATCTGTAATAGTTACTGTATAGGAACCAATAGTGAGATTAACAACATTAGCTCCTGTATAATTCCCGGGCATACATATATAATTATATGGTACCGTGCCACCTGCAGCCGCAATTGTAATAGAACCATCCGAACCGCCATTACAGGAAACTGGCACATAGGAAATATTAGCTGTTAATGGCGCTGCTGGTTGTGTTAAGGTTATAATTTTTTGAGCTTCACAGAAATTACTATCAGTAACTGTTAATGTATATGTTCCAGCTATTAAATTAGTTCTATTAGCCGTGGTAGCTCCCCCCGGTGCCCATGAATAGGTATAGCCAGGTCCAGGTGTACCACCCGAAGCTGTTCCGCTGATAGAACCAGTGCTGCCTCCAAAGCAATTAATATTTACTTGTGTAGTGCTTATACCTAATAAGGAAGGTTCAGTAATAATAGAGGTAGTATTTACATTACAACCCAAGAAATCAGTTATGGTTATAGAATAAGTTTGTGATGGAAGACTTGATATTTGAGCTAGCGTTGAACCATTACTCCATGAATAACTATAAGGAGCGGTTCCTCCTGTTGGGAAGGCTTCTGTACTGCCATTGTTAAGGTAATCACAAGTTTCATTAACGGAGAAGGTGCTGTCTTCTAAAAGTGTTGGTTGCGTTATTGTAACAGAATCAGTTTCTTTACAACCTTTGGTATCTATTATTGTTAATGAATCAACTCCTATCGTCAAATTAGAAATTGAAGTAGTGGTTTCTCCTCCTGGTTTCCATAAATAAGTATAGCCTGGATTACCACCTGCAATACTTGAAGACAGGGAACCATTATTCCCTCCATAACAACTCACATTTATTTGGTTAATAATATCTACTGTTAGCAATTGTGGCTGCACAACTATAGCAGATGCGCTACCTGTACAACCTTTGTAATCGGTTGCTGTTATGGTATAAGTTCCTGCAATAAGGTTGGAAGCATCCTGCCCATTAATATTTCCTGGAACCCAATTATACTGGTATACCAATCCATTACCACCTGTTGCATTGGATGCATAAGCTGATCCTGTTGATTCGGCATAACAATCAACAGGAATGATAGAATTAATTGAAAGTGATACTGCCGCTGCAGGCTGAGTAACAGTGCTAGTGTTAATTTCAGTGCAGCCCTTGCTATCGGTAACCGTTACAGTATAGGTATTAGCAGATACAACTATTGGTGAACCGGTTAAATTTCCGGGCATCCATAGGTAGGTATATCCTGGAGTACCTCCTAATGTACCAGCCATAGCTTTGCCATCAGCACCTGCATAACAACTTACTTCATCGTTATCGGTCAATAGTAAAAGTGGTGAAGGTTGGTAAAGGGAGTCGGTATCGGAGGATTTGCATCCGTTGGGTATCGTTGTTACAAAAACCGTATAAATCCCTGTTGACAATCCAGTTGCAGTAGCAGTTGTTTGTAAACCCGGTTTCCATAAATAAGTTAAATAACCATACCCTCCAGTAGTATTAGCAGTGGCTGTTCCATCAGCCCCATTGTGGCAACTAGGCATCGTCATTGAGATATTAACGGTAGCTGCCGAATCATCTTTTACATTAGCCCAAGCACCCTCCTTACAACCATTAGCATCCGTTACCTGAACAGCATAGGCATCCGCTATTAAATTATTAATTGTATCATTAGTAGGATTAACAATGGTAAAAGTTGTAGTTCCTGTTGTCCAAAGATATGTAAAAGGTGCAACACCACCTGATACAGAAACAGATGCTGCACCCGTAGCTAAATTACAACCCGAATTTACAGTAGTAATTGTTAATAAAATTGGGGCAGGTTGCGTAACGTTAAAAGAGTTTGAAGCGGTGCATGCCATTGCATCCCATACGGTAACGGAATAAGTTCCAGCATGAATGTTATTAATACTTGGTCCATATGCTAAGGAGGGTATTGGAGTAATCCAGGCATAGGTGTATGGAGCGGTTCCACCTGCTGCTGTAGCAGTAATAGAACCATTGCTTTGGTTAAAACAGGTAGGCGCGGTAAAGTTGGCCGAAACTGTTAAAGGGGCAGGTTCTGTTATCACCACAGAACTTGTGTTATTGCATCCTTTAGCGTCAGTAACACTAAGGGTATAGGTGCCTGCAATTAAATTAGATATTGCATTGGTTGTTTTACCATTTGACCAGCTATAGGTATAATTTAATGTGCCTCCGGTAACATTAGCCGCAACAGCCCCTTGGTTTCCACCAGAACAACTAGCATTTGTAATTCCTGCAAAACTTATTATTATTGGATCTGGCTCAGTTATAATTGCAAGTGCTGTAGCAGTGCAACCTAAGGCATCCGTTTCTGTTACAGTATAAGTGCCGGATGATAAATTTGAAACACTATTTCCTATTAAACCACCTGGTTGCCACACATAAGTATAGCCAGGTGAACCTCCCGAACCACTTGCAAGGGCTGTTCCGTTATTTAGATAACTGCAGGTTTCATCGGTTTTTGTTGTACTAACTAAAAGTAAGGTAGGCTGCGTAATAGTTACTGAATTTGTTGCAATACAGCCTTTGGAATCCGTAACTTGCACTGAAAAGGTAGTTGCTGTTAATCCTGTATTGGTAGCTGTAGTTGCTCCCCCCTGTGGCCATAAATATGTATAGTTTGGCGTTCCACCAGCAGGAACGGCTGTTACGAGTCCATTATTGCCACCCAGGCAACTCACATTTGTTTGATTTGAAAAACTTACTGATAATACTAATGGTTCGGTAATAGTTGCAGTAGCAGTGGCAGTGCATCCTTTGGAATCAGTAACCGTTACAGTATAAGTCCCCACAGCTAAATTGGTTTTGGTAACTGTAGTTTGAAAACCGGGCTGCCACACATAAGTATAACTTGCAGTGCCTCCAGAAGGCAGAGCTGTGGCTGTTCCGTCATTTAAATAATTACAGCTTTCATTGGTTTTGCTAGTGCTTGCTGTTAGTGTTATTGGTTGGGTTATTGTAATTGTATTTGTTGCAACACAACCTTTTGAATCAGTAACGGTAACTGTATGCGTTCCTACTGCCAAATTGGTTCTGCTTGCTGTTGTTGCCCCTCCAGGTGACCATAAATAGGTGTAATTAGGGGTGCCGCCAGCAGGAATGGAAGAAACTTTACCATCGCTGCCTCCAAAACAACTTACATTAATTTGTCCGCTAAAATTTACCACCAGAAGGTTAGGCTCTGTAATAGTTATTTGTTTTAAAACAGTACATCCTTTTGAATCGGTTACTGTTACCGAATAAGTTTGAGAGGATAGATTTGTTATAGTTGCTGTAGTTGCAGCATTATTCCATAAATAGGTGTAAGCAGGAGTGCCTCCCGAACCAGTTACGGTTGCAGTTCCATTATTCAAATAATTACAAGTTTCATTTGTTTTTGCTATACTCGCAGCAAGTAAAGTAGGTTGTGTGATAGTTAGGGAATTT
>Ga0114966_10000733_pt1 | contig 31364 bp, 27 predicted proteins | sample M_130207_XF_Meta_FD_87029 | JGI IMG/M metagenome (GOLD analysis project Ga0114966, IMG submission 87029) | Freshwater microbial communities from Lake Montjoie, Canada to study carbon cycling - M_130207_XF_MetaG | ecosystem: Environmental > Aquatic > Freshwater > Lake | place: Lake Montjoie... | reverse complement strand
TAACCCGTGCCGTAACCCGTGCCGTAACCCGTGCCGTAACCCGTGCCGTAACCCGTGCCGTAACCCGTGCCGTAACCCGTGCCGTAACCCGTGCGGTGCAGTAACAAAGATCAATAATACTAATTCTCTCGAACAATAAGTAGTAAATAGAAATAATAGAATAAATCTCTCGAACATCAAGAATAAATCCAACAATAAATCATAAAATCCAAGAATAATTATCGATAAACAAAGATGAGTTATCGATAATTTATATCAGCAAATTGCATAAGATATAAAATCATTTAACGGCGAGAAGCACGAGAGCCGCCACGTCTGCTGGAACGCTTTCCACCACGCTTGCTAGCACGCTTTCCGCCACGCTTGCTGGCACGAGAACCGCCACGCTTGCTGGCACGCTTTCCACCGCGTCTGCTGGAACGATGCGAACGACGACCACCATCGAGGTCAGGGACATGTGTTGCACCAACAGGGGCTAGTTCACCCTGAGCGTTGTGAGTAGGTGTTTCCCCCGCGTTCGGCAGTCGTACTTTGACGGAAGCAACAGCAGCAACAGCATCATCAGAATCATTTGCAAGAGCAGCAGAATCATTTACAGCACCAAAAAGCGGCGCATTTGGAGCATCCATCTTATATAAAAAAACTTGTAATGTTTATATAATAATGAAATATTTTATTTACGCAGCAACGATTCCCCTAAATAACGGTGTTTATACCCCAGAAGAAATGTAAATAAAAAATAAGCAATAATCCAGAAGTATCAACAAAGACAATACTATTCATTCATAAACAATTCGTTTACCAAAAGCAACAAACCCCGCACAAAAACACACAATCAAGATGATCGCAAAAACCGTATGCACAAAAGATATATCAGAACCGATAAGTTCGCGCCGGATTTGCAAGAAATCATCAGACGACATTTGAGGAATATTCCTAAAATTGCCACCGTCGCGATCGCCGCACGCATCACCATCGCTAATATAGCCTATATATCCCGCATCATCTTTGAACTGTATTCCAGAACGAGAACGCCGACCCATACGCAACGCCCCAGTCCTCCCACCCCCGGGGGAAGAACCACTCAAGGACGTCAACGTCGTAGGATCGAAAAAATCCGGAAACCCGCGGCGGCCGTGGTGGTGGGAATTGCCATCATTAGAAGGAGCGGGATCGCGAGAAGAAGGCGACGATGACATCGTAGTACAAGTAAATAAGATTTGATTTGAAACACGTGACTGCAATACGATAGAAAAGAGTAAATAAAAAAAACGTTTCAATTTTTTATTTAGTCGGGACACAACACGCACACGCGCTACACACAACACACACACACACAACACACACACAAGATCACTCGGGACTCAAGCGCCGAAGAGGAGGTAAAACTTTACCGACACGCGGTGTAATCGCGCGCCAGACGATACTCCAATAAACAGTATTGTCGATGCGTTTGCGAGGAGGACCAGAACCGGAAGAACGCGCAGAAGAACCCGAAGAACCCGCCGAAGAAGCCGCCGTAGTCAATTTCTTCACAGGAGCAAGAGAAGAAGTAGAAGTAGTTTGGATAGCCATTATGTTCGATACCGTAACTGGAGAGACATGCAATTAGAGAAGAATGTATTTTATCATTTCAATTTTTTATTGGTGCGGCGAAGAGGACGGCATCGAGTCTTAGATCCGCGCCCACCGCGAGCACGACCACCACGTTGACTCAGACGACTCACATGACTCCGAGACAGAAGAGATTTTCGTTTAGTTTTGGTAAGCAAATTACGAGAAGATGCCCCTCCCCTCCAAAAACCGAATATTGAAGTAACAGCTGAAGCCAAGCCTGATATTCCAGAAGCAATTTTCGAGAAAATACCAGGATTAACAAGTGGTTCAATATTAAGTTTAACCGGGTCTTTATCTTTATCTTTATACAAAGTAGTACTATTAGCATTTAAAGATACTGTTTCACCTTGAAGTTTTTTAACTTCTTTTTCAATTTCAATAATCTCTTTTTCAACAATTTCTTTAATTTCTTTACTTAGAAAAGGACTATTTTGTGGAATTTGAGATATATCTTTTTTTACACTTTCTTCTATTGAAGAAATACTTGTTAAACTACGTGGATCTGTATCACCAGAAGAAGAAGTATCAGTCAGACAAGTGTTTCCAGATCGAACTCTAATTACATCATCGCTGCGTTGATGATAAAAAGTATTAATACTTTCTTCCCAGGCTCTATCCGGTTGAGCTAGGAAACGAAGACAAAACCGTAATTTTGTAATGTCGTCACCGCTACCAGGAAAGAGATCAGAAAAATTAGGATTAATACAGGGAACACCAATAAGACTAATACCACTACATAATCCATCAATAGTAAGAGTATTATAACATTTCAAGCGAAGCGTTTTTACCATAGGAGTAGTAGATGGATCTATTTGATCAATACATTTCGCTATTGAAGCACAGCCAGTTTCAATAATTTCAAAAGATGCAGAAGGCCATAAAGCAGTTAATCCGGCAGCAGCAAAAGCCTTGGAATTAGCAGCAGCATCGGCTTCAGCAGCAGAAGCAGCAGAAGCAGCAGCAGAAGCAGCAGCAGAAGCAGCAGAAGCATGAGTTGTTAACATTTGCGCCAAAAATATCCCGAAAACCTCACTTTGAAATGCTTTAATAATTTCAGAATATTTAAAAATATACGAGATCGAGTCACGTAAATGTAATTCTTTAAATAAAGTATCCCGAATCAACTCGCGATCTAATCTCAAACTAAAGACATAATTTTGTCCCCCATAACATAAATCTACTCGAACAAGAATAGTAAACGCAAGATTTGGAGCATCAACTACTCCGAGTTTGCTGCAACCCGCTGGTGGCGTTCTATTTAGAACTCCGATTTCTTTAACTTTAAACGTCCAGTCATCAGGATCAAGATCAATACTACAAAAGCGATTATGTAATGTTGCATTTCCAACAGATTGATAATGAGGTGTAGAAGAAATATGCATAATATGACATCTTAGAAGACGGTCTATTTTCTCAAGTTCCCCTTCATATTCCCTCGCCCACTCAGGAAATGCTTGGTTCACCAATTTTCCTGTTGCTCTCGCGCGCAGAATACTTGCAGCAATACGTGTTTTAAGTTCGTGAGAAATAGTAGGCTGTAATTGATTCAAATAAGCAATAATTTGTTCACTATTGAGAGAAGGACCAGTCAATAAATAATGCTTAAAATTTAAAGTGTTTTCTTCAATCAACGCAGAATTCATAGTATTTCCGGTAATAACATTTACATTAGCTGGAAGTGCGCATTCATCTAAATATAAATTAAACCCCTTAACTACAGAGTCAGAGTCGGAGTCTTCCATGATATTACTCTCTTTTCTAACAATAAGATATGAATGTAAACCAATATCTACAGTAATTTTTAATGCATTAGAAGTAACTCCAGCAAGACAAGTTGAGCTATGAAATCTATAAGGTACGAAAAATCGAAAAAAATCCTTAATGTCTTTTTTTTCCCCATATCCATGATCCGATTGAATAGAACTATATAACCCATTAAGTTCTGTTTGTTGTTGTTCAGTTGGGGTTATAGTGGTTTGTTGTTTTTGTTGTTGTTGTTTTTGGTGTTGTTGAATGTCTATCGGTAGTTGTTTTTTTTGTTCAAGATCTTGGTCAGCTAGATATTTGTCTATAAGCTGATCTTTTTGTAGTTCAATTGACTTTATAAGTTCAGGCTGGAGCCGTAACTGTCTAAGATCATTAGAATCTAAACGGTCACTACTCAAGCGCTTTTTTTGAGCACCCCTGCGCAGTTCTACTGTACTAAGAACTCGCTTATTACTGAGATCCTGAGGATTAAGACCACTCTTCTTTAAATTTAATTTTGTATCATCACGTCTATTCATATTTTTTCAATCTATATTAACGATTTAAAAAAAATTGAAATGAAAAAACATGAAAAGTGAATAAAGCAGCGCAACCACATTATTGCAAACTCGATACAAAGATGCCCGGCAAAAAATCATCATCTACCGCAGGAAAGAAGACAGGAGGTAAGTCGAAATCCAACGCAGCAACGGCAGTAGTTTCCCAAGCTGCACAATCTGCGCTGGTAAGAGCAGCAGTTCCACAATGGTTCCGCATCGATCCGGATCAAATACAAGGCGCCGCAGGAGGATTCGTATGGAAAATAAGCGACAAGGAGCAAGTAATCCGATACTTGATCATCGGAAGTGAAGGCGGCAACTACTACCAAACCCCGCAACAAGTTTCATCAACATGTGCATCATGCATTCTGAGAATGACAAGGACCCCCGACAATTTCAAATGGTTGTGCGAGACAATCAGCCAGGTAAGTACGGAAGGTCGCGCCGCCAAACAAGAATCAACCCTCATCGCGCTGGCTACGATCATCGTATTCGCCCCAACGATGGAAGCCAAGAAACAAGCACTCGACATCGTGAAGGATTGCGTCCGAATTCCAACACACCTATACATGGTTACGGGTTACGTCAAGCTATTTTCAAAAGCAGGACACCCGAATCTGATCACCACCACCGGAAGTGGATTCGGTAGTGGTATCCGCCGGGTATTCGGAGACTTGATCACCGCCGCCACAGGGGGGCAGACCAAGCAGCAGCAGCAGCAGCAGCAGCAGCAGCCAGTCACCGGAAGTGGATTTGGTCGTGGTATCCGCCGGGTATTCGGAGACTACTTCTACACGCGCAACGGAAGTGAAATTGCGATGTTGATGACCAAGTACCAAAACCGGGAAGGTTGGCGAATCAAAGACGTGCTCACTCTGGTGCACATCGATCAAAAGAAAATGAAAGACGACGAAGGCCGACTCGCAATCGACTGGGTATTCAAACCCAAAGAAGAATTTGACGCAATCCTGAAAACCGCACCACCATCGCCTACCGCTGCACTATTCAACGCCATCAAAGAAATCAGCAGCATGGTGGAGAGTCCAACATTCAGATCGAGTCAAGAAGAACTGGGCCGAATCGTTCACCTCATCAACGCCGCAGGCCTCTGCCGCGAACATCTCCCCTCTCAGCTCTTCAAGCAGCGCCGTATCTGGGAAGCGCTTCTGATGAGCAAAGGCGTGAACGGCAAAGGCAAGGGAATGCCGCTAACTGCGCTGATCCGAAATCTGGGCAAACTGAGCACAAGTGAAATCGGAATCATCGAAGCCAGAACAACGCGAGACACACACCCCAACGCCAAACTAGCGTACGCAGGAGCAAGACCCGCCGACGCAGCCGCCGCTGGCACTCCACAAGTCTTCCCAGCGGGTCACTCGCAGCATTACACGGAGTACATTTACCGCCGCCTTACAAACGCGCGAGACATCAAATTCGCGCGAATCCACCCATACAACGTTCTGGTCGCGATGATGACGTACAAAAAGGGGTGTGGAGACAAGGGAGGACTCACATGGACTCCAAACATCTACATTCTGGAGGCCTTGGACATCGCATTCAAACTGGCATTCCAGAACATCACTCCAACAGGAAAAAGGATCAAAATTGCGCTGGACGTGAGCGGAAGCATGTCTTCAGCATTCTGCACGGGATCGCCGATCGTGAATTGTGCAACCGGATCAGTCGCGATGATGATGATGACGTTATGGGTGGAAAACCAGCACCGTCTGAAACTCGCGACCTCAGCCACGCCCGAAGCCTCCGCCTCCAACTCCACCACAGCGACCTCAGCGACCGCGTCAACCACCGCGTCAACCACCGCAGCAGCGAGTCAACATCTCGCAGAAGTGATGAAATGGAAGATCACGCAACTACCAGACGGACGCACGCTATACGAGCATGCAGAGACCAAGCAATGTCAATTCAACAAACCGGAAATTCTGTCAGCGCCGCAGCCGCAGCCACAACAACAGCCCCCCAAAGCAGCCGGAGGAGCAGCAGCCGGAGGAGCAGCAGCAGCATCAAGAGCTCCTCCAACAATTGGAGAATACAAGGCCACGAAGAGATACCTTGGGATTCCTGAAGAAGCGCCGAAACCACAACCGGAGCGCCAAGGCCAATTTGGGTACTCTTCGTACTACTCAACACCATCATACACGCCATCGAATGTCTACCTCCCTGAGAGCTACCCAGCCCCCGCCATTCCATCGAACGTGACGATCTGCGCATTCTCCAACACACTCACGGAGCTGACAAACGCAATCGTGGGATACATGGACGCAAGCATCAACCCAGAGACTGGACTTCCCATGATGTCAATCGATGACGCACTCAAGCTGGTGGATATGCCATTCTCTTCAACGGACTGCGCACTTCCGATGGTCCGCGCCCTCGAAAAACGCGAACCCGTCGATGCATTCGTGATTTACACGGACAGCGAAACCTACATGGGATCGATCCACCCACAGGTCGCGCTGGAAGAATACCGCAGAGGCATGGGAATTGACGCGAAACTGATCATCGTGGGAATGACTTCAAACTGCCTCACCATCGCTGACCCGAATGACCTGAACACGCTGAACCTCGCAGGATTCGACACAGCAACTCCACGGATCATCAACGATTTCATCGCAGGAACTCTTCTCCCGACACCGGCACCGAAACCGAGCCCGAAATCAGCAGCCGGAGGAGGATCCGAAAAGGCCGGACAAGGACACGACGACAACGACAACGACGAAGACTTTGTACTGTTGGACTAATAATAATATTTTGCAGGACACGACACGACACGACGCGACACGACACGATGGAATAATATTCAGGTATTTTTTATTCACGATCACGGAATTCACGATCACGGAATTCACGATCACGGAATTCACGATCGCGGCATTCACGATATTATCATTTAACACAAAAAACAAAAAATAATTGAAACACGACAACAACACAGAACAAGAACAAGACCGAAAAAAGCAAGACAAAAACAAATGACAAAAAACAACAACACCAAGGGAGCAGTCATCGTATGTACGCGATATAATGATAAAACCTGGAATGAATATCAAAGATGGAAAGCAATAAACGGTGACCTATATGAACAAACATATAAAACACCCCTTAAATGCATATACGGATCGCCGAGGGAAAATGCCCAAAGAAAAATAGAACCAAATCAACGAATGATAATTATTGAAATGCATAACGATAAAAACAAAATAATGGGTATAGGCTTAATAAATAATCGAACCGCGAGTGAAGTATATAGAAAACCGAAACTCAACAAAGACAACACAACCCGCGTCCCAGACCTCCCAACCCGCGTCCCAGACCTCCCAACCCGACCCCCAACCACAAAAATAAAATATAATATATTCAGCGAACAAAACTACAACAGATACATATACATAGGAAATGAGTTATACATAACACGAGAAGAGATTGAACGGTCTAGTAGTACATCGGAACCTAATCTGGAAAGATCAGAAAGATCAGAAAGACCAGAAAGACCAGAAAGATCGGAAGAAAAAACAATCCTGGAAGAAATAACAGAACTGGAAACCCTATTATTCAAAGGATCAAGACACAGTAAACGAGGAAGCGGTTTAACAAAGATTCCAAAATGGATAATTGACGGAGGCAATACAAAAATAATCGAAAAATATATAGGAATAAAAACCCAACCTCAACACGGAGACGCGAAACTGATGGAAAAATCATGATGGCCGTAAAAACATGATGGTCATCAAAAAATTGAAATCTTTTTATTCTTATTACATGAGACACAGCCCTAGCCCTAGCCCTAGCCTAGAACAGACACGCAGAATGACTACTACTACTACTACAAGATATGTTCCGGAAACATTCGGAAAAAGGAAGCAAACCTTCAACAAGAACACAAGACAGAACTACGAGTTTGAAAGGTATCTGATGATGGAAGAAGGAAAAGTAAGAGAACAATTTCTTCTGGACGCCACAAGAAGCAGAAAGGTACCACTAACATATTTCATAACGTCTAGATCGCCATCGAGTTCGCCATCGTCGTCGCCGGTACGAAGTAGCGGTCGCCAACACGGAAAATCCGAACAAATGGAATACGAAAGTTACCGCATGATCAACCTTCAAAAGCCAGGTGGACACGCACATTCTCTAATCATGATCAAAAGCAAAGCGATCAAAGAGAATGAAGCGAACATCGGAATTTTCGAACCAAACGGCCAAAGCACACAAAGAGAATTCGACATAGTCGACACAGAGTCACACCACCACCCCCACAGCACCCCCCACACCCCACCCCCACACAGCACCCAACACCAGGAAACCGTCGCAGGGGGGCGGAACCCCCACCAGGAAACCGTCGCAGGGGGGCAAACCACCCCCCAAGACATAACCCCGCAATACTTGTCAATATCGCCAAGAAAATGCATCAATTACGGGATTGATTCATACAATCCAGGATACTGCGGAATCTTTGGAATGATCCTAATCATGACATTTAGAAACTACAAATCGAAAAAAGACACGGGCCGGTGGTTGCGAAAATGGAAATTGTTGCTGGAATACATGCGGCAAGAGATTCCAGATGAACCATCATCGCACGGGTGTTTGGGTGTATCACTCGCAGCCAAAGTACAAGAAATCATCGCAGCAGCAACACCGGCATCACCAGCCGCATTTCAAAAAGCAGAAAAAGCAATCATCAAAGAAATAAAAAAATGCATAGCGTAGGACCGTAACACCGTAGCACAGAGTAGCGTAGGACCGTAGCACCGTAGCGAAAATAATAAAATCTCATTTTTATTTATAGTACCCCCAGCCACAACACAACACACCACCCCAGCCACCAACAAAATGATGAATGAAGCATTCAATAGAATGTACGAGAAACGCACGTTTCTGAGCTACGTCTTCATAAATTTATTTATACAATTATGCATCACATATTATGTAATGAACCGAAAGACAAACCCAAACATTCACATAATAATATTATTTATAGTACAAATAGGAATTATACTAATATTAACATCAGTAAAACTACCGGAATACGCCAAACTATTATTATTCACACTATTCTCATACTTATTTGGTATCTTTTTTTACGATCTAAGGGAGAAATACGACTACAATAAAGAGGTAATAAATGTCGCAATTACAGGAGCAGCATCAGTATTTTTATCGATGATGCTAGTTGGCATCGCACTAATTGCAGGAGGAATCAAGCTAGGATACAAATTCGGTATAGTATTATTTTTCAGTTTAGTAACATTAATTATCGCAAGACTCGTATTCTATGTATCAAGTAATAAAAATGAAAAAACGGTAAGTATGTCGGACACGCATAAGATATTCTCATCGGTAGGAATACTGATATTCGCAGGTTATGTATTATACAATACAAATCGTATATTACAAAAGAATTATAAAGAACAATACATAACAGCATCGCTCGAGTACTATTTGGATTTCATAAATTTATTTTCAAATACACTTACTTCACAACAGTAAGTCGGCAGCAAGACACCGCGCTAGCTGAAGCAAGGAATATTACTTACGACCTATACTTCTTAAACAAACGAACATTCGACTCAGCCTCCCACTCCTCGACCAAACGCCTCAACGCAACCGGATTCTCCTCATTCTTGCGGATCCCCATCGCCTTGCGAGTCCGGGCAATCTTCGCCAATATCTCCTCACGATCCTTACGCCTATCTTCCTCAAAGTCAGTAGCCTTCTTCTCACGAGCCTCCGCAGCAGCAATCTTACCTGAAGCGCGAGCAGTCTTCGCAGCACCCTTCTTCTGGCGCTTCAAAGCAGCAGCAGCGCGAGCAGCAGCCAAACGATCCACAGCGGCCGAAGCAACCGCAGCATCGGCCTTCTTCAATTCAGCAACTTCCACCAACGCCTCCTTCGCAACCTTCTGAACCATGCCCTTAAGTTGTTCGCATGCACCAGTCACCTTACTGCGACGAGTTCCATTAGCGCAACGCTTCTTAGCGGTATAACCAGCAACCTTCACGCACTCACCGGTCTTCTTATTGCGGCGGGAACCGCGCTTACAACGAGACTTACCGGGACCACCGCGACTACCACCAACGGTAGCACCGGCAACGCCCTCACCGGCAGCCGCAGCCACAGGAGCCTCATCTCCCTTCGACGAGGACGACGAAGCCCCAAACAAAGAATTGATAAAACCAGACATATAACGATAATATATATATATATGTAATTATTTTATTATTAGAATAACAAAATAACAAAATAACACCCCACCCCACAATTTATAACTAGTTATGCAAAATATATTTCTAAATTAGATATTAAAATTATTACGCAAGTAAGCAAAATAATAGTAATAACAACAAATAAGAGAAATGAAACTATAATTAAGAAAGATCAAGATTATAAGGAGCAGCAGCAGAAGCAGTACCACCACTAAAAGCAGAAAGAGAAGCAGCAGGACTCGAAATTTGATCGCTAGTCGTAACGGTCGTTGCAGCAAATACAACTTTTACTAATTTTGGCACTATAATACTTGAAGAAGCCGAAGTAATAATACTCGAAGGAATCGGTAGTGGTGTCAATTCGACTATTTGATTAATTAACTCATTAAGTTTATTAGTCATTTCCTCGGGAGTCTTGGGTGGTGTTGTTAATAATCCAAATAATTGATCCAATAAACGTCTAACCGTTTCCTGGTTCTCCTTATTAGGTATTTTCTCAATAATCTTATCTTTAAAAACAGGAAGAATTTGTTTTGATAATGTGTCTATTGTTATTGGTGTTGTTTCATCTAGAGTATCATCAATATCGATCTTGGCTTTGGTTTTAAGATCAGACTTTACACTAGTAAAAAACGGAATATCTGCTCCAAATAGTTTATAATTTAAAAGTTTCTTTAAATCACCATATGTAATTTGGGGTTCTCCTCCCCTCATAACCTTGCGACGATAAATGCGTTTTCCAGTTTGACGTTTACGCCGGTTAAGAGCAGAACGTCGCTGACGACGAAGCACTATTTTTTTCCTAGTAGCCATAATGACGATTATATATATTTATATATATAACCAATAATATAAAATAACAACCACCGCCATCACCACCGCCATCACCACCGCCATCACCACCGCCATCATCACCATACCTCCATCTCCAGCCCGAATAGGGGGTTCTAAAGGGGCCCCCCCCTTTCCCTTAAAACTCATAAAGCTCTTCAGTCACCAAAGAAAACGACCAATCATTCCCATGCAGATTAACAATATAGCCTTTATCATCGCGTAATGTAATCCGCAACTTATTAATAACAACCGGTCCAAAATACGAGCGCTGATTAGACAACAACGCAGGCCCAGAATCAATAAAATGTTGGCCGATGCTAAAACCGGCAGTTCCGCGCAAAGGAATAACCGCAAAAACATCGGAGGTCTTTGGCCCCATTTCACGATTCTTCGTAGTGGCAACCCGGTTAGAAGTAATTTGATTGAGTGTATACAATTGCGAAAAAGTCAAAGTCCGCGGAACAGACGGAATATAAAGCGTCTTCTTTTTAACACCATTAATATCGCTTTTATCGGGTTCGCACATAGCAGGTAAATCCGAATTATAATATGCGGGTCGAGGTAATGAAGTAGTAACTTCACCAATACCAACAACGCCACTATTTACACGACTATGATTAAAATCATCAATAATCAACAAAAAATACTGCGGACCATAACAATCAACAATAGCTTCACCACGCAGCCAGCCGAGACCATTCGAAGAATCATTCGTCGGAATATTATCACTATATAAACCATTAATAAGTTGATTCACTTGGTCGACAAGCGAAATTCCTTCACCACCATCAATAACAGATTTTGCACGATTAACCATATTATCGGTAACTCCGCGCGCCATATACACCATACCATACGTCTCAAACGTATTCAAAGTAGTATTATATCCAGTAGGCAGCCCAGAACCAGCAATAGGTACATCATCATAAAAATTACTATTTCTAAATCCGAGTAACCAACCCAAACTGCTATTCAATTTAGTAGACTGTCGACATGACCCAGCAGCTTTACCTGAATAGATCATAGCAGCATCATAAAAGGTAAAAGAAATAATTTTCGTAGTATAATTAAACAAAAAACAAACACCATTTGTTACATTATATGAAATATCAATCTTACCGACCAAATAACTATTAATCGTAATCTGACGAGAAACAGCAGCAACCAACGAAGCAGGCATATAATTCCCATTAGGTACTACGATTGTATGAACACCATTTACACCGGTATTCATGTCGATATACATAATATTATTCCCCATAGCAGAATCAACGGAATACCACGTATACGGAATATTAATAGAATTCAAGCGCAAAGAAGTAACATTCGTAAGAGGTTCAGACAAAACAACCGTAAACGCAGTAGCAGAAGTTGGTGATGTAGGATCGGTGGTATATGGAAATGCAGTTTGTCGAAATTGACTATCAATATTAATAATGCGGGTCATGGTATTACGAAGGATTGGGTTAGTCGTCCCTTGTGCAAGGGGGACACTATATGAATTGGAAATTCCAATTTTCTTTTGCTTCATCTGATAATGTCCGTTTTCATCTTGAAAAATCTTAACCTTATTATTACGATTAACATATGGTGTAGTTTTAATACCGCCACTACCGCCGCCACCACCGCCACCACCGCCACGCCCCTCATCATCATCATCAAGGTACTGATTACGCTCCCACATCAATTGCTGTTTACCGGAAACTAGCCCACGTTTAATATCGCGGCGTAACCCCATAATATCATCGCCGCCCTCACCGCCGCCCTCACCGCCACCCTCACCGCCACCACCGTCGTCATCACCATAATCCCCGTCAGCTACACCACCCATATTATAATCATCACCGCCTCCACCATTAGCAATTTCTGCAGTACCACCGGTAAACATTCCATTTTTATTATTATTACCTCCACGGTCAACGCCACTTCGAGTAGCTAGTCCTTCTACCACATCACCGTCATTTCCCTCGCCGTCACCGCCCTCGTCATATCCCTCGCCGTCGCTATCATCACCACCACCTAATTCAAGTAATATTCGGTCACGCACATCATTAAAAAATTGCGATAATCTTATATCGATATCTTTATATTTGGAAATTAACGAGTTAATAACCGGATAAACCTCACCGGTATTGATCTCAGCGCGATTACCTAAACCGATTAATTCTAATAATTCAGTAATGGAATAATTAGAAACATTAGTATCGATTCTATTGTTGTCGGGATAGACACCGCCTCCTTGGCTGGAATCGTAACGAGACATACGAAGATAACGAAGATAACGAAGATAACGAAGTGAACGAAGATAACGAAGATAACGAAGTGAACGAAATTATTATACTTTAATATATGAATACAATAAGATATATTATATATTTATTATCTAATAAATAAAGAAGAATAAAGAAGGAACAAATGAATATAATAACAACAACGCCAGAGGAAGCAGAAAAAAAGATAAAAAGCTTTTTTAACAAGAAGATAGTATTAATTATCGTCGTAATATTAATAATTGCGCCGATATGTTTATTGGAATCATACCCAGCATTACTAGTAAGAATAATAATAGCAATCGTACTTATATGTTCAGCATTTTTTGGATTTGCACCAAACGACACAATATGTAAAAATATTTATAAGAAAGTAGGTTTAGGATGCTTACCGCGATTCGTTGCAATAGTAATTAGTCTTTGCTTATATGTAGTAGCAATATTCATAGGATATAAGACAAATATAATATAACGAATAATATAATATAAATAATATGTCGGAACCCGCTGCCGCGAAAGACTCTTCCACATCATCAACGCCCCCAGCCGCGAAAGACCCACCCCAACCACAACCCCAACCACAACCCCAACCACAACCCCAAACACAACCCCAAACACCACAAGAAGGTCAGTCGGCCGACATGGCAGTAGGACAAGAAAGTGCAACGATCGATGAACATGAAAACTTTGAAGAAGAGCCAACATCAGAATTATTGTCAAAACTAATTAAAAAAATATACTTAAAAGCGCCAGCTATATGGTTTAAGATAATATGGACATTAATAATTAGATACCCAGTTCACATATTATGTTTTATTACATACCAACTAATGTTATTATTTGAACCGACAAAACTTATAGTGATCGGTGTATATATGTTTTTAGGTATATTCTGGGGATTTTTTCCATATTTTTTAAAATGTATAATGATGTATGAATTAATAGGTATAACAGGAAGCCATAAATTAGTTTATGCAGCATTAGGTCTCCTTTTCTGGGGAATCGGTATATTAATTTATAACATGAGTGAGCTACTTAGTTGAAGAACATTATTATTATTATTCGCGCCACACAATACCATAAGACCATAGAAATGTATAATGATCCGGTGGGTTATAACCAAAATTATCACAAACCCGCAACAATTTGAAGTAAGTATCATTATATAAATAACCAATAACCCCGTTTCCTTCATAAAAAAGACGAAAAAATGGCGCCATTACTGCATAATTATCGAGCGTTTCATCTTGATCAGAAATAATGATTTTACGCCAAACATCGCCAAGCAACCCAGGACCACTAATAAATAACGGTAAAGTAGGGCAACCACTACCGACAGTCCCCAAAGGATAAACGATCTTACTTTTTGAATACGAAACGATTTGTCGAATACATTCAAAAAATAAACGATTTTTGGGTTTAGAAATAATAAATGCATTATGAATACCGAAATGACCTTCTGGCCATAATCCAGGAGCATCACGTTCAAGGACAAGCATAGAATTATGATGGCCCCCGCCCGAGATCAACCAATTATCAACCACATTACGAATTGTAATGGCACCGCCATCACCGCCACCGCACCATTTATATTTGATATCCATATAAACGCCACCGAACATATATAAAATACAATACCTCCACAAGTCAGCTCTAAATGCAGAAGGAATTAACAGATCATAAGCATAAACAACATCGGGTGGAAATGTGGATACCAAAAACTCCCGACATGCATCATCATTAAACAGATAATGAACACAATCAACCCCAACATTATTGACTAGTAAATTACTATGAACACAATCAAAAACTGTACTCGATAACCCAGCAGAACGTAATTGATCAAAATTATTCGATATATTAGTTAGAGCGCTACTTCCACATTTCCAAGTCTGGAAAAACGGAATGGGGAACTTCCCAGGTATCCATTCTGAAATATCAAAGATCATTATTATTATTATTATTATTAATTAATAGGTATATTATTACTAATTAATAATGAATATTTTATTTAATACATATTTATTCGAATGAATGCGGAACATTAGTCAAGTTCTTCAATATCGGGACCAGCAGCACCGCCAGGACCAGCAGCACCGCCAGGACCAGCAGCACCGCCAGGACCAGCAGCACCGCCAGGCCCAGCAGCACCACCGCCAGCACCAGAATATAGTTTGGAAATAATGGGCGCAACAATATTCTCTAATTTCTTTTGTTGAGCAGTATATTCATCAGCACTAATATTCGGATCGTTATTAGCCTCAAGCCATTCACTAGCATTCTTACATGCCTCATCGATCATAGTACGGTCAGAAGAATCAGAAGGAAGCTTATCGGACGCCGAACTCTTAACAGAATAAATATAATTCTCGAATCCATTCCTGGCATCGATACGCTCCTTCAAACGACGGTCTTCATCTTTATACTTCTCCGCCTCAGAAACCATACGGTCAATATCGTCCTTAGAGAGCCGCCCTTTATCATTCGTAATCGTAATTTTATTGGATTTGCCGCCAGCCTTATCTGTTGCATTTACGTTCAAAACACCATTTGCATCTAAATCAAAAACCACCTCGATCTGCGGAGTGCCGCGCGGAGCAGGGGGGATACCGTCCAATTGAAATTTACCAAGAATATTATTATCCTTCGTAAGCTGCCGCTCACCCTCAAATACCTGAATAAGTACACCAGGCTGATTATCAGCATACGTCGAAAACACTTGACTCTTATTACATGGAATCGTCGAATTCCTCTCAATAAGCTTAGTCATTACACCTCCAGCAGTCTCAATACCAAGCGACAAAGGAGTAACATCTAGCAGAAGAATATCCTGCGTAATCTTAGACTGGTCACCACTCAAAATAGCCGCCTGTACCGCAGCACCATAAGCAACCGCCTCATCAGGATTAATAGAACGATTAAGCTCCTTCCCATTAAAATATTCCATAAGCATACTACAAACTTTCGGAATACGCGTTGACCCACCGACAAGGACGATCTCATGAATACTTCCCTTCGAAATCTTCGAATCGCGAATAACCCGCTCAACCGGTTCAATCGTGCTTCGAAATAAATCCATACAAAGCTCCTCAAATTTAGCGCGCGTAATTTTAGTGGCAAAATCAGTTCCTTCAAACAAAGCATCAACCTCGATCGTAGTCTCTGCAGACGAAGAAAGAGTGCGTTTCGCGCGCTCACATGCAGTTCGCAAACGTCGCAAAGCACGATTATTACCGGAAGGATCCTTTTTATACTTCCGCTTAAACTCCTGGATACACCACGTAACAAGCCGACTATCAAAATCCTCGCCGCCCAAATGAGTATCACCAGCAGTCGCCTTTACCTCAAAAATCCCATCATCGATAGTCAAAATGGAAACATCAAAGGTTCCGCCACCCAAATCAAAAATAAGAATATTCTGTTCACTATCACCCTTCGCCTTCTTATCCAAACCATACGCAATAGCAGCAGCAGTAGGTTCATTAATAATACGCATAACATTTAGTCCTGCAATAGTGCCCGCGTCCTTCGTAGCCTGTCTCTGACTATCATTAAAATATGCAGGCACAGTAATAACCGCATGAGTAACATCAGAACCCAAATAGGCCTCCGCAATTTCCTTCATTTTTACAAGGATCATAGCAGAAATTTCCTCAGGAGAAAATACCTTATCCTCACCCTTAAAACTAACCTGAACATGAGGTTTACCTTCATCTTTAGAAATAACCTTAAAAGGCCAGAGTTTCATATCGGATTGAACGCTGGTATCATCGATCTTTCTTCCAATAAGGCGTTTAGCATCAAAAATTGTATTTTCAGGATTCATAGAAACCTGATTTTTTGCAGCATCACCAATAAGACGTTCAGAGTCAGTAAACGCTACATAAGATGGTGTAGTGCGGTTTCCTTGATCATTCGCAATAATTTCAACGCGTTCATTTTGCCAAACACCGACACAAGAATATGTAGTACCCAAGTCGATACCGATAGCCTTTGATTTAACAGACATTCAGAGACAGATATAACAATAATATGTAATAATTTTTATATCATTTTCGAAGAACAACCACGACAACCCAACAACCCAACGATACAACAACAACACAACACAACAAAGACTTCACATTAATAATATTATATACATATATAAGAAGCTGAATACGTATAAAAATACAAAATGAGTAAATTAATTATGAACGGCATTATAGAAGAAGTATCATTACAACGTAAATTAGGACTGGAAAATGCAAGAGCAACCGGAACTAATATTAGATCATCGTCGTCAACAAATATTCCTGGTTTTCGAAAAGTATCTCCATCATTATTTTTTCAGGCAAAAGCGGTAAAACCGGTACAAAGACAGGTTCAAAGACAGGTAAAAATACAGGTTAAAGAACCGGTACAAAGACAGGTTCAAGAACCGGTACAAGAACCGGTACAAAGACAGGTACACCTACCGATACCTGAAACAGCGCCAGAACCCGCAACAGCACCAGCACCAGCGCCAGAACCCGCAACAGCACCAGCACCAGCACCAGCACCAGCACCAGCACCAGCACCAGCACCAGCACCAGCACCAGCCGGTATGTCGCGAGCTGCGATGCGTAGAAAACAAAAAGAGGAAGAAGAATTAGCTCGTAAAAAGAAAGCACAAGAAGCACCAGCCACCGCAGCACCAGCCACCGCAGCACCAGCCACCGCAGCACCAGAACCAATCATGCTAGAAATAACTGAAACATTAGCTGAACCCACTAACCCAACAGAAATATCATCAATATTACAACCAATAAGTGAAGAAAATACAATAACAACTAACGAATAGAGCAACGGCGAAACGATAGTCATAAAAAATTGAAATGAAAAAACGAATACTTTCATTTCAATAGCGTTCAACCTATCTTTCGTTTCACATCGTACAAAATCAATCAATATGCTTAACTCAAAGTTAACTACCTGCAATACTTCAATTGGATCATCGGTTGTTGGGCAAACCCCAACCAATACAGCAGAAGAACATCAGTCCGAGCCCTATCTTGAAAGGGCAAGAGAAGATCTAATGAAAATAATCAAACGGAGAACAGAAAATGGAAAAAGGTTTGGAAAACTGGAAATTGCCGCCGAAGAAAAACAAGAGACATCAGCAGAGCTAGCAGAGAGCGACCCCATTCATTACGTGACCGGATTTGTATTGGACAACTCAAGCTCGATGCGTGGCCCAAAAATAGAGCATGCTCGAAACACAGTCGTCAAGTTTCTCGAGATCATGGCCGAAGAGATCAAAGGTGGAGCCGACACAACATCAAAGAACCAAATCCGCGTTTGGTTCTATCTGATTACATTCAACGACAGCTCGAACGTTGTTGTCGAGTTTCAAGAAATCACCGAAGAGTCGTGCAAAAAAATGATTGAAAGCGTGAACCAGATTTACGCAAGTGGAAGCACGAATTACGAACAAGCATTTGCACACCAATCGACATACCTGAGCGAAATTCTCAACTCATCGGAGTCGTTCAAGGCGTCAAAGCCCCTCTCACAAGTCCACGTCGTGAATTTCTTCGAGACGGACGGCGACATCACAGCGGGGTCTCGTGATTTGACGAGACTATATGACTCGATGCGCAAAGAACCGTCCACCACCCATGAAAATTACAAGGACACCAGATTTACCTACGAACATGTGATCTTTGGATACGGAGTTGATGTGGACACCAAATGTTTGAAGGTTCTTGCAGCCCCCCAGGCGCCGATGAAGCGTAACCCGGAAGAACACACACACACACCGGGACAAAAACACAACTGCAGCTGCTTTATTTCAATCGGAAAACCAGAAGACATCGGTTGGCAAGTTGGAGAAGTCTTGTTCAAGCTTCTTACGAGGTGCGGAGCAAATATTCATGTAAGTATATCAGACCCTGCAACCGCCACCGCCGCCGAAGACGCCAGCCAGGTGGAATTGTTTGAATACCAGAAACAAACCTGGAGCGCCAAGACAACGCTGCATTCGATTGCTGAAAATGAGACAAAGACAATTTTCGTACAAATACACGAAGGGATTGCAAATGTGGAAAGTGTCGTGGAGATGACAGATCAGCAAACCGGGCGCAAATACACATACCAGTTCAGTCACGACGTCGTCGATCATGAATCCTCCGCTGCCGCTGCCGACAACCCATCGTCCACCTCCGCAGCCGAACTCTTGTCGATGATTCTCGGAATGATTCAGATCGAGATATTCAAGTTGATGCGTGAATTGGAAGCAGATGAAAGTATCTATGAAATGGATACGATTGTGACGGAAGCATACAAGGTCATGCGAATTCTCAAATTCATCAAAGAAGGCAAGATGTTCAATCATCAAACTCCGGTTGCGGCAGCAGAAGCAGCAGCACCCCTGACACCTGAAATGCGTTGGTTGGAAAATTTGATCATGGACACAAGGGTGATTATTGGCCTCACAACGATTGGAAGCAAGAATGAGCAACTTGCGATAATCCACGCCCGAAGAACAAGTTCAGCAGAGCGCGAATTCTTCAGCACAGGTCAAAAGGCATTTGGAGCTTATATCGATGGAGAAGAATTCAACGAAGAAATCGCAAAAGAAACGATCAAACAGCAAAAGCAGAAGAAAGAGGACGGACAAGAACACGAGATTCAACAGGAAGACGAAGACATGTTTGATGATGATACCTGTTTTCCACAAAGAATCGCTACCGCTACGGTCAATTACAACTACTCGCAGTCAGATGCGATAGATTCAGTACCGCCACCACAACACGGTTGCGCAGCAAGCGGCGGCGGCGGCGGCAGCAGCAGGTACACAAATTCGCGAAGAACCCGAACAAATAGTTCGTTACTGAGAACGCTGTGCGCAAGCATCGCGAATGCAAAAAACCGAGACCAGCCAACTACAGCGGAAGAGTTGTATGTGAACATCGTCTACAAAGGAAGATGCAACATCGATAACGATGAAGAATCGTACTACGGAAATGGCGACGATACATTTTCAAGTATCCCCGATGATGAGCACTCAAGTAAGCGTGTCAGAATGATGCGTCAGATGTCATCGCCGAATTCAGCCTAATAACAAATAGATACAATAACAATAACAATAAAATTGAAAGGAATATATAATTTTTTATTAAATCCATAACATCAATCAAGACGACGACGTAATGGCAACAACATATTTAGCTAAGAAAAACCCACACCCCCGCGACACAAGAATTGTGTTCGATGAAGGTCCTCATACATACACGATTCAAGGAGAAGAAGACAAGCAATACACATCTGTGACCACATGGGTGCATTCGTATTTCAAGAAGTTCGACGCAAAAAAAGTAATTGAAGCGATGATGCGAAACAAACGCAAATGGGAGGACCCGATAGCCAACGAAAAATATTACGGAAAGACAGCAGAAGAAATTGAAGAAATGTGGAAACAATCTGGCCAAGAAGCCGCAGCCAAAGGCACAGCGATGCATTACGAAATAGAGTGTTTTTACAATAGACCGGAGTCAACCGAAACCACGACCGCCGACCCCCACGACCCCCACGACCCACAGACCCAATCCGTCGCAGGGGGGGACCCCCTTGAATACTTCCAAAATTTCAACGAGGAATTCGTAGAAAATGGAACATTACGCCCATATCGAACAGAATGGACAGTATTTCACGAAGAAGCGCAGATCGCGGGATCGATTGACATGGTATACGAAAACACAGATTCACCCGACGATGCAAGAACCCTAAGCATCTATGATTGGAAAAGATGCAAGGAAATCACGAAAACAAACCGTGGGGGAGAATTCGCAACAAACCCGATCATCGAACATTTCCCCGATACGAACTACTGGCACTACGCACTCCAGCTTAATATTTACAAGTACATTCTCCAAACAAAATATGGAAAGACGATTACGGACTTGTACCTAATTGTACTTCACCCGGACGCAAAGAACTATCAACGCATAAAGCTCCCGAATATTCAAGCAGAGGTCGATGAATTGTTCAAAGAACGAATCACAGCCTTCGCCTCCGGGAAATAAATAAACACAACCCAAAAAGAATTAAACATAAAAGAAGATGTAAGATATATAACGTATAACCCCCGACCCAACCACCAATCCAAAGATTATAAACAAGAATGGTAAACCCATATTCAATTATAGTATTGGGATTTATAAACGCATTTAGAAGGAACAACAACAACAACGATCATAATACAAGCGAATATATGAATTATTTTTTATCATATTCCGGTCTTATATTAGGTACAGGAACGGTAATGCTTACAACATTAGGCATATCATATTACTTTAATCTGAAACCGTATACGTATTTGAAATCATCGTTGAAAATCCTGACGAATAAAGGAGGCGAAACCGAATCGGAAAATCAACCACTATACGAAACCAAATATTTCGCAGAATACGACAAATACATGGAACAAAAACGAAATGAAACAACTAATGAAAAAGAAATATACCAAGAAGAAAACAAGGCACATACAAAAGAATGTTTGGAGAATATGTATTATTCGACAATAACAGAATATATAAATGAGACATACGGAAATATTATAATGTGTTATGATCATGCGACACAATCATTTGCATATTATGCAAAAACCGCAAACATTCCGTATAAATATTTAGAGACAGTCGCGCGAAAATATGTTATAGATACAAATGCCCCAGAAGAATTATACGTAGATATACGGAAGGAATACGAAAATGCAAAAAACAAGGCACAAGATCGCGAATCAGGAGTATCGGAAACAAATGTAAAAGTAAACCCATCAAGCAATACCGACAATACCGACAATACCGACGAAGAAGACGTATTCGCAACATTTAAATCATACAACAAAGCATCAAACATTCCAGTTAATGATATACATAATGTGAAATCAAAGTCAGGGTCACAATCAACGCCTTTAGAAGCAGCGGTACTAACTGCAACACAAGCGCATTCAACGCAACACAGCACACAAACAGACGCACAAGGCGGATCAACGAAGACAGCGATACTACGTGAAAAAGCAAATAGATATTCATATCGAGGAAAGATTACGGATTTCAAAGAACATCATGCGACATTTTTGGCGAATAGAAGACAAAAAGCAACAGAAGAATCAACAGAACAAGCAAACCAGCAAACCGAGCCTACAACTAAAATGTCCTATCAAGAATATAAAAAACTACAGAATCAAATACATAAAAAAGTAGAATAAAATAATCATATCATTATTATATATTAAGCGATGTCATCGATCATAGATCAAATCGAAAAATGCATTAAAAGATATGATTATTTAATAAATAAAAAAAGAACATCAAGAGAAATAACAAACGAAGAGGAACAAGAATTGATATTATTAACACCGAATGTCGCAAGACCGTTATTAATGATGGCTGAATTAGTTCGAGATACAATAGCAGAAATGAAAGAATATAAAATAATACAAAAAGGTGGTGAAATAACAAAAGCAGATACAAAAGAAGAATTAAATGCAAAATTAAAAGAGGTATCGGTGCAACTTGATAAAGCAATAGAAGCAGAAAAGGCCCCAGCAGACCCCCCAGCAGACCCCCCAGCAGAAGCCAAATCTAAATACGATAGATTTAAAGAAAAGATTACGGGAATACAGAAAAAGATAGATGAACTTAAAGAAGCACCCGCAGAACCAAAAGCAGCAGGAGAACCAAAAGCAGATGCACCTCCACCAGAACCACCAGCAGCGGCAGATGATGGAGAAAAAGCAAAAATAAAGGAAATCGACGCAGAAATTGACGCCTTAAAAAAAGAAATTGAAGAAATCGCCAATAAGCCAGCAAAAGAGAACACCGGCGACGCCGAGGAGGGCAAAAATGACAAAAAACAAACAAACAACGAAAATGGACCACCGCAAGAAACTGCCCCCGGTGACGATGATGAAGAAGAACTAAATAAACTCTTACATGACAAATTTGGTAGTGTATTGAAATTAAAAGGTGAAACCGCTATGGAAAAAATAAATAATTTAAATGAAATGATGTCACCAATAATGGCCCAATTAGCGGTATTCATAGAAGAAGAAAAAAATGAAAAACCAAAAAAATCCGCAGAAGGCGAATCCAAGTACAAAGATATAGGCACAGCAACAAAAAACACAGCGATGCTTGTGATAAACAAATTGAAGAGTCTCTTTAGTAGCGGAGACGGAGGATCTGGTATATTAAATCAAATTGACCCGAAGACGATGATACCTGGTTTTCCAGATGATCAAAAAAAACAACAAGAAATTTTCGACCAGCTTGAAGCGGAAATAAAAACCCCATTAGATAAATTTAAATCAACACTATCGAATGATATAAAAGATATCGCAACATCATCGGTAGATGGAATAATGAATGCAATAAGTCTTATACCTGGAGTAGGAACAACTCTGCAATTATGGAGGTTATTAAATAATGTTGTTGTCATCATGTCAAAGACCACAAATTCAGTATCACAGGCGAAGACAGAAGGAGGTAAAATAAAAGGATCGATAAATGCGATATCGCAAAATGTAAAGAGTCAAGCAGAAAATGTTTCTGGTGGCGGTGCTTCTTCTGGCGGTGCTGCTGGTGGTTCTTTGCAGCAGCAGATAAATCATGAACTACCACCAGAACCCACAAAATCACCAGCCGAAGAAGTCATGCCAGGAAGCAGCCAAAATAATACGCTCCACCCCCAGCAGAAAGGTGGTCAACCTAAACAAACCAAATTATGGACAACAAAACGATACAAGAAAGAATACGACAAGTCGGTTAGAGAATTTAAAAAAACACGTAAACGATTTATGAGTTATTTAAAAAGAAAAATATTATAATACGCCAGACCGCGCCGCGACGTTCCACCAACTCTATTTTTTGTTATCCTTTTTCCAAGCAATATATCCATTCGAACGATCCAAATCAAATGAAGTTTGTAAATGTTCTTCTGCAATAAGACAGACGTTACGTTCAATAGACGAAAGACTGCTTAAAAATGCGAGTTCATCTGGATTCGAAGCATATTTCAAAAGAGAATCACTAGGAGATTCATGAAGTATGTCTGCCGCAACAGATACCGCCGCTGCCTGGACGGGTTCAACGCCGCCGCTGTTCGCGTTCGCAGTCACGATTTTCACAACCGTACCGGAAGTACAAAGATCACCACCAGTACCACCAGTACCAGATTTCGCAGGAGTTTCACCCAAGGTTGACAACCTAGTTCGTGCTTTTTTAGGAGGCATACTATTGATAGATGTATATATAATTCTAGAGTTACAAAAACGAGATTCAATTTTATAAATCCTAAAAAAATTGAAATGAAAATAATAAAAATGATAGATAACACAATCGAGTCGCACGACGAACGAAGGAAAATTTATTTATAAAATGCCTGTACAAACCACCGATTTAATGATTACGACGGAACCAACCAACAACAACAATAACAATAACAACAACAACAACAACAACAACAACAACGTCAAGACGTTTCGTTTTGAGTTCAGTAAGGGATTTATTGATGAACTGTCGAGGTTTTCCAAAGTTCATCAATTCGACGAGCGCCGCGCATACAAAGAGGCGTGGCAAAAATGGAAATCAAATCAGGGAATCGACGAAATAATTTCGTTTGAGATCCGGAGACTGGAAGAGATCGGGTACAAAGGGGACATCGAAGACAAGATGTTCAAATCTGGTCGCTATTATTTTAGAAAGAAGTCGATCAAACAAACTGACAAAAAAGAAGAGGAGATAGCAGACACAATCGTGTCTCAAGATGTTAACAAAAATGAAGAAAATGCTTGCGACGACGATGACGAAGTTTCATCAGAACAAACGACACAAGATCAGACGCAGTCACCAATCGCTATGACCACAGAGAAAAAGAAGCAACAGCGCCGGCCATACATTACGATGTCGAAAACGTGCATTCGATTGATGGACGGCCATATCACCGATTTTTCGAAACTTCCAGAATTCAAGCCGTCTACGAGCTATGACAACTTTTATCAAGAAATGATGTCTACGCCGCAAATGATGCAAGAGATTGAAAATATCATAGCGAAGTACGAAAAGACGATGAACAAAACATCGGAATCGCTGGAAACGATCATGAACGACATTATGGACAAGATCAAGAAGACATACAAAAACAGATATTACCGGTTTGTAAACCGTGAATAAACAAGTGCACACCGAGCGCATTATTATAGATAATTTAAAACAAAATACAACACTTTTTTTAATAAAACATAGATATAGTAGAACGTAAACAATACATACATAAATACATAAATACATTAGAAGTAAAATAAATCAACAATATGATGAAATCGGGGGGTGAACAAGATCAAGGCCAAGAACGTGACAAGGATACCGGTAATATAGAACCTAAATTGATAAGCCAGGGAGGGTATGGTTGCGTATATTATCCATCATTTCCAGCGAAAATGAGAACCAAGGAAATAAAAAGTAGTAAAAAATATATTTCAAAACTTCAAAAGAAAAATTACCCATCACAATTTGAAGATTTTATAGGAAAAATAATACAAAACATACCGGGATATAATAATTTTTTTGTTCCAGTATTAAAAACATATGATATAGATTTAGCGTCGATAAATAGCGAATCGATACAAAAATGTGATGCAGTAACGAAATTTGTAAAGAAACAAGCAAAACGCGACCACGACCACGACCACGACCACGACGATCGAAACAAATACGGATATGTTGATGAAGAGAAAAAGTATGTTCCAATAGATTATGATAAAATAAGTAAACATTTCATTATTCAAAAAATGAAATATATAGAAGGCGCACTTGATTTGAAAAAATATTTATACAAATTGATATCGAACAAAGCAAATAATATTAAGAATATAGACATAACGGCGGCAAGTGTATCAAAAATCAATAAAAGCGAATCAACGAACGAATCATATGATACATATAAGGCAAATGACGATGACGACGAGGACGACGAGGACGCCGAAGATAACACAATCAAAGCGTACGAAAAAATACTGGAGACACAGACACAGACACAGACACAGACACAGACACATGGAGATAAAACGCGAGTCGGATCCAAATCAAAAAAAATGCAAACAGCGGGTAAAAAAAGATTACATAAACAAATGAAAATTCTAGAAGAAGACAATCGATTACATAAAGAAATCATTAAAAGTTTAGAAGAGTACAGCGACACTACGGAAGATAAACAAACCAATCGAAATAATAATAAGATATCGTATAATTTAATATCCATTTTATTTGATTGTTACGAGAGAATAGCAGACTGTTTACATTTACTAGCAAAAAATCAAATCGTACATAACGACCTGAAGTACAATAATATATTAATAAACTCAGATACATTAACCCCTATTATTATTGATTTTGGATTGTCCATATATATAAAACAATTGTTGGAAAATCCATGGAGTGAAAAAAACGAAAAGGACGAAGAAGTAACCGCAGATACTCTCAAGCCACATTCAAGAGGAAGGGAAAATAATTACTATTGGAAACAGCATTTTTACATACATGCACCAGATTACTATTTATGGCCGATAGAATCACATATAATAAGTTTTTTAATAATAGAATCGGAAACAAATACACTTACATATGAAAATTTACAAGAGATAGCTTATACATTTACCTATAATCATGAAGCACTAATGTACATGTCAACTGAATTTAAGCAGAAATATATGCAATTATGCATATCGGTATATAAAAAATATATAGATCGTCCGAGAGAAGAAGTAATCAATAAGTTGATACAATATTGGCAAAAATGGGATATCTATTCGCATAATGTAATGTTCATACGTTTATTTTATAGTATAGTAATCAAGATAGATAACGAATATAAAGACGTAGTATCGTCATCTAGAGAAAGATCTGCGACATCGGCGACATCGGCAACAACCGGAGGAGGAACAAATACTACCAAAACAGTCACCCCCAACCCAGAGACCCCCACCAACCCAGACAAAACCAACATGAATGTCCATTTCGAAGAAATGAAACTGAAGTTGAAATCATTTTATTTTTTAAATGACAATAAAATAGTAGATATTATAGAGTTTATCATAATGAATATGCACCCTGATCCAGAAAAAAGGTTGCTTCCGGAAGAAGCAAAGAATATGTTCAACGCAATATTAAATAATTGTTAGAGTATCGAATGAATAATAATATATGAAACAGATTTGATGTATCATATATTCAATAATGAAAGCATAAATGCATTAGTGCATTAGTATTTACTTAGCAACGGGGGAGGCGGCGGCGGGGGCAGCAGCAGAGCCATTACCAGAGGCAAACTCAGATGCACCTGCAGCAACACCGCCCTCACCAAGCAAAGAGGAACCACCACGGTGCCTAAAACGCCTGGAGCCCTTACGGGACTTATAAGACATCTTACTGGACATCTTATTAGCCGACCTATAAGATTTCTTAGCAAGGCGCAACACCTGCTTGAATGCAAGACCACGATTAGATTTCATGGTCTTTTTGACATGAGATAACCAAGGATTAGCCATAATAAGAAAAAATGTAGTGAATAAAGTATGGATTGTTATAATATAAATAGAGAAAATATATTATGCATGAATATGCATGAATATGCATGAATGCATAAAAAATTGATATGAAATATTGAATAATAAATAGATTTGGAGTTACATACATATCGAGATACAGACCGACCACATGCAAAACACCAAACAAAGATCTTCGACATCGATGCCCAAGAAACAACCCGAATATACAAACGCATTCATTTGTCTGTGTATACATTTGGCGAATAGTATACAGCAAAACAAATCATTTTCAAAATGCCTACATATTCTTATTCGTTGTGCGATGCAGAATTACAAGGACACGGCCATATCAGTCATCGGAGCATCACCACCATCGCCGAGTGTTCTTACTGCAGACAACTACTTCGAACCGTTATGGTTTGTGTATTACATGTTTTTCGCGATACACAATCCTAAACTAGAAGAGTACATCAACAGAAAACATTCTTCGAATCAAACACCCCAACAACAACAACCGATGATCGCCGCGGCTCACATACTAAAGAATATGATACGCCGCCGAAAGTCAACATCAAATCTTGTATATACATTATTCGAGTATGCGTTCCTAAAAAATCAAAAGGTAACCCGGATATATAAATCACGACAAACAGAGAAGGAAACTGCAACTTCCACCATAAAACAAGCAGACAACACGTCCCAGACCTCCCAAAACCAACGCAATCAACTGATAAAATCACATGAAGCTGGGCATTTGAAAACAACTGCAGCGGTCATTAAACGATTGTATGAAAAGTCGCAACCGTCAAATGAAGAAATCAAACTGGTATATCGATCATTTATTGAATATTTAACAACTACAACACCCGCCACCCCTACTGCACCCACAACAATTGCAATAACATTATACACCAGTAATGTAGACCATATATGTGAAAAAATGAACAAAACCAAATATCATAGAAAAGATATAATATTCCTGGCGCTTGCAATTTATACGAAAATACAAGAAGACGACATCGTAACCCAGTCTGTGTTTATTTCATTAACCGAAGAAGAAACAATCCTAATTACCGCAGAAACGAAAACGATGGAAGACGAAGACAATATGGAGAAGGAAAGTTCCGCTATTGAATTAGTTCCGGTGGCGGGAGCGGCCGCAGCAACAAACAATCAATACGACGAAAAATACAAATATTTATTATCATAAAATTGATTATTCATACTTATTTTTATTATTATAATACATAAAGTATCGAGGTTTCATATTTTCGATTAAGTAAAATGGTTCGAAATCTTGGAGGCGGCGACCGAATGAAGCATATGGCGAGAAAGCACGTAAACGGTGCAAAAAATTCGCAATCAAAGATATTAAGAACGTCAACTTGCTCAGACGAGATCTATAGTTATGTTACAAGGATCTTGGGTAATGGAATGTGTCTTGTAAAGGGAATCGACGGATATGAGCGGTTGTGCCAGATTCGTGGAAAATTTTCTGGTAGATCAAAACGAGAAAATACATTAGTAGTAGGAACATGGGTTTTAGTTGGATTGCGACAGTGGGACGCAGAAAAGGAGTTTGCAAGTAAGCAGACAAAAACCTCGACTAAAAAGATCCAAAAGTGTGATCTGCTTGAGATATACACTCCAGGAGAAAGAGAGAAGCTACGAGTTCAAGAGAAAATATTTCAGGACGTAGCCTCAGAGAATAGTGATGACGAGTTTCAATCGAAGAATACTGTAGAATTTAAAGATCAGGCCACACTAGAATATCAAGAAATAGTTGAACAGGGCGGAACACTTTCAAGAATGAAAAAGTCGAGCTATAATAATATGTACGATGATATTTCAGATTCTGACGACAACGAGAGCGACCGCGACGACGACAGCAACGACGAGAGTGACGACGAGAGTGAATCAGGAGAAGACGCACCCACACCCGCACCCGCACCCGCACCCGCTGCAGTAGAAACATATTCTCATAGTCACAAGCCATCATCGTCTATGCAAAAGAAATCATACGATTTTCAAACAGAAGATGTGAATATTGATGACATTTAATGAACGTTATCTAATCTAATCTTCGTGTAATAAAATAGTAATAGACGCGATTCCATGAAATAAATTCAAGGTAGGTGTAAAAAATAATGTTTGAAGAGAAATGATATTTGAATATTCTTTTAAATTTGAATATTCCGTCGAATCATTATAATCAAGATCATCGGATAACGACGCTAAATATGATGCAACCGATTTAACATCTTCCTGAACCTGAAATGAATAATGCAGTAAACTATAAAAATTATAATACGTAAACACTTTTTTCTTACGCTCGTTATAGGTGACACGCATTTGATATTTTTGCATAATATTTAATATTTCGTCCTGTGTTATTTGATTTGGTACAACCAAATTATAGTTATGCTTAACATTCTCCACAATTTCTTTATTTTTATTTATATACAGAAACGTAATAATTAAAGACGTAGTATCGGTTTTAATAAATTGGGAATATTCATCATAAAGAATATTATTTTCGATTGTATTAATCCAACTAGTATCTAATATAACATCAATAGACGAATCCGACCCTGAGTCCGACCCTGAGTCCGACCCTGATTCCTCTTCACTACCATCAATTATAATATCATCATAATCTCCACCAGACATCTTTAATGAAATCGGTTATTTATTATATACAAATACACGTAATAAATAACAAGATAAATCGCATTTTATTTATAAAACCGATCATAACTCGTATCACAATTATCCACGAGAATAGACGTAGGGATATGAATATTTGAATCTGCACTATTCCCACTATTATAGTTATCGTCACAAGACATATCGATTGATGGCGATTCTGCTATTTTCATAAATGCTCCTAAAAATATATTATCCCTTGATAAAACATTAGTAGTTTGAGATACAGTTTTGGCTTTATAAACAGTACTAACGATCGGTGCAGTAATGGTTTCAACCTCAACTACTAGAGGAATAACAACAGGAACGGGTACAATTTCTGTTGAATCCGCGATATCAGCCTTTATTTTCAATTTATTTTTTGTCCAAATATTTGTTGGACACCGTATTTGGGAAGAAGAAGAAGTAGCACCGCCGGTTAATGACGGAAATTGTTCTATATCTTGAATATTTATATTCACGGTTGTTGGTAGTGGCACAGATTTAGTTTCTAATGTTTCTGATGAATGACGAAATGACGAATCATCTCCTTGCCTGCGATTAAACTGAATTTTTGAATTATGAATAAAATAATTGTTTCCTTTGTTACTTAATGAGGAAGTATCGCTTCTAGTTTGCATAATGTTATTACGTTTTGCAGATGATGTTGAAAAAGAGGAGGAAAATGAATCTGCATTCGTCGAATTTTGAATAAACATGTTAGGCTTATGATCGGTATCTTTTACATATTTCCACTCTCTGCCATCTCTGCCATCTCTGCCATCTCTGCCATCTCTGCCATCTCTGCCATCTCTGCCATCTCTGCCATCTCTGCCATCTCTGCCATCTCTGCCATCTC